>Ga0214474_1001072_pt1 | contig 12825 bp, 13 predicted proteins | sample RVTome_2_FD_187335 | JGI IMG/M metagenome (GOLD analysis project Ga0214474, IMG submission 187335) | Soil microbial communities from uranium-contaminated site in the Upper Colorado River Basin, Wyoming, United States - RVT95D214 HiSeq ...
CGATGAGCCAAGGCGGAGATACCCTTAAAGCGATCTCTTCAGCACCACGCGCCTATTCCCCATCTTTCCAATGATCCGCTTTCCAAGGTTTCGGAGGGGAGACGACCCCGATCCAACCGAACCACAGACTGAGGGGGTTACATGCCTACCTGTATTCAGTATTATTGCCAAATGTACCAGTACACGACCGGCTGTTCATACTCCTCAGGACCCTCCATAACCAACAGTAACCTTGCTTCCCTCAACAATAACGGGGACATTGCGAACACCCTTGGAATGCTTTAACATCTCTTCTAAGCTCTTACTGTCTGATTCAACGTCATAATATTTTGCATTATTGCCATAGGCTGACCTAGCCTTCTCCGTATAGGGTCAACCTCCTTTCCCGTAAATAATAACCTTCTCCTTCATAGGACCTCCTCATTTGGAATTTTATACCCAACTAATACCTAAGCTTAGATTTTTAGTCAAGTCTGACATACATTAATACGAATATGTTTTTAAATGCTGAGGCTCAGTCCTAGTCATTCTTTCCATAGTCCTCCTAACAAAAAAACCCGAGGGCATCCACTCATTTTTAATTCCGCAATCCGCAATCCGAATTCGGCATTCAATAAAGTCCTGCCCAGGTTAAGGTCCAATCTCCAAACCGCTCGTTTACCCGATCCATCGCCTTGAGCAGATTATCTTTCTTTTCCCTTTTCTCAAAAAGACCCAACTGGCACCACTCTTTTTTCAAGAGAGATACCCCCACCCCCAGAAGACGAATTGGTTTGGGATGAGAAATCGATTCAAAAATCTCAAAGGCATATTGGAATATCTCGTTGCCGCTATTCATCCTATTGGAAAGGGTCTTTTGTTTTGAAAAGGTAAAAAAATCTGAGTAACGTACGGTAAGGGAAACCCTCTTCCCGTAAAAACCTTCCCTTCTCATCCTTCTGGAGACCCTTTCGGAAAGTTGAAGCAAAACTTTTCTCAGGATATTCGCATCAGAGGTATCCTCTTCAAGGGTAACGCTGTGACTGATCGACTTCGCATCTTCCTCCTCATCAAAGGGGACGACCGGACTATCATCCAATCCTAAACCCATCTCATGAAGCCTCTCACCGATAACACCAAACCTTTTTGCTAAATCCGGAACTGGAAATTTTTCCAATTGACCACAGGTAAAAATGCCGATTGAATTGAGCGTCTCTGTCAGTTTTGGGCCGATTCCAAAAAGGCTTGAAACGGGAAGGTCCTGTAATGTTTTTCCGACATCGTTTTTCCCAATTACTGTTAACCCGTCAGGCTTTCTCAGACCACTCCCCAACTTTGCAAGGAGTTTATTCGGAGCTACTCCGATAGAGCAGGTTAACTGTTCTTTCGCAAGGATTTGATCTTTGATCGATTGGGCAATGAGGAGAGGAGACTGGAAGAGGAGCAAAGATTGGGTGATATCGAGATAGGCCTCATCGATGGAAGCGACCTCCACCAGGGGCGTATATTCTTTCAGAATAGAAAAAATTCGGGCTGCGGTTTCCGTATATTTCGAATGATCCCCCTTCACCAGAATCAACTGGGGACAGCGCTTCTTTGCCTCCTGGATCGACATCCCTGCGCGAACCCCATAAGGTCTTGCCTCATAGGTGGCCGAAGTCACCACACTTCGAGAAAGAGAGCCACAAACCGCTGCAGGTTTTCCCTGGAGCGAAGGATTGTCCCTCTGCTCCACTGAAATAAAAAATGCATCCATGTCGATGTGCAGAATGAGGCGATCGTCCATGAACTTCAATGAAGGGGTCCAGGGGTTAAGGGTGCAAGGAGTCAAGTGAAATTTACTAGAGCCCTCGAACCCTGGAATCCTTAAACCCTCTAAATTACATTTTTCTAAATATCCCTACCACCTTTCCAACAATGGTGACCTTTTTCTCGCCCTTTTTAACGACAATAGGTGCCATCCTGGGGTTGGCTGGTTCAAGCCGAATCAAATCCCTCTTTTTAAAAATCCTCTTGATCGTGGCCTCATCCTCAATTAAAGCCACTACAATCTCACCATTCTCTGCATTGGGCTGGGGTTTCACCAGGGCAAAATCTCCGTCCTGGATATGGGCATCGATCATGCTATCCCCTTGGACCCGAAGGAGGAAAACATCTCCGGAAGAAACAAGAGTCTTATCAAAGTTAATGTAACCTTCAATATTCTCGATGGCGAGAATGGGTTCACCTGCTCGCACCCTCCCCACAATTGGGATTGGGAAAGTCGGCGCAGCGGCTGACTCTACAAACCCCATTTTGTAGGGTAGGCCACTGTGCCTACCAACCTTGGGTCCTAAAATTTCAATCGCCCTTGAGCCTCCCGGGACTTTACGGATGCATCCCTTTCTCTCAAGTATATTAAGGGTCTTTTGAGGGCCTCTTGGCCCTTTCAACTCAAAGTGAGAAGCAATCTCACGAAGCGTGGGTGGAAACCCTTTTTTCCCAAGGTAATCTTTCAAGAAATTGAACACTCTCTTCTGTGTTTCTGTCAACTCTCTTTCTTTTTTCATTTTGTACCCTATGTCTAATATTTATTTAATGTAGGGCAGGCCACTGTGCCTGCCTCAACAATTGAATCCAACCCTAAATCCATCTGTGCCATGAAAATGGATAATCAACCCAATTTTCAACAAAGCCAGCACGTACCGGATTATTCACAATGTATTCTGCTACTGTGCGTATGTCTTCCTCCTTGCGAATGGCATGATCATAGAATCCTCTCTGCCAACACGGCCCTATCAACCCCTCTCTTCTAAGAAGATTTGCCGTAAAACTTTTCCATCGGCTGATGAGATCCACTAAGTTGGCTTCCATCGGGGATAACTGGATATGAACATGATCTGGCATCAAACAAAAAGCATAGAGTTCAGTCTGTTTTCCAAAAGGTCCGGTATCAAGAGTAGTCAAAACAAGCTTAGCCCATGTTTCATCTCGAAACAAAGAGCGCCGATCCCATGTACATATCGTCACACAAAAGATTTATCACGAGATTTCGTATGATTCCCTTGCCAACCTGATATTTTTGCGTCTCATCTCAATCTACTTATCGGTCGGCACGGTGGCCGACCCTACAGTGTCTTCCCCAAAATAGATTGGTCTACATTTGTAGACTATCTATATCTCCATCCTTTTCCAATGTCAAGGGAATTATTTTTGAATTTCAATTTCCTAAAAACTCTTGTAAAATGCGAACGTATAAATCTATTCCCCCCACCCCTCACCCTCAAGGGGGGAGGGGGAGGGCGAGGGCGGGGGTACGGAAACACTATGAAAACTGACCAAAAAAGGTGGGACAAGAGATTTGGGATGAAAGAATTCGCTCTTGGGAAAGAACCCAATGCCTTCTTAAAGAAACATATCCATCTTCTTCCGAAAGGAAAGGCCCTCGATATTGCTGCGGGCGAAGGAAGAAACGCAGTCTTTATGGCTGAACATGGATTTGACGTGGATGCAGCGGATATCTCTGAGAAGGGTTTGAAGAAAGCTCAAGCATTAGCCCGAGAAAAAGGGGTCAGGATTAACACCTTCCTTATTGATCTCGACCAATATCAGATTGAAAAAGAGCGATACGACCTTATCGCTAATTTCTATTTTCTCAAACGTCGTCTCATTGCAAGGATCAAAAAAGGACTTAAGAAAGGAGGGAAGGTTATCTTCGAGACTTACCTCCTTGAGCATAGAACGCTCGGCACAGAAGGGCCAAAACAAGCTAAATATTTTTTAAAACCTAACGAACTTATCAGACTCTTTAAAAACTTCCGAATCCTATTCTATCGCGAAGGGATTTTTAGGGAAGGCGGAAAAAGAAAAGCTGTTGCAAGTCTTATCGCTGAGAAACGCTAGGCGCACAGGGGATAAGGCATAGGGCCTAGCGATAAAGAGGTCGAGTAGTCAGGTAGTCGCTTAGTCGTATAATCAACAAACTACAAGACTTCGAGACTACAAGACTATGGGACTTTCGAATCGTAAATGCTATGCGCTCTGCACTATGCTCTCTGCGTCTTATAATAAGAATCCCAATCCCCAATAAACCAGCATCCCTAAGATAACCGATGCCCGACGAAGCTTCACCTTCCAGGAAAAGATAAAGACGGAAACGGCAGAAAGAAGATAATGAGGTTGAATGACAACCTTCCCTCCTTCATTGAAAAACAGGATTGGAAAAACGATTGCACTCAAAATGGCTGTCGGAATATAACTCAACCCTATTTTAACCCTTTCTGGGATGACCCATCGGGTTAAGAAGGCCATCGGCAGGAAACGGGGTAAAAAGGTTACAACTGCCATCCCAAAAATGATCGCCAACATCTCATCTCTCATAATTCCATCCTGCTTCTAATCATCATCCTTTAAGCCTTGAACTTTGAGCTTTCAGCCATGAGCCTCCTGCCTTCCGCCCCCTGCTTTCTGCTTTCCGTTTACGATCTCAACCACTACCCCCATTCCTCCAGCAAGAAGAGCAGCGAGCAAGATGTACCAGTTGCCCTGCAACGCCCATTTAAAGAAGAGAGAGGAAACTCCTGCTACGACCATTATCCCAAAATGATGAACGCTCTTGAGTTGAAGCACCAGAAGGCAGATGAAAAGAGACGGAAGAGCAAAGGGAAGACCGTATTCCGAAATTTTGATGAAAGGACCAAATAAAGCACCTCCGATAGATCCAATCACCCAGGCAAGATGAGAAGTGATTTGGAGCCCGAAGAGGTAGGGAGGGTTATTTTTCACTTTAGGAAGATTGGAAATGGCCACAGCAAAGGACTCATCTGTCAATTGTGCTGAAAGGAAGCCAAGGAGAGGAATACGAGTATTCTTAAAATAGAGGGAGAGGTTAGAGCTCATGAGAAAATGTCTCAAGTTGATAAAAAAGGTAGCCAACACGATGGGAAGCCAGGTCATCCCCTTGAAAATCATTTCGATCGCGAGGAATTGACTTGCTCCAGCATAGACCAAAAGACTCATCAAGCCGACTTCGGATGGAGTGAGTCCTGCATTTCGAGCCAGTAAGCCAAAAGCCACCCCTACCGGAAGGTATCCCAAAACGATGGGAAAAGCAGCCTTCATCCCTCTTCTGAATTGGTCGTTATTCATCATGAACAAACTCTGATTCCTTAACGAATCAGTATAAGGGGTTCGAGGGGCCAAGGGTTCAAGGGTTCGAGTCTTTTTACAAAAAATTTCTCATTCTATCCGTGTTGTATTCAACCGGCCCAGAATTCAATAACCACTTGGTCCTTCGAATCCTGGAATCCTTGAACCCTTTTATTTAAAATTTTCCTTGGTGCGGTTGAAATAACCAAATTGAAGAAAAGGAAATTCCTTCTTTAGAATATCAATCATCTTAGAGATACCTATCCCGTCACCTCTTCCCATAGTCTGGAGATAAAGGTCTGGATCGATGTTGAGGTTTCGCATCTGGATCAGATCGAGGCTCGTTTCCCTGACCAGTTTTATCAATCCTTCCACTTCTTCTTCCCTGTCTGTGAACCCTGGGAAGACGAGGAGATTAATTGAAGCGTAGATCCCTTTTCCTTTAGCCTGAGCCAAGGAATCCACCACTTCCTCAAAAGAATAACCCTTTGGCTTGTGATAGCGTTTATAGAATTTTGAATGGGGACTGTTGAGCGTGATACGAACGCTATCAAGCCCTGCATCGCAAAGCTTCGCCAGCCGTTTTGGAAAACTTCCATTGGTATTGAGGTTGATCGTTCCTTGAGGGGTTTTTTCTCGAAGCTTCAATATCGAATTTTCCAAAAGCCTCCATTGGGTCAACGGTTCTCCTTCACAACCCTGACCAAAACTGACGATCGCATCCTCTGCCTCTTCCAGATGGGGCAAGGCAACACCCAGAACCTCGTCTACGGTAGGAACAAAATTGATCCTCTCTTGTGAGGCCGGGCAACATTCAGAGGGTTGTAGGGAGATGCAACCCAAACAATCTGCATTGCATGAAGGGGAAGTAGGTAATGGACATTCCCATCTTCGATAAAAAACATTTTTTGCCGCAAAGCAGTGATATTCCAAGGCACACCTGGAAAGTTGTTGAAAGAGGCGATTTTTAGGATTTCTGCTAATAAAGGTGTGTACTTTTCTTTTTAAAATGCGATTGTTCTCAAAATATTTTGGGTCCCAATGGGGATCGGGGTCAATGAATAATCCTGGCGCCCAAAATTTCCCATCTTTCCAACCCACCGCACTGTAGGCCCAAAGCGGAAGGGTGGGTGCTTTGGGTCCCCATTGTGTGGCAGGAAGGAAGGTGCGGATATATCCTGGTGGAAGGAAAGCAGCCACAGCGGTAACCTCCACCTCTTTCTCCCCCAATCTGACTTTTCTCGAAGGGACAAAAGATCTTTTTTCTTCATCCCATCCGATTGGAACCCTTCCGGGTAAAGTAAAGAGTTGACTCCCTTTAGGCAGGGGCACTAATTCTGATGCTGGGGGGAGGAGAAACCGATCTCCAGATCGACCTAACAGGTTCAAAGAGGGATGATCAAAGATATTCCCTTCAGGGTCTGATAAGATGAGCCGAGGATATTCAAAATCGGCCATGGTGGATTTGCCGCAAACGAAATATGGAAATTTGTGGGTTACGGTCACGAATCACGCTTTCGCGCCCTGCCTTCGTCCCGCGAGGCGGGACTTCGCGCAGGCAGGCGAAGCGCTACAGCGCGCAGGCACGGATACGAGTCACATTGCTATTTTGATTAGGTTGGATACTTTCTTTCTCCTTTAGACTTTCTCAAGGAGTGCTTAATATTTTTCTTTTTCAAGGCTGCCTTCAAGCGATTCGTTTTTTTCCGTCTCTTCATAAGTACCTCCATGATTATGGAATGATGGAATTCTGGAATGATGGGTAGTGATTTATACTACAAAGAATATATCTTATTAATTTCTTAATATTTGACCCATTATTCCAACATTCCAATATTCCAATCACCCATTATTTTTCTATTTAACCAGCCAGATTCCCGAGACGATCAAGGCTGTTCCAATAATTCTGTGAATAGTTACCCCTTCTTTGAGAACCAAAACGCTCAGAAGTGCAGTCACCAGAGGGTAACAGGCTGCAATGGGAACGATCTTAGAGGTCGCTTCCATTTTCAAGGCGCTGTAATAAGTCCACATGCCAAAAAGGCCGGCCATCATGCCGCTTGCCCCAAAGAGAAGAATACTCTTCCCATCCAATTCAATCAACGCCCTGCCTTTCCCCAATAGAAAGGTGAGCAAAAAGAGGCCTGCTGTGACGATGGCGCTTCGAATGGTGACGCCAATTAGAGGATCCACTTTTGCCAAACCCATTTTTTCAAGGATGGGGGTCGATCCCCATAACAAAGTCGTAACGATCAATAAAAGGATAACCAACTCTTTACCTCCATGATAAAGACCGATTCCGAACTGCCTTGATATTTTCCACGATAGAGTAAGGAAGCTTCATCTCTCCCCTTCCTACTCCGATGTCCAATTGGTTTTTCTCCATTCCATGATAATCCGTCCCCCCTGTCGACAAAAGATCGTATCTTTCGGCAAGGGTTTTGTACTGTGCCGTATCCGTTGCAGAGTGCTCAGGATAATAGACCTCAATCCCTTTAAGTCCCTCCCCAACGAGTTGCAGGACAAGTTTCTCCAATTCTGAGTATCCATTCATTCCGAGGGTATTGGGATGGGCCAGCACGGCCACTCCTTTGGCTCCGTTGATAAAATGCAGAGCCTCTTTCGATGTAAATCTGAATTTGTCCACATAGGCTGGGGCCCCCTTTTTCAGAAACCGATCAAACGCTTCTTGAAAACTTCTGACATACTTCTTCTCTAAAAGCACATTGGCAAAGTGGGGTCTCCCAACCTGCCCTCCCCCAGAGGCTCTCAGTACCTCTTCAAAGGTGATATCCATCCCTAATTCGTTCAATTTTTCGACAATCTTCGGATTTCTTTCTGCCCTGGCCTTCTGGAGAAATTCCAACCTCTCGTTGAGAAAAGGATGATGGATATCGAGAAAAAACCCTAAGATATGCATGGAGCCAGGTGAATGTTCTGCACTAATTTCAATTCCCGGGATCACTTCGAGACCGATCCTCTCTCCTTCTGACAATCCCTCCTCACATCCCTCGATGGTATCATGATCAGTAATGGCAATCGCTTGAAGTCCTTTTGCCTTTGCATATCTCACAATCTCCGATGGGCTTAGCACCCCATCAGAAGCGGTTGTATGAAGGTGGAGATCCACATATCCCATAGGCATTCTCTTAACCCCGTCTTTAAAAAGGGGAATGGAAATGAATACCTGCCTGCGGCAGGCAGGCCAGCATGCCGCAAGGAGGAATTAGATTTAAATTCTATAATAGATGACCTATCCAAAGTCAACCCTTCGGCGGAGCGGCTGCCTCCTCAAGCTTCTGGAGGCGGGGCTTCGCTCAGACAGGTTTTCCGCTCGCTTGCGCGCCGACCTTCCTCTGCCCGCCAAAGCGGGGCTTCGCGAAGGTAGGAGCGCTATAGAGCGCAGCTTACAATAAAGAATTTATCTTTTTCTTATATCTTGAAGGGGGCCTTTCAAACTCAGGTAAGTTTATTATTTTTTTCACATAAAAACTTGGAATTAATCCTATATGAATATAGTGATATTAACCTATTAGTTCGTAAGTAATTGATAATATTTAGTAATTTACACAAAAATAATGCTTGACAAAACTTTCTCATTTGAATATATTATATCTATAACAATAGTGAATGAGTAAAGGGCGTCAAGTTGAATATCAAATATAGAAAGGACCATTCTACTGGATAGGGTTTTTGGCAAAAGTAAATTTGAATAAATCCACCCTTTCCATGGACTAAGAATGGAGAGGGTTTTTTGTTCTAATAAGAAAGGGGTAAAATACTTGTGAAAAATAATAAGACGACAAGTAAAAAAGGAGAGGATTTAACCCTTGAGCCCGTTCAATCCTCGTCCCTTTTTGCTGAACCCCCGAGCTCGATTCCACCTATCCAATCCACACCCTACATAGAGAGTGAATTAGTGGAGACAATAGAGGATTTTGATCTTCAGCCGGATGAAGCAGAATTAGTGGTCGAGGAAGAGGAAGAAATTTCCACTGAGCCGGTTCCCCAGGAAGAAATTATTTTTCAACCTCAGGATATCACGTGGGAATATTTAAAGGGCCTTGAAAAGATATCTCTTCTTACGCCAGAGAAAGAGGTTCAATTAGCAAAAAGGATTAAAGAGGGTGAGCGTCAAGTCAGGATCCTCGAGACAAAGACCAATCGCCTAAGAACGCAATTATATCCTCCTGCGGGCCCTAAAAATGGGGGTAAACGTACCCATACACAGCAGGGCTATAAATCAAAGGGCAAGAACGGCAGGAATGGGAAAAAATCAAAACATGCTTCTTTAGAGACGAGACAGAAAAATCTTCTTTATAAACAGACGGCGAACCAATATCGACGGGCCCTTCTTGATCTTCAACAGGCAAAGAATGAATTGATCCAGGCCAATCTACGCTTGGTAGTCAGTATCGCAAAACGATACGCCAATCGGGGGCTTTCTTTTCTGGATTTGATCCAGGAGGGAAATCTTGGCCTGATCCAGGCCATGGTTAAGTTCGACTATACCAAGGGCTTTAAGTTCAGTACCTACGCTTCGTGGTGGATCAGGGCAGCCATTTTGAGGGCCTTCGCAGAAAAATCGAGGACGATTCGAATTCCCAACTATCTTTTTGAGATCAAAGGAAAATTGATGAAATCCTTTAAGGATCTGGTCAAGAAGTTGGGGCGGGAGCCCACCTCCCAGGAATTATCAAAGGACAGCGGAATTCCTCTACACGATGTGGAGAAGATTCTCAATCTCATTGAAGAACCGATCTCTCTCGATATGACTATTGGAGAAGAGGATAGTACGCTTGAAGACCTAATCCCTGATGAAAAGGGTCTTTCTCCCAGTGATTCCTTACTGGAAAAAGATTTGACCCATCAAATCCAAAAGCTCTTATCCGGCCTTTCTCCGAGAGAAGAAAAGATTCTCCGACTCCGTTTCGGCATTGGAGAAGATGGGGAATGTACTCTTGAAGAAATTGGCAGGCAGTTCGGTCTTAGTCGGGAGAGGATTCGGCAGATCGAAGCGAAAGCCCTTGATCGATTGAGAGATCCGAAGCGCTATAAAGAAATCAAAGAATATTTCGAGTGATTTTTTAAAAGGAGAAAAAAAGGGGCCTCCATGATTAGATACGGAGTGCCCCTTTTTTTTATTCTGGTTAAAGAGGCTTATTCCTTCATCTCGATAGCCTCTACCGGACAATTTTCAGCAGCCTCTTTACAGGATTCCAGTGCATCCTCAGGAACCTCATCCACTTTGACACGGGCTTTGTCATCATTCATTTCAAAAACTTCTGGGCAAGTCTCGGCACAAAGCCCACATCCGATACAGGTTTCTTCGTCCACGATCGCTTTCATCCATGATTCTCCTTTCCATTTCCTTCTTTCAATTATTATTCACAATCACTTTTCTCAAATCAAGACACCCTTCTGAATTCTCGGAATTTCATATTCAACTCTGTCATGGCAATTTTTCGCTTTTTCACCTCAGGACCAAGCCTGGATGCCGATTGTATTCTTCCAGATCCTCTTCATTCCGTTGAAAACATCTAAGAGGAGGAGAGACAAAAACAGCAGAATGCTAAAGTACCATATTCTTAAATACTTTCTTCCTTTTGACACTGAGGTATTCAGGACTATCGAAATACTTATTAATCCAGCTTCCTGTTTCATCCAAAAAAGGCTTGAAGTCTTCACGATTTTCATTCATCCATTCCCTGAAACTGAAATGGTCAAATAGTCTGATGTATTCGGTAAAATAAATGTCTGCCACACGTTTGTCGCCCTTGATCACGAGCGTGTTCTCATCATTTTTAGTCGTGGAGTTCTCACTATAATTGGCTGACCCAGTGATCACTGTTGGAGATTCACTCAGCGAGTCAATTAAGATGATTTTGTTATGAACATAGTCAATGCCACGCTTGATGATGGCTCCGCTATAGGTCTCTTTCATCCACTGGTCTATTGGCGACTTGATGTAAGAACCTGCCGTCACCTCTACATCCTTATCGTTGGTTTGGAACGTGTTATATTTTTTATGTGAGTCGAGCAAAATATAGCGGATGTAGGGTTTGTCTTCCTGGAATACCTTTTGAAATCTCTTATCTACATTGAAAGGGTAAATACAGCACACCACCTCCGTTGCGTCATCGATCAGGTTTGCAAACTGCTGCAGCATGTTGAGCGATTTCCGAGGGCTGAGAAATACTGTGATGCCATCTTGAATTTGAGTATTGGAGAGGTCTGCCTGGAGATTTTCAACCGTTTCGCTTAATGTTTTTTTATCAGGATTATTATAGAGCATATTCCAATACTTTAAATATTTATCAGCAATGGCTCTGTCATTGACAATGTGACCGGTGTTGCATTGCCCAAAAATTGCTTTCTCAGAAATGTTGGTTGACCCCGTCCAAACCTTAAGTGCTTTGCCGTCTGTCCCACAAAGGATCAAAAACTTATTATGCGGCTCATTCACTTCATTATCCCGAAAATGGTTAGCAATCTTTTTGATTCCAACCTCTTTGATGGCAGCTTCATTTTCCTCCTTATAGCTTTTACCGCTATAAACAATTTTTACATCGACTCCCTTCTTTTTAGCAGCTTTTAATGCTTGCAGTACTTCGTCATAATGAAATTCATAAAAAGCCCCTCTTAGCTGCTGTCTGTCTTCGGCACTTTGAATGAAATATTTCAATCCTTCAAATAGCCCTCTTGAAAGCCATTCATAGGCTAACTTCTGTTTTGTCCCTTGCATTTTGTTGGGTCTTTCATTTCCAAACCTTTCAGCATAAGATTGACTACCCGAAACACCCCTGTTGAAGTAGATACCGTGCTTGCCGCTCAAGTATGGCTCTGTCGTGATCTGCAGTTCTTCACTACTACCATATTCAGGGCTTTTCGGCTTACCGAAAACCGGGGTCACTTTGTAAGTGTAGCCGTGATTCGGCTCAACCGTGAAATCTTTCCAAAGAAAGCTTTGAACTGGATGTAAATGAGTAGGATATTGCTGTCCGGGAATCGGGTCAGGAATAACCGATTTAAAACATTTTTGGCCATAGAGCCAGATGCGTTTACCTGTCTTGCCGTCTTTTCTTTCAAAGGCAAAACCTAACAAGCCGGTGGGCTTATTTTTCATATCCATTGACAAAACAACTGTATGTGTTCCTGCAACGACATACAGTTCAAGTTCATTGGTATTGTTTCTTGTTCTCATTTGGCCCTCCTTTCGTAAAAGGTTTATGGTATGGTAACAACCATCCTTTATTCTTACAATGATTTCTTGACATGCCTTTTCGTAATTTTCGAACAGATTTTCCGAAACCAAGCGTTAGCGTGATGCCTATTTGCGGACTTTTTCCCGGAGCATTTTCAGAAGATTCTCAGGGGATTTGTTCGTCAGAATCTCCCTGAACTGGCTTCGATAATTCTGTACCAGGCTGACGCCCTCAATCACCACGTCGTAGACCTTCCACTCTCCGTTCTCTAAGATCATTCGATAATGGATCGGAATGGATTTCGATGATTGAACCACTTCACTTTGGACTTCAGCGGTTTTATCTGAGAGCTGGCTGACTTTGCCAAAAACCACTTTCTCGTCTTTGTACGCGATGATCCTGTCCATGTAAACGGTGCCGAGGAGCTTTCCGAAAAGACGTGTAAACTCCCCCTGCTGGTCTGGGGAGAACCGTTTCCAATGTTGGGCCAATGTCCGTTTCGAAAGCTCGGTAT
>Ga0214474_1001074_pt1 | contig 12821 bp, 10 predicted proteins | sample RVTome_2_FD_187335 | JGI IMG/M metagenome (GOLD analysis project Ga0214474, IMG submission 187335) | Soil microbial communities from uranium-contaminated site in the Upper Colorado River Basin, Wyoming, United States - RVT95D214 HiSeq ...
GTGTTGAGTATTGTCATGCTTAGCTCTCCCTTTCCACGATGATCACTGACTTTGGCTCACTTGGACCGCAAGGTCCCCGGGCGATGTCTTCCTAAATGCCCGCGCTCACCTGCTGCTATGGAGCGCAGCGAAATAAAAGAATTCACTTGGCAACCCTGCCACAAAACATAGAACAGGTAAAGAACGCGTAGTAATCCGGATGCTTCAAAATGAACTCTGGTGACTCCGGCAGGCAAAGACGCTGATACTCTGACCAGTCTTCCTGTGTCAGCTCTGATTCCACGCTAGGCCAGCGCATCTCAAAGAGTGCTGTCAGAGCATTGCGGAGATCATTATTCAGCGGGGCGTAAGCGTCGCCTACAAAGGTTCGGACCGTGGGTTCCTCAAAGCCCGCGTCACGGAGCCAACCCAGCGCGCGCAAGAAGTGTCGTTCTGGTCTTTTCCCCTTAGCGAAAGGGGCAATCCCTGAAGAGGTCCCATTAAGGTGAGCCTCCAACAGGGGATATCCTGGGAGGAGTTTCTCGGAAGACCAGGCGAAGATAGCCACGCTGCCGCCAGGCTTTACCACACGCGCAAGCTCTTTCACCGTCGACAGAGGTTCTAGAGAAGCAGAATATCCCACGCAACTGGAGCTCCAGGCCCAGTCGAAGGCACCGTCCTCAAAGGGAAGTCTGCCCACGTTCCCTTCCTGGAAGGATATCTGTTCCGACAAGCCGGACTTTTTTACGATTCCCTCTGCATGAAGGAGAAACTCAGGCGATATATCAAGGCCCGTGACATGTCCGGTGGGTCCCACTTCTTCTGCGAGCAACAAGGCTTGAAGACCAATTCCGCATCCTGCATCCAGCCCTTGACTCCCTGATGGGATTTGAAGTGCCTGGATCGCTGAATAAACGGTTGGCTCTATTAAAGGATTGGTTACTGCCATCTTCTGAATGTAGGCATCGGCTTCAGTCATTTGATATTCTCTCTACCTTGAAAATCACCGGCCTGAACCAGTCTGTGCAGCCGGTGATGACGGTGCCGGGCTGCCTGATCCCTGGCATATTGGCTCCCATCGCGACAGTCAAGATATCTTTGCGTATATCTGCCCAAGCCGAGGCACAGAAACCATCAGGCACCACGGAGTAATCTTCAATCACAATCTCCTGGCCGTCTCTGAAACAGTCACAGAGACTCATGCCTTTGTATTCATCGTCTAACTTATTTTCGACAGTTGATTTTTCGAACTATCTGTAAATGAAAGGATTACGAGCGCGAGAGAAGACTTTGGCACTACGGTCGATCGTCTCAGTCGCATATCGTCACCGAGGAGGGGGGCCGCACGCCGGCGGCCAGGAACGCCTGGTGGGCCGCCCCTTGGAGGTCGGTGCGGAGCAGATAGGAGCGGCCGTTGGCTTGGAGATGGACGGCCTGCACTTGGCTCACATCCCGCATCAGCGTCGGCCAGGAGACCTCCACCTTGCGCTCATCCAGCCGGCGCTGCAGGTCCACCTCGAGCCGCAGGGCCAGGAACCCGGCCACGATGTGGCCGATCGACGTCTCGTCACGATGATGGAAGATCGGTCGAACTTCCAGCGTGCTTTTCGTCTCCCGGAAGGCGCGTTCGACCCGCCAGAGACTTTTATAGGTCTGGGCCACATCGGCGGCGGGCAGATCCGTGTTCGTCCGCAGGACGTATTTGCCGTCGTAGCGGGATTCGGCCAAGACCTTGTCCTCATCGATTTGAAGCGCGTCTTTCGTCACCCGCAGATACCGGGCGTAACCCTTGTTGCCGACCAGGCTCATCGGCCCGCCGGCCAACTTCTCCCGCAGGTGGTCGAGGATGGCCGCCCGAGCCGCTTCATCCTTCCGTTCCTCCTCCTCATTCAGGCAGATGATATAGCGATGGTCTCCCACCCGGACTTCCTTGACCCTCAGGTTCTCGGTGACCTCCTGGTAGCGTCCGCCGCGGGCCAAAACCTCCGTCCCGATCTCTTTCTGTTTTCTCATCCGGCATCCCAGGATGTAGTCGTAGGGAGTTTTTCCCTCGGTCAGAAGCGCGAGGCTCTTTTTCCCCATCATGCCCCGGTCCGCGACGACCACCACCCGGCCAATCTTGAACCGCGTCCGCATCTTGGCGATCATCGCCTCGAAGGCCGCCGGATCGGCCGTGTTCCCGGGAAACACTTCCCACGACACCGGCCAGCCTTTCCGGTCGACCGCGACACTCAGGACGAACTGGGGCAGGTCCGGCCGATGGTCCCGGGAGTAGCCGCGTTTCCGCCATTCCGTTTCCTCATCCCGGTGGATGGCGACACTGGTCGTATCCAGGAAGACGACATCGAGTTCCTGGGAAGAAAAAAGGTCCCGGTCCCGGGCGAAAAGGGCCTTCTCGAGCTCTTCCCGGACCTCGGCCAGGAAGCCGTTGGTACGGTAAAGATGCTGCAGGGCGATCTCGGGAAGCCCCTCGACGGTCCGGGCCCATCCGGAGCCCTGAAGATCGGAGCCGGGGGCGATGAGCCGTTGCAGGGTCATGGCGAAAGCGACGCGCTCCGCGTCGAACCCGAACTTGCGGCCCTCGACCAGCCGGCCGAGGACCTCGGGCAAGCCCTGTTCCTCCCACAGACGGCCGAAGATCAAGACCGGCCCCCAGAGCTTGGCCGTACGGGCTTCCAAGGACAGGGCCTTGAGGGCCCGGTATTTTTGGCTGAACTTGGCCAGACTTTCGACCAGGGAATCGATCTTACCCTCCGCTTCCAGACGGTCTCTCCGGCCCAGTGTGGCCAAGACGCGTTGTCGCGGTTTCCCGTCTTTGCGAAAGGATTCGGCGATCTGGAGGTACTCATAGGTGATGCCGTTCTGGATGCTACGCTTGAAGCGGAAGAACATACTGATATCATAATACAGAAAAGGCTAATGTCAAGAGGCTCGGCAAACTCCCTAGGCACTACTTTTTCAGCTAAATCGCGCTTTTTCACTCGCAACTCGTTTATTATGTGAGAGCGGGTTCATGAGGATTCGTTGGAACTGTCGAAAATGAGTCGGAGATGTTGCCGTTGACCCGGTAGGCCTGCTCCAGGTCCCCGTTTCGATAAAAGGCGCCCAGCCGCCGGTCCTGGATGATCCGCCCCGTCTCGTCAAGGAAGGCATTGTCCTTGAAAACCTTCTCCATCATGGCCGGCAGGTGGTAGATGTCGAGCGTCCCGCGCAGCAGCGCGGATTCGAAGCTCCAGCGCCCCAGGAATTTAAATCCCGGCCAGGGCCGGGGGGGTTCAACCTTGGTAATATAACTTGCCCACTCGCCGTATCGCAGATAATCATAGGAAATATAGGTGAAGCCGTCGGCGCCCGGGGTGCGCGTCGGCCCCCAGGAATTTTTGGCTATGAAATACGGGTTTCGCATATCTGTGCGGTTGTAGCCCACGAGGAGCATTCGGTGCCCGGGGCCCGTGGGGTCGGCCGGCTGAGTGTATTGCCAGACATCGCCGGTTATTTCCCCCGTCTGCTTGAAATCCCAAATGACCTCGTGGCCTTGAGCCAAAACCTCTTCGAGCGCTTCGGGGGCCTGAGCGCTGTCCTTGGGCAGCCATTGGATGGACTCGATGCGGTAATACAGCGGCGCGGTGAGGGCGGAGAGGGGCAGCCGCTGCGGGTCGAGGTTGTAGGCGCTGACGTTGTACTGGTTGCTCCAATAGGGGTCTTTAAGGCCGGGAGAGGGCAGACCGGCCAGGGGCGGGAACGGGGCATAGCGCTCCTCCGGGATGCCGAAGATCATGCAGGGTGATCCCGACTCGACGGTCATGGCGTGGTCGAGAGCCAGCGGCGTTTCCCGCTCCCGGGCGCCGGGGACGCGCATTTTCCGGGTGTAGTACGGGCCGTCCATCTGGCAGTATTCCAGGAACAGGACTTCGCCCATGGTGTCGGAGAAGAGCTCCGAGAGGTCGAGGTCGCCGTAGCCGGCGCGCTTGTAGACCGCTTCCATGGCCGCCACCGTGGCATGGATGAAACAGTTACTTCTCGTTTGGAGACGCAGGGGCGTCTGCTGCTTGCGCAGGTCAATCAATTTCGGCCGGGAGGCGATTCCGCTCGACAAGAGGCCGGCCGCCAGCAGGCCCAGCGCCGCCGGACCGATGGAGAATCTTGTTATTTTCATGAGCCCCTCCAGTGGTTGATGAAAACAGTATCGAATCAGCCCGCAATTGTCAAAAACAGGAATGGACAGAGAAGGCGCGGTTTTGACTTAAACCTCGGCTCTGTGCTATTACCTGGAACCGTGAAGCAGAGGGAAAAAGTCATTCTGCGCCGCTGCCCGGCGGCCTTCACCCGGCCATCCCCACCTATCGGATGTTCCGCCGGGCGGGTTATGTCCGGCTCAAAAAAAAGCACGGCTTCCGCAAGCCCAAGCCGTGGTCGAACCTCCCCGAATGGACCGTGGTGGCCGGAGAGGTTAAGGGCGATGTCACCGCCAAGCGGGTGTTCCTCCTGATTATCGACGGCTACTTTTTCCTGTTCCTGGGCTGGGTGCGCCGGCTTGTCCGGGGGAGGTTGTGACGGCCATGATCGGGTTGGACGGACGGCTCATCCTCAACGGCCGGCGGGTCGAGACGCCGGACAAGCTCACTTCGGTGAACCCCGCCACCCTCGAGCCTTTGGGCGACGTCTCGCTGGCCTCCGCCGATGACTGCCGCCGGGCACTGCAGGCCGCCGATGAAACCAGGCCGCTGTGGCGTGACCTTCCCTTACCGGACAAGAAAAAAATATTTTCCAGGGCCAACGCGATCCTCCTCCGCCGGGCTCAAGAATTGGCTGAACTGGTCTGCCGGGAGAAGGGCTCGCCCTTCATGGAAGCTCTGGCCATCGATGTCCTGACCGGACTGGAGCTACTGAACTACTACGCCCACAGCCTTGATGATGTTCTGGCTCATCGCCGGACTCGCCTGCACAATCCCCTCTTCGCCCACAAGACGAACGCCTTTCACTTTCAACCCCTGGGCCTGACCCTGGTCATCTCGCCCTGGAACTTCCCTTTTGTCATTCCCTTCAACGACACGGTGAGCGCCCTGGTTGCCGGCAATACGGTGGTCCTACGGCCCTCTTCCTCCACGCCCTTCACCGGGTTGATGATCGGAGAGGTGTTCCAGGAAGCGGGGCTGCCGGACGGCGTTCTGAACGTCGTCAATTGCCGCACCGCCCAGGCCGAGATGATGATCACCGACCCCCTGGTCCAGACGGTGATGTTCACCGGCAGCACGGGAATCGGCCGGCGGGTGATGGAGCTGGCCAGCCGCAACCTGACCCATGTCTGTCTGGAGCTGGGCGGCAAGGACCCCATGATCGTCCTCGACGACGCTGATCTGGACAAGGCTGCCCGCGGGGCGGTCTGGGCCGGGTTCATGAACACGGGCCAGAGCTGCGCTTCTATCGAGCGGGTGTATGTGGACCGGCGGGTGGCTGATACTTTTCTGGGGAAGGTGGTCGGCCTGACCGCAGCCCTCCGGCTGGGGAATCCCCTGGAACCGGAGGTGGACCTCGGCCCCATGACTACCGCCGGACAACTGGAAGTCGTGCTGGATCATCTGGCCGAAGCCAGGAACCGGGGGGGAAAAATCCATTGTGGTGGGGAAAGGTGGACGGGGTTGCCGGGGTATTTTCTGACGCCGGCCGTGCTGTCGGACGTGGACCATGGCATGAAAATCATGACCGAGGAGACCTTCGGCCCAGTCCTGCCGGTGATGGCTTTTTCCGGCCTGGAAGAAGCCCTCTATCTGGCCAACGATTCCGAGTACGGCCTGACCGCCTCGGTCTGGACGCGTGACAAACAAAAGGCGGATTGGCTGGCCGAGCGGCTTGAGGCGGGCACGGTCACGGTCAACGATCATATGTTCACTTTTACCGATCCCCTGGCTATCTGGGGAGGGGTCAAGAAGACCGGAGTGGGCCGGACGCACGGCCCCTATGGGTTGCTGGAGCTGTCGAACATCAAGTTCATCAGCCGCGATTTCCACGGCCGCCGGTCTCAGTTGTGGTGGTATCCCTACAGCCCTCTCAAGAGAAATGTTTTCCAGGAGGCCATGGTTCTCCTCCATCACTCCCGATTCCGCAGCCGGAGCCGAGCCCTGACTAAGCTCCTCCCCCACCTGCTTTTGTTGAAATCGATGAGTTCGGTCAAGAGTTTTTTGAAGATCTCCGGCCGGCTTTTCCACAGCTAGGGTCGGATAGGCCTGAACCTTCGACAGGGGCCGGGGATGGGGAAATGGCTCAGCGGGGCTTTGAACCTTTCTTGATTTTTGAAGCCGGCTCTTCGGTCCGAAGCGGCCCTTCCCTGATGTAGCGGGCGGCGCTGTCGCGGACGAGATTGATCTCCGCTTCGTTCCGGGTGACGGAGTTCACCCCGACCAAGGGCTCAGCCTGGTGGAGGCCGCCCCGGCCGTTGATCATGTCCCGGGCCTGGACCAGCCAGGCGTCGATCCCGGGAAAATCGGGGTGATGACGATCGTTGTTGTCGATGGGATAGAGAACGTGTTTGGCGCCGCAGACGTCCAGGGCGACGGGGTCCTGGCTGGCCAGGAGCTGGTTGGCCCGGAACGTTGTGGAGGCCGGATAGCCGGTGATGGATTTAGGCGAGACCCAGATGCAGTCCAGGATGTTGAGAACCGGCGGCCGGACCGAAACAAACATCTTGCCGCAGACCGAACCCAGGTTCCGATAGTGACGCTCGCCGGATTGGCCGTCCGACATGGACAGAATGCCGTAGACGTGCTTCAGGCTGGCGGTGATCTCCGAGCCTCCGGTGTCATGGTGCTTGAGCACCGGGACGTTGATCAACTTTAATTTCCGCTCGTGGGCGGAGCCGTTCCAAATGCCCTCCTTGAGCTCGACGCGGCGGCCGCCGGCGGTGGTAAAACAGGGGTAAGAAACGTTTTCCCAGATACGGTAGCCGTCGGTGATATGATCGTCTTGGGAAATGAAATCTCTCTTGAGTCGATCGAACAGGCGGGCCGAGACACGCGGATCGCGGAAGACCGTGTCCACCAGGGCCTGGAAAGATTGCCGCTCATCGTTGGCGTTGGCCCGGACTGAATCATCGGAATAATTGGCGGTATTGTCGCAGGCCAGGCTGCCCCGTCCTTGGCCGTTTTCGAAAATGACCACTTCGCCCCGGAAGCCGCCGGGATAGTCAAGCAGACGTTGGATGAGGCCGCGCACCAGGTCGGTGTTGGTCGCCCCGCGGTACTTCCACTGGGCGTTGACCTTGATCAGGACGATGTCGTCCGGGGCGATGAGCCCCTCCGGGCCGCCCAGCAGCGTGGGCGAGGGGGTGTTATAAAACTTGAGGCCGCTCCAGCCCAGGAGGGCCAGCAGCGCCTCCAGGCCGCCGTGATAGTTGGGATGGTCGGGAAAAGCATAGGGGTCGTCGGGGATCTCGTTCACCCAATAGACGGGAGTGAGTGGGGAGGTTTCGCCGTCTGTTCGGCCGGGCAGGCCGCGGAGCGGACCGGCCATAAAAGCGGCCATTCCGGCGGCGGACAGTTTCATGAAGGTCCGGCGGTCCAGGCCAGAGGACCGGTCTGGGGTGGGCATGGCCTTCCTCCTTGTCCTGAAATTTCTAATCCTATAAATATTATAAGATAAGTGATATAAAATCAAGCCCCCTTAAGCTTATCCCCTCCCACCGGGGGCCATACAATTCAACCGCCCCCCAGGGTCAGGGACCGCCTGGGAAGTATGTTGCCGCGGAGTGTTGTGTCCGCGGGTGGGGTGTACTAAGATGGCTCTTCCGTTAAGCCTTTTCGGAGAGTGAAGCATGCTCCTGCAAAGGATCGACTGGCTCATCATCGCTCTGTACTTCGTCATCTCCCTGGTCATCGGCCTCATCTACTCCCGGCGAGCGGGGTCGAGCACGGTTGAGTTCTTTGTCGGCGGGCGGGCCCAGCCCTGGTGGCTGCTGGGAGTGTCCATGGTGGCCACCACCTTCTCCACCGACACGCCCAACCTGGTCACCGACATGGTCCGCCAGCACGGTGTTTCCGGCAACTGGATGTGGTGGGCTTTCCTCCTGACGGGCATGCTGACCGTTTTCGTCTATGCCCGGCTGTGGAAGAAATCAGGCGTCCTGACCGATATCGAGTTTTATGAGATGCGCTACAGCGGCCGGCCGGCCGCCTTCCTGCGGGGCTTCCGGGCCCTGTACTTGGGCTTCTTCTTCAACATCGTCATCATGGCCTCAGTCTCGCTGGCGGCCATCAAGATCGGCGGGATCCTCCTCAACCTGACGCCGGTCCAGACCATCCTGCTGGCCTGTCTGGTCACCGCCCTCTACAGCGCCCTGGGCGGGCTGATGGGCGTGCTGGTAACCGATTTCTTCCAGTTCTTCGTGGCCATGGCCGGCAGCTTCGCGGCGGCCGTCGTGGCGCTCCGACTGCCTCAGGTCGGAGGGCTGGCCGGCCTGCTGGGCCACCAGGCCGTCCGCTCGAGGCTTTCGCTGTTGCCGGATTTTTCCAACACGCCGGAGCTGTTGACCGTGCTCCTCATCCCCCTGGCCGTCCAGTGGTGGAGCGTCTGGTATCCGGGCGCCGAGCCGGGGGGCGGCGGATACATCGCCCAGAGGATGTTGGCCGCCAAGAACGAGCGGCATGCCACGGGCTCCGTCCTGTTCTTCAACGCCGCCCACTACGCCCTGCGGCCCTGGCCCTGGATCATCGTCGCCCTCTGTTCGCTCATCGTCTTCCCCAGCCTGGACTCCCTGCGGGCCGCCTTTCCCCACGCGGCCAAGATCGGCCACGACATGGGTTACCCGGCCATGCTGACGTTTCTGCCGGTAGGCCTCCTGGGCATGGTGGTGGCCTCGCTCATCGCCGCTTACATGTCCACCATCGCCACCCATCTCAACTGGGGTTCGTCCTATATGGTCAACGATTTCTATAAACGGTTCATCCGGCCCGCCGGGAGTGAAAAAGAGATGGTCCTGGTCGGCCGGATCTCTACCGTGCTGCTCATGTTTCTGGCCGGGATCGTGGCCTTGCTGATGAAAAACGCCCTGGACAGCTTCCAGATCATGCTCCAGATCGGCGCCGGCACAGGGCTGCTCTTCATCCTGCGCTGGTTCTGGTGGCGGATCAACGCCTGGAGCGAAATCGCGGCCATGGTCATCTCTTTCCTGGCGGCCGTTTATTTCCGCTTCCTTCACGGGCTGACCGGCCTGCCCAAAGTCAGCGACTGGGCCCAGCTCGTCATGGGGGTGGCCGTCACCACCTGCGGCTGGTTGGTAGTCACCTTCCTGACCAAGCCGACCGAGGAAAAGGTCCTGCTGAGCTTCTACCGGAAAGTGCGGCCGGGCGGCCCGGGCTGGCGCGCATTCCTGGAGCGGGCCAAGGCGGCCGGGGAGAGCTCCGGAGGGCTGGAGGCGGCCTGGCGGGTGCCCCGCGGGATCCTGTGCATGTTCCTGGGATGCGTGGCGGTTTACAGCGTGCTGTTCGCCACGGGCTATTGGATCTATTCCAAGACTCTGCCGGCCGTCATCTTGAGCGCAACGGCCGTCGTTTCCGCGATCCTCCTCTTCAGATTATGGGGATGGGTCGTCCGCGATTGACGAGCGGCGCAGAACGAGCTCAGCCCGCAGATTTTCCGCGTTTACGCTCCAGGAACGGCGTTCCCTTTTTCATCGGACCTATCCTGCCAAGGATTTTATCAGAAGGATACTTCCTAAAACCGGAAAGGACGACCCAGGCGGTCATGGTTGCGGCGCCCTTTCCTGGGCCAGCCAGCGTATGAATTCCAGGCCCACCCACCAGCGGATCGGAAAGCTTTCCGAGTCCTTAAACCCAAACGCCTTTTCCAGGCCGAAAAAGGGACGGACCCTGATGGCTCCCCCGAAATCGGCGAACAGACGGAGGCGGCCGAAAAGATTCGCCGATGAAGCGGTCAAAACCAGGTCGGCGCCAACGTCGGCCGGCCGGGCCGTGGTGTTCACCCCGACCTTGAGGCGAACATCGAAATCGTGGTTGAAATTCAGGCCGCCGGCCAGATCGTAGCGGAAGGGATGCTGCAGGCGGTCGAAATGGGATTGGTTTCGCAGGCCGACCCCCAAGCCCAGACTGGCCTCGAAGTCACTCTCCCTGTCCAGGGGCATGACGATATCGTAGAGACAGTAGGCGTACCAGCGCAAACCGAGAGAGCTCGTTTTTTCGTATTCCAGTTCCAAGGGGTAATGGATCCATTCCGGGGGGAACTTGCCGATGAAAGATTCGTCCCGGAAAATGGGGACCTCGGCCCGGACATCCAGCAGAAAACGGCGGGCGGATGTCCGGCTGAGCTCGACCCGGACGTCGAGGGCGGAGAACAATTTATAGACGGTGTCGGAAGGAAGGACGTCACCTCGGAAACGAAGGTGCTGGAGGAGGGGGCCGTCGCTTTCATCGGTCTTGACCCTCAGCCCAAGGTAAGTCGTAGGCGGATAGTCGTAATGACGGGTGGCGCGGATAAAAAGCTCCAGGGCCTCGCTCAAGGCGGCGGAGAATTCAATTTCATAGAAGATTTCCTCAAAGGCGGCGATCTTGGCTTCAGCGGCCAGGGAGAACTCGGTTCCGAACAGGCGAGGGAAGTGGGCGTTCAACACGGTCAGATTGTCGTAGGATATCCGGCCGAAAAGGTATCCGCCGAAACCCAGGCCCAGACTCAGGCCCGGCGACTTGTACCAAAAGCGGAAGAGCGCTTCGTTGGCGTGGATGATGCGTGGATAGGACACCGATGTTTTGTGCCGGCTGATGTGGTTGAAGCTGGCCTCCAGAAAAATATCGGGTCCGGTCGGGACGATCACCCCGGTACGGAGCCAGACGTCCACTTCGCCCTGAAGCCGGCTGTTCGTCCTCTGAAAGTACAGGGCGTCGAGGAAATAGGAGAAGGAGCGGGCCGGAAAGGAAAAGCGCAGGTGGGGCATGAAGAAGCGCCGTTCGTACTGGTCTCCCCCGATCTCCAGCTCGGCCAGCGTCTTCGAGCCCGAAGCGCGGAGCTCCTGGCCGGCAGCAGGGGCGGCCCCATAGACAGACAGGCCCACCAAGGCGGCCAGGACCAATGCTTGTCTTTTCATGGGAAAACGACTCATTATAGGAAAAAACCTCTTTCCGTGCTACCGAACCCGGGACGAAGCAAGTATCTGGAATATCCAGACGCGTCACGGAAGCAGAAATGCAGCCCGGGACGAATCCGTTTTGGCAGAGCGATATCCAGGACGGGATGCGGTTGATTTCGCCTCGGCTAAAAACTAATATATTTATCGGTTTCGGAGGGCGCGACATGAAGAAAAAGTCCGTTTTTTTGGGAAAACCTGCCTTGATTGTTCTTATCGGTTTGTATGTATTCGCTTTTCAGGCTACTGGCCAGGAAAAGACAAAATGGCTGGACATGACCTATCCGTTTGAAGAGAGCACGATTTACTGGCCGACGGCCAAGCCGTTTGTCCTGGAAAAGCTTTCCTGGGGAGAAACGGCGGGGGGCTTCTGGTACGCTTCCAACAATTTCAGCGCTGCCGAACACGGCGGGACTCATGTCGACGCGCCCATTCATTTTGCCCGCCGGGGGAGAACCATCGATCAGATACCCTTGGAAGAGTGGATCGGACCGGCGGCCAGGATTGACGTCAGCCGGAAGTGCGAAGAAAACCGGGATTACCTCCTTGCCGTCGAGGATATTAAAGGCTGGGAAAAAAGCTATTGGAAGATTCCGGACGGCGCCTGGGTCATCATGTACACGGGTATCGGCACCAAGTTCTATCCCCACAAGAAAGAAGTCCTGGGAACGGATAAAAAAGGCGAAGATGCCCTGCCCGAGCTCAGCTTTCCGGGCTTTTCCCCGGAATCCGTGGAGTTCTTGATCAAAGAGAGAAATATCACGGGCATCGCCATCGACACCCCCAGCATCGATCGCGGAAAATCAAAGGATTTCAAGGCTCATCAGATCCTGTGCGGCGCCGGAAAACTCGCCCTGGAGAATATCGCCAACCTGGACCAGCTTCCCCCCGCCGGAGCGGTGCTCTATGTCCTGCCGATTCCCATTAAAGACGGCACCGGATCGCCGGCCAGGGTGTTTGCCGTTTTTCATTGACCGCCATCGGCTTCTCAAATGTACGCCCGGCTCCCATGAGAGTGACAGGATGAAGACAACAGAAAAGAGAATATTTATCGCCAAGAGGATCTTATCATTCGCGCTGACCTTCATTTTCTGGCTGGGCGCGACATCGCCCCTGCGCTCGGAATCCGTGACCCTCATTCACTCCAACGACATCCACGGCAACATCAAACCCTTTTTGATGAAGGCCGATGGCGGGGAGCGATGGGTGGGGGGCATGGAGGCGGCCAGCCATTATCTCCGTGAAATCAGGGCTAAGGACAAAAATGTTTTGGTGATCGACAAGGGGGATCTCCTGACCGGCACCCTGGCCGCCGACCTCGAATATCAGGATGTGGTCGGCGGGGCGATGATGGAATTTCTGAACAGGCTCGGCTATGAGGCCTGGTCTTACGGCAACCATGATTTTGACAGGGGACAGCAGAACGCCGCCCGGCTGACAGGCCTGGCCAGGTTTCCCACCATCATGTCGAATATTATTGATAAGACCGGCCAAAAAATCTTCTCGGCCGAACCCTACCGGATTTTTGTCTTGGGGAAGATCAAGGTTGGGGTCATCGCCGTCATGGAGGAAAATTTTCTGACGGAGGTTCGTAAAGACGCCGCGGCGGGCTTGGAGGTGTTGCCCATGGCCGCCGCCCTTAAGGCTTACCTCCCCCAGCTTGAGAAAGAAACGGATTTGACGGTCGTCATCGGCCACTGCTCGTTCGTCGAGG
>Ga0214474_1001076_pt1 | contig 12818 bp, 11 predicted proteins | sample RVTome_2_FD_187335 | JGI IMG/M metagenome (GOLD analysis project Ga0214474, IMG submission 187335) | Soil microbial communities from uranium-contaminated site in the Upper Colorado River Basin, Wyoming, United States - RVT95D214 HiSeq ...
GTCGGCCCTTGACACAGGACAGTCTATCTTCATGACTCATAAGAAAAAAGATGCCGCTCTATTTTCTTAAAGTTTTGAGCTTGGGATGATATTATCAAATCAGAATAAAAATGCAACAAGAATTTTAAGAGGATGAGGCCAAACAGAATGCAGAATGCGGATTGCAGAATGCGGAATATAAAAAGCCAATATATTGAACTAAATACTTAGGTTAAGGGTGAGTTGGCGTAAATCTCAGGTTGGAGGCTGAGGTTAAGGTTTAGAAATCTTTAAGGAAATCAATTAATTAAAAAATTACTCCTGAATTTTGACAAGGTATCATGGCAAGCGGCAATGGCAATTAGGTTCCATTACACTATCCTCAACTCTTTCAATTCCTTTACCTTTTTATAAAGGCTTCTGTCAGATGTAACGAAGGGGCATCCTAATTTTCTGGCAAGCACGACGTAGGCCGCATCATAGAGGGTTATTCCATATTGCCGGGATAAGATTATTCCCTCTAAAAATTCATCGAGACCGAGACTGAATACCTCAAGATCAAAATTCCATATCAAAGAAAAGGCTTCGGCTGCATCTTTTGCACTTAATCTGGTCTTTGTGGTCAATACATTGGCGATCTCATAAAAGAAGAGGCTATGAACCGCTACTGTTTCTTTTCCGGTCACATGTCCCTCTTTATAAAGTCTTGCCTTTTCTCCTCCTTCTTCCTCTCCAAAAATCCACTTAAGGGCTACAGAGGCATCAAGGACTATCATCTCCCTTCTCTGACCTCTCTTATGATCTTGACGATATCTATATTGGCAGTCTCTTTCAAATGCCTCTTTTTCCACCTATCCATCTGAGTCGATATTTCCTCAAGCTTTTTTTCCCTGTTTTTGTTCAGCACCTTCTCTTCATACTCATCGAGTGAGATCAATACGGCAAGAGGTTTATTTGCCCTGGAGATCATCACCTGCTCCCCTTTCTTCGATACATCATTAAGGACAGAGCCAAGCTTTTTCCTCAAGTCAAGAGCCGTCACGGTCTTCATTCCGAACCTCCTGGAATTTTGACCCATTCGGCAGCGCCAAACTCCGCCCCTTAGGGCGGTGTGAAAAGCGCCGCTCAGGGTCAACCCTGAGCAAGCCCCAGCATTTATGTTGGGGAGTCGAAGGGTTGACTATAATATAAACTATGATAGTTACTATGTCAAATTCGCTTTGGCTGAAACCTCCATTCTTCTTATCTTGAAAGGAATGATGTTTTGCTATATCATTTCAGTGATATCTTTCCAATATCATTGAACGTAGAGCATAGTGCATCGTGTTAAATAAAACCAAGAACAATTTTTATCATTTATGAATCCTCTGATCATTCCCGTTTTCCTTCCCAACATGGGTTGCCGTGAGCGTTGTCTCTTCTGTAATCATAAGGCAGCGGCCGAAGGATCCCCTTCACCCTCTTCAGTTCGAAACTTTATCGAAACCTCTCTTTCCGTAATCCCTTTTGACAAAAGAAATAGAGAAAAACAGGTTGCTTTTTATGGGGGGAGTTTCACAGCAATCCATCGAGATGAACAAGTCCGTTATTTGAAAGAAGTCCAGCCTTTCCTCGCTTCTGGTCTGATCGATTCCGTTCGAATCTCCACCCGGCCTGATGTTCTGGAGGAAGAGACCCTCTCCATGCTCAAAGAATATGGGGTGAAAACCATAGAAGTTGGAGTGCAATCCATGATTAATGAAGTCCTCTTCCTGTCCAGGAGAGGATATAGCGTAGAAGACACTTTTGATGCTATTCGACGCTTAAAACAACAGAGCTTTGAGGTAGGACTTCAGTTGATGATTGGCCTTCCAGGGGATACCTGTGATCGTTTTTTACAGACCCTTGATCAAGTCATCGAACTCCAACCTGATTTCGTCAGAATCCATCCCACACTCGTCCTCAAGGGTGCTCCCCTTGAAAATCTCTGGAGGAATGGAAGATATTCACCCCTGTCGTTTGACGAGACAGTTCAATGGCTTAAGAAAGGTATTCTCAAGCTGGGAAATTCATCCATTCGGGTCGCTCGTATTGGCCTTCAGCCCACCAGAGAATTGGAAAGAGATTTTCTCGCAGGACCCTATCATCCTGCTCTTCATCAACTCATCGATTCGGCTATCTTCTTCGATATGGCAGAATATCTCCTCCAAAACCATCCAAATGGTTCACAATCCGTTTTCATCTGTCACCCCAAGGATATTTCGAACTTAAAGGGTCAAAGAAATGAGAATATTTTTAAATTAAAGAACCATTTCAAACTCAGCCAAATCTTAATTGATGGAAGGCAGGAATGGCCAAGAGGTTGCCTTGGACTTCAAACCCAGGAAGGAGAGGTGTCAATCTTTAGGAAGTCGCTTGGGTTTTAGAAAAGTTATGGCAGGGTTTCTGATAGGATTAAAATTACAATTATTTTAAGCTTATGCCACAATGGGTAGCATTATGTATAGAATATAAAAATCTTTAAAATCGATACATCTTTTCGGTATAATGTCATAACTTGAATACTGAAGACGACTCATTTTTTTATATCATTCTACGAAGGAGCATAAATTAAAATGGGGAGATTTTTTTTATTAGTCATCTTTCTTCTAATAACTGCCTGCGGACCAAAACATCATGTTGTAATAGATCGAAGAATGCCTCCTTCTGAAAAACAAGAGGTGAAAAAGGAGATGGCGAAGGAGGAGAAGTCCGTTTTAGAGGCAAAGCCAGAGACTAAGATCGAAAAGGGGGAGAGCAAAGAGGTTCAATATGGGGTTGCCTCCTGGTATGGAGGGGAATTCCATGGAAGACCCACTTCGAGTGGTGAAGTTTATGATATGTACCAGCTCACCTGCGCTCATAACACCCTTCCATTAGGCACCATTGTAATGGTCACTAATCTCGAAAATGGAAGGTCCCTTGAACTGAAGGTCAACGATCGGGGTCCTTTTGTTAAGGAGAGGATCATTGATGTCTCTTATTCCGCTGCTCAGATGCTCGGGATGTGGGAAAAAGGAACTACCCTGGTCAAAGTGGAGGTGATCGTTCCTGGAATCGAGCCGGTTCAACGTTTCACTCTCCAGGTGGGCTCCTTCACGGATGAGATGAATGCCCAGAGATTGGCCGATCAACTCCGAAAAAGTTTTGAGAATGTCTATGTGACCACCGTGGAAACCCTAACACAGAAATATCATCGGGTAAGAGTGGGCCAATTTGAAACTAAGGATTTGGCTTTAACTATTGCAGAAAAACTCTCCCAAATGGGCTTCAAGGTTTTAGTGACCAGCCGGTAGAGTCATTTAGGAATGCGCCCTGAACCATGTAAGGTTCAGGGCTGCCATGCACACCATGTGGTGCATGGCGGATTGCGGAATAGTAAATAATTAGAGTCTGTCCATAAATGCCGTAATCTTCCTTTTTTGTCATTCCCGTGCTTGCGCGCCGTAGCGCTTCAGCGCGCAGGCGTGAAAACGGGAATCCAGTCTTCTCAATATGTTCTGGATACCCGCCGGAGTTTACACCGTACTTGATACGGGGCGGGTATGACGAACAAATGATTTTATAAACAGACACTAATTAGTTTGGAGAAAAGATTTGGAAGAAATATAAGCTAAGGACAGCAGACAACATCAAATGTCCAATTGAGAAGGAGTAGATTTTACACTATAATAGTTTTTGAAATTAACTCTTGAAAGGAAATCCCTTCTGAAGGTTAAAATCATTCTCCTCATCCCCCCCATTCTTTTTCTTGTCCTGTTAACGATCAGTATTATCTTCGCCGGTTTTAAGCCTCCTCTCAAGGTCAATGAACTGATTATGAGTTCAATTGGGGATGCCTCCTATCTTAATCCCATTCTTGCTCAAGATTCGGCTTCCAGTGAAATTAACTCTCTGGTTTTCAATGGGCTGATCAAATATAACCAAGATCTTGATGGTTTCGTTGGAGAATTGGCAGAATCCTGGAAGGTTGAAAAAGGGTCTGAACCTGTCATCACCTTCTATCTAAGGAAAGGGGTCCTCTGGCATGATGGTAGGGAGTTCACCGCCGAAGATGTGAAATTTACTTACGATAAGATCATGGACGAAAAGACCAATACGGTTCGCCGAAGCAGTTATGAATTGGTCAAGAAAGCAGAAGTCTTGGACCCCTACACCTTTCGAGTCACTTACAAGCAACCCTTCTCACCAGGCTTAGAGACCTGGTCCATTGGGATTATTCCAAAACACCTTCTTGAAAGCATGGATATCAACACTGCCACTTTCAACCGGAATCCTATCGGGACAGGGCCTTTCCGATTTGTAGAGTGGGTGAGTGATGAAAAGATCGTCGTCGAAGCCAATCCCCAATATTTTCAAGGAAAACCCAATTTAAACGGAATTGTTTACAGAATTATTCCTGAAGCAGCCCTCAACGAGATGGAAATATTAACCCATGGTGTGGACTATTCAGGAATTTTCCCCTATGAGTACCGTCGAATGAGCGAGGTTCCCTTCCTCAAATCATATTCCCAGCCAAGCCTCGGATATACTTACATCGGATACAATCTTAAAAATCCCCTCTTCCAGGACAGACGAATTCGACGAGCCCTCACTCATGCCATCAACCGAGAGGAAATCGTCCAGTATGTTCTCTATGGTTTGGGAACCATGGCGACCGGTCCCTTTCCGAACCACCTATGGTATGCTAACCCTGATGTCAAACCGTATTCCTACAATCCCCAGAAAGCCCGTGATCTCTTGGCTGAAGCGGGATGGAAGGATAAGAATAGGGATGGAATTTTAGTAAAAGATGGCAAACCGTTTAAGTTTACCCTCATCACCAATAGCGGAAACGACACCCGCCGTGATGTGGGCGTTTTAGTCCAGAGGCAACTTCATGAGCTCGGGATCGATGTGAAATTTGAGCTCTATGAGTGGAGCGTCTTTCTCAAAAACTTCATAAATGAAAGACATTTTGATGCCTGCATCCTGGGCTGGGGTCTCTCTGTAGACCCAGATGCCTATGAAATCTGGCATTCCAGCCAGATTGAAAAAGGTTTTAACTTCGTCTCCTACCAAAACCCCGAGGTCGATCGACTCTTGGAAAAAGGAAGAGCGGAATATGATATCGAAAAGAGAAAACAGATTTACTGGCGGATCCACGAATTGGTGGCAGAAGATCAACCTTATACCTTTCTCTATGTTCCTTTAGGCATCTCTGCACTCCAGAAAAAATTTGTATTGGTGGAGGAAGTCCCGTCAGGTCAGAAGATATCTCGCCCGATCAAAATGGAAAAGGCCGGTTTGATGTACGATCTCATCAAGTGGTACGTTCCGAGGGAAACCGTCTTGGAGAAATAAAATATGGCTTCGTTTGTCCTTCGACGTCTCTTACAACTCTTCATCACTCTGGTCGGTATCAGCATCATATCTTGGATCATTATCATGCAGGCCCCTGGTAGTCCAATCGCTCTGACAATTGATCCCAAGGTTTCACCTAAAATCGTTGAACAGATGATGAAAAATTACGACCTTGATAAACCTATTTATCAGCAATACTACCTGTGGCTCAAGAAGCTTTTTACTGGTAAACTTTACTCCTTTAAGGATGGAAGACCGGTCATGGATAAGATCGGCGAAAGGATCTGGAATACTCTCCTCCTAAACCTGGTTGCAACCATCATCATCTTTTCCTTGGCGATTCCTCTTGGAGTATTTTCAGCAAAACGTCAATACAGCTTCCTGGACAATCTGGGTACATTGGGAGCCTATTTGGGAATTTCTGCGCCGAGTTTCTGGCTGGCCTATCTCCTTATCCTGGGGACGGTCCTCTTGTTCGGTTACCCTGTCCTTGGAATGAGGTCCTTTGTGACAGAAGATTTCACCACGTTTGAAATCGTAATGGATCGTATCTGGCATCTGATGCTCCCTTCGATCATCCTGGCCATAGGAGGGCTTGCTGGTCTTTCAAGATACACGCGGTCAAGCATGCTCGAGGTGGTTCGCCAGGACTACATTCGCACGGCCAAGGCGAAAGGGCTTCCTGAAGAGGCCGTCTATTATAAACATGCCCTCCGGAACGCACTGCTCCCCATCATCACCATATTTGGATTTCTCATCCCGGAACTGATCGGTGGGTCCATCATTATGGAATCTGTCTTTGCCTGGCCTGGTATAGGACGACTATCCTATCAAGCGGTTCTATCAAGAGATTATCCCGTGGTGATGACCGTCCTAACCATTTCAGCCGTGCTGACGTTGATCGGAAATTTTATCGCTGATATTCTTTATGGGATTGCAGATCCCCGAATTCGATACCAATAGGACATGGCGTCACAGAAGAAAAATTTTTGGCATTATTTTAAAAGAAGACAGATGGCGGTTGGGGGTTTAGCTCTGATAATGACCATGTTTTTAATTGCTGCCTTTGCTTCTTTTCTCTCTCCCTATGCTCCAGGGAAGACCGAGGTCTCTTTGAAATTGAAACCTCCTTCTCTTCAACATTACCTCGGGACAGATCAATTGGGGAGGGATGTCTTTAGCCGGATGCTTTGGGGGTCAAGAATCTCCTTGTCGGTAGGATTTGTTGCAGTAACCATTTCCATCCTCATTGGGATTCTCATAGGAGCTTTAGCGGGATACTATGGTGGATGGGTCGATACTTTCCTAATGCGTTTTGTGGACACGATGCTTTGTTTCCCTTCCTTCTTCCTCATTTTGACAGTTGTTGCCTTATTGGGTCCCAGTATTTTTAACATCATGGTTGTTATAGGAATCACATCCTGGATGGGAACCTCACGATTTGTGAGAGCAGAATTTCTTTCCTTACGAGAAAGGGATTTCACCCAGGCAGCCAGAGCCCTCGGGGTTAAAGATTTCCGGATAATTTTTCGGCACATCCTCCCCAATGCATTAGCCCCAGTCTTTGTCACTGCCACGCTGAGTGTAGCTTCAGCGATTTTGATAGAGGCCGGTTTGAGCTTCCTTGGATTTGGTGTTCAACCGCCTGCCCCGAGTTGGGGAAATATTCTCACGGAGGGAAGAACTTACATCTTCGATGCCTGGTGGCTGACCGTTTTCCCAGGATTAGCTATTCTCATCACTGTTCTCTCTTTTAATCTATTAGGAGAAGGGTTGCGGGATGCCCTTGATCCAAGGCTGCGAGGAAGGCGATAAGAGTGAATTCAATTTCAAATGTCAAAGCTCAAAGTTCAAATAGAACCTAAAGTTCAAATTCCTTTTTTTGAAATTTGGTTTTTGGCATTCCTTTGACATTTGTAATTTGTCATTTGACATTGTCTATTAATAATTAAACTATGATAAAATAGCCTGAGGTAGACTTAATGAAATCCTCTTTCCCAAATAAGTCCCTTTTAGAAGTTCGCTCTCTTTCCATCCATTTCTTCACAGAAGATGGGGTGGTGCGGGCTGTTGAAAATGTAAGCTTTGAAATTTATCCTGGAGAGATTCTTGGTCTGGTGGGCGAATCCGGATGTGGAAAGAGTGTGACCGGTCTCTCCCTGTTAAAGCTCATCCCCATTCCTCCTGGTCGAATTGTGAACGGCGATATCCTTTTCGATGGAAAGAGTCTATTAAATTTGAAAGAAAAGGAGATGGAGAGAGTAAGAGGCAATGAGATCTCGATGATCTTTCAGGAACCCATGACCTCCCTCAATCCGGTCTTTACGATCGGAGACCAGATCATGGAGGCCATCATCCTCCATCAAAGATTGAATAAGACAGAAGCGAGAAAAAGAGCCATTGAGATGCTCGATCGAGTAAAAATCCCTTCTCCTGAGAAGAGGATCGATTCTTATCCTCATCAGTTGAGTGGCGGTATGAGACAGAGAGCAATGATCGCCATGGCCCTCTCCTGCCAGCCGAAACTTCTCATTGCCGATGAACCTACCACGGCTTTGGATGTGACGATTCAAGCCCAGGTCCTTCAACTGTTGAAAGAGATTCAAAGGGAAATGGGGATGTCGGTTATGCTGATCACCCATGACTTAGGGGTCGTCGCAGAAATTGCGGATCGGGTGGCTGTGATGTATGCAGGGAGAATTTTTGAGTATGGTCCTATTGAAGCTATCTTTAGTAAAATGCGCAATCCTTATACCCGGGGACTGATGCACTCTATCCCTCAACTGACTGAAAAGAAAGAAAGGCTCAATGCCATTCCGGGCCAGGTCCCCGATCCCATGGATCTGCCCGTAGGATGCAAGTTTCACCCCAGATGCTATTTGATGATTGAAGACTGTAAGAAAGAAGAACCTCCCCTCATCCAGGTCAATGGAGATCACTTCAGCCGTTGTATTCGATGGCAGGAGTGTTGTTAGTGGGGCTGAGTGGTGAAAAGGTTTTAAAGAGGAACTCCAGAGACGTTAACGTTTGAGGAAATTTAATCAATCTTTTTATCAGGCTCCGCAGGAATCTCGAACTCATAAAGATTTGCACCTGACCCAAAATAGATTTTTCGGCCAAGCAGCGCCATGCCAGAATGGATTGGAATAGACGGCTTTGCCAAAAGAGATACCAGATCATTCTTAGGATCAATTGTAAAAATGGCTTCCTTAGAGAGTCCATAAAGCCTTCCATCCAGACCTACCTGGAGAGAGATTTCTCTCGGTTCTTTTAACTCCAGATCGAAAATCTTTCTGATGATTCTCTTCTCCGGCTCAAAGACAAAGACCTTTTCATTGTCGGTGATTCCATAAAGTAACCCCTCTGCAGTCACCGCGAGGGAGAGGATGGTTTTGGCTTCAGGAACAGGGACAGCTTCAAAAATCTTTTTTTCCTCCTTCGGATCCCAAAGGATAACTTTTGCCTCTTTTTCAACGGCATGCGTCCCGGTCCCGCCCCTTACAGAACTCCCGGCTGCCATAAGGTCAAGCTTTTCAATATAGACCAGAGAGGCAATGCTCTGATTCTGAATAAGATGACGATACGTTCTCTTCTCGATCCGCTTTAAATCATAAACGCTAATTGCACCCCCTCGCATTCCATAATCCGGGTAACCTCCTACATAGATCTTCTCATGAGGCCCAACAATCATGACCCGTGGCCGGTAGACTCCTTCACCCAGGGAGCCCAGGTCTCTCGGATTAGAGTACATATCCTCCCCGAATTTCAGAGGGTTCCTCGGATCGTAGACCGAGAGCCGTCCCTCAGGATAGGAGCAGAGATAGAGTTTTCCATCGTATGATCCCATTGAGTAAATCTCTCCGTTCGCATGGGGGATCTTACCGAGATTCGTAAAAGTTTGAGAGTTTGGATCATAAGTGAAGAGACGGAGGGGGAGCATACTGCTTCCATAGATTTTTCCATCTGGTCCTGTGCCGATGACGAAGATATATGATCCTGCGGCTTCATACCGAAGAGGAATTTCCCGCTTCTCTTGAGTTAAAGGAATCTCAATTTGAAGGGAGCTCTCATTGATGAGATGAAATGTTTGACCATCCGGGAGACTTCTTTGCGGAAAAGGAATATCAGATCTGGAGATTTCGATCATCTTATCGCTTTTGATTTGAAACCATTGATGGGGTGCAAAAAGACTGGCGTAAATCTTCCCATCCGTCCCTTTGACTAAGCTCACCCGCCCGGGTTTCCGATCTTCTAAGGGAATCAAAGAGGTTTTAGTTTGTTTTTCTGGGTCGAAAAGGACGATATCCGTTCTTTCGAATTGAATTGCACAATAAATCAAACCATCATCCCCTGCGATGGGATAACAGTAAAACTGATCTGGGTCCATGCGACCATAATTTTGGACCGCCCCTGTCTTGGGATCGTAAGAAAAAAGCTTTGCTGAAGGAAAAGTTCCTCCCCAGATCTTCCCATCCCTTCCCGTGGTGATTTTACAGATGAAAGACTCAGATTCTCCCGCAGGTTGTCCAAGATCCTCCCACTTTTCAGTCTGCGGATCAAAACGGAGAAGGTGGCCAGAATAGTAACTCCCCAGATAAATTCGCTTTTCATCATCGATGGTGAATCCCCATGAACCCATCTCAGAGGAAAGTGGCCCGTTGAATTGTCGGATTTGACCTGTGTCGGGGTTCACAGAAAGGAGGAAAAGAGGGGCATTGTATTGCCCGAAAGAGAGATAAATAGTATCCATCTTTCCTGTCTTCCCTGGACCGACAAAAATTCCCCAACAGATGGCCTCTCTTACCGGGATGCCAAGGTTTTGTTGAGCGAATGAGATTGTTGATAGAATGCAAAGAATGAAAAAGGTGAGAATGAAAATGAGAAATTTAAATTCCCCCAACTGTTCAGCGATGTAGCCTGGTCGCCTATGCTCCAAAGCTTCAGCGACGGAGCACCTTGAACGACGATGTTCCCCTTTTCTAAAGGTTCGCCGACGCTCCAAATCTTTGGTGACGGAGCGGGAGCAGAGGGGATTATGTGATCGGTTCTGTCTGCGAAGCATTAGGAACATCAGGAGTTTCAGGAGCCTCAGATGGAGGCAAAGGAGGTTTGGGTCTTTTTGGACGTGAGCGCCATCGAGGCTTTGGGGTTTTTCGTTCCTTTATTTCCTTTGGTTCATTCAACTTCTCTGCCTCAGTTTTTCTTTCCTCTTTGCCAAAACCGACGATGACATAGGTCCCGCTACGGGTATCGGTTCTCAGGTGGATGATCCCTTCTTTTTCAGCATCTTCAAGGAGATCGCTGAAGGTGCGGTAACCATGGTAGGACTCGTTGAAAGAAGGCTTCTTTCGCTTCATCGTCTCCTTCACCATAGAGGACCAGAGCACCTCCTTATTCTCACGGACAAGGGCCACCACAGAGTCCACTAAGAGTTGAAAAGCCTCCTTCTTCTTTTCAGGAAGATCCTGTTCGATCTTAGGAGGAATACCTAAAGGCCGCTCCAGGTCCTCATAGTAAATGAATTCGTCGCAGTTATTGACCAATAGATTGGAGCTCGATTCCTTCATCCCAAGGCCGATCACCCGCTTACCATTCTCTTTCAATTTAGAGACAAGGGGAGAGAAGTCGCTGTCGCCGGAAACGATGACAAAGGTATCGATATGTTCTTTGGAATAACAGAGATCAAGAGCATCCACGCAGAGTCGGATGTCGGCGGAGTTCTTTCCGGTCATCGATCTTTTTGGGATCTCGATGAGTTCAATGGCCGACTCATGAAGAGGTTTTTTATACTCTGCATAATCGGCCCAATCCGCATAGGCCTTTTTTACAATGATCTTCCCTTTTTCGACCAAGCGTTCCAAAACCTTCTGGATTTCAAACCGCTTATCTTTCTTGCCTTTGAAACCGAGGGCTAGGTTCTCAAAATCGATGAAGACCGCTAAGGTATGTTCCCCTTCAGCCATACTTTTACCTCTCTTTTTAAGGGTCTAATGTTCTCTGCCTAAAATCATCCTACAATTAATCAAGGAATTTGTAAACAGTTGAAATTTATAGTGTGAAGTTCAGGGGACTTAGGGTTTTGGACAACACTGCACTTGAGGAAACATCTTATTTGGTATTCTCTGTATTCACACAACCCTTTTTCTTTAAGGATGCGCTAGGTTTCACCTGGAAATCCAGGCCAACTTTTTTATGGATGGCAACAAATCCAAATTTCCAAAGCCCCAAAGATCTGCTTTTTTTAGGATTGGTCGCCGAATCCCCTTTTTAAAAGTCTGAGTTCACGCCGAAGCTCTGCCTGAAGTTCCGCCTCCGTTGGCAGGTATAGTTTATATCGACTGGCAAAGATTTTCTTTGCCTGGTCCGGGCCGAGAGTGTAGTGGACAACGACGTCGTTCTTGTCCGTGCACAGAATGAGACCTAACGTTGGGTTATCCCCCTGGGTCCGGCGCTCGCGGTCGTAGTAATTGACGTACAATTGGAGTTGCCCCAAATCCTGGTGGGTAAGTTTGCCGACCTTGAGATCGATGAGCACGAAGCATTTGAGGATCGTGTGGTAGAATACCAAATCAATGTAGAAGTGGTCACCGTCAAGCGTGATCCGTTCTTGCCTGGATACGAACGCAAACCCCTTACCCAACTCCAATAGGAACGCCTGAAGGTTATTGATCAGGGCTTGCTCCAGATCGGATTCCACGAGCCTTGGCGATTCGGGCAAGCCAAGGAACTCCATGACGATGGGATCCTTGAAGACATCGACGGGCCGTTGTATCGCTTGCCCCTTTGTGGCCAGCCGCATCAGCCCTTTCTTGTCTTTGCTCAAAGCGAGACGCTCGTACAGGAGACTATTGATCTGCCGCTCCAGCTCCCGGGTTGACCAGCTATTCCGAAGGGCCTCGATCTCGTAGAACGCCCGGGCTTCCGCTTTTTCGACGCGTAGCAACGTGCGATAGTGAGTCCAGGACAGATTCGGGTGGAGGTGGCCAGGTTGCCAGGATTCGCTATGCAGTGCGTAGCCTTTTTCTCTTTCAAGGCCTTCCCACGGCGCACTTTTAGATTCCGAACGCAGTGCGTTCGGAATGTGGCCATTTCCCGTTCGGGGAATTGTAAAAATCGAACGCACTGCGTTCGATTTCTGAATATCTATTAATAGGGGATATCCCACATAAAAGTTCCGGCAGTATTCGAGATTTCTTACTGACCATCCTTTTTCGCGGTCCTTTGTTAGACGATCAGATAGATCTTTGAGGAGTTCCTCCCCATACCCGGCTCGTCGCTTTCCCCTCTGCTCCTCTTCAACGATCTCCTGTCCGATTAACCAGTTGGCCGCAACCTGGGTCGTGTTAACCGACCTGGCCACACTGGTTCTGGCCGATTCCAGTATCTGTCGGATCCGCCTGTACAACGGCGTCCCCTTCATTTCCGACAAACTTGTCGGCTTCTTTGTCACGGTTCCATCTCCTCACACAATAGAGGTA
>Ga0214474_1001077_pt1 | contig 12815 bp, 11 predicted proteins | sample RVTome_2_FD_187335 | JGI IMG/M metagenome (GOLD analysis project Ga0214474, IMG submission 187335) | Soil microbial communities from uranium-contaminated site in the Upper Colorado River Basin, Wyoming, United States - RVT95D214 HiSeq ...
AAATAAGGCGCTGCCACCTTCAGAAAAACCCCTGTGCTTTTAGCAATTCTGCCGTGAGAATTGCGCCTCCGGCCGCGCCTCGGACGGTGTTATGTGAAAGGCCTACAAACCGGTAGTCGAAGACCTCGCAATCCCTTAGCCGCCCCACCGTCACTGCCATACCCCTTCCTGCATCTCTGTCCATCCGTGGCTGAGGTCTGTCGACTTCTTCTCGGTAGATGATGGCGTTCTCAGGGGCTGAAGGGAGTTTCAGTCTCTGAGGCTCGCCGGCAAAGGTTTTCCAGATCTTTATGACCTCCTCAACAGATGGCTTTCGTCCTTTAAACTTCACGCTTACGCATGCCATGTGCCCGTCGATGACAGAAACCCGATTGCAGTGGGCCGAAATCTTAAACGATTCATCGGGTATGATTCTGCCATCATGAAGCTGTCCCAGAATCCGCAAGGGCTCCAATTCTGACTTCTCCTCTTCATTTTTGATAAAGGGAATGACGTTGTCTATCATCTGCAGGGACGCAGGACCCGGAAATCCCGCCCCGGAAACCGCTTGAAGTGTCGTTACAATGACGGCCTCAAGCCTATAGCCCGCCTCGATGAAAGCAAAGAGAGGGGTAACGTAACTTTGGATACTGCAGTTCGGCTTGACGGCGATCAGTCCTTTTTCCCAGCCTCTCTGCTTCCGCTGAAATCGGATCAACTCAGAATGGCCTGGATTTACTTCTGGTATCATCATAGGCACGTCTGGCGTATTCCTATGTGCCGAGTTGTTTGATACCACCGGAATACCGCTTTTAGCATATTCCTCCTCAAGTCTTCGCACCGTGTCTTTGTCCGCATCAATCGCCGAGAATACCAGCTCACAGTTCCCTTTCGCCGATTGGACAAGGTTTGCATCTTGGACCACAAGACCCTCGATCTGCTCCGGAGCCGGCTCAGGCATTAGCCAACGTCCCGAAACGGCCTGTCCGTATGTCTTGCCCGCAGAGCGAGGGGAAGCTGCCACATACGTCACTTCAAACCAAGGATGATTCCTGAGCAATCGGATATAGTTTTGGCCTACCATGCCGGTTCCGCCGATCACCCCCACCTTCATTCTCTTCATTATCCTCACTCCTTTTCCTTTTTTCCTTCTGGCAACAACTAATTTGGGAGATTTTAGACTTGCCAGTGTATTTTGTCAATGAAAGATTGTAGCCACACAGACTGGATGTCATGGGAAATTTCTTTTATAACAACAAAATGTTGATTTTACCGTGCCTGAATAGTAACATAGGGTTGGTAACCAGCCCAGCGCCCAAATTGAAAATCCACTCAAGGAGGAAATTGAATGGTTGAGCTGAGATTTAACGACGCCGCCTGTCTTGGTTGTCCCACACAAGCCTGCTTAACCAAATGCCAATATATGGATATTGACAGAGAGACGGCCAGGAAAGAAATCCTTAAAATAGCGCGGGGCGAGGACTCCTTCGTCCTCCACCAATGCGTGACTTGTTATGCCTGTGAAGAATATTGCCCGGTGCATAACCACCCCTTCTATCTCATTGTTGAGAAACAGGAAGAGCTGAACGTTCCACCCCTGCCCAGGCCGCTTATCCGGCGGGGCATAAACATAGGGATACCCTTCCGGGGCGAACCGGACATCAAGGAAATTAACGGGCCAGCGCTTAATATGGGCGTTTTTTCTGACCTTATGTACCTGATACAGGGCAAGCTTTTTGAAGGGCTGCCGGTCATCTCAACCGACCCACGCAAGATGTTTCATTACTTCTGTCAGCTGATGTACCTACACTTTGCCAGGAGCTCGGTAATCAAGGAGAGATTACCCGGCGTCATCAAGACCATCGCCAAACACAGAGTCACGGAGGTGGTCTGCTTCCATGATGAGTGTTATGGTACCTTTAGCTCGTACTGCCCGGCGGTGAATATTGACGTTCCATTCAAGCCCGTTCATCTATTTGAGTATCTTTATAACAGGCTTAACGATCTCAAGGAAGAAATAAAACCGGTCAAGCTGAAAGTCGCCTATCAGCGCCCATGTTCTTCGCGGCTTTCACCGGAGAAGCACCATTTCGTCCAGGATATCTTTGACCTGATCGGCGCGGAAAGCGTCCAGAGAAATTACGTGGAGGAGAATGCCCTTTGCTGCGGCGGGACCATTCAAGGGCAGAAAAAGGAAGGAAGTCGTAAACTTGCCGCTGATTTACAGAAGAGGAATATTGAAGATATGAAAAATGCCGGGGCAGAAGTCTGTGTCTTCAACTGTCCGGCCTGTTACCAGACTCTGGGTCAGATGGTCGCCCGAAATGGGATGAGGCCCATCTTTATGAGCGACCTTTGCCGGCTTGCCATAGGTGAAAAGCCTGCGGGATGGAGGTGATTAAATGGACACTGTGTATGAGGCGCTGGCAGGAATAGTGGGGGAAGAATACGTCTCAAATCGGCCGGAGGAGCTTTACATCTACTCCTTCGATCTCGGGACAACGGAACCCCACCGTCCGCAGTATGTTGTATCACCGAGGACAACCGAAGACATACAAAAAATAGTCAAGCTGGCTAACAAAGAAAATGTGCCGGTCGTTCCCTTGGGCGGGGGGCTTTCCCTGGCTGGCTTGGCCGTTCCTTTCCAAGGCGGTATTGTTCTCGACTTGAAACGGATGGATAGCATTATAGAGGTTGACGAGCAGGCGAGATATGCCGTTGTGGAGTGTGGTGTCTCCCAGGGACAGCTCACATCTTATCTGGAAAGATGCTATCCACGTTTGACTCACTCGGAGCCCGGAGCGCCGCCAACGGCTACAATCGCCGGGAATATAGCCATCCATGGTCAAGGCGACCTGGCCCAGCCTTATGGATTTAACTCCGATATGTTAAATGGTCTTGAGGTCGTTCTGCCGACCGGAGAGGTTTGCCGCTTTGGCTCTTGCTCGATAGGTGCCAGCTGGTTTACCCAACATCCACTGCCTGACGTAGGGCTCTTTCTGGGATGGCTGGGCACAACCGGTATTATTACCAAGGTCGCCTTAAGGCTCTTTCCGCGCAAAAAAATAAGGGGGGTGGGTCTGTTCGTTGTGGAAGACGAAGAACTTGTGCCAGAAATCATGCACAAGCTTACCCATCTCCAAATGGCTGAAGATATCGTCGCTTTCAGCCAAGCCATACCCCCTTTAACCAGCGGGCTACAAAATTTTACTGTCAATATTGCTGCCGATTCAGAAAAGGAGCTTGAGTTCAAACAGGAGCTCATCTGGGACGACACCCTCGGAGAATATATTCGAAGAGGGGACGGGGGATTCCTGGGTTTTGTCCAGGGCCTGCAAAGACCGCAGGTCTCCACAACCTCCGACTGGAGAAAAGGGGGCGGCTTTGAATACGTTGGCAGCATCATGCCGGTGGCAAAATACCCTGAGTGCTACCGGAGAGGACGCAAGATCTCAGAAAACCACGGTATTCCCTATACTGTTCTCGGACGGTGTATCGGGGCTGCCCATGCCATGATGTTCTCGTGGACCTATGCCTTCAACCGGGCTGACGCGGATTCCATACAGCACGCCAGGGAAGCCTTACACGAAACGGATGGTCTTGTCCTGGAATTAGGTGGGACGATCTGGAAACCTGGACTTTACGGGCAGAAGCTTCTAAAGGAAAGACTCGACCCGAACACCCTTGAGCTGATGGGAAAGATCAAACAATTGCTTGACCCCAATGGGATTATGAACCCCGGAAACTGGGAGGTGGGCTAATGGCACTCGCCGATTTCGAATATGGTGATATGATCCACAGATGTTTCAGATGTGGTTACTGCAAATTTCCCGTGAACTGGGAAGACGTCAATAACTGCCCGGCTTATGGCCGCTATCGCCTGGAGACCTATTCCTGTGGAGGAAGACTGTGGCTAACCAGGGCATGGCTGAATGGCGAGATTGACTGGAGCGAGCATCTTTCTGACATTCTCTATTCCTGCACAGCGTGTAAGAACTGCGAGGTAAAATGCCCGCTTCGTTTCAGTGGGGACATCCTCAACATGATTGTGGCAGCTAAAAGCGAGATGGTAGAAAAAGGGAAAATACCTGTTGCCGCCAAACGTTTCTTAGAGAACATTCAAAAGCAGGGGAATCCCTACGGCACTTCCAGAATGAAAAGGGGAGAGTGGATGAATGGGACGGGGATAGACCCCTACCAGGGACAAGAGTTCCTATACTATGTCGGCTGTGTTGGTTCTTATGATACGAGAGCCCAGGAGGCATCGCGGGCGCTGGGGAAAGTGCTGCAGAAGGCCGGTGTCTCCTTTGGCGTGCTGGGTAATGAGGAAAACTGCGACGGTAATGAGGTGAAAGGCCTCGGCGAAAAAACTCTGTTTGAGATGCTGGCCGGAGGTAACATTGCCCATTTTAAAGAACTGGGTGTCCACAAAATTGTTACTCTCTCGCCGCACTCCTATAACGCGATGAAGAATGATTACCCCAAGTATAACGGCAATTTTGATGTAGGGCACTATACTCAACTTCTCCAGAATCTTATCAGCCAGAGGAAGCTTAATATCTCCCGCTCCCTTAACGTAAAAATCACGTTCCACGACCCATGTTTTCTCGGACGCTGGAATAACGGATATGAGGCGCCGAGAGCTATTCTGCGTACTATTCCCGGAGTCAAACTTATGGAGATGGAGAAGAATAGAGAGAGCGCTCTTTGCTGTGGTGGGGGCGGAGGCAACTTTTATATCGATTTGCTCGGCGGAAGCAAGAGCACGCCAGCGAGACGCAGAGTCAGAGAGGCTAAAGAGACAGGAGCTGACGTTCTGGCTGTAGCCTGCCCCCAGTGCCTGACCATGCTTCAGGACGCGGTCAAGGTAGAGGAACTTGAAGACCAGCTCGTGGTGAAAGATATCTCTGAGATGGTTGCCGAGGCCTGCGAAATGGAATAGGATGGACATAGGTCGCCTGCACGGAACAGGTCCCGGACGCCTCAGCGGCAGGCGCTACACGAATGGATGCCCTTTCAAAGCTGAAACGGCCTCCTGGACTTCTTTCTCAACAAGATCTTTAATCTTATTGAGTCGATCCTGAGTCAGGGCCTCAAACCGGAGGACGAGCGCTGGTTGAGTGTTTGAAGCCCTTACCAATCCCCATCCATCCTCAAATTTTACCCTCACCCCATCCACATCGATGACCGGGTAGTCTTTTCTCAAGGCTTCCTTTACTGTTTCAACAACCTTGAATTTAATCTCATCTGCACAATCGACTCGAATTTCAGGGGTGATAAATGTCTTTGGCACATCGCTGAGGAGCTGGGATAATTTTTTGTCTGTCTTCGAGAGGAGTTCAATGAGACGGCACGACGCATAGATGGCATCATCAAAACCAAAATAACGGTCAGCAAAAAAGATGTGTCCACTCATCTCTCCGCCGAGGGCGGCCTTTTCCTCTCTCATCTTCTCCTCGATCAGGGAGTGACCTGTTCTATACATGATGGCCTTTCCGCCGTGTTTCTCGATATCGTTAAACAAATTCTGAGAACATTTCACCTCTGCCACAAAAGTGGCTCCTTTTTTATCCTTTAATATCTCCCTCGAGAATAGGATCATTAATTGATCGCCCCAGATGATGTTTCCCTGATCATCCACCACTCCAATACGATCCGCATCTCCGTCATATCCAATTCCCACATCTGCCCGAGTTTTTCTTACCCGGTCGATGAGGTCCTTTAAATTCCCCGGAATGGTTGGATCTGGGAAATGATTTGGAAACCGGCCATCCACGTCACAGTAGAGCTCTTCTAACTCACAACCCAAATCTCTGAGGAGCGGTCCGGCCACAACCCCTGCCGTCCCATTCCCTGCATCGATCACCACCTTCATCTTTTTTTCGATACGAATATTTCTTTTGATGTAGTCCTGGTAAGGTCGTATGGTTTCTTCCTTAGAATGTTTTCCCTTACCCGCCACAAATTCCCCTTTTTCGATCAATCGTCTCAGATTCTGAATCTCTTCTCCAAAGATGGTGCTCTTCCCCACGGATACCTTAAATCCGTTGAACTCCGGGGGATTATGGCTTCCAGTGACCACCATTCCGCCGTCTTTATCCAAATGGAAAATAGAGAAATAATAGACAGGTGTTGGGCAGAGACCAATATTGATGACATGGCATCCTGTGGAGATCAGACCCTCGATCAGAGCCTCTTCAAAAGCCTTTGAACTGAGCCTTCCATCCCTGCCTACGATCAGCTCTCGCCGACCCAATTGAGTCATATGGGTTCCAAACCCTTGACCTAATTTTCTGACCACACCAGGGGTCAGATCCTTATCGACCACTCCTCGAATATCGTACTCCCTGAAAATCTGTGGATTGATCTGCATAAAAACCTCCGAATATTAAGCGATAGACCGAATGATAACGAATCATTCAAATATTTTTAATCGGTTAAATTCGTTTCCATTCGCGCCAATTTTTAATAATTACCCCAATTTTCCACAAGAATCAACTATTTGTATTTTTGACTTTTTGCAGTAGATAAGATAAATTGTTCTAAAATCCAGGATTCAAACCGCCCCCCAATCAATGAGGGCGTACCCATTTGGAAGAAGACCGAAAAGGATAATCCAGTGGAGATCAAAGCGATCCGTGGTTTCAACGACATCCTTCCCGATGAGATCGGAAAGTGGCAGTTTGTTGAAGAGACCGCTCGGAAGGTTTTTGAGGGGTTTGGTTTCTCGGAGATTCGTATTCCTATTCTGGAACGGACAGAGCTTTTTTCCCGTGGCATCGGAGAAGCAACCGACATTGTCGAGAAAGAGATGTACACCTTCACTGATCGGAGCGGCAATTCTCTGACCCTTCGCCCTGAGGCCACAGCCTCCATGGCGCGCGCCTATTTGGAGCATCAACTCTACACCTTTGATCCCGTGGCAAAACTTTATTACATCGGGCCGATGTTCCGGTATGAAAGACCCCAGAAGGGTCGCTATCGACAGTTCTACCAGATCGATACGGAGGTCTTCGGTGTGGAGAGCCCCATGGTGGATGCTGAGGTTATTGTCATGCTCATCCATTTTTTGGAAAGGGTAGGGCTCGAGAAGCTTGAACTTCAGATCAATACGTTGGGCGACCGCACTTGCCGGCCACGTTACCGGGAGGAACTAAAAAAGTTTCTAACCAGCAAATCTTTTCAGCTCTGTGAAGACTGTCAGAGAAGGCTTCAGACCAATCCTCTACGCATCTTTGACTGCAAGGTCGAGACCTGCCAGGAGGCGATTGCCAATGCACCCAAGGTGAGTGACTTCATCTGTCCGGAATGTCAGAAACATTTTGACAAGGTAAAGGAATATCTTGAGACGGCAGGGCTGACTTATATTTTAAACCCTAGAATGGTGAGGGGGTTGGATTATTATACCCGAACCGCTTTTGAGGTCGTTTCTTATCAGCTGGGTTCTCAGAATGCCGTGGCAGGAGGGGGACGATATGACAATCTCTTCCAGGAGATCGGAGGTCTTGATGTCCCGGGGATTGGGTTTGCCATAGGGATGGAGAGGTTGATCTCCCTATTGCCGAAAGAAAAGGAATTTGCGCAATACCCACACCTCTTCATCGCTGCCTTGGGCGAAAAACCTTACACGAAGGCCTATCAATTGGCCAACCAGCTCCACCTCGAAAGAATTCGTGCAGAGTTGGACTATGAGGGGAAAAGTCTGAAGAGTCAGATGCGAAGGGCGGACAAACTCAAGGCTCGATATGTCCTCATCTTGGGAGAAGACGAATTGAAACGAGGAAAAGCAGTGTTGAGAAATATGGAAACCAAATCCCAGGAAGAGATCTCGTTGCAGGGCCTCGTCGATACCCTTAGAAAGAAGATCTTTTGAAATTGAACAATCCAGTCTTTAATGGTATGATGAAACCCAAATTTAGATTTGGAACTCCGAACCCCGAACTCTAAACTCCGAACTGAAAGATTGGGAGATCGTTCAATGGTAGGACAACGGACTCTGACTCCGTGAATCGAGGTTCGAATCCTCGTCTCCCAGCCATAGAATAAAATGGGGCTGGCTCCATTGTGCCAGACCCATTTTTGTTGCCAGGGATGGAAAACAGTTCGTAGACAATCTTTCATGACGGGTTCGCAACCCTCGAAGGATGAAAATGCTCGAGGGTTACGGTTACGGCTACGAGGCCCGTTTCGTTTAGCGTCAGAGGGCTACGTCAAGTTTTTAAGACCTGCCTTCGCCGAAGCGGCTACGCGCAGGCAGGCAAACAACCTAACCGTCAGACGATACGGGCTTCGTTACCGTTGCCATAAGACGAATTCCTGTTTTCTGTGCAATCCTTGCATTCGTCTTGAGCAGACTGTTGGAATGCTTCTCTCTTCGGGAGCTAAATCGCATGATTTCTGTTCAGAGAAAACACAATCTTCTGTTTCCGCATTTCACTTATTATGACTCCCTTTTCCTTAAGGTACTTCAGGTGAGCAATTGCTTCCCCGGTGGCGAACCATTTTTGGGAGACAGGAAATAAATCCCAAGAGTCACTAATAATATCCCACTTCATCTTCGATGCGACCTGGAAAGCATTCTTGCTCCCCTTTTCCAAAATCGAAATAATTTCATCGAGCCTGTCCTGGTGGTGTTGCTTCAATTCCTGAATTCTCTTCTTGCAGTCCTTGAAAATGGACCGATGGCCGGGCAATACAAGTTCAATGTCGAGTTCAAAGACCTTGTCTAAACTTGCTAAGTACTCCTTCAAGGGATTCCACTCATCAAACCATAGTTGGATGTTAGGAGTGATGTCATTAAGAATAAGATCTCCAGACACGAAGATCTTCTTGTTAGGTTCGTAAAGACACATATGTCCTAACGTATGGCCAGGCGTCTCAATACACTTGAATCCATAATCCCCAATGCTTAGGGTATCGCCTTCTTCCAAGATATGAAAAGCCAAGTCCGCTCTTGCCCTGAATTTAAGACCAGGATGGGCATGAATGGCTTTTTGAATCTCATTCTCCGGATAACCGTTCGATCGGGCAACGTTGACAAAATCATCCAACCGAAAGCCAGATTTAAACCGATCGGCATCAGGTTGGTTGAAGTATATTTTCGAGGTATCTGTAACAAGGCTCGAGACAAGGCCAAAATGATCTGCATGGAGATGAGTAATAAAAAAGTCTGTTTTTCTTATATCCACTCCAAGCTCCTTCAAACCCGCCTGCATGGCCTCCATGCACTCTTCCTGATTCCAGCCGGTATCGATAATCAAGTTTCGTTCCGCATCCTTTATCACGTAGGAATTGATGGCTTTCAAGGGATTCTTGGGAAGAGGAATTTCGATTCTGTATAGATTTGCTGAAATTTCTTCAGTCATGGACTCACCTCTCCAGTTTACAGGATATTCTGGCACTCGTCTTGAAAGTAGTCTGTTTGGACGCTCCTTTTATTTTTTTTCTTTCTCCAAGATTTTAGCCCAGGTGTCTCGTAGTGTTACAGTCCGATTAAATACCAGGGTTTTACCGGAGGAATCAACAGGATCCACACAGAAATAGCCGAGCCTTTCGAACTGGTAGCTGCTTCCTGACGCTGCCTTGGCGAGGTTAGGTTCTACGCGGCATGAGGTAAGGGTTTCCAATGATTTCGGATTTAGGTGCCTTGTAAAATCATCTCCTTTAGCTGCCGGATCGGGGATTTGAAAGAGGCGATCGTAAAGGCGCACTTCAGCTGGAAGGGAAAGACCTGCTGATACCCAGTGGATGGTTGCATCGACCTTCCTTCCATCGGGAGCAAACCCGCTTCGGGTCTCCGGGTCATAAGTGCAGTGCACTTCGACCACTTCCCCTGTGTTAGGATCTTTCACCACATCCACACATTTCATAAAATAACCGTAGCGGAGACGAACTTCTCTGCCGGGAGCCAGCCGGTAAAACTTTTTGGGTGGGTTTTCCAAGAAATCTTCTCGCTCAATGTACAATATCCGCGAGAAGGGAACTTTCCGTGATCCCATTGCAGGATTCTGGGGATGAAAAGGGCATTCAAGCTCTTCCACCTGTCCTTCGGGATAGTTGTCGATGACCACGCGGAGGGGCCGCAATACCCCCATGACGCGTGGCGCCCGGTCATTTAAATCTTCACGAACACAATGCTCAAGAAGAGAAATGTCAACGAGATTTTCATTCTTGGCCACCCCGATCCTCGCACAAAAGTTTCGGATCGCCTCGGGTGTGTAGCCTCGCCTTCTCATCCCCGCTATGGTGGGCATTCGTGGATCGTCCCAACCTGTCACATACCCTCTGGTTACTAATTCGATCAGTCTTCGCTTACTGAGAATCGTGTAGTTGAGGTTGAGACGAGCGAATTCAATTTGCTGAGGATGAACATCCACGTTCAGTTGATCCAGAATCCAATCGTATAAGGGACGGTTATTTTCAAACTCCAGGGTGCAGATCGAATGAGTGATTTTTTCGATGGAATCGGAAAGGCAGTGAGCAAAGTCATACATCGGGTAGATGCACCATTTCGTCCCTGTTCGATAGTGAGTCGCCCGCTTGATGCGGTAGAGAACCGGATCTCGCATCGTGATGTTTGAAGAGGCCATATCGATTTTGGCGCGAAGCACATGGGCTCCGTCCTCGAATTCTCCCGCACGCATTCGCCTGAATAAATCCAGGTTCTCTTCCATGGTGCGGTTCCGATAAGGGCTCTCTTTTCCTGGCTCGGTTAAAGTGCCCCGTTGTTCCCTTATTTCATCCGCACTCAAACTGCAGACATAGGCTTTACCGGCTTTTATCAGCCGGACCGCAAATTGGTAGAGTTGCTCAAAATAGTCAGAAGCATAGAAGAGGCGATCTTCCCAGTCGAACCCAAGCCAGCGGACGTCGTTGATAATCGATTCGACATATTCAAGGGATTCACCACTTGGATCCGTATCATCCATCCTCACATTACAGGTACCGCCATACTGGGCGGCGATGCCGAAATTGAGGCAGACGGATTTGGCATGTCCGATATGGAGGTATCCATTCGGCTCGGGTGGAAAGCGTGTCGCGACGCGTCCCTGGAATCGATTGCTTCTTAAGTGTTCATCAATAATTTCTCTTATAAAATCTGATGAGAGGGACGAATTAGTTTGGGCCATAGCGCAGTTTCCTTCCTCCTGCTCCACTTCGCCTCTTAATATATCATATCCAACCCGTCTCGCAAGACCCAATCGGCAAAGACCATAATCCGTAATCGTCATCCTGAACCTTGGCCTGATGAAGATCAGGCTCGTTGATTCACATTCGTTCATCACTTCGTGCCAGGATCTATGGGTTATCGAAAATGAGAGATGCTGAAAAAATTTCAGCATGACAGGGATATTGCTTTTGTACAGATGTTTAGAGATGGGTGGTAGTATTTAAAGGCAACCATCGGTCAATAGAAGTATGAATTTCCCAACTTTATAAATCGGCCTATTCGCCAGATGAAAGGGTGCAACTTTTCCTGCACTGTCAACCCTTTCCGCCCAGGGCTAATTTACTGATTTAACTAAGTTATCATAAGACAGGTAGAATCGTGTCAACTTTCGTTGCATCTTATTGAGAACTACTTTCCCACCTAAATCAGCACCAAAATTCTTTTGATTACAAAACGTTAGCGGGCCCAATTTTCTGGTTATTGAACTGGGTATACTAATTGCTAATTACTGATCTCTGAAGTCATGGAAAGAATCTAAGTCGAAAAAAGATTTCCAAGAAAGACATTGAATTATTTTTAGGAGTTTCCGATGAAGTGCGATCGCTGCGGAAGCGCTATGATCCGGGAGAAATTTTATGGGCCCCAGGAACATTTCCTTGGATGGAGGTGTATCTTTTGCGGGGAAATTATCGACTATTTAATCCTGGAGAACAGGCAATCAACAGGCCGAATGGAGGAAGAAAGGAAAAAAATGGAAAATTGAACACCTGACCTTTTAGTCTGTTGAGTTGGCTGGAAAGTGCCCCGTCCCGACCTATCGGGACAGGCGGGGTCAAGGGGCACAATTAAAATGACATTTCCTTTGCTCGCATCCCTCTCGCCACTGCGTGCCCGAGAAGCCCATTCGACATACTCAGGGCCGTGAGCTCTGTCGAACGGCCCCGGCCTATGGCCGGGGAGCTTCACATATTAAAAGAAGGGAGGCATTAAAACGGATATGGATAAAACTTTTAATCCAGAAAAGTATGGAATGCTTCCTGCATCGAATGTGATGGCAACGGCAAATTACTCAACGAATTTGAAGACATCGAAGTTTGTCCGAGATGTGGAGGGTTTGGATTTGTCAAAAAGGAAAAGGGCTCCGATAAAAATGGGGTAGCCAGTCTAATAATAAATGTTGAAGAAAAAGATTATGTGTAGTAATCTGATTTTATACAACGGAATAGATTTCCTCAGATTTATGAATTTTTTTCTTGATTTAGGTGTGCTTATTGATTAAGCAAAATGGTTAGAATCGCTACCATCAAGGAGAATACGATTGAATTCCACATCTATTCAACATTTCCTTGTGGATTAAGTTTGGGGAACCTTTTAGGGATAACTTTTTAGGGGACTGATTAGATGAAAAAAGAAGAAAAAGGGGTCAAATCCCGTTATGGAACCGTGAATTTTGAAAAGAGGAAACATCCCCGTTTTGATATCAATCTACCGATAGAGTATGTTCGAAGTGATTTGGTCGCCAACCGTGGCGAAGCCCTCAATGCCAGTGAAGGGGGGTTGCTGCTCTACCTTCCGGAAAAAATGGAAATTGGACAGCATCTGTCGTTGAAATTATTTTTTTCTTCTGGGTCTGAATTAAAAACCATCGAGACTCTGGTTAAGGTAG
>Ga0214474_1001078_pt1 | contig 12811 bp, 8 predicted proteins | sample RVTome_2_FD_187335 | JGI IMG/M metagenome (GOLD analysis project Ga0214474, IMG submission 187335) | Soil microbial communities from uranium-contaminated site in the Upper Colorado River Basin, Wyoming, United States - RVT95D214 HiSeq ...
CCTGGGCGAGCTCGAAACGACCCGGGCCGCCCTCGAGTCCAAGCGGGCCGAGATCGCTGCGCTCCTGGGCCAGGCCCGGAGCAAGCGGGCCGAGATCGAGAGGGAGGAGCGCAAGAACAAGGACTTTCTGACCCTGATCGAGCGGAACAAGACAACCTTCGTGCAGAACCTGGAGGAGCTCAAGGCGAGCGCCGAGGAGCTCCAGACCCTGATTAAAAAGCTGTCCGGCCAAGCGGCCGCCCTCCCCTTCATCCCGATCCCCCTCTCGGACAAGAAGGGCCGGCTTCCCTGGCCGATCGAGGGCACGGTCGCGACGGGCTTCGGCATCCAGCGGCACACCCGGTTCAACACGGCCGTCATGAACAACGGGATCGAGATCGTCCCCCGCAAGGACAGCCTGATCATCCAAGCCGTCCACCCCGGCAAGATCGCCTTCGCCGATTTCCTCCAGGGTTATGGGAACCTCCTCATCCTCGACCACGGCCTGACCTATTACACCCTCTACGCTCACTGCTCCGAGTTCCTGGTCAAGCTCGGGGACGTCGTCGGCGGCGGCCAGCCTCTGGCGCTGGCCGGCGACTACGGCTCGCTCAAGGGGCCGACCCTGTACTTCGAGATCCGTTTCCGGACCCAGGCCCTCAATCCCTTGCTTTGGCTGAAAAAGAAGTGATAAAATGGATTTTCGATCATCATGACAACGCGGATGAAACGATTCTTCCTCCCGGCCGGGGCGGCCGCCCTCGCGCTGCTTGTTATTTTGGGCCTCAATGTTCTCCCCGGCAAGTCTCCGGCCGGCCAGACCGACAAGGATTTCGCGCTGGTGCGGTCCGTGGCCAACCTCATCAAGAACGATTACGTCGAAGACCGCGATCCCGAATTGACGATGGCCGGCGCCTATCGCGGCCTCGTCAACGGCCTGGATCCGCTCTCGGCCTATCTGGACAAGTCCGCCCTGGCCGTCTACGACGCCGACCGCCGCGGCCGGCTCAATCGGACCGGGATCATCCTTTACAAGAAGTATAATCTTTTCCCCCAGGTCGCGAGCGTCGTCGAGGGATCCCCCGCCGAAAAAAGCGGAATCAAGCCCGGCGACACCCTGAGCGCCATCGACGACCGTTCGACCCTGGCCATGAGCCTTCTCGAGGCCCGGCTCGCCCTCAAGAGCGCCGAGAACAAGCCCGTCCGGGTCCGCGTCCTGAAAGAAACCGAGACCAAGGATGTCGTTGTCGAACGCAAAGCCCCCTCCGGCGAACCCGCGCGCTGGTCCGACGGGAACGGGGGCCCGGCGATTCTTGCGCTCGCCACCGTGGACGGCGCGGCCGCCTATTTACGCGGTTCCCCGGCCAAGCGCCTCAAGCCCGCCCAGGGGCCGCTCGTCCTCGACCTGCGCCAATGCGCGGAAGGGTCCGTATCCGAGGCCGTCAAGCTCGTCAATGTTTTTCTCCGGGCCGATAACGCGGGCGCCTTCGAAAAACGGGACGGCGCCCGGGAGAATTTATCCTGCCCGGAGACGCCGCCGGCCGAGACCGTTCCCCTGGTCGTCTGGACCGGACCGGCCACGATGGGGGCGGCCGAGGCCGCGGCCGGCCTTCTTCAGGAATCGAAGCGGGCGCGCGTCGTCGGATTCGAGACGGTCGGTCTCGCCTCGCGGCAGGATCTGTTCCGTCTCGACGACGGAAGCGGGGTTCTCATGACCTCGGGCCTCTACGTCCTGCCCTCGGGCCGGAAGCTCTGGGACAAGGGCGTCGTCCCCGACCTCCCGATCGAGCCCGCCAAGCGCGACACGGCCTCCTATCTCAAGAAAACCCAAGAGCTCGTCCCCAAGCTTTAACGGATGTGGAAGAGCGGTTTCGCCAAGGGAAGACCCTCTTCGACGCCTCTCGTCCTGTTCCTCCTTCTTATCGGCCTGATCGCCGTCCTCGGGCTCGATTACATCCGGTACGTGAAGGGCGAACGGTCCCACCTCTTTTCGATGATCCTGCCCGCGAAACAGCCGCCCCCGCCCGAACAGACGCTGGCCCGCAGCCTCGTCAAAGCCCTTGATTCCCAGGAGGTCCGCGGCCGATCCGTCAAAACGGACAGGGACGCTTCGGGCCGGCTTCGGCTGCGGATCGAACTCTTTCAAAGCCGGTACGGCGCGATCGAGGCTTTTTTACGGAAAGAGCTGCCCGCCCTCAACGCCGCGGTCCTCGTTAAGAAGGAGGAGCCGGCCGAGGGGGCCGTGGTCCGCCGCTGGACCATCGAAGGCCGGGAGGGCGGCCGGCTGGAAATCGTCTTCCGCTGCCGGCCCGACGAGCCCGAAACGAAGGCCGCGGAGAAGCCGCCCTCGGGAGCCAGGGCCCGAAACCGGGCGGCCATCATCATCGACGACATGGGCAACAGCCTCCAGGCCGTCTCGGACATCTGCGCGCTGGCCCGGCCCCTGACCGTGGCCGTTCTCCCCATGAGTCCCTTCGCCAAGGAAACCGCCGCCAAGGCCCGGGCCTGCGGTTTGGACGTCATCCTTCATCTCCCGCTCGAATCCGTCAACAATAACGGAGGCGGGACCGGCGGCGATGGGTTCATCATGGCCGGGATGAGCGAAGCCCAGGTCCGGGCGACCTTGGACGACTTTCTGGCCCGCGTCCCCGGAATCGACGGCGCCAACAACCACATGGGGTCGAAGATCACGGCCGACGAGCCCATGATGAGGCTCATCCTGACCCTGCTCAAGGAGCGCGGGCTGTTTTTCATCGACAGCCGGACGAGCGGACGGTCGATGGCCTACGAATTGGCGCGCGGGATGAAGGTCCCCTCGGCTTACCGGGACGTCTTTCTCGACGCCGACGGCGCGAACTCGGACGTCAAGGCCCGGTTCATCGAGTTCCTCAGGCTGGCCCGCAAGAAGGACGGCGCGATCGCGATCGGCCATCCGTTCGAGAACACCCTCCGGACCCTCAAGAACCTCCTCCCTCTGCTCGAAGTCTACGGTATCGAGCTGGCGCCCGTCTCCCGGATCGTCCGCCGCTGACGGGCCGCGCCGGAAGCCGTTGCATTAGGAGGCCTCATCCGGTATATTTGTCCTGAACCGGAACATAGGAGGACAGAGATGAAACGAACGTTCGCCGCCGTCGCCATACTGGCCGCCCTGGGACTCGCCCTCGTCCCGGCCGCCTGCATCAAATCCAAGACCTCCGACGAGCTCAAGGCGGCCATGGAGATCCTGGACGTCGAAACGAAGTGGGTGTCCAAGTACTATCAGGCCTGGCCGCCCCTGCTCACCCTCGTTCCGGTCTTCTCCTTCAAGGTCAAGAACGTCTCCGACAAGCCCCTGACCTACATCAACTTCAACGCCGTTTTCATTACCCGGGGCGACAAGGAGAACTTGGGGGACTGCTACCTGGCTGCCATCCGCGGGACGCCGGTCCCGCCGGCCGGAACGAGCGAGACGATCGTCCTCAAGAGCAACTACGGCGTCGAAGGAAAGAACCTGGCCCAATTCCAGTCGAACCCTGCCTGGAAACCGGTCCGGGTCCGGGTGTTCGCCCAGTCCAAGGGATCCCCCTTCGTCCTCCTGGGCGAATGGGACGTGTCCAAAACGATCGGCTTCAAGGAACCCGAACCGGTCGGGCTGGGGGACAAACCGGGCGCCTCCGTCAAGAAATAGCCGGCGCCCGATGAGCACGATCATCCCGCGCCGCCTCTTCCTGACCAAGGGCATGGGCCAGCACAAGGAAAAGCTGGCCAGCCTGGAGCAGGCCCTGCGCCAGGCGGGGATCGCGCCCTTCAACCTGGTCAAAGTCTCGAGCATCTTCCCGCCCCAGTGCAGGATGATTTCCAGGGACGAAGGCCTCAAGCTCCTCAAGCCCGGTCAGATCCTGTTCCTGGTCATGAGCGAGAACGCGACCAACGAGGCCCACCGGCTCATCTCGGCCGCGGTCGGGCTGGCCGTGCCCAACGATCCCAAGCACTACGGGTACCTGTCCGAGCACCACAGCTTCGGCCAGACCGAACGGGAGGCCGGCCAATACGCCGAGGACCTGGCGGCCGAGATGCTGGCGACGACGCTGGGCAAGAACATCTCGGACATCAAAGCCATCTGGGACGAGAAAAAGAAGATCTACCGAATCTCCGATAAACTGACCGTCAAGGCCCGCAATATCACACAGACGACGACCGGGAAACGGGGGCTGTGGACGACGGCCTTCGCGGCCGCCGTGCTCATCCCCTGAGGGTCAGCGGCCGAGGGGGTCCGGGATCAGGATCTTGACGAAGCTTTTTTCCCGGAGCCCTATGAGGAACTCGTCGAGCTTCTTCTGCTTCCGCCGGCCGTAGATTTTCTCTTCGATCGCCTTGCGCGACTCCTCGAAGCTGAGCTGGCGGCTGTTTTTTTTCTCGGCGAGGCGAATCAGGTACCAGCCGTTCTTGATGTCGAGCCAGGGCGACCTCTCGCCCGGCTTGAGCTTGGCGACGGCTTCCTCCAGGCTTTTCTCCAGCTCGCCCTTCTTGAAGGAGCCCAAATCGCCCTTGGAGTCCTTGGTCGGGCTGTCGGTGGCCGCGGCGGCCACGGCCCCCCAGTCTTCGCCGGCGTCGAGCTTGGCCAGGATTTCGGCCTTGCGGGCCTCGGTCTCTTCCGGAGTGCGGTTCTCGGACGAGAGGTAGAGGCCGCCGAGCTTGTACTCCTCGGGCTCGACGAACTCGCCTTGATGATCTTTGTAGTAAGCGATGACCTCGGATTCCTCGATGACGATGGACCGGTCGACCTCGGTGTAGATGACGCCCTGTTTGAGGAGGTTTTCCTCCATCTGTTTCGTCCAGCCGTCCCATTCGAGCCCCTGCTTGGCCAGCTCGCGCCTGAGGTCCTCATCGGACTCGAGGTTGTTCTCTTTCTTGATGTTCTCGATCATGAGCTTGAGCTGCTCGGAAACGTTGAGCTGCTTCTCCCGGCCGAGTTGGAGGATCAGGATATCGGTGATCATCGTGTTCAGAAGCTCCGCTTTCATCCGTTCGTACTGCTTTTCGTATTCCTCGCCCTGGAGTTGGGCCCTGAGGAGCTGGACGAAAGCGTCGTGCTGGCGCCGGTAATCGGAAAGGGTGATGATGTCGTCGTTGACGACGGCCACGATTTCCTCGATGACCTGCTGGGCGCCCGCCGCGGCGGCGGCCAGGAGTCCGGCGAGAAGGATGAGCATTCCGCGCGATCGCATATTCATTGATTGTTCCTCTGGTAGGGGAATGATAGGTTCTCGGGAAAAACTTGCCAGTCCTGACGGGCCCGGAGCGCTTCGAGCCGGCCGGCCAAAGCCGCTCTGCCCTTTTCGGCCAGGATGCGGGTCCGGATCGCCGGGGCCGCCCGCTCGACCGGCACCAGCTCGGGCTCGAACCGCTTGTCGAGCCGGAAGATGTGGAAGCCGTACGAGGATTCGACGACGCGGCTGACCTCGCCCTCGGCCAGGGCGAAGATGACCTTCTCCATTTCGTAGGGGAGTTGGCCGGGTTTGAACACGCCCATCTCCCCGCCCCGGGGCGCCTCGAGCCCGACCGACTCCTGGCGGGCCGCGGTCCGGAACTCGTCCTCGGTCGCGGATTTGATCCTGTTGAGGACGGCAACGGCCTTCTCCTCGCTCGGGAGAAGAATCTGGCTGACCTTGACCCGGACCTGTTCCAGGAAATCCCGCTTGCGGGCGGCATAATACTCGGCGACGTCTTCGTCGCCGACCTGGACGTCCTTCATGAGGAGGGCCATGTGCTTCTCGATCAAAGCCTTTTCCAGGAAGGCCTGCTCCTCGCCGGGATCTCCGGTCCGCTCGGACGCGAGTCCCTTGTTCGCGATCGATTTGGCCAGGGAAGCCTTCCGCTCCTCGGGGCTGAGCGAGATCCCTTCGTCGCGGGCCGCCCGGAGGAGCAGCTTTTCCTCGACAAAACCGTCGAACAGGCGGCTGAGGGTCGCGGATTCGAATTTAGCCGGCGATTGCCCGGTCAAGCCCTGGATATAGCGCTCGAAATCGGCCCCGCTGAAAACGGTCTCCCCCACCCTCAGGATGACTTCACCCGAGGGAGAGGCGGCCGCGGCCGGGCTCTCGGGCCGGCCTCCCTTTCCGGTCGTCCCCGAAGGAGACGTCTCCTCCCGCCCGCAGCCCGCCAGAGGGACAAGGCAGACCAGGAGGACGGCCAGGGACAACGCCGCGGTCAAAGGGTGTCTATTCATATCGGAAAAACGTTTTATTATAGTCTATCCGGATAACTCCTTCAAGATTCGGATCGTTTCAAGGAGGACGGCCGTCGCTCCCGTGGCGGGCAGGCGGAGCGTCATGACGCCCTGGGGCGTGAGCGATCCCCGGCACATCTTGAGGAGGCGGGTCATCCGGCCGATGTCGGCCGGGGACGTCTCGAGGAAACGGAGGATGAGGCGGTCGCCCGACCTGTCCAGGGACTTGATTCGGAGGCGCTGGGCGAGAAACTTGATGACCCCGTAGCGGATGAGGTTTTCGACGCTCTCCGGGACGGGGCCGAACCGGTCCTCGAATTCCCGCTTGAGCCTGTCGGCCTGATCGAGGCTTTCCAGGCTCGCGATTCTCTTATAGAGGTTCAGTCTCAGGTTGACTTGGGGGAGGTAGTCCTCCGGGATCCGGATATCGATATGGAGGTGGATCTCGCTCTTGGCCTCCTCGACCGGCTCCCCCTTGAGCTCCCTGACGGCCTGATCGAGAAGCTGGAGGTAGAAATCGAACCCCACCGCCGCCATGAATCCGTGCTGTTCGGACCCCAGGAAGTTCCCCGCCCCCCGGATCTCGAGATCCTTGGCGGCCAGCCGGAATCCGGAACCGAGCTCGCTGAACTCCTTGAGGGCCTTGAGCCGCTTTCTGGCCAGGTCGGTCAGCTCGATCGAGGGCGGGACCAGGAAATAGGCGTAAGCCTGGCGCGAGGAGCGGCCGACCCGTCCCCGAAGCTGGTAGAGCTGGGCCAGCCCGTAGATGTCGGCCCGGTCGACGATCAAGGTGTTGACGAGCGGGATGTCGATCCCGTTTTCGATGATCGTCGTCGAGACCAGCACGTTGCCGGCTTGGCCGACGAAGCCGATCATGCGCCGCTCGAGCTCGGCCCCGCTCATCCGGCCGTGAATGGTGACGACCTTGGCCTGGGGGACGAGCTTCTCGACGAGCCGGGCGACCTTGTCGATGTCCTCGATCCGGTTGTGGATGTAGTAGACCTGGCCGCCCCGGCCGAGCTCGGTCCGGACGGCCTGGCCGATGAGCTTGACGTTGAACGGGGTCACGACGGTATGGACGGCCAGCCGGTCACGGGGCGGCGTCTCGATCAGGCTGATGTCGCGGAGCCCGCTCAGAGACAGGTTCAAGGTCCGGGGGATCGGGGTGGCGGTCAGGGTCATGACGTCGATGTTCGTCTTGAACCGCTTGATCCGCTCCTTGTCTTTGACGCCGAAGCGCTGCTCCTCGTCGACGACGAGGAGCCCGAGGTCGCGGAAGCCGACGTCGGCCGAGAGCAGGCGGTGGGTACCGATCACGACGTCGACCATGCCTTTCTTGACATCCTCGACCACGCGCGCCCGCTCGGCCTTGGACTGGAGCCGGGACAGGCCCTCGACCCGGACCGGGAAGAGGGCCATCCGAGTCCGGAAGGTCTGGAGGTGCTGGCCGGCCAGAACGGTCGTCGGGCAAAGGACGGCGACCTGCTTTCCGTCCATGACGGCCTTGAAAGCGGCCCGCATGGCGACCTCGGTCTTACCGTAGCCGACGTCGCCGACCAGGAGCCGGTCCATGGGCGCGGGCGATTCCATGTCCTTCTTGATCTCCTGGATGGAGCGGGCCTGGTCCTCGGTCTCGTCGTACTCGAAGGTCCGGTCGAATTCGGTCTGCCAGACCCCCTCGGGGCTGAAGCTGTGGCCCTGGGCGGCCTTGCGCCGGGCGTAGAGGTCGAGGAGCTCCCGGGCGATCCTCTCGACGGCCTTCTTGGTCCGTTCCTTGGTCGCCTGCCAGGCCGGACTCCCCAGCTTGTCGAGCTGGGGCGGGGCCGCGTCGGCGCCGGCGAATTTCTGGACGAGGTTCAGGTCCTCGACCGGGACGAAGAGCTGGTCGCCGTCGCGGTAGACGAGCCCCATGAACTCGCGGGCCGTCCCCTCGACCTCCATCTTGACCAGGCCCTTGAACAGCCCGATGCCGTAGTCGGTATGGACGATCGTATCGCCCTCGCGGAGGTCCTGGAACTGGGTCAGGAAAGGCCGGAGCGGCGGCCGGCTGACGATGACCTTGTCCTCGGTCAGGATCTCCTTCTCGGAAAAGAACGAGATCCGCTCGGGCGGGAAGCCGAAGCCGCGGACGAGCGGCCCGACACAGAGGACGACCTCGGACCGGCGCGGCCGGACTTCGGCCGTGTCCGACTCGATATGCTCGATCCCCTGGCCGTCGAAGAGGACGGCCAACTTTTGCCTCAGTCCCTGAGCTCCCAGAAAGATGAAACAGCGCTCCCGCTCTTCCTGTTTTTTCCTCAGGTACTCGATGAAGAAGGGGATGCGGTTCTCGAAGCGCGGCACGGATTGGAAGGGCAGCTCGAAGGCGCCCCGCCCAACTTCCGGCCCCAGGCTGTTCAGGACGAGGGCCTCGCTCAGGACGCGGTCCGCCAGGTCGGCCGAAAACAGGTCCCGGGGCGGAAGGTAAAATTTTTTTTGCTCCTCGCGCTCGGCGCGCTGGGCGTCCCAGTCCTTGAGGGCTTCGTCCCACTCCCGGCGCACTTGGCCGGGCTCGTCGATCACGAACAGGACGTCGTCCCTATCACCCGCTATTGAAGCGACGTCCAAATAGCAGGTGACCGGGACGAAGCGGTCCCGCAGGAGAAGGGCGAGATAGGGGAAGGAAGGCGGCGGGTCGTTGCGGCGGAGGAGCTCGATCTTTTCGTCGAGGTCCTTGCCCGCGCGCCTCGCGAGGGCGCGGGCCTTTTCCTCCCAGGCGGCCCGAAACGAGGCCGAGGCCGGGTATTCGCGGAGCGAGGGGATGACCGCGCGTTCCAGCTTTTTGAGCGAGCGCTGGGTCGAGGGATCGAATTCCCTGATCGAGGCGACGTCGTCCCCGCTGAACTCGATCCGCCAGGGATAGTCCTGCCAGGGCGAGAAGACGTCGACGATGCCCCCCCGCCAGGCGTACTCGCCGGCCGACGAAACGAGGTCCTCCTGCGTGTACCCGAAATCGGCCAGGTCGAGGAGAAGGCGGTCGCGGCCGAACGGGGCGTCTTTTTCGAGCGAAAGAAAAAGCGCCCGGAGGTCCTCGAGCCCGGGGACGGGCTTCAGGAGTCCCGGCAGGTTGGTCAGGGTCAGGGCGGGCGGATGGTAGGTCAGGCTGTAAAGCAGTTTCATTCTCTCCGCCGCGGCTTCGAGCGGAGGCGGGACTTCCTGGTAGGGATCGTCCGAGAGGGCGGGAAGCATACGGATCTGGGAGGACAGCCCGGCCTGGGAGAAGAAGAAGCGGCAGTCTCGGCTGAGCGTCTCCAGGGATTGGCCGGCCGTCTGGACGAAGACGACCCGCCGCCCGGTCGCCCGGACCAGGCTCATCAGGAATAGGGGTTTGGCCGCGTCGATCAGCCCGGAGACGACAAGCCCTTTCTCACCGGCTTTCAATGCATCGACCAAAGCCTTGAAGGCCGGGACGTTCTCGAGAAACAGGAAACTCATGGCGGGACTATTATACCCGTCCGGCGGACGGACCCAAAACCTGAAAGATTCAAGCCGTTTTCAATTTGACATTTACTCTTATGGTGATTTATCATTTTTATCAAGGGAATCGGAGCAAAAATTCTATAATTGAATCATGAAATCTGACACTCGGGAAAAACTCCGCGCCGGATATATCTTCATCCTGGTTTTCGTTATCCTGGCGGCCGGCATCATCACCATAGGCTATCTGGGCTACCGTAATTACGAACGTCGGTTCAGGATTGAAACGGAGAACCAGCTTTCGGCCATCGCGGAACTGAAGGTGAGCGAGCTGGCGCGGTGGCGCAAGGAGCGCTTGGGCGATGCCGGCATCCTATTCAAGAACGCCTCCTTTTCCGCCTTTGTACGGAACTTTTTCAGGCGGCCGGCGGACTCGGAATCCCGGGGCCAACTTCAGGTGTGGCTTGATAATTACAGAACGCATTATGAGTATGATCGGATCTTTCTGCTGGACGCCCAATGCGTCGAGAGGATCTCGGCCCCCGAGACGCCCGAGCCCGTCGCCGCCCATCTCTTGGAGCAAGCTCCCGAAATCCTGCGCTCGGATCGGGTGACTTTCCTGGATTTCCATCGCGATTCTCCCGACCGCCCCATCCACCTCTCGATTCTGATCCCCATTCTCGACGAGGGGGACAACCGCCCGGCGCTGGGGATCCTTGTCCTGAGGATCGATCCCGGCAGGTATCTCTATCCCTACATCAATCGCTGGCCCACGCCCAGCCGCAGCGCAGAGACCTTGCTCATCCGCCGGGATGGAAATGACGCGCTATTTCTCAACGAGCTCAGGTTTCAAAAAAACACCGCCCTGAATCTGCGTTTTCCGCTGACGGCAACGGAATTCCCCGCCGTCAAGGCGGCGCTGGGCCGGGAGGGAATCGTGGAGGGGGTGGATTATCGCGGCAACCGGGTGGCGGCCTGCGTTCTCGCCGTCCCCGACTCGCCCTGGTTTCTGGTCGCCCGCATGGATACCGCGGAAGTGTACGCGCCCGCGAGAGAACGATTGTGGGTCACGATCGCGCTCGTTGGCGCTCTGCTCTTAGGCGCGGGCGCGGGGGTGGGCTTGATCTGGCGGCAGCAGCGCGTCCGTTTCTACCGGGAGCGGCATAGGACGGCGGAGGCGCTGCGGGAGAACGAGGAACGGTTCCGCCAGGTGGTGGAAACCATCCGCGAGGTGTTCTGGCTCAGGGATCGCAATACCGGCCGCATCCTCTACATCAGCCCTGCGTACGAAACCATCTGGGGGCGAACCGTCGAGGAGATGTACCTGAAAGGGCCGTCTTTCATGGAGAATGTCCACCCCGAGGACAAGGAGCGGGTATCGATCTCCCACAAGGCCCTGTACGAAGAAAATCGGCCGTTCGAGGAAGAGTACCGCATTTTCCGCCCCGACCGCTCGATCCGATGGGTGCGGGCGCGCACCTATCCGGTATTTGACCGGAGCGGAAGCGTAACCAGGCACGTCGGCATCGCGGAGGACATCACCGGGCGCAAGCGGGCGGAGGATGCGCTGCGCCGGAGCGAGATTCGGCTGAAGGGGATCCTGGAAGCGACCGCCGACGGAATTTTGGCCGTCGACCATCAGGGCAAAGTCATCAGCGTTAATCGTCGATTCGCCGAAATGTGGCGCATCCCCCCGAAATTGGTGGAGCGCGGCGACGATGACGCCTTGCTGGCCTATGTTTTCGACCAGCTCGCCGACCCGGAGGCTTTTATGGCCAAAGTCCGGGAACTTTACGGTTCCGACAAAGAAGAAACGAGCGTGATCTTGTTTAAGGATGATCGGGTTTTCGAGCGCTTCTCCAGTCCGTTGATCCTGAAAAGCTCCATCGTCGGAAGAATCTGGTCGTTCCGGGACATCACCGGGCGCAAGCGGGCGGAGGATGCGCTGCGCCAGACCGAGGAGAACTTCCGGCGTTCCCTGGATGATTCCCCGCTCGGGGTGCGCATCGTCAATGCCGAGGGGGAGACCCTCTACGCCAACAGGGCTATCCTGGACATCTACGGCTATGACAGCATCGAAGAACTGCGCGCCACGCCGCTCGGGGATCGTTACACTCCGGAGAGCTATGACGAGTTCCAATTAAGGAAAGAAAAAAGGCGGCAGGGGGAGGATGGGCCGTCCGAATACCAAATCAGCATCGTGAAGAAAAACGGCGAAATCCGCCGGGTCCAGGTCTTCCGCAAGGAAGTGTTTTGGAACGGCACAAGGCGGTTTCAGACGCTCTACCACGACATAACCGAGCAGAAGCGGGCGGAGGAGGCCGTTCAGGCGGCGCTGCGGGAAAAGGAGGTGCTGCTGAGGGAGATTCATCACCGGGTGAAGAACAACATGCAGGTCATCTCCAGCCTTTTCAACCTTCAGGCCGGGCACATCAAGGATGAGGAGGCCCGAAGGATTCTCAAAGAGGGGCAGACGCGCATCCGCTCCATGGGCCTTATCCACGAGAAGCTTTATCAATCCCGCGACCTGTCGAAAATCGACTTCTCCGCTTACATCCGGAGCCTGTTGGTTCACCTGTTCCATGCTTATAGGATTGACGCCAATCAAGTCCGATTGGAGACGGAGCTTGAAGACGTCCACTTGGATATCAATGCGGCCGTGCCCTGCGGTCTCCTGGTCAACGAGCTGATTTCGAACGCGCTCAAGCATGCGTTTCCGGAGGGCCGGAAGGGAGCGGTCAAGATAGGGCTTCGGCGCCGGGACGACGGCGCCGTGGAGCTTCGGGTTGCGGACAACGGCGTGGGTTTCCCCGAAAAGCTGGATTTTCGGCGCACCGAAAGCCTCGGACTGCAGATCGTGAACCTGCTCATCGGCCAGTTGGACGGAACGATCGAGCTCGAGAGAAAGAGGGGGACGGCCATCGTCATCGCTTTCCAAGAATCGGGACGCAAACCGAAGACGGCTTGACAATGCCATCGATCCAGGCCTATCATTTAAAAAAGGGAAGAGGGGAAAATCGCATGATAGCGGGGGAGAGTCTGAGTCCATTATCATCCGCCTTTTCAATGGATTATCTTGTCATCGCAAGGCTTCGGAAAGAGCCCAAAGATGGCCGATAAATCCTGGAAAAGGCGCCGCCTCTCGCTGCTTCTTTTCCTGATCTATCT
>Ga0214474_1001079_pt1 | contig 12809 bp, 13 predicted proteins | sample RVTome_2_FD_187335 | JGI IMG/M metagenome (GOLD analysis project Ga0214474, IMG submission 187335) | Soil microbial communities from uranium-contaminated site in the Upper Colorado River Basin, Wyoming, United States - RVT95D214 HiSeq ...
GAAGCAGTACATCGAAGCATCTAGGAGCGTTGGCGCAGGACCGATCAGAATCCTCTTCAGACATGTGCTCAAGAACAGCCTCTCGCCAGTGGTCGTGCAGGTCACGTCCGATTTCGGATATGTTGTGCTCGCAGCTGCTGCTCTCGGCTGGCTGGGCCTTGGCGCTCCTCTGGGAACAGCGGAATGGGGAAGGATGATCTCCGAGAACCAATCGTATGTTTTCCAAGCATGGTGGACGGTAACATTCCCAGGTGTCGCTATCGTCCTGACTGTCCTGGGGTTCAACTTGCTCGGCGACGGCATAAGGGACGTGCTCGATCCGAAGTTGAGGAGGTGATGGGAGTACGACCGAGGATGAAGTGTTGCTGCGGATCGAGGGACTGAAGACATACTTCCATACATATGAGGGCGTAGTCAAGGCCCTTGAGGGCATCAACATTGATGTCCGCAAGGGGGAGACGATGGGCCTTGTAGGTGAGACCGGATGCGGCAAGTCAGTCACCGCGCTGACGGTCATGGGCCTGATACCGAGCCCACCCGGAAAGGTTGAGTCCGGGAGGGTCTTCCTCGGAGAGCCCTCAAGGGTGACGGCCCTGAGGAGGGAGTACGACAGAAGGTACGAGAAGTCGCCTCAGGAGCGGCAGAAAGAGATCGCCTCGATCGAGAAGGAGATCGAATCACTCGCGGGAGTTGAGAAAAAGGCTAAGAGGCTGGAACTGCGGGATAGGCTCGCCGCGCTCACCCATTCGTATGATTTGATCACCAAATCAAAGGCGGAGTTGAACGAAATCCGCGGGGCGAGGATGTCCATGGTCTTCCAAGAACCCATGACCGCGCTTAACCCTGCGTTCACAATCGGCGACCAGATCGGAGAGACCCTCGAACTCCATCAACTGGACAAGCTCATGGAAGACGTCCTGAAACAGCTGAAGCTGGAGATGGAGGCCTTCGAAGCTGGGAAGGTGGCGAAGCGGAGGAAAGAGGTCAAAACCGAGCACGCGACGGCAACTGCCATCACGGACATGAAGTCGGCGACGGAGATCGACGTGTGCTCAATCTGTGGCACTCCAACCAGAGAGGACTGGAGGGCGTGCGTCGGATGCGGGGCCAGGCTGTCGCCCAGACTTCCTGGGCCAGTAAGAAAGATGTTCTACAGCATCGCCCTCCGCTACTATGAAAGCATGAAGGACAATCCGCAGAATTTCTGGGCCTACGTTGTACAGTCGAACCCAGTCTCGAGCAAGCTCGAGAGACGGCTCGCGCTCGCCAAGACCATCAGAGCAGAGGATGCTCTGAGGGAAGTCAAGATCGCTGAGCCGGGCCGGATCGTCCGGAGTTACCCATTCGAGCTCAGCGGCGGAATGAAACAGCGCGCCATGATTGCGATGATGATGTCTTGCCAGCCGGAGCTCTTGATAGCAGACGAGCCCACGACAGCACTAGACGTCACCGTGGAAGCGCAGATCCTGGCATTGATGCGCGAGCTCCAACTGACCAAAAACACCTCGATTCTGCTGATCACGCATGATCTTGGAGTCATAGCTGAGGTCACGAACCGCGTCGCGGTGATGTACGCCGGCTATGTTGTCGAGCTCTCAACAACGAACGAGATATTCGCACGGCCGACGCATCCCTACACGCACGCGTTGCTCAGGTCCATCCCCAAAATCGGACCTTCACACATCAAGGACCGGAAGAAGCCCCTCTACGTCATACCTGGCATTGTCCCCAACCTGCTCAAGCCTCCGCCGGGCTGCAGGTTCCATCCGAGGTGTGAGCGGGCACTGGAAGTCTGCAAAAGCGTGATGCCCGACCTCCTCGAGCACATGCCTGGCCACTTCGTCGCCTGCCACAATCCTGTGCCCCGTGACAAGGAGGTGAGGCCGTCTTGAACCCTGAGGAAAAGGGGAAGGACAAGGCGGAGGGACACCTCCTCTACGGCGAAGGACTGGAGAAGACCTTCCCCATACGAGGCGGTGTGTTCTCCACGATCAGGGGAGAGATCAGGGCTGTGGACAATGTCGAGTTCTTCGTAGACAAAGGCGAGACACTCGGAATAGTCGGGGAGTCTGGCTGTGGCAAGACCACGCTTGCGAGATTGATCATGAGGCTCGTGAAGCCGACCGCAGGAAGGGTGGTGTTCATGGGCGGAGACATGACCAAGTATTCATCAAGGGTGTTGAGAGAAGCAAGGAAGAACATGCAGATGGTCTTCCAGGACCCGCTGAGCTCCCTCGACCCCCGGATGACGATAAAGAACATCGTGGGCGAGCCGCTAGTGTCCTATGGACTTGCGCGCGGTGAGGACCTCACCAGACAGGTCCTTGAGCTGCTGGAGATAGTCGGGCTGAAGAAGGAGCACCTGAACAGATTCCCGCACGAATTCAGCGGAGGTCAGAGGCAGAGGATCAATGTCGCGCGCGCTCTCGCGCTCAAACCGACGATGCTGATCCTAGATGAACCCACGTCGGCCCTGGACGTGTCCGTTCAGGCACAGGTCCTCAACCTGCTCATGGAGCTGCAGAGCACTCTTGGCCTGACATACATCTTCATCACTCACAATCTCAACGTCATTTTCCACATAAGTGACCGCGTAGCGGTCATGTATGCGGGGAAGTTGATGGAGCTCGCCCCGACCGAGAAGTTGTTCACGCAGCCCGCACTTCCATACTCGTTCGCACTTCTCTCAGCCGTGCCAATCGCGGATCCCCAAGCGAAGAGGGAGCGCAGGATGCTCACTGGAGAAGTTCCAAGCCCGCTCAATCCGCCCTCGGGATGCAGGTTCCACCCCAGGTGCTGGAAGGCCACCCAGAAATGCGTCGATGTGGAGCCGACCTTCAGGGAGATCGCACCCGAACGCTTCGTCGCATGTCACTACCCCTTGACAGAGGATTCCAAGTGAAAGCTGATGCCGATGCGGAACCGCGCAGAACCCCGACCGAGGAGCGTGTCGACGGACTTCTTGGGAGCTTGTCCAAGAGAAGGAGAGAGGGTATCAGGAAATCGCTGGAGCGGCCTCTGAGGGTCGAGGCCCTCAGGACAGCGTACATCACCGGCTGCATAGTCATTGACATCATCGGTTTACCCGTCGGGCTCGTGAGCGTCTTCGGCAGGATCGGGCTTGTTGTCGCGTTCGGACTTGTTTTCCCTCTGGGGTATCTTGAGTACAGAGTACACAACGCTTGGTTTGTACGTGATTGGGGTCGATCGTCGGTTGACAGCGATACCGACTGAGCCCAGTACGACTTCCAATGGAAGCGCAGGCGGTCTTCACGAAAATGGTTATAAACAATCAGAGGATAACATGGTCGCAGACCTTTTGCTATGAGGGGAGGGATGCTCGAACAGCATACGGAGTGAATGATTCATGAGCAAAGTGAAGAGAGCGTTAGTCAGCGTGTCCGACAAGACTGGCTTGGTAGAATTCTCCAAGGGATTGTCGGAGCTAGGCATCGAAATCCTGTCGACCGGCGGGACCATGGCCGCGCTAGAGAAGGCCAGTGTGCCCGTGATCGGCGTCTCCGAGGTCACCAAATTCCCGGAGATGCTGGACGGCAGGGTGAAGACGCTTCACCCTGCGATTCACGGAGGAATCCTCGCGATGAGGAGCAAGGACGAGCACATGGAGGCCATAAGAAAGCACGGCATCGAACCGATAGACATGGTCGTCGTCAACCTGTACCCATTCGAGGCAACCGTGGCGAAGCCTGGCGTGAAGCTGGAGGACGCGGTCGAGAACATAGACATCGGTGGACCGTCCATGATTAGGTCTGCGGCGAAGAACCACGCGGCGGTCGCCGTGGTCACGAGCTCGGCGCAGTACGAGCCCGTGCTTAAGGAGTTGAGGGAGAGCGACTGCCACCTATCCGAGGAGACCAGGAAGAGGCTTGCGCTTGAAGCCTTCAGGGCAACGGCGAGGTACGACTCGGCAATAGCCCAGTTCCTAGGAAAGAAGTTCTCACCGACCGAACTGTTCCCGAAGAACGTGACCCTGTCGTTCGAGAAGCTCGGAGATCTCAGGTACGGGGAGAACCCGCACCAGAAGGCGGCGTTCTACAAGGACCTGTTCGATTGGACACCGCTCAGCATCGCTGCGGCCGAGAAGATGCATGGCAAGGAGATCTCGTTCTGCAATGTCATCGACCTCGACGCGGCGCTGGCGATAGTCTCCGATTTCGAGAAGCCGACCGTGGCAGTGATTAAGCATACGAATCCATCGGGCGTAGCCTGTGCTTCGACGATTGCGGAGGCCTTCAGAGTCGCGTACAACGCTGACTCGTTGAGTGCTTTTGGATGCGTTGTAGGGCTCAACAGGCCAGTCGACCTCGAGACCGCGCAGGAGATCGGCAGCCACTTCGTTGAGGCGGTAATAGCACCGGCCTACGATCCGGACGCGGAGGACCACCTTGAAAAGAAGAAGAACATAAGACTCCTGCGGACGAACACGCCCATCGGGAGGGACAACGGAAGGCTCTACATGGTCAAGGTCAAGGGCGGGCTCCTTGTCCAGACCGACGCGTATGCAGACCTCGACAAGACCAAGCTCAAGGTTGTCACGAAGAAGGCGCCGACGAATGAGGAGCTGGATGCGATGGTCTTCGGGGCAAAGGTCACGAGACACATCAAATCCAACACCATCCTGCTAGTGAAGGGCGAGAGGACAGTCGGTGTCGGAGCGGGTCAGATGAGCCGGGTCGACTCGACGAAGATCGCCGGCATGAAGGCCGGGCCCGAAGCGAAAGGCAGCGTGCTGGTCTCAGACGCGTTCTTCCCGTTCAGGGACGGCGTGGACGCGGCCGCGACCGTCGGGGTTTCCGCAATCGTGCAGCCCGGCGGGTCCGTGAACGACGCGGAGGCCATCCAGGCAGCCGACGAACACGGCATCTCGATGGTCTTCAGTGGCCTGAGACTGTTCAAGCACTGACACCAGAACCGCCAGGAAACCCCTTCAAACAACCATTTCTTCTTTCTGTTCCGCTACCTGAGCTGCTCCCTGTTCCACCCGAGGATAGTGCTCTCGTCCTCCTCTTTGTCCTCGATCTCGAACTCGAAAGGCACCCATTTCGGGGTAACTAGGACGCCGCGAAGATGGTTGATCCTGACATATCGCCTGAAGTTCTCGTCGACCTTCATCTCAACGAGGCCATCGGCTATCGATATGAGGTCGGCGACCTGATCCTCGTCGAGCATGCCCTTGTGGACCAATGAGGTCATCGTGCCACTGAACCTCGCCATCGTCGACAGATCCCTGAAGAACCGGTTGACATCCTTCGTGTCGTGATGCTCGTAAAGCGGTGTCAACGAATCGAAGAGCATCCGGACCGGGCCCCCGCCCATCTTCTCGATACCTTCCGTGACAGCATCGAAAATGTCCGCCAGGTTGCCAGGGTCCTCGGGTCTGATTGCACTCGCATCCGGCGACAGCGCCTCGGGCGGAGTGTAGCAGTCGATGAGCGCCAAGGAGCCCTCGGACTCGTTCTCATACGCATAGACTCCGAACATATGCAGCTGCCTGTGCACATGTTCCGGAGAAGTGTTGGCCTCGACGAATACGACCTTCTCTCCCGCCTTCAGGTAGTTCGAGCACAGGTAGCAGCAGAACTCGAACATGCCCGCGTCAGGGTCGCCCACGACAAGGACCGCGTAGTTCTCAGGGAACATGGTCCTCTTCCCACTTGCTCACAGAATCGGGACTAGTTTCGGCCTGAAGTCTCCCGGGTCCGGGTCAGTCATGGCGTACGGAGCCGTGAAAGGCTCTTCACCCCTCACCATCGTGACCCCGGAGATCTTGTCTATCCTCAGATGAGTATGTGCCAGATCAGAAAGCCTGCTTGTGGACTTCACGGATGGGGTCACGGTCGCGACGAACACCCCTTCGTTGTTCAGCAGCGATGTGAGGAACTCCATCATGCCGTCAAGGACTCCCGGTCCGTAGATCGACTCGAGCGAATCGAACCCGATGGTCGTCAGTATGGGAGAGCCAGCGTTCTTCAACGCGTACTCAACATCCTGCCACTTCATGTCGACCTTCACGTCCTCGCCCTCGAGCGTCAGAGAGTACGGCTGGGGCGCTCCTGTGGCTCCATGAGGCTCAAGGATGCGCACGTGCTTGTCGAACTTCGGCTCCGTAACGAACCCAATCAGCTCGTCCCTAGCCGACTCCGAACCTGTCTTCTTCGTCGGGATCCAGGCAACTCCACGCTCGTGATTGACGGAGTTGCAGATGAGGGCGTGCTCTATCTGAGCTGAGGCGACCACAGGGACTCCAGGGCTCAGCTCGATCAGAGTAATGGTGCCCTTGCGTAGGCCTCCGCCCAGCATGGCATCCAAGTCCGGGATACCAGTGGACACGTGCTTCGAATCCATATCGGGGATCGCCGCGACGGGCTTTGGCTTCTCCGGCTTGACGTATCTGGAATACTCGAAAGTCCTGACTCTGCCGCCTAGGAGGGTGTAAACATACCTCGGCTGCCGTATCTCGCAACCTCTCAGCTTGAGCAGGTCCAACAACCGGATGCGCCTGCCAGTCGAGCTATCGAGGCTGAGATAGACGACTCCGTCTCCCAAGTAGTCCAGCAAGGGATCAGGCGTCTCGAGGACATACACGACATTCGTGCCGCAGCCCTCGACGAGGTCCTTCTGAAGCGTGTTGATCAGTCTTGAAGCGGGGATGCCGTACTTGTCAGCAAGGGCGTCGATGCTGTCGATGACGACAAGGGTCCTCTCGGGGAGTGCCTTGTCCACAACGTCATAGGCCATCTCGATCTCTGGCATCATGGCCCCGACTGAGACGACTAGCTCGTTCTCGCCGGCGCCGGGCTCGGCGACGCCCTCCTCGCCCCCGCTCTCGATCAGTCCCTGAAGCCGCTGGAGCTCCTTCCTGGGGGACTTCATCTTCTCGCCCTTGAGCTCCCCCTTGATGGCCGCCAGACCAAGCAGAATCTGCTCGACCTGCTGCTCCGAGTCGGCCTTCTTCTTGATCTTCTTGCGGGCCTTGAGTATCTCGCCTTCCTTCACCTTGTCAAGGAGCCACGGGAACTGGTTGAACAGGGACTGGTCGGAAACCCTGGTCGACATGTAGTAGCTCTGCTGCACGGACGCTAGTTCCTCGATGATCTGGAGAGCAAGGGTGGTCTTGCCAGTACCTGCCATTCCCCTGAGGATCATAGAGTGCCCGCCCGGACTGGACAGGAACCGGATCATCTCCTTTGGGAATGTCGTGCTCGCCTGAACCGCCGCGGCCACGCTTTCTTTCTTCTCAGCCATTTAAATCCCTTCTCCGTATGTTCTGTTACTCCCTATCCTTAGGCCTCAATAGCCCTCCAGCCTGCTGCTCCTCGTCCTCTTCCTCGACGAGCTTGATCTCCTTCCACTCGCCGCCGAAGTCTTGTATCTGGCCGGTGACCATCTGGAATCTCACCCTGAGCTTGCCCCCTTCGAAGAAGATATATGCGTTCTTCAGCTGGGAGAGATAGAGCACAATCCTCTTCCCTTGCTGCGTCAGCGCCCTCTCAACGGGCTTCAAAAGGCCTGCCTTCTCGAGTACGTGTATGCGCCTGTAACAAGCTGCGATAGGTATGTTGAGCTTGGCGCTCAGCTCAAGCGCGTGCTTCGGCTTTCGGGAGCAGGCGACCAGGATCTTCGCTGCGTAGGTGTCCATTATGAGCCGAGATGCCTCAAGAGGGTCCAAACCCTTATCCTCCGTGATGCACTGATCTCGCGGATGGGCTTAGAGCGGTCGATATGGGGGGAAATCCGCGGATTGCGTACAACGGTGTCTCATCTGACTTGAGGTGCGAATAGCCTACTGCTGCTTAAATGCTTTCTATTGACTGGACTTTCCACCGATTCCTTGGCAGAGCAACTGAGAAATACATGCGCCCGCGCGCCACGCACGCGATGATTATATTGTCAAGTAGCGGTTCCCTGCGACGGGCAGGGAATTGGGACCAATATGAAAGGGATGAAATGCAGGTGTGGGTTTGCGACGATCTCAGACAAGGCCCTCTGTCCCAGGTGCGGGAAACGCATGAAGCCCGCCGAGTGGCCGGACGAAGGCACTGTGTTGTCCTTCACACGACTGCAGGCCATACCAGAGGGGCTCCCAGACCCGTACAACCTCGCGCTCGTAGCCGTTGCGAAAGGGCCCAAGCTCGTTTGTTGGACCTCTGGCACTCTCCACGAGAAGGACCCTGTGACAATCGTCGAACAGAAGGGGAAGTATCTCTGCAGCCTGAGGACAGATCTCGATTTCAAGCTCGACGAATCAAAGCTTGATTGACTCGACGGATGAAAGACAGAACTGCGGACCGAGAGCTGTGATCCTCTTCTTGAGAACATCCTCAAGGTCGGCCTTGGCCTTGACGGACGCCGTCCTTAGGTCGATCACGAACTCGCAAGTCATGCGCTCGTAGTAGACGAGGACATTCGTGTACCCAGCAATGACATTGAGATCTTCGTCTCCCAGAACCTTCATGACTTCGAATATGGCGCCTGGCCTGTCAGGTATGTCCACACACAGTTTCATGAGCTTGGCGTCGTCGTTCAGGAAAGCAATCGAAAGGATCCACGATTCTGGCTCCCCGACGAGCATCATCGGAGCAGAGTTCTTCCCGAGGAAGTTGACATAGGCCTGAGGGAGCTCAAAAACGCCGTCCTTGATTATGCTCGCCTTCTTCTCGGTCTTCCTCAGCGCTTTCGTCTTGATCTTCTCGTTCTCGTGAGCGGCCCCTCTGCTGTATCTCGTAGCAAGGTCGGACACTTCGACGCACAGGCAGTCGACCATCGACAGGCCGGAGTCCTTCGCGACTTTCGCGTCATCGAACTCCTTCTTGAGAGAAAGTGAGTCGCCGAAGAAAGAAAGGTCTACTAGCATCTCCCACACCATGACCACGTTCGGCACCGAGCTGACCGTCTCCGAGTTGAGAATGTCAATATTCCTGGTCTTAAGGAATTGAGCCGCCTGCGCGAGGGCGCCAGGCTCGTCCCTCACCTGAATTGTGAGATATGCGATCTCCCGGTAGTTCTCAGGGCCGAATGGCGAAAGCACGATTTCGTAACTGCTCTTCCCGTCGATTTCGTACTTGAACATCGAGCTGAAGACCTCGCTGCCGTCCACGAGGCCCAGCGGCTCGCCTATCTTCTTGCTGATCTTGATCTTGCCGTTCTCCATCCGCCCAAAATCCCATAGCTTCAAGGCGCTCCCCTCTGCGCATAAGAGTGAATCGGGCACATAAAGATGTTCAGTCAGCTCTGCATCTTCGGGGTGAAGATGTACAGAGTCGGCACACGGTGCTTCAGCCCAGTCCAGTATCCGCATTCGCCGCACTTGTACCCGAAGGTAACGGTGCCCCCGTATACGGTCATGTTCCTGAGCCTCTTCATCTTCGAGCCACAGACTGGGCAGGCACCCGCTCTTGTCTTCGCCTTCCCTTCGCGCCCGCGGATGACGATGTCGGCAAGGCCGTTCTTCAGGGCGAGCCTCCGGACCCGGCCCTCGCTCACCGAGTAGTCGGGGTCGTGCCTATGAAGTTCTCTCAGGACGAGCTCCGTCATCTTCCGCTGGGAGCTCACGACACCATGCCTTCTAAGGGCATCCTTGATGGCGTCGACCACCTCAGTATCAGACGGTTTCCTGTACACCATCATGACAGGATTGGCGTCCCCTTACGAAAAGCTTTCCAATGGCTGGATTCCCTGGGAGCATAAAAGCCATATCCAATCCATTGTGATTCCGCGACATCCGCACCGGAGGGTCATCATGGTTTCGAGAGAAGAGGTCGATGCAGCGGTCGAGAAGGCGAAGGAGATCCTGAGTGATTGCGGGATCGACCTCGACACGACCGCGGACCAGCTCATAGATTGGTTCGATACTGAGCTGCCGATACCTGACATCGCACTAGGAGACGTTGTTCTCAACCCTCTCCTGGTCGTCCACGAGCTCGTCGAGATCGACGAGGTTCTGAAGATGGGGCTGGAAATCACGAAGGATGTCATCATTAGGAACCCGGAGAAGGTCGATGACGCCCACCTGAAGGCCGCCAAGGTCGAGCTTATGGTCGCTCGGAGCTTAGGCGCTGTGGAGCATCTAAGAGAGAGGGTCAAAGACATGGAAAAGCGGTGTGTCGACCAGACGCTGGCTGAGAGCAGGAGGGCCGAATACGGACGCTTGGTCGCCGAGGCCAAAGACCATCTCTTGTACTTGCAGGGAAGGAGCGCCTAGCCGCCCCTTCACATACGCCTCCATCGTTGGGTGACAAAAGATATATCATAGCAGTAATTACGAGGCCGTCAGTGAGGGCTATGCGGTCAAAGGTCATCATCATGGGAGCCGCGGGCAGGGACTTCCACAACTTCAACACATACTTCCGCGACAACGCGAACTACGAAGTTGTCGCGTTCACTGCCACGCAGATTCCGAACATTGAGAGCAGGAAGTATCCGGCAAGCTTGGCCGGAAAGCTGTACCCCAATGGTATCAGCATCTACCCCGAGAAGGATCTTCCCGAACTGATCAAGAAGCATGGCATCGAGCAGGTCATCCTCGCCTACTCCGACCTGAACCATGTCGACGTCATGCACAAGGCGTCCCTCGTCAACGCGTGCGGGGCGGATTTCAGGCTAATGGGTTCTAATCAGACAGCTCTCAAATCGAAGGTGCCAGTCATCGCCATTTGTGCTGTAAGAACAGGCGCGGGGAAGAGCCAGACAACGAGGGCGATCGCATCGATGCTCAGAGACAGCGGGAAGAGGGTCGTGGCGATCCGCCACCCGATGCCCTACGGGGACCTCGAGAAACAGGCCGTGCAGCGGTTCGCGACCTATGCGGACCTCGACAAGCACGACTGCACGATCGAGGAGAGGGAGGAGTATGAGCCCCACATAGACAAGGGCATCATCGTCTATGCGGGTGTGGACTATGAGAAGATCCTGAGGCAGGCTGAGAAGGAAGCAGACGTCATACTATGGGATGGAGGCAACAATGACACTCCGTTCTACGTCTCGGACCTCCATATTGTCGTCGCCGACCCGCACAGGGCGGAACACACGCGCCTGTACTATCCTGGCGAGACGAACGTTAGGATGGCTGATGTCGTCATCATCAACAAGGTGGACACCGCCAACCCGAAGGACGTCGAACTCGTGAAGGATATTGTCGCCCAGCTCAACCCAAAGGCCAAGATCCTGACGGCGGCTTCTCCTCTGACGGTCGAAGATCCAAAGCGGATCAAGGGGAAGAGAGTCCTGGTCATAGAGGACGGCCCAACGGTGACTCATGGTGAGATGAAGTTCGGCGCGGGATTCATCGCCGCTCAGAAGGCGGGGGCGAAGGAGATCATCGACCCGAGGCCATACGCGGTCAACTCGATCAAGGAGACATTCGAGAAGTACAAACATCTCGAGAAGGTTCTCCCTGCGATGGGCTACGGGAACCACCAGGTGAAGGATTTGCAGGACACCATCAACGCTGCGAAGTGCGATGTCGTTGTGTCCGGAACGCCTATCGACCTCAATAGGGTCCTCAAAGCCAACAAGCCGATCATCAGGGTGAGATACGAGTTACAGGTGCTCGGTGAACCGACTCTCGAAGACATCCTCAAGGGCCTCAAGATCTAGTCTGATCAGCCTCTGATGGGGCTTCATTCGACCAGACTACCCTGCCCTCGTTCCATCCGGAACTGGCTTCTCCGGCACGGCTAGGACGGGCGTGATCCCATCCTCGTAGCCGATGTCAAAGAGCATGGCCTCGGACATGTGACCCATCATCTTCCTCGGCTCGACGTTCACGACGAATAGTGCCTGTCTCCCTTCGATCTCTCTCGGATTCTCTCGTTCCTTCTTCATCCCAACGATGACGGTCCGCCTCTTGTCCCCAAAGTTGACCGTCAGCTTCACGAGCTTGTCAGATTTCTCGAGATCCTCGACCATTTCGATGGTCCCCACCCGGATATCGATCTTCTGGACAAGATCGAACGGAATCGCCGGTTTTGATGGCGCAACCTTGAATTCTGCCATGACCACCACCGGACTCCGAGCTAGTTACGTAGATAAAAGTTGTATTGTCAGTACTGCCGTTTCGAAAACACGCCGTCGTCCGAAAGAGGCTTTAAGCAAGAGGTCGGGAATTACCGCCCCGCGGGAGTAGCTAAGCCTGGCCAACGGCGCAGGACTTAAGATCCTGTAACCAGGGATAGGTCATTCTGTCTCATAGGAGTCCGGGGGTTCAAATCCCCTCTCCCGCACTTGATATCACGCGACGGCTAACAGATTCTGGTCCTGGTCGCCGCCTCCATCACGAGCTGCCTCCTTTCCACTGGAATAATGGACAACGCTTATAGCAGAAATGCGATATGTCGTCCCGAGCATGACCGCTGGAACCGAGACAGTCAATAGTGCCTGGCCAAAGGTGTCAGACAGCCACGGGAGATCTGTCAGGAGTCTACGCATATCAGTTACTCAGCGCTGTAATCTCGCATGCGACTATTGCCATAAGGAGGGTCAGCTACCCTCTGGCAAAGAGATGACCCCCGTCGAGATTGAAAGGCTGGTTCGTGTCGCGGCAACTCTGGGCGTCCGCAAAGTCAAGATCACCGGCGGCGAGCCTCTCATGAGAGGGGACATAGCTGACATCATAGCTCGAATCTCGCCTCTCGTTTCTGAGGTCTCGCTGACCACTAACGGACTCAATCTCCACGAAATTGCCCCGAATCTGAAGGCCGCAGGTCTTGGAAGAGTCAATGTGAGCCTGCACTCATTGGACGGGGGAATCTACAAACGTATCTGCGGGGTCGATCTGATGCAGTCGGCGG
>Ga0214474_1001081_pt1 | contig 12793 bp, 8 predicted proteins | sample RVTome_2_FD_187335 | JGI IMG/M metagenome (GOLD analysis project Ga0214474, IMG submission 187335) | Soil microbial communities from uranium-contaminated site in the Upper Colorado River Basin, Wyoming, United States - RVT95D214 HiSeq ...
TATAATAAACTTAAGCATGAGATGATATCATGATGTCTCCAAATGATTATTCTGCTCAATGACGGAACTCATCCCTGTTGCAGCCTGTATTTTCATAGCCTTTGGTATAGGGGCAAACGATACCTCAAACGCTCTTGGAATATCTATTGGATGCGGGATAATACGGCTAAGAAAGGCCTTGCTTTTATTCGGGTGCTTTGTTCTGATTGGAATTCTGTTGCAAGGTCAAAAGGTTATGAAGACCGTTGGAAAGGATCTCCTGGATGTAAATCCCTCTATTATAAGCATATCCCTATCTGTAGCTGCTTTTTTAATCATTCTTTCCAATTGGAGGAAAATGCCCCTTTCAAGCACTCAGGTAATAATCGGTAGTTTAACCGGTTCCGGGGTTGCCTCTGGAGTAGATATAAATTTTTTATCCATCTTTAGGATCATTCTTTCATGGATCATCTCTCCTCTGGTTGCTTTTTTCACTGCTCTGTTACTCTACAAAGCAATGGAAAAGACTATTTCAAAACTGTCTCTGTTCCGCATCGAAAAAATTTTAAGGTCTCTATTGCTCCTCAGCGGTATTTTAATAGCCTATAATACCGGTGCGAATGAACTTGCGACGATATTAGGGCCGGTCATTCATTCAGGATTAATCGAAAAAGTACGGGCATCTCTTATAGGGTCTCTTTTTGTAATGCTCGGAGCAGTCATTCTGAGCCACCGCGTAATAGAAACAATCGGCAAAGGAATAACTACCTTAGATCCCTATTCAGGGTTTGCGGCACAGTTCGGAGCAGGCATCTGCGTATTATTTTTCAGCTTTCTCGGAATGCCTGTTTCAACTACCTATTGCATAATCGGCGGAATAAGCGGGGTGGGGATGTCAAAAGGGATGAAAACGGTAAAGCTTGATCTGATCAAGAAAATAATGGCAAATTGGATTCTGTCACCCTCTTTAGCATTTATAATAAGTTTTGCTATTATGAAAGCAATCTCTTAATTTTTTGAGAATTTGAAACTGCTTTTAATTATTTCTTTTTCGTCTTGTAGATAACCTTTTTCGTTATAAAAATAATTATCCCTGCGGACGCCAGCGTTATCACGAGTAACCCGACAGCCACAAAGATATTGCTGAGAAGCGCAGGGCTTATCAATATTACCAGCCCTAACCCAAGCATCATTAATCCTGATATAAGCTTTAAGACCTGTCCCTGCCATTCTGTCAGTTTTTTAGCTCCGAGTGTTATCGAAAACATCAGGACTATAAATAATAAGGGTATTACATAAATCACGTTATAGAAAACAAGATAAAGGTAATATGTAGATTTTGGAAGACTGTGTGATGTTAAAACTTTTGTAAATATCATTGGGAAACCTATGGTGCAGAGCAATTCATAAGTATTTGCAGCTATTGCAAGCACAATCGTTCCCACCATCATTGATTGGATTGAAGTCGCTTTCAGTAAATTTCTCATACGCTCAAATAGTTTTGGTTTTGCCTTTTCTGGAATAACTAAAGAAACCCCTTTTTTAAAAAAGAAAAAATCTTTAATGTTGATTCCGGCAATTAGCAAAGCTGTTATGCCGGCGATTATAGTTATTATTTTAAATTCACCTATAAGCAGGAAAATATTCAGCCATGCAGACATGAACAGGAAATAAACAAATCCCGAAAAAAAGACAAATGTCCCTCCTATCAGAAACATCCTTTTCCTTGAACTTGCATATAATAGAATCCCAAGAAGTGTAAAAAGAACAAAAAATGCACATGGATTGAAGCTGTCTAAGCCTGCAAGGATTATTGTTAAAACCGGAAGCGTCATTTTTGAGGTATCTACTTTTCCAAAAACCGGGAGAGTAATTATTTTATCTTCTTGCGCGGGTATCTTTTTTTGTGTGGAAATTTTGCCTATTTTTTCAACTGGATCTGTACATCCCTGCTTAATGCAAAATTTTACCCTGTCTTCAATTACTTTCCCTGTAATTTCATAATTACGATATCCTACTACAGGTTTAAACTCTCCGATAAATGTTGTTGGAACACCTTCCGGCCTTGCTCCATATGCTTCAGCCATTTGCGAAAAAAGATTGGCATTCTCTCTGTTATACCAGACTTCATAAGATTTAACCTCTAATTGCGGATACTTTTTCTCTAACTGTTTTAAAAATATTTCTTCCTGAGCACAGTGAGGACAACCTTTACCCCAGAAAAAATATAATTCAACATTACTATCAGCATGAACTATTTTTATATCTACTACTGTAAATAAAAAAACAGCTAAAGAAATGAACAACAGGAGTTTATTATTTTGAATTCTTCTTTTATTCATAAATCCTTGTTTATTTCAAATCTAAACCTTCAATCCCTCACAGCTTCCATAACGTTGAAATCACATCGGTTTTGAAAGGGATACCCCAAGAAGTTTTACTTTATCTTTAAGTATACACAAACAGGAATGAGCCTCGCCGTCTTACTTCATTTTACTTCTACCGACGCATTCGGATCAAAAGGATTTGTTCTCGCAGCAAGAGAAAAGAGATAAGGATAAACATCTTTCAGATGTTTCATATAAGCTAACCATTCGGAGATCAGCAAAACATACGCCCTTTTTATATCACCGGATAGATGTGCATAGTCAGTAACAGGTAACTGTTTTACATCTGCCCTGCAGGCTAATTCCTCGGTCAAATGAAACACAGCCCATAGAAGATCTGTAAAGGATTCATGTTCCAGCAAATTGGGGTTTTCCAGAAGACCAAGTAAAAATTCCCTTTTATCTATGAGGAAACCTTTTAAATTTTCTAAATCACCCTTCTGGCTTTCGATTTTATAATCATAAACCTTCAGACTTTTTTTAACAGCGGAAAATTCTCGCTCAGACCACTCGTTAGTTACAATAAGATTTTCTCTGGTTTCGTCATAATGTACATCAAAATCAAGGAAAGATTTCAGGAGCCCCGTTCCAACTTCACTAAAAAAGGCTCCAATAACCATATTCATTTTTTTGAGCATTGCACGCTTCTCCCGCATTCTCAATAACTGGTCTAAAATCAATGTAACGATTAAGACAGAAATAGGGACAAATGCAAGGTCCTGCAAGATGTAAAAAAAAGTATCTTGCGGTCTTTTAAATATAAAAATCTGTGAACTATAGAAAATCGCAGACAATGCGATTAAAGATATTCCAAAGATAATCTGCCATTTGAAACGTTTCATATAGTTTTAATTGGTCTGCCTGTGTCATTCCCACGAAAGTGGGAATCCAGATTTGTTTCTTTAAATCAAGGAACAAAATAATAAAAACCCTGGATTCCTGCTTCCGCAGGCATGACAGAAATCATCTATGTTCTATAAACCCAACAAACCTGGATTTATCTCTTTTTTAATCACCACAGGCTTCACAGTTTTTTTCACGATTTCCGTAGTATTTCTAACCTTTAATTTCTCAAATAACAATCCAAATTTAGTCTCTAATTCCTTCATAATAGGTCCTTTTATGCTTGAAGGCAAATCCCACCATTTCTTCTTTAATGGTCCAAATCCCTTTTTCCTTGTGCTATATATGAACTGCTCCTCTGTCTGACCTTCCTTCCTCTCTTTTGCATACTCTTGGCTTATGAAACTATAAACCTCTTCCCTGAATTCTGTAGGCAGGTCTTTGCTGTCATAAATTATATTCTGAAATCCCGTGGCAAGGTGAACCTCTGATGTCCCTGTCTCCGGGAACATATTGAATGCCTCCTCAGGAAGGGTTGATGCGCCATGTTGAACACAGCCTGAAAGTCCATATGCCTTCCTTGCAAGGTCTGAAAGTATCCTGAGTGTATCAAAATCTATTTTTACCTTTGCGAGTGTTCCGTCAGGCAGTACAACCCCACCATGACTTGTTCCTGTCTGCACACTGAGTTTACTTAACCCCTTACCTGATTTAAAGGTATCATTAAAACCATCCAGATAAGCCCTTAGTTCATCAGGTGTACTGTTTTTCTTTCCTATCTCTCCTATCTCTCCGCCAATGGATATCATCACGCCGTCAGGCTGGATTTCTCTTATATGGGCAGCAAGCTCTGCTGTCTTCTCAAAGTTCGGCCTCTGCTGTTCTTTGATTGTCTCTCTGTCGAGGTCCACAAGTGTAGATGAATCAATATCTATATTATAAAACTCAGCCTCTATCGCCTCTTTAATCAGACCCCTTATGTAATCGGTTTCAGCTTTTGGATCACTCAAAAAGTTCTTCCTGACAAGCTGGAAATGGTCGCCCTGGATAAATACAGGCCCTTGATACCCTTCTTTTACTGCTGCAGCAAGCACAACAGCGGCATACTCAAGAGGTCTTTGTTTTGTATATCCAATCTCTGAACGGGCTATCTCGAATATAAAGGGTCCGACTTTCATCTCAATAGCCTTTCTGAAGACAGCCTTGGCAGAATCGTATGCAAGCCCCCTTATATTGATTGCAGGGACTGTGAAACCCGGATATGCCCTGCCCATTTCTTCATAAAGAGATTGAATAGATGACGGAGTTGCGCCTGCCGCTTTTGCTATTTCTTTTATGAGCATCAAAAGAGTATTTTTCTTCTCTTCCTCTGAAAACACAGCCTCATAAACAAGACTGTCCATTATGTTTTTCAGGCCGTTTAGGTCCTTTATTTCTACTCCCTCTTTACTGATTGCGATGACACTTTTTAATTCCATGATATTCAAAGCCTCCCTTTTAAAATGTTTTTTATTATAGTGAAAGTAAAATAAGTTTATATACCCCTCACCCTAACCCTCTCCCACAAGGGGAGAGGGAATATATAGTTACCCCCCCTTGACGGGAGGGGTTGGGGAGGGTACTTTGTCACCCAGTAAGCTCAGAACAACCTATTATAGAAAATCCTATAATAGGTGTATATGAACAAGTTTAGCAACATTTTAGGTCAAATTCTATTACTTTTTTGAATCTGATTATAAATTGTGTTAACCTTAACATTGTAGAAATTTTGAATAACAAAATTCTAAATGAACTGCCCCGCAGCAGAGCTGCGACGAATTCTTTTGAGTAAAATATTAAAAGTTACCATTACATGATTGAAATAGATGGAAGTTACGGAGAAGGTGGAGGGCAGATACTGCGGACGGCTCTGAGTCTTTCTTGCCTGTTTAAAAAGCCATTCAGGATATTCAATATCAGAAAAGGGCGAAAGAAGCCGGGACTCATGCCTCAGCATCTTACCTGCGTCAGGGCTGCACAGCTTCTCTCTAACGCAGAAGTAAAGGGTGACCAGACAGGCTCAACAGAGCTTTTATTTTTACCCAGAGAAGTAAAAGGCGGAGACTTTTTCTTTGACATCGGCACTGCCGGATCCACCTCACTGGTCCTTCAGACGCTGATACCTGCAATTGTTTTTTCTAAAATAACAAATAATCCCCCCTTCCCCCCTTTTCTAAAGGGGGGCGAGAGGGGATTACTAAAAGAAAAGAACACGATAACCTTGAAAGGCGGCACCCATGTCCATTTCAGCCCATGTTTTCACTACTTTGCAGGAGTCTTTGCAAACTTTTTAAAAAAGATAGGGATAGAGATAAGACTTACCATAGAATCTTATGGATTTTATCCAAAAGGTGGAGGAAAGGTCAGAGCCGAAATATTTCCTGCAAAGCATGTAAAGCCCTTAAATGTTATGGAACGCGGTAATATTTTGAGATTAAGTGGTTATTCCGGCGTTGGAAATCTTCCCTTATCAATAGCTGAAAGGCAAAAGAAAGCATTGGTGGAAAGGATATATTCATCTAATATAGCAATCCCGTTTCAACCAAGCATTGACAACAGGCAACACCCCCCTCAGTCCCTCCTTGATAAGGGGGGATTAAGGGGGGTGTTGCCTGTTGATATAGAATTGTTAAGTGTTCCAACACCCGGACAGGGGACATTTATATTCTTGCAGTCAGAGTCAGAGAATTCAACTGCTGGTTTTACCTCACTTGGTGAAAGAGGGAAAAGAGCTGAGGCTGTCGGCGAGGATGCGGCAATGGAGTTTCTTACTTATTACTATACTAATGCGGCACTTGACCCACATATATCTGACCAGATAGTTTTATACCTGTCAATCTGCAGAGAAGAATCATCATTCACCACTTCCTGTATAACACAACATCTGATGACAAATTTATGGGTTATAGGATTATTTCATGAATTCCGTTACTCCATTGAAGGAGAGATTGGGAAACCGGGAATTGTAAGAATTAATAAAAATAATCCCCAGAGAAGATGAAGATATAAAGCATATTGATCCTATCTCTCTGTTAAGCTCAACTCTTTTTGTGAATAAAGTTTATCTTCTTGATTTAGTTGAAAACATTTCTTCATGGGCTGAATTAGAGGCCCGAATATCTAACCTACCTTCTGAGGCTGAACGAGGAGAGGCTTTTGAAAAATTCTGCAAGGCATTCTTTCTCCTTGACCCTATATTTCAATTTGAAAAGGTTTACCGCCATAATGAAATCCCTCCTTCATTAACCCAAAAACTGCATTTTAAAATGGCAGACCTATAAAACGAAACCCATCAAGGCATTTAAAGGATGGGGCAGTATCTTCAAAATTCAGCTATGGTCAAAGACGTTTGCATTGACTTGAAACTACTCATAAGGTTAATATTTTATTATGCATCGGCATTCGGATTACGTCCCCCTTCATGTGCATACTGAATACAGCCTGCTGGACGGAGCGATCAGGATAAAGGAGCTTGTCGAACAGGCTGCTGCCTTCAGGATGCCCGCAGTAGCGATAACAGACCATGGCAATCTCTTTGGTGCAGTGGAATTTTACAGGCATGCTACAAAAGCAGGGATAAAACCTATAATAGGTTGTGAGGTATATACAGCACCAGGGAGCCGCTTTGAGAAGAGGCATGCTGCTGATGCAGAGGAGGCATCCTTCCATCTCATCCTGCTCGCAAAAGATAACAATGGGTACCGAAACCTTGTCTCACTCGTGACAAAGGCATATACTGAGGGTTTCTACTACAAACCGAGAATAGATATGGATCTGCTCGGCCAATACAGCGGAGGCCTGATCGGACTAACGTCGTGTCTTAAAGGAGAGGTACCATATTATCTGCAGAAAGGAATGATTGATAGGGCAAGGGATAAGGCCCTCGAATATAAACATATCCTTGGCCCGGAAAATTTTTATATAGAGTTACAGGATAACAACCTTCCTGAACAGGAAGAAGCGAACAGGAGGCTTATCGAACTTGCAAGTGAATTACATATCAGTTTAGTAGCCACAAATGATTGCCATTACATGAAAAAGGAAGATTCAAGGGCGCATGATATCCTGCTCTGCATCCAGACCGGCAAAACAGTAAAGGATACAAACCGTCTTTATTTCAGCTCAGATGGGTTTTATTTTAAATCACCTGAAGAAATGAAAAATGCCTTCAAAGATATCCCGGAAGCAATCCTGAACACAAGGGCCATTGCAGAGAGGTGTAATGTTGAATTTAAGTTAGGTGCAAACATGTTGCCTGTATACGAACTCGAAAATGGTCAGACACCTGATGCACTGCTCGAGAAACTTGCCGTTGAAGGAATGTTCCATAGATTCGAGTCTGATCCAAATACACTCTATACAGAAAGGCTCAGAAGAGAACTCGATATAATAAAAAAGATGGGCTATTCATCATACTTCCTCATAGTCTGGGATTTTATAAGTTATGCAAAAAAGAAAGGGATTTCCGTCGGGCCTGGTAGAGGCTCGGCAGCCGGAAGTCTGGTATCATACTGCCTTGGTATCACCGATATTGATCCTGTTAAATATAGTCTTCTTTTTGAGCGATTTCTCAATCCTGAAAGGGTGAGCATGCCTGACATAGATGTGGATTTCTGTAAAGACAGAAGGGCAGAGGTCATCTCATACGTTGCAGAAAAATATGGGAAAGATCATGTTGCCCAGATAATTACATTCGGCACAATGGCTGCAAAGGCAGCAATAAGAGATGTTGGCAGGGCGCTTGATATCCCTTATATAGAGGTAGACAGGATTGCAAAGCTGGTACCCCCCACATTGAACATAACGATTGAAGATACACTAAAGGTTGAGCCGCAATTTAAGGCACTTTATGATAGCAATCCGAGGATAAAAGAATTGATCAATATTGCCATGCGACTTGAAGGGCTATGCAGACACGCATCAACTCATGCTGCAGGCGTTGTGATATCTCCAACCCCTTTAACAGACTATACACCTCTTTATAAGAACCCTTCAGATGTAAGCATTATGACCCAGTTTGATATGGGCTCAATAGAAAAAATCGGTCTTTTAAAATTCGATTTTTTAGGGCTAAAGACCCTTACCATAATTGACAACGCCCTGAAATACATCAGAGATAATGGTAACGACTTATCACTCAAGGATATCTCATTCGAAGACAAAAAGACATATGAACTTCTGAGTTCAGGACATACTACAGGCATATTCCAGTTTGAAAGTGCCGGTATGAGGGACCTGCTTGTTAAGATCTCTCCAAACAGGTTTGGAGACCTCATAGCGATAGTTGCACTTCACAGGCCAGGCCCTATGGGAAGTGGCATGATAGATGACTTCATAAAAAGAAAAAAAGGGAAGATACCTGTTAAATATGATCTGCCCCAGTTAAGGGAAATCTTAGATGAGACATACGGTGTTATCCTCTATCAGGAGCAGGTCATGAGGATAGCAAATAAGCTTGCAAACTTTACCATGGGACAGGCAGATATCCTTAGAAAGGCTATGGGCAAGAAGAGGCCTGAAGAGATGGAAAAACTGAAAGAGGTATTTATACAGGGTGCACGGGCAAACGGTATCTCGGAGAAAAAGGCAACAAGGATTTTCGATTTAATGGCCTTCTTTGCAGAATACGGTTTTAATAAATCGCACTCAGCAGCATATGCATACCTTGCTTACCAGACAGCTTACCTAAAAGCACACTACCCTGTGGAGTTCATGGCTGCCAACCTGAGTGCTGACATGGATAATACAGATAAGATAGTCAAATCAATAACCGAGTGCCGTGAGATGGAGATAGCAATACTACCGCCTGATATTAATCAATCCGGACAGGAATTCAAGGTAATAGGAAACTCAATACGCTTTGGACTTGAGGCAGTAAAAGGGGTAGGCTCATCTACGATAGAGTCCATAATCGAATTGAGAAACACAGAGGGGCCCTTCATTTCTGTATCAAATTTCCTTGAGAGGGTAGATCAGAGGAAGGTAAACAAAAAGGTCATAGAGAGCCTTACAAAGGCAGGCGCCTTTGACTCACTCGGCACGACCAGAGCGAAAGCAATGGAGTTGATGAACAGGGTTCTCAATGAAAGCTCAAGGATTCATACTGCACGAGTATTTGGCCAGCAGAGCATTTTCAGCAACATCACTGAAGAAACTACAGAAAATCTTGCGGACTGGTGTGAAGAAGAAATTTTAAAATATGAAAAAGAGGCCCTCGGTTTTTATATAACAGGTCACCCGTTAACAAAATACTACAGTCAGCTCGATAAGATCGGTGCAAAAAAGACATCCGAACTTGAAGAAATACCGGATGGAGAAGAAATTAAGATTGGCGGTATATTGAAAAACATCAAAAAGTTTCAGACAAAATCAAAGGCAGAGATAATGGCATATTTTACACTCGAAGACCCTGAGGGCAACATAGAGGTAATCGTATTCCCCGAGCTTTACAGAAACAGCTTGCCCCTTTTGCAAAAAGATACGCCAATCCTTGTAAAAGGCACTGTGGATAAAACAGAAAAGGGGATAAAAGTCGTCTCTACAGAGATATCAAGATTAGATGCGCTTGAAACAAAAAAGGATTACAAAGTTGAAATAAGACTCAGGTATCCATTATCAGATAGCATAAGCCTTGAAAGGCTAAAGTCTGTTATAACATCTACCAGCAAAGGTGAATATCCTCTCTATCTGAGAATATTCCTTAAAGACACCGAGACATTGATAGCCACAGGAATAAGGATATCCCATGATAGTGAAATAATAAACAGGATAGAAGAAATAACAGGCAAAGGGGCCGTGACATTCCAATGATCAGATATTACCTTGAATTCGAGAAACCTATCGAGGAACTCGAGCTGAAGATAGAAGAGCTTAAACGGCTATCGGACGGGAAAGATATTGATATATCAAGCGAGATAAAGAAACTTGAAAAGAAGGTAAAAGAACTCCGTTCAGAGATTTTTTCAGAACTCAAACCCTGGCAGAAAACACTCATTGCAAGGCACCCTGACAGGCCATATACACTCGATTATATAAACCTGATAACAAGTGACTTTATTGAATTGCATGGGGACAGGAGGTTTTCTGATGACCCGGCAATTGTTGGAGGTGTAGCAAAGATAAACGACATTCCTGTAATAATCGTAGGTCATCAGAAGGGACGGGGGACAAAGGAAAGGATATACCGTAATTTTGGGCAGCCACATCCGGAAGGATACCGTAAAGCGCTCAGGTTGATGAAACTCGCAGAAAAATTTAAAAGACCTGTGATAACCTTTATCGATACGCCAGGTGCGTACCCGGGAATCGGTGCAGAGGAGAGAGGTCAGGCAGAAGCTATTGCAGTTAACCTTATGGAAATGGCAAGGCTGAGAACGCCAATAATCTCTATAGTCATTGGAGAGGGTGGAAGCGGAGGAGCACTTGCCCTCGGTATTGCAGACCGATTATTTATGCTTGAATATTCTATCTATTCTGTAATCTCTCCTGAAGGGTGTGCAGCAATACTCTGGAAAAAGAATGGTGACTTTAGCAGTGAGGACTTCTCAAAGGCAGCAGATGCGCTTAAGCTTACTGCCCAGGACCTGCTAAGTTTCAAGATAATAGACGGCATAATTCCTGAACCACTCGGAGGAGCACACAGAGACCCTGAGGGGATAGCAAAGAAGGTATCTGAATGCATTCTAACCGCTATTGATGAGCTTAAAACAAAGACACCAGGCAAACTTACAGAAGAAAGATACAAGAAATTCAGGAAAATAGGAAGTTTCAAGGAGGAGACAGAATAGCCCCTCAGTTTTCGTGTATTATTATTGGCACAAACCCATAGCTTGCTAAGAACAGGTTAAGACAGCCCTCATCCCAGAATACAAGATTCATCCTTCCCTGAGGGGCTGGGACAAGGACAAAATCCTCTTCCATTTCTGCCGGCACCATGAACACCCCGCCTTTTTCTATCACCTCTATCTCTTTAGTTGAGTGTTCCATCCCGGCCTCCTTTCGGGCATTATCCCGGCCTGTTAATTTTATAAGCAATAATAATGCCTGATATTTTATTTTAGGCACATACTAAAATGCTTTATTTTCAAAGGCTTATAGCTGCTTAATAATATCTTATTCGTACCAATTTTGCTAAAGCCTTTATATATGTAATATAAGTTCCAAACTATTACGGGGATTACAGTAAAATGGGCAGATTTAAACAGACAGTGCTCTATGTCATACTTAACCCGAAAAGTGCAATTCATTCATTTTAAGGCAGGGATATATGCAGAAAAAGCTTTACCAGCAGCACCTTTGTAAGACACATGATATTCAGAGAGCCTGAATATTTTCATCATTAACGACTGATAACATTGAATAACCTAATTCTGCTTTGTAATGGTTTTTATGCATATATGCCTGCTTTGGTCATCAGATAAATGCAGTTTTCGGGTTAATCTATTTTTCAAATACGTATACCTTTTTTGAGGTTTATTATTCCCGATAGCTATTGCCAAAGCTTTTTTTGTTCCTATTAATACAACAAGCCTTTTCCCTCTTGTTATCGCTGTGTATAACAAATTCCTTTGCAGGAGCATATAGTGTTGTGTATGGACAGGCATCACAACTGCTAAATATTCGCTGCCCTGTGACTTATGTACCGATACACAATAGGCTAAGACAAGTTCATCTAAGTCTTTATAATCATAGATTACACTCTTTCCGTCATAATCAACGGTAATCTCCTGTTCTTCTTTATCTATGCGTGTTATTACACCAATGTCACCGTTATAAACATCTTTGTCATAGTTATTTATAATCTGCATCACCTTATCCCCTGATTTAAAAATCTTACTGCCTCTGACTAATTCATCGGTTGAAGGATTTAATACCTTCTGTAGTTCTGTGTTAAGATTTGAAGTCCCTATTATTCCTTTATGCATCGCTGTTAAAACCTGAATATCTTTTACAGGGTCAAATTTAAATTTCTCAGGTATTTTTTCTTTGCAAAGGCTGATTATCTTCTCAAGAATTTTCTCGGGTTCTTCAATTTGAAAAAAATAGAAATCCTGTATTTTATCTTTATTATGAGTAAGTATTGGCATTTCTCCATTATTTACTTTATGGGCGTTTGTGATAATCAGGCTTTCTCTGGACTGTCTGAATATCTCATGTAACTTCACCGTAGGCATTACACCAGACTCGATAATATCTTTCAGGACATTCCCTGGTCCAACGGATGGGAGTTGATCCGCATCTCCCACGAGAATTAAGGTAGCGGTAACAGGTACAGCTTTTAAGAAATGGTGCATCAAGATAGTATCTACCATCGAAGTTTCATCGATTACTATCAAATCAGCTTCCAGAGGGTTATGTTCATTCCGTTTGAAGCCGCCCTCTTTAGGGCTGAATTCCAGGAGACGATGTATGGTTTTTGCTTCATGGCCTGTTGCTTCTGCCAGCCTTTTTGCTGCCCTTCCAGTTGGTGCTGCAAGGAGAACCCTTTGTCCTAACCTCTTATATATCTTTATGATGGAATTAATAATTGTAGTCTTCCCGGTCCC
>Ga0214474_1001082_pt1 | contig 12791 bp, 12 predicted proteins | sample RVTome_2_FD_187335 | JGI IMG/M metagenome (GOLD analysis project Ga0214474, IMG submission 187335) | Soil microbial communities from uranium-contaminated site in the Upper Colorado River Basin, Wyoming, United States - RVT95D214 HiSeq ...
AGAATTACACGGGAAACGGTGTGAGCAAGCTGCTTCCCTTGATAAGGAAAGCAATGAGAATTAGTAAGACAATGGCGTAGACCAGGTCGAACCAGATGGCGCTGAGCAGTCTGGCCAGCTTTATCAGGCCAACGACCGGGAAGCCGAATAGCACTAACGGATTATGCCGCCAGGCTGTTTTTGAATAGCTCCACAGGTTGTCGGCGTCCTGGCTGCTGGGGAAGGAGTGCATGGCTATGGATATGCCCAGCCAGTATAGTATATAGGCGGCTAAACCGAGGGGAATGATTACGGCGATAGTGAACACGATTGCGGAGACGGCTGTATTTATCAGGAATGGTGCCGTACTGATTAGAAAAGCCTTGCCGTAGTTATCTACCTGGTCGTGGATGACGTATCCCGCGGGATTACCCAGCCTGAAATAACACGTTTTATGGACGGGCACTCCTGTACGGTCGCAGAAAAACTTGTGAGCCCATTCGTGAAGTATGATGCCGGGGAAGGTAAGTAGGGCGATGAGCCAGCCGAACATAACGGGCTTTCGTTTATTCCCACTCTATAGTGGATGGCGGTTTGCTGGTGATATCGTAGACCACGCGGTTGACGCCGGGCACTTCGTTGACGATGCGGCTGGAGATGCGAGCCAGCAGGTCGTGGGGCAGGCGTGCCCAGTCGGCGGTCATAGCGTCCTGACTGGTCACGGCGCGAAGGGCTACCAGGTAGCCGTAGGTGCGGAAGTCGCCCATGACGCCCACGCTTCTGACATCGGTAAGTATGGCAAAGCTTTGCCATAGCTCGCGATATAACTTTGCCTTTTTAATCTCGTTCATGACTATCCAATCGGCGGCTCGGAGTATCTCCAGGCGTTCCTTGGTTACCTCTCCGATGATGCGTATGGCCAGTCCCGGACCGGGGAACGGCTGGCGCCAGACCATGTCCTCAGGCAAGCCCAGAGCCAGGCCGACCTCTCGGACCTCGTCTTTGAACAGGTAGCGCAGCGGCTCAATCAGAGTGAGCGACATCTTGGCAGGCAAGCCGCCGACGTTGTGATGGGTTTTTATTCTGGCGGCAGCCTTGGTCTCTTTTGAGGTGCTTTCAATGACGTCGGGATAGAGGGTACCCTGAGCCAGAAAATCGATTTTGCCTAGTCTGCCGGCTTTGTATTCAAACACCTTGATGAACTCCTGGCCTATGCGTCGCCGCTTGGCCTCGGGGTCGATTATCCCTTTCAGGCGTTTGAGGAATCTTTCCGAAGCGTCCACGTAGACCACATTCATTTTCAGATTGTTCCGGAAGGTGTTGAGTGCCCGTTCCGCCTCCTCACGGCGCAACAGCCCGTTATTGACAAAGATACAGGTCAGTTGATTACCGATAGCCTGATGGATAAGAGTGGCTGCCACCGCCGAGTCGACACCGCCGGAGAGCGCGCAGATGACTTTGCCGTCTTTGACCTGCTGCCTTATATTGTTTATGCTCTCGTTGATGAAGCTGCTCGGCGTCCAGGTGCCCTGACAGCCGCATATCCGGTACAGGAAGTTTTGAATTATGGTCTTCCCGTTCGGTGTATGGGCGACTTCAGGGTGGAACTGCAGCCCGAAGATATTTGTCTTATTACCTATGACTGCAGCCGGCGAGTTTTCAGTGTAAGCCAGAGCCTTGAATCCTGTCGGCATTTCCACTATATGGTCGCCGTGGCTCATCCACACCGGGATAGAGGTCGGCAGGCCGGTAAAAAGCGGCGAGTCTTTATCGCTTATATGTAAGATAGCCTGGCCGTATTCGTGCCTGTCTGCCGGTGCTACCTTACCCCCCAACTGGTGAGCGATGGCTTGCATTCCATAGCAGATACCAAGGATGGGCAGGCCGCTGGCATAAAGCTGGGCTTGAGCTAAAGGCGCTTTCGACTGGTATACGCTGGCGGGTCCCCCGGACATGATGAAACCCTTAGGTTGCAGGGCAGCTATTTTTTCCCACGGGTCGTCATAGGGTATGAGCTCGCAGTAGACATGGCACTCCCGGACGCGCCGGGCAATCAGGTGTGCATACTGAGAGCCAAAATCAATGACAGCTATAGCCTCTCGCGTTCCCGGGGATATGGTTTCTACCTTGGCTTTAAGTTGCTCGCCCTGAAGTTCCTTGGCGATTTCGAGGTAGGTAGATACTTCGATGTCGTCGCTGGTGGCTACACGATGGGTTTTTCTCTTTTTTTCCATCTCGTGTTTATTGGGTTAAGTATATCACAGCCCGACGCGGCGCACTAAGGTTTTCAAACCGTCATGGAAAATCCCCCTAACGTTTGGCTTTTAACCTTTTACTTTTACTCTAGTTCCGCCATGGTTCGACAAGCTCACCATGAGCGGAACCAGACAGCTAAATTACTACCCGCTCATCCTGAGCCTGTCGAAGGATGAAACCTCTCCCTTTCGTAAGTGCAACAATAACCTCTCCCTTTGGTAAAGGGAGATTGAGAGGGAGTTAAGCTAAGTAGAATTTGGATATTTGGATTTGTTTAGGATTTAGGAATCCGGATTTAGGATTTGATTTAAGCTGGGCAGTTACATCGCAAAGGTGTAAAATGTAGTCGTCTTATGAGGGCCAACCTGGCGAGGGGCCTCTGTTGGCAGAGTCGGAATCGAAATGGGTAATCTATCTGGTCAAGCAACATCACAGGTTAACAGAGCCATCGAAATACTCAGGGACGGCGGCATTGTCGCCTTTCCTACGGATACGGTCTACGGGTTGGGAGGCGACGTATTTAATGTCAAAACAGTGGAGCGGATTTATAAAGTTAAGCAGCGTTCCAGGAATTTACCGCTGCCGGTTTTGCTGGCTGACTTGACACAGCTGGCTGACGTCGTTGCCTCGGTGCCTGAAACAGCACGCTACTTGATGAGGCATTTCTGGCCGGGTGGGTTGACATTAGTGCTGCCGAAAAAGGATAGGCTTCCCGATATAATTACCGCCGGTAGCAATAAGGTAGCGGTGCGAATCCCCAACCATGTTGTCCCACTTACCCTTATTCGCGGGTTGGGTGCACCTATAATTGGAACCAGTGCTAATATCAGCGATAAGCCCAGCCCGGTGACAGCCGAAGAAGTGGAACGACAACTTGGCGGCGAGGTTGACCTGCTTATCGATATGGGTAGATGCCCCGGCGGATTGGAGTCTACAGTGGTTGACGTTACCGGTGACATACCCGTCATTGTGCGTCGAGGAGTCATATCCGAAGAAGATATTTGGCGATTGTATCGAGAATGTATGAGGGAGGTAGGTAAAAGTGTGCATTGCTCTGGGTTGTGACCATCGCGGTTTAGCGCTTAAGCAGGCGATTATGAGTCTCCTGGATGAGTTAGGGCATGATTACCAGGATTTTGGCAGCTATAGTACCGACCCTGTGGACTACCCTGACATTGCCAAACAGGTAGCTGAAGCTGTTGCCTCGGGAGACTTCGACCAGGGGATTCTGATTTGCAGCAGCGGCATAGGCATGAGCATAGCAGCTAACAAGGTAAAGGGTATAAGGGCGGCTTTATGTTGCGGTACGTTAGGTGCCGACCGGGCGCGGCGGCATAACGATACCAATATTCTTTGTTTAGGTCAAGATGCTCTGGATACAGCAGCGGCGCTTGATATCGTAAAAGTATATCTTTCCACCGCTTTTGAGGGCGGCAGGCATTTACGTCGTCTGGAAAAGATACGCGGTTTAGAAGCGGCTTAGCTTGACAATAGCTAGCTGCTATGATAGTTTACTACAATATCCTCACTCTACTGCACCGACCGTCATTTCAGCATGAGGAGATAGCTTTGAAGGCATTGCGTAGTGATAGCGTTAAAAAAGGAATCGAGCGGGCGCCACATCGCGCTTTGCTTCGGGCTGTTGGCGTTAGTCGCGACGACTTCTCCAAACCTTTTGTCGGCGTGGTCAACAGTTTTAACGAGGTCGTGCCCGGCCATATTCATCTGCGAAGCATCGCTGAGGCAGTAAAGTCAGGAATTCGCAGTCAGGGCGGCGTGCCTTTCGAATTCGACACCATCGGCGTGTGCGATGGCATAGCCATGAACCACCCGGGGATGAAGTACAGCCTGCCCAGCCGGGAACTGATTGCCGACTCCATAGAGATTATGGTCGAGGCGCACCGGTTTGATGCGCTCGTTTTTATACCGAACTGCGATAAAATCGTGCCCGGCATGCTTATGGCTGCGGTAAGATTGAATATTCCGTCTATCTTTATCAGTGGCGGCCCGATGCTGGCAGGGCATATGAATCAGGACGGTCAATGCCGAACAGTGGACCTTATCTCTGTGTTTAGCGCCGTGGGTAGCGTGGCCAGTGGCAAGATGACCGAGGCTGAACTTGAGGAGATAGAGATTGCCGCTTGCCCGGGCTACGGGAGCTGCTCGGGAATGTATACTGCCAACACAATGAACTGCTTGACCGAGGCTTTGGGCATGGCCTTGCCCGGCAACGGCACCATACCGGCTGCGGATTCGAGGAGAATAGTATTGGCCACAAAGGCGGGTAAGCAGATAATGGCTATATGGAAAAAGGACCTGTTACCGAGGGATGTTATTACCAAGGACTCCATTGCCAATGCCTTCGCCGTTGACATGGCGCTGGGCGGCAGCACCAATTCAGTCCTGCATTTAATGGCGCTGGCTCATGAAGCGGGCATAGATTTCCCACTGTCAGCGATTAATAAGATAAGCCAGCGGGTTCCGCATATCGCTAAGCTAAGTCCAGCCAGCGATGTTCATATCGAAGACCTCGACCTGGCCGGCGGAATTCCCGCGGTCATGAATGAGATAGCTAAGCTAATGACCGGCAGGTGTAAGACTGTGCTTTTGGCGCCGATGTCGGCCATAATAAAGGAAGGTGAAGTTACAAATCGCGCGGTTATCCGTTCGGTAACCGAGCCATATTCCAAGACAGGCGGTCTGGCAATACTTTTTGGAAACCTGGCGCCTGAAGGAGCTGTGGTGAAGAGCGGTGCGGTTGACCCCGAGATGATGATGCACGAAGGCCCGGCTCGTGTCTTCGATAATGAAGAGGAAGCGACCAGGGGGATAATGAAGGGTGAGATTAAGAAGGGCGATGTTGTCGTCATCCGTTACGAAGGGCCTAAAGGTGGGCCTGGAATGCGCGAGATGCTGACGCCGACCTCGCTATTGAGTGGTATGGGGCTGGATAAAGACGTAGCTCTGGTAACCGATGGCAGATTTTCGGGTGGTACCAAGGGGGCTGCCGTAGGCCACGTGGCGCCTGAAGCAGCCAGCCGCGGGCCTATAGCCGTAGTCAAAAAAGGGGATATCATTAGCATAAATATCCCTGAACATAAGCTGGAATTGAAGGTGGGCGACGTAGAGATTAAAAAACGGCTGTCAAGGCTGCCGGAGTACCATTCTAAGATAAAGACGGGTTACCTGCGTAGATATATTGAAAACGTTGGCTCAGCCAGCAAGGGGGCGGTATTTCCTAAATAGGAGACATTTATGAAAAAGACCGGTGCCCAAATTTTATGTGAAAGCCTGATCAAGGAAGGCGTTGACGTCATTTTTGGCTTTCCCGGCGGAGCGGTATTGCCGTTGTATGATACTTTGCCGCAATACCCGAAAATCAGGCATATTCTAGTTCGTCACGAGCAGGCAGCTGCTCATGCTGCTGACGGCTATGCCCGCGCTACGGGGAAAGCGGGAGTATGCCTGGCAACATCAGGTCCGGGAGCTACCAATTTGGTAACCGGAATCGCCAATGCCTGCCTGGATTCATCTCCGATGGTGGCTATTACAGGACAAGTAGCCAGACCTTTCATTGGTAAAGATGCTTTTCAGGAGATAGATATTACCGGCATTACTCTTCCTATTACCAAGCATAACTATCTGGTGCAAGATGCTAAGGATTTGGCTATGGTGATTAAGGAAGCTTTTTATATAGCTCAAACCGGCAGACCGGGTCCGGTGCTTATCGACATACCGCGTGATGTGTTTCAGCAAGAAGCCGAGTTTGCTTATCCGGAAAAGGTCAATTTACCCGGGTATAAACCGACGCTCTTCGGACATCCGGCACAGATTAAAAGGGCGGCTGAAACGATAAATACCGCCGAGCGTCCCATCATTATTGCCGGTAGGGGCGTGATAATCTCCGGGGCTTTCGCCGAGCTTAAGGGGCTGGCGGAACGTGCACAGATACCGGTGGTCACGACTCTTCTCGGGATCGGCTGTTTTCCTGAAACTCATGTATTAAGCTTTGGCTGGTTAGGTATGCACGGCATGGCTTATGCCAACAAGGCGGTACACCATTCCGATGTTATCGTTGCTATTGGGATGCGGTTCGATGACCGGGCTACGGGCGTGGTCAGTCACTTTGCGCCAAATGCTCGCGTTGTTCATATAGATATCGACCCGGCCGAGATAGGCAAGAATGTACAGGTTGATGTACCTATTGTCGGTGACGTTAAGAATATTCTTGGGGTTTTGAATCAGCAAATTGTGCCTCGTGAGCACCTGGACTGGTTTAATCAAGTGGACAAGTGGCGGGATGAACATCCGGCACTGGAGATAAGGGAATGCGATTCTCTTTTGCCACAATACGCTATTCGCCAGATTTATGAGGTCACTAAAGGCGATGCCATTATTGTCACCGGTGTCGGCCAAAACCAGATGTGGGCGGCTCAGTTTTATTTCTATGATAAGCCGAATAGTTTTATTTCTTCGGGTGGTTTGGGGACTATGGGTTTTGAGCTTCCCGGTGCCATGGGTGCCAAGGTCGGTCAACCTGATGAAACGGTCTGGTGCATTGCCGGCGACGGTGGCTTTCAGATGACGATACAGGAGTTAGCCACCATAGTTCAGGAAAACATAGCCGTCAAGATAGCTATCATTAACAACGGATTTTTAGGTATGGTAAGACAATGGCAGCAGCTATTTTATGGGCGGCGCTATGTACATACGCCTCTTTCCGGCCCGGATTTCGTTAAGATAGCTGAAGCTTACGGATTACCGGCAGTGAGAGTAACGGATAAGAAACTGGTGGTATCGGCGATAGAGAAAGCGATGGACCATAAGGGCCCGTTCTTGATAGATTTTGTCGTTGAGCCTGAGGAGTGTGTTTTTCCCATAGTACCGCCGGGAGCAGCATTGGTTGAGGCTCTGGAAATGCCAATCCCAGAAAAAGTGTCTCGTTCAAGTAAATGAGTTTAGAATAGAACGAGAGGAGGACGAGGTCATTGTCTAATACGAAACACACATTAGTTGCGTTAGTTGAAGATAAGCCGGGAGTGCTTAATCGGGTGTCAAACCTTTTGCGACGGCGTAACTTTAACATCGATAGCATAGCCGTGGGACACACCGAGCAGCCGCATCTGTCCCGAATGACCATTATCGTGGAAGGTGACGATGCCAGGGTGGAGCAGGCACGAAAACAACTGGACAAGGTTATAGAAGTGGTTAAGATAGTTGACATAACTAGTAATGAGTCGGTGGCCCGAGAACTGGCATTAGTTAAAGTTAAAGCAACTGCTTCTTCACGCAGCGAGATCATCCAGATAGTAGATATTTTTCGGGCTAATATAGTCGATGTTTCTTCTGATTCTGTAATGGTGGAGGTCACCGGAGACGAAGAGAAGGTCAACTCTCTACTGGAACTTCTGCGTGGCTTTGGTATCAGGGAGATAGCCAGGACGGGTCGTATCGCTGTAACTCGAGGTGGTGCCGGTCCGTTGCAGGTTGATGAGTCCAAGGAGACGAAAGTATCAAAGCAATTACCGAAAACACTGCCGCCGGAAGCCGACATCCCGCCGGACTGGTAACGGCACTAAAATAATCAAATCCGGCAGCGCGGATAGAATAAATATTTAAGGAGGCATCATGGCTAAAATCTATTATGAGAAGGACGCCAAGTTAGAATTCATTAAGAAGAAGAAGGTTGGCATCATCGGTTTTGGTTCGCAGGGGCATGCTCATGCCCAGAACCTGAGAGATAGCGGCTGCCAGGTAAGCGTGGCTGAAGCTAAAGATACCGAAGGCTGGAAGGCTGCCAAAAAGGCAGGCTTTAAAGTGACCGACGCCGCCACAGTTGCCCGGGAATCCGACATAATTGTCATGCTTGTCCCCGATACCCTGCAGTCTAAGGTTTACCGTGAAGCAATTGAAAAGGAGCTGACCTCGGGCAAGATGCTGATGTTTGCCCACGGATTTAATATTCATTTCGGGCAGATTTTGCCGCCCGCTAATGTGGATGTGACCATGATTGCGCCTAAGTGTCCGGGACATATGCTGCGTCGAGTTTATACCGAGGGGTCGGGGGCTCCGGCTATTATCGCTGTCCATCAGGATGCTTCGGGCAAAGCCAAGGATATTGCCTTAGCCTATGCTCGCGGTATAGGCTGCGCCAAAGCTGGAGTAATAGAGACCACCTTCGCTGAAGAAACCGAGACCGACCTTTTCGGCGAGCAGACAGTGCTGTGCGGCGGAGTTACCTCTATGGTTAAGGCCGGGTTTGAGACACTGGTCGAAGCTGGATACCAGCCGGAAATCGCCTATTTCGAATGCTTCCATGAGTTAAAACTTATAGTCGACCTGATGTATCAGGGCGGCTTAAGCTATATGCGTTACTCCGTCAGCGATACTGCCGAGTATGGTGATTACACGCGCGGGCCGAGGATCATCGATGAGCTGACCAAGGATAGGATGAGGCAGATTCTCGCTGAAATCCAGACCGGCAGCTTTGCCAGGGAGTGGATTCTGGAAAACCAGGCAGGACGTCCGGTATACAATGCTCTGAGGAAAATGGATGCCGAACACCAGATTGAAATCGTGGGTAAGAAATTAAGAAGTATGATGCCATGGCTAAAGGCATAGATTAACGGCGGAACATGGACAGAGTTATCATTTTCGATACCACCCTGCGTGATGGCGAGCAGGCAGCCGGGGCGGCACTGAGCGTCCAGGATAAGCTGGATATTGCCAGACAGCTGGAAAAACTGGGCATCGATGTTATTGAAGCCGGCTTTCCTATAAGCTCGCCCGGAGATTTCGAGGCGGTTCAGCTTATAGCCAGGGAAATTAAGAAGTCATCAGTGTGCGCGCTGGCCCACGCTAATGCCGAAGCTATAGACCGTGCGTGGGAGGCAATAAAGAAAGCCAGAAGACCTCGAATTCATATCTTCCTGTCCGCTTCGGATATACACCTTCTTTACCAGCTCAAGAAGAGTCGCGAGGAGATTCTGGAGATTTCACGCGAAATGGTAGCGCGGGCTAAGAAATATACGGATGACGTGGAATTCTCGCCGATGGATGCCAGCCGGACTGAGCCGGCATATATTTATCGTATAGCAGAGGCGGTTATCAAGGCGGGCGCGACTACGTTAAATATTCCGGACACGGTCGGTTATGCCATGCCGCAAGAGTTCGGCGACTTGATTGAAGGTATATTTAAGAACGTGCCTAATATCAGTAAGGCTGTGGTCAGCGTGCATTGCCACAATGACTTGGGATTCGCAGTAGCCAATAGCCTGGAAGCGATACGAAGAGGTGCGAGACAGGTTGAATGTACCATCAATGGCATAGGTGAGCGGGCAGGTAACGCTGCCATGGAAGAGATTGTCATGGCTCTAAGGACCAGAAGCGACTTTTATCATTTAACCACTAATATTGATACCACCCAGATCTATAAGACGAGCCGGCTGGTCAGCGAGCTTACCGGATTTGCTGTCCAGCCTAACAAAGCAATTATAGGTGCCAATGCCTTCCGCCATGAATCGGGTATTCATCAGGACGGGGTGATTAAAAAAGCGATTACCTATGAAATTATGGACCCGAAATCAGTAGGTATCCCATCCAGCAGCCTGGTACTGGGTAAGTTGAGCGGTCGGCATGCTTTTAAGGAGCGGCTGGCTGAGCTCGGTTATATTATGGATGAGGAATCATTAAAGCACGCCTTCCAGGCTTTTAAGGGATTAGCCGACAAAAAGCGGGAAGTCACTGACCGTGACATCGAATCCCTGATAGCTGAAGAACTGCGCACTGTTTCCGAGGTTTATCATCTCGACCATATTGAGGTTTCATGCGGCAATCACAACATTCCCACGGCTACGGTGCGACTAATAGCTCCTGATGGCAAGGCTGTGGCTGATGCTGCTCTGGGTACCGGACCGGTGGATGCTGTATACGAAGCCATTAATCGAATAGTCAAGGTGACCAACAAACTCACTGAGTTCACCGTGAAATCGGTTACGGAAGGTATTGATGCTATCGGTGAGGTGCTTATCAGGATTGAGAGCAATGGTGTAAGTTATTCCGGGCGTGGTGCCGACACGGACATTATCGTTGCCAGCGCTAAGGCTTATATGAATGCTCTGAACCGGCTCCTGGCGGTCAAGAAAGCAAGAAAGTGAGAGACGTGCATGAACACGTTATTAGATATAATCCTTCGCCTGCTACTGGCAGCAGCACTGGGAGCCGGTATCGGTTACCAGCGGGAGCGGGCTAATAAGCCTGCGGGACTGCGTACTCATATTTTGATTTCTCTTGGCTCCGCCCTGTTCACTGTAATTTCCATATTCGGTTTCAATGGTACTGTAGACCCCTCACGAGTGGCTGCCGGGGTGGTAGCCGGTATAGGCTTTATAGGTGCCGGGGTGATACTACGTGGTGTACGTAGCGAACACGTGGTTGGCCTGACCACTGCGGCCAGTATATGGGCCGTAGCGGCTATAGGTATGGCGGCTGGTGTCGGCATGTACCTAATAGCGACTATCGTGACAGTAATCGCTGTGCTCGTACTCATGATTCCCACAGTGAAAGGATAAGTTGGGGACGCGAGGTGATGAATTTTGACTTTAGCTGAGAAGATTCTGGCAGCTCATTCGGGCTTAGATAGAGTCAGCCCTGGCGAATTTATAAACGTCAGGGTTGATTTGGTTTTGTCCAATGATATCACGGCTCCTCTGTCGATAAAAGAGTTCCACCGACTGGGAGTGAACAGGGTATATGACCCGAAAAGGGTAGTGATGGTGCCCGACCATTTCTGTCCCAATAAAGATATACTCTCCGCTGAGCAAGCCAAGATGATGCGTGAGTTTGCCCGGCAATATGACTTGCTTTATTTTGAAGTTGGCAGGATGGGCATCGAGCATGTGCTCTTGCCGGAGCAGGGCCTTGTCCTACCTGGAGAAGTGGTTGTTGGTGCCGATTCTCATACCTGCACCTATGGAGCCTTGGGAGCCTTCGCCACGGGTATGGGGTCGACTGACATTGCTGTGGCTATGGCTACCGGTGAGATATGGATGAAGGTACCGCCGACTATCAAGTTTGTCTACCACGGAAAGCCCGGGAGATGGGTGGGTGGCAAGGACCTTATCCTTTATACCATAGGCGATATTGGCGTTGACGGCGCGCTTTATTCGGTTATGGAGTTTACCGGCGAGGCAATCGATGCGCTGTCAATGGACGGACGTTTCACTATGGCCAATATGGCGATTGAGGCTGGGGCTAAGGCCGGTATCTTCAGGGTGGACGGGAATACGAGGCGATATGTTAAAGGCAGAGCCAATCGTACATACACAGCTTATGAGGCGGATAATGATGCGGAATATGCCAGAGTAATTGAGTATGATGTGAGCAAACTTGAGCCGCAGATAGCTTTGCCGCACTTGCCTTCCAACGTGAAGCCGGTAAGCCAGGTAGTTGACATAAAGATTGACCAGGTGGTCATCGGCAGTTGCACCAATGGACGTCTGGATGACCTGAGGCTGGCTGCCGGTATACTTAAAGGCAGGCAGGTTAGCACTGAGGTGAGGTGCATCATCATTCCCGGCACACAGCAAGTATATCTCGATGCGCTGCGTGAAGGCTTGATAGAGGCTTTTATTAAAGCCGGGGCAGTGGTTAGCACGCCCACCTGCGGCCCGTGTCTCGGGGGATATATGGGAGTATTGGCTGCGGGTGAAAGGTGTGTCTCGACGACCAACCGGAACTTCGTCGGCAGGATGGGCAGCCCTCAGTCTGAAGTCTATCTGGCGAATCCGGCAGTCGCCGCCGCCAGTGCCATTGTGGGGAAGATTGCCAGTCCGGTAGAGATCGCAGGCTGAAACCTGCGTAATAGGGGGACCAAAATGAAAAACGTAAAAAGCATCCGTACAGGCTTTATAGTTGTTGTATCGGTCGGTTTGGTGATTTCGTCTGCATGTTTAAGCGAACCGACCGGCCCACCGTCACCAGGGGGGAAGGTTATAGTTAAGCAGTCCGGTGGTGCCGGAATGCTGATAAGCGAATGTAGTGATAGGTTTTATATAACGGAGACAGCTGATTATATAATCAATGGGACGGTTGAAAAAGTAGAGAGCAGGTGGAACGAGGGGAGGACCGGTATCTTTACTTATACAGACTTGAGAATTGAAAATTATGTAAAAGGAACTCCGTTTGCCCAAAATATGCTTCAAATTGTTACTCCCGGCGGAACGGTTGGAGAAATTACCCAGTGGGTGGAAGACCAGCCGATTTTCCATGAGGGAAAGAAGGTGAGGATATATTTCCAAGAGGTGAGCGGAGAATTCTCGATAGTCTGTGGACCGTTCGGGGTTGAGGAGAGATAGTTATCTGCATCGCCTCTATTTAATATAAAACTGAAAAGAGGAGTTTGCCATGATCAGTAATATATTGCTATATGTTGGGGCCGGTGTAATAACGTTGTGGGGGATAGCTCATATTATCCCGACCAAAGCTGTGGTTAACGGTTTCGGGCAAATATCCAAAGACAACAAGCGAATAATAACTATGGAGTGGATTGCGGAAGG
>Ga0214474_1001084_pt1 | contig 12777 bp, 15 predicted proteins | sample RVTome_2_FD_187335 | JGI IMG/M metagenome (GOLD analysis project Ga0214474, IMG submission 187335) | Soil microbial communities from uranium-contaminated site in the Upper Colorado River Basin, Wyoming, United States - RVT95D214 HiSeq ...
CCCTGGCCTGAGGTAGAGGTGGTAAGTGTTACCCAGAATCGCCTCGACACCTATCTCCACCAGTTCTTCAGGGGTGAGCGATTTGACCGACCCTTGTGTTCCTACAGGGAGAAAGGCAGGGGTAGTGAAAGCGCCGTGGTCTGTTTCAACCCTGCCAAGCCGTGCCTGTGAAGAACTATCTTTTTTGATGATCTTGAAACGGAAAGCCATCTCTTGCGTCAAGCGTCAGGCGTGAGGCGTGAGGTGGTAACACCTTACCCCTAACGCCTTACGACTTACGGTTAAAGAATCAACATCGCATCGCCATAACTATAAAACCGGTATTTTCTGCGAATGGCTTCTTGATAGCCCTTCATTATTAAATCTTTTCCCGCGAAGGCGGATACCAGCATGATCAACGTCGATTTTGGTAAATGAAAATTGGTGACCATTCCATCGATGACTCGAAAGCGGTAGGGAGGATAGATAAATAGAGAAGTCATTTCTTTACCAGACCTCATCCCTCCCTTCCCATTGGAAAAGGATTCAAGGGCACGGGTCGTGGTCGTTCCGACAGAAATGACTTTTCCACCGCGGGTTTTGGTTTCCTCAATCTCTCTCGCCGTTTCTTCCGATATCTCTACCCATTCTGCCTCCATGGCATGGTCTTCGACGTCACTGGCCTTTACCGGGGCAAACGTTCCGATTCCGATGTGGAGAGTGATCGTTGTGGTGCGCACTCCGTTTTGTTTAAGCGATTGGAGCAAAGCATGCGTGAAATGGAGACCTGCTGTGGGAGCGGCAATCGATCCATCGCTTTCTGCAAAAACGGTCTGATAACGCTCCCTGTCCAATGGTTCGTCCCCTCGCTTGATGTAAGGGGGGAGAGGAATATGGCCGATCTTCTGAAGAATATCCATTACCTCTCCTTGAGAGGAGAAGCGGACCCTTCCCTTTCCATCCTTTACCTCTTCTACCTCTCCCTCAAGCCCCTGCTCAAATCGGATTCGAGCCCCTGGCTTCACCTTCCCTGTCGCCTTGATCAAGGCTTGCCATTCTCCTTTTCTTCCATTCCATGAAGGGATCAGAAGCATTTCGATCCTTCCTCCGGTCTCTTTTTTCCCAACGAGTCGAGCCGGAAGAACACGGGTATTATTCAGGACAAGGAGGTCGGCAGAATTCAGGTATTGAGTCATATCTCGAAAGGCCCGGTGCTCGATCACGCCATTCTGACGGTGAAGAACCATCAAAGAGGTCTCTCCCCTTTGGGAGGATGGGTATTGAGCGATCAAGGACGTCGGCAGGTGGTAATCGAATTCTTCAACTCTCATATTCAGTCACCTGAAATACAACTAAAGCTCAATAAAATTAACAAAGTCTATATAAATCTGCAAGTTAAATATTGAGTCATTTGAGGGCATGAGCTTCGCCGTTCAGGGTGGTGAGAAAACGCCGCTCAGGGTTGACATTTTGGGGGGTATCGATTAATCTAAAACATATTTTCTTTTTGAAAGAGGAAGAAAGTGAAAAGAGTCTCTTACAAAGATGCAGGGGTGGATATTGAAAAGGGGGATGCCTTTGTTCAGGCGATCAAGCAGATGGTGGAATCGACGTTCCGACCCGAGGTATTAACGAAGATTGGCGGATTCGCCGGGTGCGTCTCCCTCAATCCGGAACGTTACAAGAAACCCATTCTCGTCTCCTCCACAGATGGAGTGGGGACAAAGCTAAAGGTCGCCTTCTTGATGAATCGTCATGATACGGTCGGGATAGATCTGGTAGCGATGTGTGTCAATGATATTGTGGTCAGTGGAGCAAGACCTCTCTTTTTCTTAGATTATATAGCCACTTCTAAGCTGGATACCGAAAAAGCGATCAAAGTAATCTCTGGTATTGTCAAAGGATGTATTGAGGCCGAATGTTCTCTCATCGGCGGTGAGACGGCTGAAATGCCGGGATTTTATAAGGGGGAGGAATATGATCTGGCTGGTTTCGCCGTGGGCATTGTCGAGAATTCTCAAGTGATTGATGGGTCGGGTGTCACGGTCGGAGACAAATTAATTGGGATCGCCTCCAGCGGTCTCCATAGCAATGGTTTTTCTTTGGTAAGAAAATTGCTTCTCGATCAACTTAAGATGGATCTGGAAAAGCGGGTCGAAGAGATTGGAGAAGTATTGGGTGAAGAACTACTCCGGCCGACACGCATTTATGTCAAGACGGTCCTCAACCTTACACGAGATTTCAATGTCGTTGGAATTGCCCATATCACGGGGGGGGGGATTACGGGAAACCTTCCGAGAATCATCCCCAAGGGCTGTAAAGCGATTGTTCAAAAAGGGACCTGGGATATTCCTCCCATCTTCTCTTTTTTGAAAGAGAAAGGGAAGATTTCCGAGGAGGAGATGCTTGGCATTTTTAATAACGGGATTGGAATGGTTCTTGTCGTCAGATCCAAAGACGTCGAAGAAATCTTAGTCAGACTTCATTCTTTAGGCGAGAAGGCATTTGTCATCGGTGAGGTGGGGAAGTCGGAGAAGGAACAGGAGACGATCGAATTTATCTGATCCTTCATTTTCCAACATCCTATTCCCTACCTAAATTAACTTATCCAGCATACGCGTGATCTGTCCCTTAAACCATTACCAAAACCATTCATGAGTTCGCTCTGGCCCGTGTTCAAAAGAAGCGGTTTGAGATGGCGATGAAACAGCCAGGAAATGACCAAGAGGTGATTGTATTGGGTTCAGGCCTGGGGGGGTTAGTGGCTGGAACCTTATTGTCAAAAAATAACCACTCCGTCTTACTGCTAAGAGAAAAAGGATACCAATCCTCCTATTCGACAAAAGGATACCATTTCTTACCCTTCTCAAACTTTTCAGAAAAATCTTTAAAGCCTAGCCTGGTTAGAAAAATCTCTCAGACATTGAACCTATCGTTGTTGATGGGAACGCGAGAAGATGGCAAGCATGCGAAGGTTGCTTCGGACAAATTAAGGCAAAGATCCATTTTTCAAGTCGTGCTTCCCAGGGCAAGGATTGATATTTTTTCTGAGCGTCCCCTATCCCAGAAAGAATGGAAGAGGGAATTTCCCAAAGAGGTCGTTAAGATTGAAGAATTTTATAATGAACTGGATCAAATCCAGCCTCTCTTAGAAAGGGAGAATTGGAAGAAACATTCTTCGGCATTTTTCCCGTTTCAACGGCGTTCTCTCATCAAGAATATTTTTTCCCCCGACCCGTTTCCGAAAGAAAAAATGGATAAGAGACTCTTTTCATTTTCGAAGGAGTTTAGAGAATTCATTCAACTTCAGCTGATCTCTCGGGGGAATTTCTATTCCGATCAATTTCCCCTCTCTTTGGTAACTCAGGTTTTATTCGATGGGACAAATGAATTGAATACAGATATTGATTCAGAGAAGGTGGAAAAAGAACTCATAAATCAATTTTTGCGATCTGGAGGGAGGATTGAAGAAATCGACAGGGTGAAAGAGATGAATCTGGGGGGGCGGAAAGGGGTGACACTGACCTTGGAAGGAAGCCCTGCGGTATTCCGATCTCAATTTCTTATTATTAATTCCCCCCTTCATCGCATTTCACTTTTCCTGGGAAAAAAGAGGAAGGGGTTATCGAAGTGGGAGAAGAGGATCAAACCTGTGTACATGACGATTCCTTTGTTTTTAGGGATCCATGAAAAAGTTGTTCCCGTTGGCATGAAAGATCTTCTCCTCTCCATATTGGATCTTGAAAAGCCCCACGATGATGGAAATCTCCTGTTTCTTTCCCTTAGCCCGAAGGGAGACGAAACCAGGGCGCCTGCGGGGAAGAGGGCACTCACCGTTGAAAGCCTGATGGAGGTGGGGAAATGGGAACAAGCCCCTTTGGCGGAATATCAGCAAGGAGTAATGAAGCATTTATATCATCTCTTTCCTTTTCTTGAGAATTACATCGAATTTGTTGATTTCCAGTGGGCCAGTGATCATGTACCCAAGTGGTCTTATTCACACTTTCTTTACCAGCCCACTTCTGATTTTTGTTGGAGGGAGGGAGTGGCTCCCATGAGGATTTCAAAAAACATTTACTTTGTCGGAAAGGAGAATTTCCCCTATTTAGGTCTGGGAGGAGAGGTCTTCAGCGGATTATCAGTGGCCCAACAGATTCTGAAGAAAAACGCATGAACCCAATCGCTTCCCTTATCGTAAAAAAACTTACCCTTAGCCCCAAACCTCTCTGCCTTTGGTGATCAACGGTCCTTGTTTTGATCTGCTAAGATAAAGGATTTTTAGCGACCCGGACCAGTTCCTGGAGGTTTCTCAGCAGTCGTTTTGGTTTCCCCTGTGAGAGTTCCTTTTTGGAATGGAATCCAGTGGGAAGGCCATAAACATCAACTCGTGCTTGTTTTCCTGTCTCAATATCTGTGAGGGTGTCTCCGACGAAGATCGCCTCCTCTGGCGGGAGATCCATCTCCCTTAAGGCGGCATGGATCATATCCGGGAAAGGCTTGTTTCGTGCGACATCCCCGGCACCGATCACAGATTTGAAATAGTCCGACACCCCCAAATGCGTGAGCACCCCTCTTGAGAAGTGTCCGAATTTATTTGAAGCAATTCCCAGGATGACACCATCGGAATGAAGAGTATTGAGAACCTCTTTGGCGCCGTCTAAGAAGTGGGTTTTGTTGAGATAGACCTCCTCATATTTTTTTCTCATGACAGGAATGCCCTTTAAAACCTCCTCCGGTGAGAAGAACTGAGAAAGTGTCGCCTCCAAATCTGCCCTGAGATATGTTTTGAGATCCTGAAAAGGAAAGATTTCCTTCCCGAGATATTGAAAGCACTCTTTCAGGCCTAAATAGATCGCCTCATAGGATTCGATCAGCGTTCCGTCGAGATCAAAGATCATTCCGTGAATCTGTTTTTTTAGATCATTGAGAATCTCTTGAAAATCTTTAAAAAAATGGCAGGTAATATCCTTTTTAATGCAATAGGGGTAAAGGGAATCTTTGGCAAAAACGAAGTTTGCCTCCTGAGCCGCACACCTGTCGGAAAGGCCATTTCCGATGAAAAAAATGGAATCATATTCCTTTTGGTGGATTTGGACGAGCTTCTTTTTACAAGTCCCGCAAAGGCCGCACTCTTCCTCGGAGTGAGGAAAAGAAACGTCTATCCCTTCGTCTTCCCGGAATTGGGTACAGTTTGCGTAGAATGGGATCTCTGAGAGATGGTGCATTTCAAGAATCTTCTTTATATAGAAATCGAGGCCGTCGCTGACAATTTTTATATCGATGCCCTTTTCACGGCAATACTGGTAGAAAATAGGAAAGGAGGGGTCGATGCTGGAATGCTCTTGGATAAAACGGAGAATGGTTGATTCATCACCCTTTAGGATTCTTGCGATTCGGGAGTATGCCTCCCTTGAGCCAATCTTTCCGTCGCGGAAATCCTGGTCGATCCCTTCCAAATTTCCCGAGGTAAATTGATTGACCAGGACATACCCCATATCCCGAACGCTGATCGTCCCATCGAAATCACAGAGAATCAGTCTTTTCATTGCCATTTAAGCAAGAATAGAATCTACGGTGAAATTCCCAATCCCAAGCACCAAATCCCAAACAATACCAAATGTCAAATATCGAAGGTTCAAACAAAATAAGCTTCTTGTTTCGAATTCAGAATTTGGGACATTGGAATTTATTTGGTCCCGCCCAAGCGGGATTGTGATTTGGGATTTGGGATTTGGATATTAATCTCTAGTCATCCCAACCGATTTGCTTCCTTTTTTTGATAGGGAGCTTGAACTTCTCTTTGAGGCGTCTGACGACGAGGTCTGGAACCAATCCCTCCACACCGCCCCCTAATCTGGCAACCTCTTTGATCGTTCTGGAGGAGACGAAAAAATAGTCCTTACTGGTCATCATGAAGAGGGTATCCAGATGAGTGTTGAGGCTTCGATTCATAGAGGCCATGTGAAATTCATATTCGAAGTCGGAGGTGGCCCGGAGGCCCCTTAAAATTACCTTGGCATTGGTCTTCGATACATAATCCACCAGAAGTCCCTTGAAACTGTCGACGATGACATTGGGTGTGTCCTTGAAGATGGTTTTGGTCATCTTCAGTCGTTCCTCAATGGTAAAGAGAGAACGTTTTTCCACATTATTGGCAATGGCCACAATCACCTTGTCGAAGATCTCAAGACTCCTCTCGATGATATCAATATGACCATAGGTAATAGGATCAAACGAGCCTGCGTAGATGGCCACTTTTCCCATATTTTTTTCTTCTCCTTTCTTCTTTTGCGCCATTCCATTCCCCCCGTTGATTGGCCTGCACCAGGCAGGCGAAAATGGGTTTAGAATTCTATTTCAACCTCTGTTAAGCCATGGTCTTCCTGAGGGGTTAAAAAAGAGATCACGGTGTCTCCCATCCGTCGTTGACGAATGAGATTCCAACCTTCCAGGATGTGGGGGAGGGGTTCCCGGCGGTTATGTTCGATGACCAGGATGGAGTCCTTGTGATAAATCTGTTGGGAGTTCAGTTCCAGCAAGGTTTTTCGGATCAATCCCCTCTCGTAAGGAGGATCCATCAAGATCAGATCGAAGCATTCCCCTCTCTGGTTGAGAATTCCAATCGCTCTCTTCACATCTCTGGGAAGGATTTCAGACCGTTCCTCTAACCCAAATTGAGTGAGGTTTCTCTGGATGAGTCCTAAAGCCTGTCTTTCTTTTTCAACAAAGATGACTTTCTTCGCTCCTCGACTCAGGGCTTCAATGCCTAAATTACCTGTGCCTGCGAAAAGGTCAAGAACGATTTTTCCCCCCATTTTGTCTTGGAGGATGTTAAAGATAGATTCCTTCACACGATCAGAGGTAGGGCGGATCGCCTGCCCCTTTGGACTCGCCAGCACTCTTCCTTTCGACCTTCCACCGATGATACGCATTGTTTACTTAAATTCCAAATCCAAAATTACAAATCCCAAACAAATTTCAATCTCCAATTTCCAAATGGTCAAAACTGTTTTGTTGATGATTTTGAATTTTGGTCATTGGAATTTATTTGATGCTTGGTGCTTATGATTTGGTGCTTATCCGAAATTCTTCAATTGCTCAATTCTTTTTAGCATATGGTCCTGATGGGACCCTTGCCAATAGATTTTCAGACACTGTGGACATCGGAAAAATGTCTTCTGTTGAAAAAAGATAAAGTCTGGGACTTTCCCTTCTGCCTCTTCCCGTGTGATTTCATTGAGGAAAATGTTACAGAGGAGGCACCTGGAAAAAAGGGTCTTCTCATTCAAGGAGATGACTTTTTTTTGAATGAGTTCCTTTAACTGGAGAGAAGGTTTGTCCTCCATGATCCTGTGGATACGATCCTCGGGTCTCTTAGGGATGAGTTTACTATTTCGAGTCAGGATGACACGGCTTTCCTCACGAGCCATTTTGATCAGCGGATAAGTGCCTTCTCCCCGATAGTAAACTGTATCATAACCCAGCATCCTCAACCCCTTAGCCAATTTCCCAAGCATTCGATCCACAATGAATTTCATTCCCCTCACCCTCCCCTCTCCCCATCGGGGGAGAGGGATGGGGTGAGGGGATTCAATCCTCATTGCATATATTTCCCGATGATCGGCTCCAAATCTTTTTTCGTTTTTTGGGGGATAAACTTTTTGCCAGTGATCAGGGCGTATTTTAGAGCGTCGGCACAAAGACATTCTCTTTTTTCGGGAAGATGTTTGATTGCCTGTCGAATCGCACTTTTTGCAATTTTTGTGCTCTGGGCAAGAATTCTGAGGACCTCACCGATAGAGACATCTTCTGCCGCCTCATGCCAGCAATCGTAATCGGTTGCGAAGGCGATGGTGGAATAACAGATCTCAGCTTCCCGGGCCAGTTTCGCCTCGGGGAGGTTGGTCATTCCAATGATATCCACACCCCATGTTCGGAAAAGCCTCGATTCAGCACGTGTTGAAAACTGAGGTCCTTCAATACAAACGTAGGTTCCGTCTTTATGAACTGTCGCCCCGACCTCTTTTCCGGCCTCGCATAGGATCTGGCTTAGAATGGGACAAACCGGGTCTGCAAAGCTGATGTGACCCACGATTCCATCACTGAAGAAGGTGTTCGGACGACCCTTTGTCTGGTCAATGAATTGGTTCGGGATCACCATATCCCCGGGGTGAATCGATTCTTTCATCGACCCCACCGCACTGACCCCGATGATCCACTGGACACCCAGCTTTTTCATTCCGTAGATATTGGCCCTGAAGTTAAGAGAAGAGGGCTGGATGCGATGGCCTTTCCCATGCCGGGGCAAGAAGGCGACCTTCACCCCTTCGAGCCGCCCCACAATATACGAATCCGATGGGTCGCCAAAAGGCGTCTTTAAAGAAACGGTTTGAATCTCTTCAAGGCCCTCCATTTCATAGAGACCTGACCCGCCCATCACCCCAACCATTTTTTCAGTCATTCCTCTCCTCCTCTGTAAGATTAGAGTTCATGTTAACTCTGTCATAGTAAAAAATCAATAATCGAAGTTCATCTCCGAACTCCTAACTTTTTGCTTGGAGCTGACCACAGGCAGCGGAAATCTCTCTCCCCTTACTGGTCCGGACGATGGCCGAAAGCCCGCCCTCGATTAAAATATTCTGAAACTGTTTGATCTTCTCCTCCGCGGGTTTTTTAAAAGGGATCTCAGGAGCTTCATTGAGAGGGATGAGATTCACCTTGGAGGGAATGCCCCTTAATATTTTTAATAATCTTTTGGCGTCTTGAGAAGAATCATTAATCCCTTCGAGGAGGACATATTCGAAGGTGATGCGTGCTCTCGGCCGGAGGGGAAATTTTCGGCACACCTCTAAGATTTGTTTTAAAGGATAGCGGTAATTGACTGGCATGAGATGACTTCGCCCTTCTTCATCCGAGGCATTGAGGGAGATGGCGAGACGAAATAAAGGTTTTTCTTTTGATAGTCGTTCCAACTCAGGAAGGAGACCTACGGTTGAGAGAGTAATCCTTCTTGAAGAAAATTTGAACGCGTCGGGATGAGCCATCAATTCTATTGCCTTTAGTGTATTTTCATAATTAGCGAGGGGTTCTCCCATTCCCATTAAGACGATGTTGGTGATGGATGATGTTTCAGGGACCATTTTTCTGACCGCCAGAATCTGATTGAGGATTTCTGAGACCATGAGATCTCGTTTCCATCCGATTTTCCCGGTCAGACAGAATCGACACCCGAAAGCACATCCCACCTGAGTAGAAAGGCACAGGGTGAGGCGCGCTTTATCCGGAATCAGCACGCTTTCAATTCGGTTTCCATCTTCGAGGTGAAATAAAAATTTTTTTGTTCCATCCATGGCCTGTTCCACCCGCAGGGGGTGAAGGGTGGAGATAAAGCTGGCCCGGCTTAACTCTTGGCGGAATCTTTTGGAGAGATTGGTCATCTCATCGAACGATGAAACACCCCTCTGGTAGAGCCATCTCAGACTCTGGATGCTTCGATATCGTTCTTTCCCGAATGACCTGAGGAATTCATTGAGCTCAGAGGGACTTAAATTCTTTAAATCGACTTTTTCCGTAAAATCATTCAATGCAAATCACCTCCCTTCACCCCTCCCTCTCCCCTATGGGGAGAGGGGAAGGGTGAGGGGTACGGTTTTTCAATATTCAAACATCTCCAGGGAATTAAAGAAATATTTGATTTCAAAGGCGGCTGTTTCAGGTGCATCAGAGCCGTGCACCACGTTCTTTTCAATATTGGTAGCAAACTGGCGCCGCAGGGTCCCTTCCTTTGCTTGTTTAGGATCGGTGGCTCCCATCAGCTCCCGTGTTTTCGAAATGGCTCCTTCTCCCTCAAGAACCATGACGGCAGAAGGCCCGGAAGACATAAAGGTAGTCAAACTTTCGAAGAAGGGTTTGCTTCGATGGACAGCATAAAATCCCTCAGCCTCTTTTTTATTCATGGAGATCATCTTCAGACCGATTACCCTCAGACCATGGTCTTCAAAGCGCTTAATGACCTCACCGATCAGATGTTTCTGGATGCCATCCGGCTTAACAATGGACAATGTCCTTTCCATATCTTCCTCCTTTAATATTAAATTATAAGTGTTTAATCTATCTTTCACCATTCCTAATTGTCAAGGTTTGGTTTCTTCCTTAAGGAGGAGTCCGTTCCGGTAAATACCGGAACGCTGCGAGGAAAAAGAATAACTCCATAACCAATCATTACCCATAACCGATGGATTACCCCCTTAATACATTGACAAAACAGGCACCGATGTCCTATTCTGCAATTATCTTGTAAACAAGGAGGAGTGGATGGCAGGGGGAGAAAAACAGATTTATGAGGTGATCATCATCGGGGGAGGGCCTGCGGGTTTGACGGCAGGTCTCTATACATCCAGGTCAAGGCTTGATACCCTCCTCATCGAGACGGGTCTTTTGGGGGGGCAGATGACGACCACAGAGCTGATCGAAAACTATCCGGGTTTTCCGCAGGGGATTAGCGGAGATGAGTTAAGTCGTTTGATGGAAGAGCAAGCAAAGCGTTTTGGGTTAGAAGTGGTTTCCCAAGAAGTTGTCGAAGTAAAAACCGACGGAGAGATGAAGGTTGTCAAGTCTGATAATGCAATCTACCATTGTAGAGCCCTCATTATCTGCACGGGTAATGAATGGCGAAGATTAGGAGTCCCTGGAGAAAAAGACTTTGCTGGGAAAGGAGTTTCTTATTGTGCTACGTGTGACGGAGCTTTTTTTCGGGATAGTCAAATTATTGTGGTGGGTGGCGGAGACTCGGCACTTACCGAGGCCCTCTATCTTACTAAGTTTGCCAAAGAGGTAACGATCATCCACCGGAGAGATGCCCTCCGAGGGACGAAAATCTATCAAGAGAGGGTCTTTGCAAATCCCAAAATAAAATTACTCTGGAATTCGATCGTACAAGAGATAAAGGGAGATTCAGTCGTCCGGTCGGTACTCTTGAAAAACTTAAAAACGGGAGAGATCACCGAGCATCCTGCAGAAGGTGTTTTCCTTTTTGTGGGACTTTTGCCAAGAACTCAATTCTTAAAGGGACTGGTCCAAATGGATGAGGGAGGATATGTCCTCACCGATGAGAATGGTGAAACATCTGTGAAAGGTATCTTTGCTGCCGGCGATTGTAGGAAGAAGTTGCTACGCCAAGTCGCCACTGCGGTAGGAGAAGGGGCGACAGCCGCCTTTGCCGCCGAGAAATATTTGGAGGGGAAAGAATAAACCTTAACGTTACCAGAGGCAGGTAAGTGTGTTTCCAAAACTTTATAATGCGGTTCTTTTTAAAATATCATAGGTAACATGTGATTTCACCTATGGTGGCTTTTGCAAAATATATGATAAGTATGCAGCAAGATGATTAAAGGTGCCGCCATAAAGTTTTTTCAGCACACCCACCTGCCTCTGGGAGTGGTTCTTATGCGATTATGAGGTAATGCTTGAAGCTGAAAACTGGGAATCGGAAACGAAAGATAAACGGAAGCAGAATGAAGATAGTTTGTTTGCTTTGGTTAATAGGATTTTTAGCCCTACCTATAGTTTCCGTGGGTCAGGAAGTGAACAGGGAGGGCTGGCCGGTCCCGGATTTAAAAGGTCTCATTCCTTATTCCATCCAGGTGAAGAAGGTGGATGGAGTCGAGAAGATCATTGAAAAATATTATACCCCTGAGGGAGGGCATGTCGCCAGGATTAGCGGAAATGGGAAAATCTTTGCCTATGCGGTAGATAGTAACAGAGAACCCCCTATTGACTACCTTTTACTCGACCCAGACGGATCAGGAAAATTTACGCAAAAATATCGATCTGAGGATTCCTACATGATTCCTGAATGGGTCTCCCGTTGATTTCTCTAAGAGAAGTCAATCGGCACCATGAAATTCATCTGCTCTTTGCGAAAGATGGTACTCTATCTCTTTTTGAAGGAAAGGCCTTTTTGATTGACAAAACGCCCATTTATGGTTATTTTTAAACAGGACGGTTTTAGTCCGATTTATGCAAATTACGAGAAGCGGAGAATATGGATTAAGGGGGTTGGTTTTTTTGGCTAAGCAACCCCCGGAAAAGGTGACCTTAGTCAGTGAGGTTTCAAGGGATCAAAATATCCCAGAGACCTTCTTGGCAAAGATCTTCCAACGTCTTTCTAAGGCAGGGGTGTTGTGGTCTATTCGTGGAGCAAATGGCGGGTTTAAACTCAAAAAACCTGCGCATGAAATTACCATGAGAGAGATCATCGAGACCCTGGAGGGTCCGATTGCTCTAAACCGTTGCCTCCTCAAAAAGGGAGAGTGTAGAGCAGAGAAAAATTGTTCACTCCATCCGGTTTGGGAAGAGGTACAGCAGCGTTTTTTGGAGATATTGGACAGGACAACCATGGAGGATTTAGCGAATCGGAAGACTCGAAATGGGAAAAAATGGAGGAGGTGAAAACGGAATGAAAGAGAATGTGGAAAAGGCGTTACAGAAGATTCGGCCTGCCCTTCAAGCCGATGGAGGGGATATCGAATTGATCGATGTGGTGGATGGAGTGGTCAAAGTCAGATTGACCGGCGCTTGCGGCGGCTGCCCCATGTCGCAGATGACTTTGAAGATGGGGGTTGAGAAAGTCCTCAAGCAGCAGGTTCCAGAGGTAAAAAGCGTGGAGACCGTTTAAGGAGTATGAAGGGAAGTCCCTCCAAGGGGACTTCCCTTGGGGAAATTTAAATGGGATCAATTCAACTTTCTGCGCCCGCCATTTCCGTTTTAGAAAAAAGATACCTAAGAAAAGACGCCAGG
>Ga0214474_1001085_pt1 | contig 12767 bp, 10 predicted proteins | sample RVTome_2_FD_187335 | JGI IMG/M metagenome (GOLD analysis project Ga0214474, IMG submission 187335) | Soil microbial communities from uranium-contaminated site in the Upper Colorado River Basin, Wyoming, United States - RVT95D214 HiSeq ...
GGCCATCAACGGACCGAAGCGGTAGACGGACAAGATCCGGCATTGTGTTCCTCTTCGACTTGAAGGTTGCTGTAGGGGCACAGCCACACTGTGCCCCTACAGCCTCAACGTGGCGCTTCCCGCTGAGTTCGCCCTTCCATCCTCCACACGATGGCACAGCCAAAAGAGGGCGTCTCTGCCGGGTCGGGAACACGGCCGGCAAGCGCGGCCGCCACCGCCTCTTCCAGATAGTGGCGGGTTGGGGCCTTCTGCCTGAGGCCCACGTCATCCAATCCGCCGCGGTAGCAGAGGATCCGCTGATGATCGAGCATGAAAAAGTGCGGTGTTGTCAGTCCGCCCAGAAGTCGCGTCACGGCCTGGTCGCGGTCCAGGAGCACGAAGGGTGCCCCGCGGGATTCGGCCGCGACGCGAATCGCCTCGTCGGTTTCGTTGGGGTTGCAGGCAATCCGCCACATCGTCACCTGGCCGCCCCATTTGGGTGCCGAGTCTGCGATGGCCGCATCCGCCCGGGTTGAGTGCGGACAGTCGGCGGACCAGAGAGTGAGGATGAGCACGTCCCCGCGGGCTTCTGAGAGCCGGTGGATGCGGCCGTCGGTCGCCGGCAGCTCGAAATCTGCAACGGGCTCCCCGAGCACAGCTACGGCACCCACTGCGGCAGATACCCGCCGATGATGAGCCTTCGGGCCTGCCCTTCCTCAAGCCCGCTCACCCAGATCTCGGAGGCCTGGGTGAAGTCACCCTGATTGAACCGCATGTACGCCAGGGTTGTGGAGTCGGCGCTCCAGGCGATGGCGGAGTGGTTGTAATCCGGCTCTTCGCTCAAGGCCCGGGCTCCCGAACCGTCGGCCCTCATCATCCACAGCTGACGGCCCAGGGTCCAAAGATCCCCTTCGAGATGCTTGCGAGCGAAGGCGATCCACCGCCCATCCGGGGAGTAGACCGGCGCGGCGTCTTCCACCTGGCCAAAGCCGGTCCGCCACAGATCGACCAACTCCCCGGTGCTCACCTGGGCGCGGTAGAGGTGACTATAAAACGAGACCTCATCGGAGAGCCCTTCGGGAAAGATGATCTCGGGGAAGATCAGCTGGTCGCCGTCGGGTGACCAGGTGCCCACGATGCCGAGCTCGCTCGGGAACAGTCGGAAGGCGGGTGGCTCCGGGCCATCCGTAGGATCGACGAGGACAATGGCTCCGAGTGTCGAGTCACGGTAGGCCAGCAGGCCATCCGGGGAGAACAAGGGCGAGGCGCTGACATGGCCCTCGGGGCCGATGGGGAAGGGTTCGCCGCTCTCGAGGTCCAGGGCCCAAACCCGGCTTGGCCCGGGCGTGTCGGCCTGCACGGAGTAGCGCTCAAACGCGAGCAGGCTGCCGTCGGGCGAAATCGCCGCCCCCCGGCACCGCTCCTCTTCCGGACAGGGGTAGATCAACCCATCCTGCTCGGTCGCCAAGTCGAGCCAGTGAAGATCGGTCCCGCCATCAGCCCGCTCGGCCGAGTAGATCACTGCCAGAGGCTCCTGGCTGAGGGTGAAATCGTACACGCCCAGCGGGGCGACCGTCAGGCGCGTCGTCTGTTGCCCGTCGAGGGTCCGGAGGTAGATATCCGGCGCGCCGCCTGCCGGCCATAGGTAAGCGATGCGCGGAAGCCCCACGGTGAAAGCCCAGGTGTACGAGCGAAGTAGAGGGAGAAGGCGAGAGGAGCGGGCGCCTGCGCTCAGCTGGGCGGTAATGGTGGCGCCGGTCGGCCAGGGTACGGCGGGCTCGAAGGAGACGGTCGTTCCCTCCCACACCCAGCGTCCCGCAGCACTCGGCTCGATCGAGAGGTGCTCTTCGACGGAGGCCGGATCCATCCCTCGAGTGAATATGATCGAAAGGCGCGTTGTCGCCGGGATGTGCTCGCTCCCGGCCTCCGGGGAGAAGGCGATCACGCGTGGCGCTGCGGCGACCGCTGTGGCGACAAGCCCGGCGACGACTCCCAGCATGGCGAGAAGAAGCCCGGGGAGGATTCGTTTCCGTGCGACCATGGCCGCTGATTATACCGTCCGCGATCCAGCAGGGTGGCCAGCGACGGGGCGGACCTCGTTCCGGGTAGAATCCTCCCACGGTCGACTACAAGAGGATTCTCGTGACCTTAAGGAAAGTCAGCCCGGGCGCGCTCCTGGGGCTCGTGTTTGTCATCGGCCTGGCCGCCTGCGCCGAGCCCAGCCCCACCGCCGCACCCACCCCGACTGCCGCACCTGCCGACCCGCAGGCCGATGCCCTCACAGACTACTTCGCCGCGTTGCACGAGAGGCGCTTCGAGGACGCCGTGGCCCTCTACGGCGGGGCCTACGATGTCCTTCAAGACATGAATCCCGACGTCGATCCCGCCGACCACGCTGCCCTCTTCGAAAGGTATTGCACGCAGAACGGCGGTGTATGCCTTCCCCTGGCGGCGATCGTCGCTCGCGGCGTGGCGGCAGACGGAGCAGCCCTCTTCACAGTCCATTTCGCAAACGACGACGGCTCGATCTTCGGGCAAGGGCCCTGTTGCGGCGAGCCGGACGCCGGAACGCGGAGGACGGAGTTCGCTTTCACCGTGCGCGAGATCGAGGGCGCCCTTCGGACGATGGAGTTGCCGCCGTACGTCCCTTAGATGGGGCCGGCAGGAGCCGGGCGGGCGGAGGCTGGGACCGGCGGCCTGCGCATCAGGATCACGTCGAGCGCGTACTCCTCGGTGTATTGCCGCCAACGGTCCCGTAGGAAGGAAGGGCATTCACCCAAAGGGACCTCGGCAAAACCCGCTTGTGAATAGAAGGCCCTCAGGCGGCGGTGGGGGATGCAGTAGCACTCCTGGTCGCTAATCGCCCCTCCTGCGCCTTCCAGCAAACGGGTCCCGATCCCTTGCCGCTGCCGGTCTGCCGCGACGCGCATCCCTCGCAGGACGATCACACCTTCCTCCATGCACAGTCGGAGCGCACCGCAGATGCCGTCGGCATCCTCCGCGATCACCAGGACATCGGTCGGATGGATCGGCGGCCGGTACGCGGTCTCCCGATAGAAGGCCGTGATTCGCTCATACTCGTCGGGAGAGGCGATCCGCACGTTCAGCATCTCTCGGTGGCGGGAGGTCTTCCTGCGCCCGCGGCGAAGAGCCCCCAGATCAGAAGGGGAGCGGGATCTCCTGGGTGGCCGGATTGTGTCGGCCGCCGCGGTGGCGCCCTCGCCGGCTATCGCAGCAATGCCGGTAACCCGGCGTGCGTTCTCCCCGATGCCTGGATGTCTTCGGGCGCGCCCCCGGGCGAAGGGTCATCCGGGGCGAAGCCGATCCTTGAGGCCCTCGATTGCAGCGACCGGCGTGGGATCGATCCCATAGGCCATCGCCAGGTAGTAGGCGCTGTAGTCGCCGAAGTGCAAGCAGGTCCACTGTTGGGAAAGCGGGCCCTCGCCTCGCGCCTTCACGACATCGGTGTTGAAACCCTCAACCATCAGGGTCTCTCGCGTGACTTCCAATCGCAGCTGGTTGCGTGGGTGTAAGGCGGCCCCGCTGAGGAAGACAACCATCGTCTGCCCAAACAGCGCCTCCGGATAGACGACTCCGGCCACCAGGTTGTGATCGGCCTCCGGCAGTTCCTCGAACTGCGCCACGGCCTTGGCGATCTCGCCGATCTGCGTTCGCCAGCGTCTGGCCACAGGGGCAAGGAACTCCGCCCCGATCACCGTGGGCCAGCGACCCATCCACTGGCCAGCCATTCGCTTGGCCGGATTGCTGACGACGGGAACCTCGGCACGGAGGATCGCGGCCTGCGCCCGCATGGCGGCGGCCGCGGCCTTGACGGCCGCGGCCTGATCCGCTGCGAGCCCCAGGCGAACGAGCGCGGCCAGGAGCAATCCGAATGAGAAGCCCACCGCGGCCCGAGGCTGCCCACGATGTTCGAAACGCCAGGCAGGAGCGCCCACGCTTTGCGCGCGGCGGAGCAGTTCGCCGCCGGTCGAGATCGCCAGCAGCCGCACGTCTCGCCCTTGAGCCATCTCGAATGCCGAGAGCACCTCCTCCGTATTGCCCGAATGCGAGGAAGCGACAACCAGCATATCCCGCCCGTGGACGTACGCAGGAAGGTCGTAGTTGCGCCACACGTGAATAGGAACGGAAGCCTGCGGGGCGAGGTAGGCCGCCAGCAAGTCGGCACCGATGGCCGAGCCCCCCATTCCACATACGACCACACCGCGGATCCCTTTCCAAACCGGCAGCTCATGGGTCAGGCCTTGTGCCCAGGCGGCCTCGAGCTGGTCGGGGAGGCCGTCGATGTGGGCCAGCATCCCCTGCGGATCGAGCTCACGGAAGCGGTCGAGATCGTCCAGGTTCATTGACCCTCCGCCAATCGGTACACCTCACGCTTCGGCCACCCGCTCAGCCTGGCCACCTCGCGGGACGCCTGGGAGCGGCTCACGCCGGAGGCGGCCCGCTGCTCGAGCGCGGCCCGGACGGCTTCTTCGGGCCAGCGCGCGGCTTCCTCGGCGCCGCCAACCACGAGCGTCACCTCGCCTCTCGGCGGCTCGGCTTCAAACCGGCGCCGGGCGTCGGCGAGCGTGCCGCGGGTAATCTCTTCATGGACTTTCGAGAGCTCACGGCATACGGCCACGGGCCGGTCGGCCCCCAGAAGGGCCGCCAGATCTGCAAGCGAGTCGACGAGACGGTGAGGCACCTCGAAGGCCAGCAGCGTGCGCCGCTCTTGGGCGAGCGTCTCGATCAAGCGCCTCCGCTCGAGCGGGCGGCGCGGCAGGTACCCCAGGAAGAGGAAGGCATCGGTCGCGAGGCCCGAAGCCACCAGCGCCGCAATCGGGGCTGAAGGCCCGGGCAGCGGGCTCACCTGGTGGCCGGCACGCAGGGCCGCCCGCACCAGCTCCAGGCCGGGATCCGAGAGGCCGGGCGTCCCGGCGTCGGAAACCAGAGCGACGTCGCCCCGGCTGAGGGCGGCAAGCACCTCCCCGAGCCGGGCGAGCTTGTTGTGCTCATGGTAGGAGAGCATCGGCGTCACGATCTGATAGTGCGCCAGGAGCTTGCGCGTCTGGCGCGTGTCTTCGGCCGCGATCAGGCGCACCTGGCTCAGGGTGCGAAGGGCGCGGAGTGTGATGTCTTCGAGATTCCCGATGGGCGTGGCAACGAGATAGAGAGTGCCCACAGCCGAATTGTAGCAGAGGAGGCTCGGGGAACATGCGACGCGGCCCATGGCAGGCCGCGTCGCGAGGTCATTCGGTTGTAGTGAACGCGGAATCAGCTTCCGGCGGCGGCTTCCATCATTCGTACGCTGACCGCCTGCGGCCCCTTGGGCGTGTCTTCGACAACGAAGCTCACCTTCTGGCCCTCCTCCAGATTGCGATAGCCCTCCCCCTCGATTCCGCTGAAGTGAACGAAGATCTCTTTGCCTCCTTCATCGGGTGCGATGAAGCCGTAGCCCTTCACCCGGCTGAACCACTTGACGGTTCCCGTGTTGCGCGCGCTTTCCCCTTCCATGCCGCTAAGCCTCCTGTGCCCGGACCCGGGCGGTGCCCCCACCCGACGAAAAAAAGCGTCCGCTCGCCAATCGGCGAAAACGGACAGCTTCAGGCGGTGCAGGACAACCCGGAGTGCATGGGCGTAGTTAGAATACCACAGGTGCCGGACCACGTCAACGCGGGCCCGACGATCGGCGCCTTCCCGCCACTCAGAAACACACCAGGCCCGGCCGATACGGTCCGGATTCGGAGAGCCTCACTGGCCTCCGGTGCGCTCGACTGCGTAAGAGCCCTTGATCAGAGCTCTCCGTCCCCCATGGGCCTTCAATCCCGTCACCATGGGCCCCGGCCGCTCCGACCCTTTGGGCGGCCACTCCAAGATAGCCTCGGCGTGGAAGCGGGCTGCCCGCCCGATGGCACGTCGTCCACTTCGATACTCACCAGCACGGCGTGCGCCGCCACTCGCAAGCGATAGGTGTCTCTCCACTCATCGTATCCGTAGCAGGTGAGCAGCGTCACCCAGGGTCGTTCCTCATGCCTGAAGATGGTAGGATCCTCCGCCGTCACCAGGTCGACCCCGCGGATCTCGTATATGTGGCGCAAGCCCCAGCCGTGGATGATGACGGCTTGTCCAAATCGCAGTTGCTCCAGGCCGGCGAAAGGTCCTTCACTCCCATCGGGGAGCGAGACGTGCCCCGTAATGACACTGTTGCCCGACCAGGTGGGGAAAGCGGTGCCGTTCAGGTAGCCGGCCTGATCCCAAAGCCAGGTGACGTCCCAACCGGACGCCGTCCTCGGGATCCCCAGGATGGGCATCTCCACGCCCAGGGCCGGAATCTCCAGCCGCAGCTCACCGTACGTCGCGTACGCCCAGTCGGACGGCAGCGACGGAAGAACGGTGAGCCGTCCGGGTGCGAAGCCGGTGCCTGGCGCCTCAGGCGCGCCGGGCAGGACGATCATGAGTGTCGCCGAAGCCTGATTGTTGTCCGGGTCGGCGTCGGGCGAGTCTGTCGTCAACGTGGCGATGTTGGTGCCCCCCGGCGGGCTGGCCAGGCTGTTGACGATGGTGGTGATTGTCACGGTGTAGACCTCGGTGGGCGAGAGCGTGTCGAAGTCGACGGTGACCGTATTGCCAAGGATGGTCACAGGCGGCCCTGAGGGCGCTACGACGACCTCGGTGATGCTGAGGAAAAGCGGGAGTTCGTCGGTCACCATGACGTTGTCGGCATCGGCGTCCCCGTTGTTGGTCACCGACAGGGTGAACGTGACGACCTCTCCGACTGAGGCGAAGGAGGGGTCCCCAGATTTCGCCACGGCCGGGTCGATCACCGCCGCAGCTCCGGTGGCGGTGCTGGTGGCCGTGGATGTTCGCGTAGATGTAGGGGTATCGCTCGACGTCGGTGTTAGGGTGTCACTGGCTGTCGGCGTCGGCGTGTCGCTCGACGTTGGGGTCGGAGAGTTGGTCGACGTTGCGGTCGGCGTGGGCGTATCACTCGGCGTCGGGGTGTCGCTCGGCGTCGGAGTCGGTGTATCGGTCGACGTCGGGGTCTCGCTGGCCGTAGGCGTCGGCGTGTCGCTGGCCGTCGGTGTCGGGGTAAAGGTCGATGTCGGCGTCGGGCTCTGGGTGGCCGTGTTGGTTGGCGTCGGCGTCGAAGAGACGACCGCCACATCCTCACCGGTGCTCGAGCTCGGATCGTATCCGGAGCTGGTCGTGCCTCCGACGGTCGAGCGTTGCGGGTCGAGGTAGGTCGCCGTCGCAGGGTTCTGATAGGTGCCGTCCGGGACCGTCGAGGCGACATCGACCGTGAAGGTGATCTCGATCTGCCCTCCACCCGGAAGCTCAAAGACCCCCCAGGAGGGGATGGGATCGCCAGCCGTCGGGTCGGAAATCGAGGTGCGGTTGGCTCCGCCGCTCAGGACGATCCCTCCCGTCGATGCATAGGTGAACTCGGCCGGCAGGACATCGGAGACATTCAGCCCGATCGCGGTACCGAGGCCGGCCGCATTGGAGACGCTGAGGGTGTAGATCGCGTTGGCGCCTCCGGGGCCGTTCGTCACGAGAGGGGTTGAAGTGGTCTTGGTCGGGGTGATGATCGGCAGGCAGGCGGCACCGGCCACTCCGGTGGGGAGTTCGGCGGGCACGACATCGGTGCGAAGGATCCCCGCCGCCCCGGATGTCGCACCGTAGGGATCCTGGACGTCCGTCGTCGTGCCTCGAATCCCGCCCGCGACATCCGCGCCCGCTGGCGCGCCGGAAAGCAGGATCACGCCGCCCCCACCGCCGCCGCCCGGCCCGTGTCGTTCTCCCGGGAAAGTCCCCGGTGGTTCCAGCGGCCAGGAGTCCGCCCCGTCGCCGCCGCGGGCGCTCACGATGAGCCCTGCCAGGCCGCCGGTTTGGGCGAGGACGACGATCGTCCCGCCAGCGCCGCCCCCGCCGCCCCCATCGTTGAGTGGCGTCAGCCCGACAACCCCGTCGGCGGTGATGGCGCCCGCGCCCGCAACGCTCCCGGAGCGGATCAGGATGAGACCTCCCCCGGCGCCTCCGCTGCTTGCCGGGTCGCTTACGGGAGGGGTGTTGTTGCGGGTGCCCGCCCCGCCTCCACCCCCCATGACGATCCGAGCCGGCGCAGCGAGAAACGCGGCCCCGCCGAAACCGCCTCGGGGGAGGTTGGATGCCCAGGTATTGCCGCCCTGCCCTCCCGCCCCGCCGTTGCCGCCGCCTCCGCCGCCCGAGTTCTCGTCGTTCGCGTCGGGATTGCCGTCCGTGCCGCCGCCTCCGGCATTCCCCGGAGCGCCTCGGGCCATGCTGCCGTCGGGATAGCCTTCGATCCCCGTGTCGACCACGCTGTTCGCACTCGCGTCATAGATCAACTGGGGCGTGCCGGCGATCCCTTCTCCCTTCGCGCCATTGGGATCCAGGGTGGTCAGAGTTCGATAGTCCGTCTCCAAGAGACCGACGGTCCCATCGAGCTGGCGGCCACCGCCTCCTCGAAAGCCCAGGCCATCCAGGCTCACTGTGCCCCCCAATGTGAGTTGGCCCGCGATATCCAGGGCGAGTACGCCGCCGGTGCGGCCGTCCCACGCCGGGGCGGCGAGGCCCGAGCTCAGAGTCGCCGTCGAGTATTGCGGCAAGCGGACGACCTGAAAGCGGCGCTGGCCTTGGGTGGCCGTGGCGTCGGCGTCGGTGTAGGAGTAGACGAGGCCGTTGCCTGCACCGGAGCCCAAAACGGGGACCGAACCCGCAGCGACAGGGCCGGTGGCGACCACATACTCATAGAGGCCGACATTGTTGAGATTCGTGGCACCGGTCGCTGGATCCCCCGCCCCACCGTCGCCATAGGCGTCCGTGTTGCTGGAGTCGATCTCCGCATCCTGCATCTGGATCACCAGGAGGAGATCGCCGGCCGCGATGGGCGTCGCGGATCCGATCGGGCCACCCACCGGCACAGAGGTGGAGCCGGCAGCCACAGAGAAGGATCCGGGATAGTAGGTATTGACAACCCCGCTCAATGCCCCGCCCGGTCCGTCCCGGCCGGGGATGGCGCAAAGGCCGGAGTCGGCGAGCGCCGGCGCCGGACGCAATATGAGAACGCCCGAAGCGACCAGGGACACACAGAGAAGGAATGTCCCTAGATGGAGGCGCCGCACGTTCGTGTCCTTGAAGATCGGGAGAAGAGCGAGGGCGGGCGGGAGCCCGTCAGGGCTCGATCACAAACGATCAGGCGTTTCGAGGCCTGGCGCGGATCGGCTGGCGACGCAAACCCGGCATGCGTGGGAAAGGGACTATGCCCGGATTCGATGCATCGACCGGGAGGAGAACTCGACTCAATGCACCCGAGGCTGCTCGGGAAGGAGGGTGTCCCCGCGTCCCGGCCTCCAGGCGCCCCCCTGGGCTCGCTGCGACATGCGCGCACGTACCGGGCCTCCGGGTTTCTATGTGCTCGGCGACGGCGCCCCCAACGAGGCCGGCCAACCCTACCCCGCCGGGCAACGGCCCAGAGGGTGGGCAACCCCCATGATAACCCACCAGGATGGGATGGGACAAGCGTCACTAACTACCTTCGCTCCGTCGGACGCCGAACCAGTCGACCCCCGGTTCCCGGCTCCCGCCTAGAACAAATGCTCTGCCTCTAGGTCTTTCCGTTGACGGCGCACGGACAGCGGGGTAATATCCGATCCTCGAATGACCGTGGGCAGTGGTGTCTGGCAGGGAGAGGTGGTCAACGATGAGCGAGCTGGCGAAACTGGAGTGCATCCCCTGCAAGGGCGGTGTCCCCCCGCTCAAGGGCGCAGAGATCGATGGGCTTCTCGCCCGGCTCGGAGGCGATTGGAGGGTCGTCGACGAGCACCATCTCGAGAAGGAATACCGTTTCAAGAACTTCCGTCGGGCCCTCGATTTCACCAACCGCGTTGGGGAGCTGGCCGAAACGGTCGGACACCACCCGGACATCTACCTGGCCTGGGGGAAAGTGCGCCTGATGATCTGGACCCATAAGATCGACGGCCTCAATCAGAGCGATTTCATCTTCGCCGCCAAAGCCGACACCCTCCTCGAGCCATAGTCGGGGATGTCCACATACGCGGCGAGCGCCGGCCCGCCGCAGTCCTTCCACCAAGGGCCAGTCGTGACGATCACTCGCACAGAATTCCGCAGGCGGATATCGGCCGGGCCGATCCTGGCCGACGGCGCCACCGGGACGATGCTCCATGCCCGCGGCGTGGGCCGGGAGACATGCTTCGACGAGCTGAATCTCACCCAGCCCGACCTGATCCTCGGTCTTCACCGCGCCTACCTGGCCGCCGGCGCGCAGATGATCGAGACCAATTCCTTCGGCGCCAATTCCCACAAACTGGCCGCGCACGGACTGGAGAGACGCCTGGCCGAGATCAACTCCCGGGCTGCCCAGCTGGCCTCTCAGGCCGTGCACGAGGCAGGAGCCGGAGCCTGGGTGGCGGGCAGCGTCGGGCCCCTCGGCGTGCGGCTTGCTCCCTATGGGCGGGTGACAGCCGATCAGGCCGAGGCGGCATTCCGCTCTCAGATTGAGGCGCTGCTGGCCGGTGGGGCCGACCTGATCGTGATTGAGACTCACAGTGACGTGACGGAGGTGTCAGCCGCGCTTCGGGCGGCGCGCTCGGCCGGCGACTTCCCCGTCATTACCAGCCTCACCTTCACCCGGGACGACCGGACACTGATGGGCGACACTCCGGGCGCGGCGGCAGCCTCCCTTGCCGCCGCCGGCGCCGACGCGATCGGCGCCAACTGCTCGGAAGGGCCCGCCCAGCTCCTGCGCATCCTGCTTCAGATGAAAGAAGCCGCCCCCGGCTTTCCCCTGATGGTCATGCCTAACGCAGGCTGGCCTGAGCGCGTGGCCGAACGCATCCTCTACCCCGCCACCCCGGGCTACCTCGCCGAGCATGCCCTGGCCTATCGCGAGGCGGGCGCCGCAATCATCGGAGGTTGTTGCGGCACGACCCCGGAGCATATCGCCGCCATGGCCGAGGCGCTGGCCCAGCCCGGTCGCCTCAGTCGGATCGAGCTGCCGGCGGCGGCTCCGAGGCCAGCCGCCGAGGGCCGTGCGCCAGCCGAGCCGCCCACACGCCTCGCGGCCCGCCTGGCCGAAGGCCGGTTCGTCGTTTCGGTGGAGATGGATCCGCCCAGGGGCCTATCCATACACAAGCTCCAGGCTGGGGCCAGCCTGCTCACCGAAGCAGGCGCCGATGTGATCAATGTCGCCGACAGCCCGATGGCACGCATGCGCATGAGCCCCTGGGCGATCTGCCACCGCCTGCAACACGACCTGGGGATCGAGACCGTCCTCCACTTCCCTACGCGCGGCCGCAACGTGTTGCGCATCCAGGGCGACCTGCTCGCGGCCCACGCCCTTGGAGTCCGCAATCTCTTCGTCGTCATGGGCGACCCCACGGCCATCGGCGACTACCCGGAGGCGCTCGACGACTACGACGTCGTCCCGTCGGGGCTCATCCGCCTCATCAAGCAGGGCTTCAATCTCGGCCTTGACCACGCCGGCGGGGAGCTGGGCGAAGCCACGTCGTTTATCGCGGGCTGCGCGCTCAACCTGGCCGCCCCCGATCCGCAGCGGGAGCTGCGCGCCCTGCGGAAGAAGATCGCCGCCGGCGCCGACTTCGCCCTCACGCAGCCCGTCTATGATCCCGACGTGGTGCGCACATTCCTCGCGGAATACGACGCTTCCTATGGCCGCCTGGAGATCCCGATCCTCCTGGGCCTGCTCCCGATATTCAGCGAGCGCCATGCAAGCTACCTCCACAACGAAGTCCCCGGAGTCCAGATCCCGGGCGCGGTCCAGCAACGCATCCGGAGCGCAGGAGCGGATGCACCTGGAGAGGGGCTTCGTCTCTGCCTGGAGCTGTTGAACGAGCTAGCCGGCGTCGTGCAGGGGATTTATCTCATCCCCGGGTTCGGCCGCTTCGATCTCGCCGCGGAGTTGATCGAATCCGTTCGAGGCGAGGATTGGGGGAGTGGAACCCAGCTCCCGGAGCCTTGAAGGCTCCGGGAGCTTCAGAATCAGGTAGGAGACCGGGTTTCCGCGAGAAACCCGGCCTTTCTTCTCTATTGCTGCGCTGAAACGGAGCCGACGAAGTATTGCGGGTTGAGCGGCTCGCCGGTGGCGGTCGCCACATGGCGCGACCAGTCTTCTCTTGCGCCGGATTGGAAGACGCGTTCACGCAGCCATTCCCCGGCCTCCGGCCGGGCGACGAGGCCCCCCACCGTCTTGCGAATCCGGTCCTGCAGTTGGGCCGTGACGAGGTGGCCGAGCTCGTAGTTCTGATAGTAGACCGGCGCCAGGGCGATGTGATACTTGGCCGCCCAGTCGGGCGCTTTCCGTGCCTCCGGACGGCGGAGCTGCTGATAGCTCTCCGCCAGGTCCCACCACAGATTGTCGAGGGGGCGGTCCGGGTCTTTGTAGAGGGCTCGCTCGAAGTGAGTCATCACCAGGCACCAGCGGGTGAAGATCAGTCGCTCGGCCCTCTCGCGCTCCCGGGCGGCGCGGGACAGTCCCTCGGCCTCCTTGGCCGGCGCCTCGGCCACCCGGGTGAGCCACTCCCGATCGAACGTCAGAGCACCCATCATCAAGGCGACGGCCTCGGTGGAGAGAGTGTGGGGAGGTCGGCGCAGGAGCCAGGGCAGGTTCTGATCGACGTACTTATCGTAGACGGCGTGCCCCAGTTCGTGGAGCAGCGTCTGGTTCCAGCGATGGTTGGGTTCGAGGTTGTTGAGAGTGCGGATATCCCCTTCCCGGTCGAGGTCGAGACAAA
>Ga0214474_1001086_pt1 | contig 12753 bp, 10 predicted proteins | sample RVTome_2_FD_187335 | JGI IMG/M metagenome (GOLD analysis project Ga0214474, IMG submission 187335) | Soil microbial communities from uranium-contaminated site in the Upper Colorado River Basin, Wyoming, United States - RVT95D214 HiSeq ...
TCTTCTTTTGAAGGAAAAGATCGCCTATTATTTCACAGTTATGCATCCCACGGATAGACGCAGCGTCGGTCCTTCTGTATGCCGTTTAGGCCCACGACCCTGTAATTGTCGATATCGTAGTGTTCATTGAAGTATTTGATGGCAGTTGGATTAAACTGCTCATAATTGAGCTTCACCTCGATGGGGATGAGAGAGTCCTTTATTTTTAGTATAAAATCGATTTCCTTCTTATCTTTCGTTCGCCAATAAAAGACACTTTCTCTGCCGTATTTCTTTACCAATTCCGCAAACACACCAGTCTCAAACGCCTGGCCGATGATTTCTCTTTGTAAACCTTTCAACCAGAGCATCTGCATGAGTCCTGAATCGTAGAAGTATATTTTGGGGTTCTTAAAGAGTTCTGAACGGATGTTCCTGCTGAAAGGTCTTACTAACCGTAGGATATAGGTGTTTTCCAAAATGAAGAGATATCTCTCTATTGTCTGAATCGCAATCCGAGTGGTGTTAGACAACTCAGTCATGTTGAGTAACTGGCCACTCTGGCTGGCAAGGGCTTCAAGCAGCTTATTAAACTTATCGATGTCTTTTACGCTGGCGAGGTCCCTGATATCCTTTTTCACATAGGTGTCTATAATTTGTTGCAAGTATTTCTCCTTTTTATCCACCTCAGGGGTCAGGACAATCTTGGGATACCCCCCATAAAGGACGTACTCTTTAAACTTAGCCCTGAGTTCATCCGTTTTCTTTCCTGTGTATATCTTGCCCTCCTCAAAATGATATTGGTGGAAGAAAAGGAATTCCCTGAAAGAGAGGGTAAAAATCTCAAAATTGACTGTCCTACCGACAAGGGCGTCCTTGAACTTCGTTTTTATGGCAAAACTTGATGAGCCTGAAACGATAAGCTTTATATGCTTATGGTGGTCTGCCACCAACTTCAAGAAAGAGGATGGATCAGCAAGGTACTGGATTTCATCGACCAGAACAAAACATTTCCCCTCTCCGCCGGAGGAAGTGATCCCTTCTTCATCAAGGTGTTTTAAAAAGGTGTCAACCCCTGCATCAAGAATTCTTACATAACGGGAATCTTCGAGGTCAATAAAATAGGTTGTCTTGCCCTGTTCTTTCAACCGATCTTGAAGGTAATGGAGAATGCAGGTCTTCCCTACCTGGCGCGCCCCGTGGAGAACAATAACGTCATCGCTGTCGACGAACTTATTGATCTCATCCATGACAGTTCTTTTGAAAATTTTTTCCATTCCCCACCAGGTTCCCTATTATATTCACAATAAGTTAAACTTACACTAAAGTCAAGTTATATTTAGGTTTTACATCCGCACGACCTTATTTCTACCGTTTAACACGCAAATAGAACCACCCCCCCCACCCTCACCCTCCCCCTCTGAGGGGGGAGGGGCGGGGTGGGGGCGATTATTTTCATGCTTCGTGGTGTGCCCCCCCTACAGAGCATGATTGTTTTGACTGAATAGGTATTGTGGGACCTCTGAGTACCTATAAAGGGTCTCAAAATTGAATTGACATCGTCATTAGAAAATCTCCCCTTGCCCCTCTTTGCCAAAGAGGGGTAATTCCTCCCTTTTGAAAAGGGAGGTGAGGAGGGATTTTACAAATCAATTTCTTTATTATTATGAGACTGTTAATATTTATTCGGTATTGTACCTATTTCCGTATCCATCTTGCGCCGGGCCTCGGCCAAAGCATTGAAGCAGTTCAAACGACGTTCTTGTAGGTTGCCCCTTAGAAAAAATGCAAATCACTCCCGGAAGTTGACCTATTTATATCAAAAATTTGATTTTATAGCAATTTCAAGATGGTTCCACCCGCATTTCAGGCACCGCAAGAAGATAATCGGGAGATAGGGTGATGGGGAGATAGGGAGAAAGCCCTCCTACGCTGAAGCTTCAGAGGGTAAACAGTAGACGGAAAGTACCAGGGAGGGAGAAGTAGGCAGTAAGCAGTGGGCAGAAGGCTGTAAATGGAAAACACCGGGAGGAAAGCAGTAGACAAAAAAGGATAGTCATCAAGCATTCCCTCTTAAGTGAAAAGACCGCCATCCTGAAAGAAGTGTTGGGTCAATTTCACAATTGTAAGTCCTTGACCAATCTACAATATTTAGTTAATATTAGCTCCATATTTATGAATGTGATGGTGAATCGCGGCGCGTGAGGAAGTACCTTAATGATTTTGCCATCACTTACAACCAACACAGTACACCAAGAGAATTACAAATTCGATGAACGAGTCACGAATAATGATCGACCTTTTAGGGGAACTGAAAAGAACAAATTATTGTGGGGATCTCAGTAAAAAGGATGTGAATTGTGAGGTCATCCTGATGGGATGGGTCCAACGGAGAAGAGATCTTGGAGGTCTTATCTTTATTGAATTGAGAGATCGACAAGGGATTGTTCAGGTGGTCTTTAACCCAGAGTCGAATTCAGAGGCCCATGCGAAAGCCCAGTCCCTTCGAAATGAATTCGTAGTGGTAGTTCAAGGGATAGTGGTCTTAAGACCTGAGGGGACGGCTAATCCAAAATTAAGAACGGGAGAGATTGAGATCCTTGCGAAAGAATTAAAGATTCTCAACGTTGCTAAAACCCCCCCGTTTCCCATAGAAGACGAGGCAGAGATAGCAGAGGAGACTCGCCTGAAATACCGATATTTGGATTTGAGACGACCGGGGCTCCAACGGAATTTGATCTTACGCCATCAGGTGGCCAAAGAGGTTCGAAGTTACTTTGATCGCTTGGGATTTTTAGAGGTTGAGACACCCATGCTTTTCAAAAGCACCCCTGAGGGAGCAAGAGATTTTTTAGTGCCCAGCCGACTCAGCCCGGGCAATTTTTATGCCCTTCCTCAATCTCCCCAGCTATTAAAACAGATCCTGATGGTCTCTGGATTTGATCGATATTTTCAAATTGTACGGTGCTTCCGAGATGAAGACCTCCGTTCCGATCGCCAGCCTGAGTTTACTCAAATCGATGTGGAAATGTCCTTCATCACTGTTCAGGATATTCAGAAAACGATGGAAGGATTGATGGCCCATATTTTTAAAGAGGTCTTAGGAATGACTTTGGAGCTCCCCTTTCCAGTCTTGACTTATGATGAGGCAATGAATCGATATGGGGCAGATAAGCCTGATATCCGATTTGGAATGGAATTAAAGGATGTGACCGAACTCTTGAGAAATTCTTCCCTCCAGGTATTCAGGGACACCCTGAAAGGAAATGGCATCATCAAAGCGATCAATGTGAAGGGAGGGAGTTCTTTTTCACGAAAGGAAGTCGATGACCTCACACATTTTGTTCAGAACTTCGGCGCCAAAGGACTGATATCGGCAAAAGTAATCCAAAATGGGTGGCAATCGTCGATTCAAAAATTTGTTACAGAAGAAGAGAGAAAGGCAGTTGATGCGGCCTTGAATGCCACAGAGAACGATCTTCTTCTCTTCGTAGCGGGTTCTTCGAAGGTGGTCAATCAATCGTTAGCCAACCTTCGTCTTCATCTTGGAGAGAAATTGGGGTTTATTCCAAAAGATCAGTACCGGTTTGTCTGGATCCTCGATTTTCCGCTCTTGGAGTATGATGAAACAGAGGGACGTTTTGTAGCCGTTCATCATCCTTTTACGGCTCCCAAAGATGAGGACATCCCCAAGCTGAAGGGTCATCCAGAACAGGTCAAGGCTAAGGCTTATGATCTGGTATTGAATGGGTCGGAAATCGGCGGAGGAAGTATTCGAAATCATCTGAGAGAGGTACAATCCCTCCTCTTTGAAAAATTAGGGATGGGAGAGGAACAGGCCAGAGAGAGGTTTGGATTTCTCTTAGAGGCGCTCGAATATGGAACCCCTCCTCACGGTGGGATTGCTTTTGGATTCGATCGACTTATCATGATTCTCAGCCATTCGGAGTCCATACGGGATGTCATTGCCTTTCCGAAGACCCAGAAGGGCACCTGTTTGATGAGCGATGCTCCTTCAAGGGTCGATTCCAAGCAACTGGATGAGCTTTGGATTAAGGTAAAAGAGATAAAAGTCTAAACACATAAGGTTAAGATTGAGGTTAAGGTTGAGGTTCTAGTCAAATATTGGAACATTCGTTCGTTAGGGGTAAGGCGTTAGGGATTAGAGGTAAACTCCTTGCGCCTCACGCTTCACGCATTTGCTATATTTTACAGGAAAGCGAGGTGAAGATATGACCATCGCCCGAAAGAAGAGGACATTTCAAAGCAAGCATACGATAGAACAATTTCCCCTCTTGGATATTCAAGAGCCGAATCTCTATCGTAATATCTTCCCATACGAAGAGGTTTGCCGGGTTGAATTTGACAATAAATTTGTCTTTACCGATCCCCCTGAAGAGATCTTCATCACCGATACCACCTTCCGGGATGGACAACAAGCCAGGCCACCTTATACCGTAGAGCAAATCGTTGACCTCTTTGAGATGCTTCATAAGTTGGGAGGTACCAATGGAGTGATTCGGCAATGTGAATTCTTTTTATATAGCGAGAAGGACAAAGAAGCTGTGAGAAAATGTCAGGAGAGGAATTATCGCTATCCTGAAATTACAGGATGGATCCGTGCAGTCAAGGAAGATTTTAAATTAGTGAAGGAGATGGGATTAAAGGAAACAGGCATTCTCACCTCTGTCTCGGATTATCACATCTTTTTAAAACTGAAGAAGAATAGAAGGGTGGTGATGCGGGAATACCTCTCCATTGTTTCTTCTGCATTGGAACTTGGAATCATCCCCCGTTGCCATTTTGAGGATGTGACAAGGGCGGATATCAATGGATTCTGTGTTCCCTTTGCTCAGGACCTCATGCGTCTTTCTGAAGAGGCCAAAATTCCTGTCAAGATTCGACTCTGCGATACCATGGGTTATGGAGTTCCCTATCCCAGTGCTGCACTTCCCCGCTGCGTCCCAAAGATCATTCGAGCGATGATTGATGATTCGGGGGTACCTTCTGAATGTCTGGAATGGCATGGTCACAATGATTTTCATAAGGGGTTCATCAACGCCACGACGGCCTGGCTTTATGGATGTTCTGCGGCCAATGGCACACTTCTCGGCTTTGGAGAGCGAACGGGAAATCCTCCCATCGAAGGGTTGATCATCGAATATATCAGTTTGATGGGACACCCAAACGGCGTCGACACCACCATGATCACAGAAATCCGAAACTACTTAGAGCGGGCGATAGGTGTCTCTATCCCTTCCAATATGCCGTTTGTAGGATCTAATTTCAATTCAACGAGTGCTGGAATTCATGCCGATGGCATTCTGAAAAACGAAGAGATTTACAATATTTTTAATACCGCTAAAATTCTCAATCGACCCATCTCCATCTCAATCAACGATAAATCAGGATTGGCAGGGATTGCTCAATGGATTAACTCCCATTTTGCCTTAACTGGAAAGGATCGAGTCGAAAAGACACATCCAGGAGTATCCAAAATCAATCGGTGGGTTACCAAACAATATGAGGAAGGGAGAACTACTTCCATTTCAGATCAGGAGATGGAGAAGGTGACACGGAAATATCTCGCTGAGATTTTTGTCTCCGAATTCGATATCCTCAAGGCAAGGGCCCATGAGATGGCGGCCCATATCATCGAGAGGGTGATCGAGGAGCCAGGAATGAAAGCGATGGTGGCTGGACAGATGGAGCCTATCCTGCAATCTCTGGTAGATGAGTATCCCTATATTCAGTTTGCTTACATCGTTGATATGCATGGAACAAAAATTACGAGAAATATCTGTCAAGCGGTGGATCAAGCCAAATATGAACATGTGGGAATGGGGGTAAGTTACTCGGACCGTTCTTGGTTTATCGAACCCTTGAAAGACGGCAAAATTCACGTCACAGATCTTTACTCTTCTAAAATTACAGGAGCTCTCTGCATCACTGTCTCCGGGCCAATCAGGAATGAAGTGGGAGAGATCATTGGCATTTTGGGTTTGGATATCCGATTTGAGGATTTGACCAAGAGTGAAGAAGAGTAGTTTGATAAAATAGATGCAAGAAAAAAATGGTTTTGACCGAAACACTCACGAGGGCGCTCAGACTTTTTCCCAGGAAACAAGCGATCGTGTGTGGAGAAAAGCGTTGGACCTATCAAGAATTCTACCACCGAATCAATCGTCTCTCTTATTGCCTCAATAGTTTTGGGATTAAGAAGGGCGATAAGGTTGCCATTCTTCATCCCAATTGTCACATTTTCTTAGAAGCCTACTACGCCATTCCACAGATCGGAGCAGTCTCTGTACCCATTAACTATCGGCTCTCGCCCGGAGAGATCGCCTTCATCCTCCAGGATTCGGAATCAAAGATATTAATTGTTGACTCGTTGTTTAAGCGGCAAATGGATTCAATCCGGGGAGAGATGGGAGGGATTGAGAAAATTCTCTGGACTGGTGACACCGAGAGGGCTAATGACACCATCGATTTAGATTATGAGAAGGTATTGGAACAGGCGGATTTCAATGTACTGCCCAAGTCTTCCATTAACGAGGAGGATATCGCCCAGATTTATTATACGAGTGGCACGACAGGCCGTCCAAAAGGGGTGATGCTTTCTCATAAAAATGTGACCACTCATGCACTCGGCGCCATCGCGGAAATTCATCTTACGGATCGCGACGTGTGGATTCATGTGGCACCGCTTTTCCATCTTGCGGATGCTTGGGCCACCTGGGCAGTATCATGGGTAGGGGGAACCCATGTTTTAGTTAGGGAGTTCGATGCGAAGGTGGTTCTGGAAACCATTCAAAGAGAGAAAGTTACGCTCACCAATCTCATCCCCACCATGCTCAACTTGATGGTCAATCACCCTGATGTAGGGAAATTTGATTATAGCAGTTTGAGGGTCCTACTCAGTGGAGGAGCACCCATTGCTCCTGAGGTGGTTCGAAAAATCGTGGAGACCTTCAAATGCGATTACATCCAGACTTATGGGATGACTGAAACCAGTCCCTATTTGACCCTCTCTATTTTAAAAGGACATTTAAAAAAATTATCCAATGAGGATCAACTTCAATTCAAATCCAAGACCGGAAGGGAATTCATCGGTGTTGAGTTGAAGGTGATCAATGACCAGGGGAAGGAAGTTAAGAAGGATGAAAAAGAGGTTGGAGAGATCATTGCTAAAGGGGATATTGTCACTAAAGGTTACTGGAAATTACCTGAAGAAACGAAGAAATCGATTAAGAACGGCTGGCTCTATACCGGCGATTTGGCAGTAATCGATGGAGAGGGTTATATCACGATTGTTGATCGAAAGAAGGATATGATCCTGACCGGTGGAGAGAATGTCTATTCGACTGAAGTCGAAAATGTTCTTTACATGCACCCAGCCATTTTAGAATGTGCTGTCATTGGAGTACCCGATCAAAAATGGGGTGAAGCGGTAAAAGGGATCGTGGTATTGAAACCGGGTCAGAAGGCGACTGAACAAGAGATCATCCAATTCTGTAAAGAAAGAATGGCTCATTACAAGGCACCTAAATCGATCGATTTTATCGATGCTCTTCCCAAAACGGGTTCTGGGAAAATCCACAAGAGGAGTCTTAGAGATAACTACTGGCAAGGATACGAGAAAAAAGTTCATTAAGTAATTCAATTATTAAGTTTCTCAAAATAATCCATACATGGATGCTTTCGACACAAGGATTCATAACCCCATCTAACCTCCCTTTACCTCAAGGGGAGGAATATCCCCCCTCTTGGATTAAGAGGGGGGAAGGGGGAGTTACTTCTATCGATTGCAATCATAAGTTCATTGCAAGGGGTGTCCATCCTATTATGAGACAATTAATAATAGTCTCAATAGCTATATATTTTCTTAAAGTTTTATACAAAAATTTCCGCCAAATCCAAGGCCAGATTTTTTTCTTGACAATTGAGAAATACTAATGTTAACGTTGACGCACTACTCTTATTTAATGATATAACTATTTGATTTAATGTGTAATTTATAATAATATTGAAAAATTACAGTATTTGTGTTATCGTTAACGCAAGAATATGCATAAAAAGATTACCATAAAAGATATTGCACGAAAGGCCAATGTTTCCCACACCACGGTCTCAAGGGCGTTAAATAATAAATCCCGAATCAGGAATGAGACCAAAGAAAAGATTCTCACGATTGCAAGGGAGTTAAACTACCGGCCTGATTTTATCGCAAGAAGTCTGGTGATGAAACGAACCAAAACATTGGGTCTCGTCATCACAACCATTGCCAACCCATTCTATACTGAACTCTCCCAAGGGATCGAAACGACGGCCAGAAGTCTGGGGTATAATATCATTCTTTGTAGTACCAATTACGACCTTTCCAATGAAAAACAGTATGTAGATATGCTCAGAAGCAAAGGGGTGGATGGTATCATCTTCTCCTCTGCCCACATGGACGATCCCAACATCTTTGAATTAGCAGAAGAAGCTTTTCCTATTGTGTTGGTTAATCGAAGGGCATATCATCCTGTCGTAAGGGAGAAAGTAGATTATGTAGGGATAGATAATATTTTAGGGGGATTCTTGGCTGTTGAGCACTTAATCAGACTTGGTCATCAACGGATAGGAGTCATCGGCGGATCTTCGGAATCCTCTGTTGGTTTCGAACGTTTGGAAGGTGGGAAAAAAGCACTAGTCACTTATGGTTTGGAGGTAGCAGACAACTATTTTTTAGAAGGTGATTTTTTAAAAGGGTCAGGATACCGGGGAGGGAAGGAATTTCTTAAGATGACCGAACCTCCCACCGCCATTTTTGCCACCAACGACTATATGGCATTGGGGACCTATCAAGCCATCATTGAGGAAGGTCAAAGGATCCCAGAAGATATTGCATTAATTGGATTTAATGATATCGAATTTACAGCAATAAAAGGGGTTGAATTGACAACAATCGGCCAAAAAAAATATGAGATGGGTGCTCTTGCTACAACGATATTGGTTGAGAAGATCGAAGGAGGAGAGAGTAAGCCTTCAACGAAAGAGATCTTTTTAAAGCCCGAATTGATCATCCGAAGGACCTGTGGTTTTCATTTGAGGGGTTATCAGATTGAATCCCGAAAGAGTAACGATGAACAATGAATAATGAACGATGGCGATGAACTTTTGTCCATCGTTCTACGTCCATCGTCTATCGTTTATCCAAAAGTGGAGGGGGTTTTATGGGAAGAAAAAAAATTTCCATTATTGGTGCGGGGTTTGTGGGAGCCACGGCAGCACACTGGGCTGCTGAAAAGGAGCTTGGCGATGTTGTTTTAGTGGATATCCTTGAAGGGATTCCTCAAGGCAAAGCCCTTGACCTCCTTCAAGCAGGACCTGTCAAGGGTTTTGATTCGAGAGTCATCGGTTCCAATGGGTTTGAGGAGACGCAGGATTCTGATGTGGTCATCGTCACCTCAGGCATTCCTCGAAAGCCCGGGATGAGTCGGGAGGATTTGTTAGAGATCAATAAGAAGATCATCGAGTCGGTTGTGACACAAGTGGTTGTAAGATCCCCACAGGCTATTCTCATCATGGTGACCAATCCTCTGGACACCATGACCTATCTGGCTTTCAAGAAGAGCGGGTTTCCCAAACAGAGAGTGATGGGGATGGCAGGGATCCTTGATACAGCCCGATTTAAAGCTTTTATTGCAATGGAATTAGGTGTTTCGGTTGAAGATATCCAAGCCCTTCTATTGGGGGGACACGGTGACGAAATGGTTCCTCTGCCAAGGTATACAACGGTCAGTGGTATTCCTCTCTCCCAGTTTCTTTCCAAGGAGATCATCGATCGGTTGGTAGATCGAACTCGAAAAGGCGGTGGAGAAATCGTTAACCTCCTTAAGACAGGAAGCGCCTTCTATGCACCCTCTGCGGCGGCCATTCAGATGACCGAGGCCATTCTTAAAGATAAAAGGAGAGTTCTTCCTTGCTGTGTCTACCTCGACGGAGAATACGGACTAAAAGATATCTGCTTCGGCGTTCCCATTAAATTAGGAGCCAAAGGAGTGGAAGCAATCATCGAACTTCAATTAACAGAAGATGAGAAAAAACTGGTCGCCAAGTCCGCAGAAAGTGTAAAGAAGAGTATTGTGGAGTTGAAATTATAAGTTAAGAGTTATGAGTTTAGAATTAAGAGTTAAGAAAAGGATTTCCCTAACTAAATAAGGAGCTTCGAATCACGGATTACGAGTAACTCAATGCGAGAGATCAGTGTAAAGTTGATTACCGAAAAAGTAAGGGACCTTTGCATAAAAGCCAACACCGATCTTGGAGAGGATGTGCTTCAAGCTTTTGATCGAGCGAAGGGAAAAGAGGAGTCTCCCTTAGGTTTGGAGATATTAAAAGAATTAAAGGAGAATGCTCGAATTGCGAAAGAAGAGGATGTCCCAATTTGTCAGGACACAGGTTTTACCATAGTGTTTATCGAATTGGGTCAGGATGTCCATTTGGTTGGGGGAGATTTAAATGAAGCCATCCAGGAAGGTGTTCGTCAAGGATATCGAGATGGATATTTAAGAAAGTCTATTTGTCATCCCTTCACGAGGGCAAATACAGGAGACAATACACCTGCGATTATTCATACAGAAGTGATTCCTGGAGAGAATGTGAAAATTACTGTAGCCCCCAAAGGTGGTGGCAGTGAAAATATGAGCCGAGTTGTCATGCTCACCCCATCCGATGGGGTTGAGGGCATCAAGCAATTTATAGTCCAAAGAGTAAGAGAGTCGGGATCGAATCCCTGCCCTCCAACCATTGTGGGAGTGGGGATTGGAGGGACCTTTGAACAGGCTGCACTCCTTGCAAAGAAGAGTTTGCTCAGATCTCTCGGAAGCAAGAATCCGGATCCAGAATTAGATAAATTAGAATCTGGGATCTTAAATGAGATCAATAAGCTTGGCATTGGACCACAGGGATTAGGAGGGCGAACGACTTCTTTGGCTGTTCACATTTTAATGATGCCATGCCATATTGCGAGTTTTCCCTTGGCAGTAAACATTCAGTGCCATGCCCACCGGCACAAAGAAACCATCATTTAACAAATCCCCCTTCTCCCCCTTTGCTAAAGGGGGGCTGGGGGATTATGAAATATGGAGTATATATGAGCGGACCCATTCGATTGAAGCCGCCCTTGAGTGATGAGGATGTAGAAAAATTAAAAATCGGTGACAGGGTTATGATTAGTGGAGTCATCTATACAGGAAGGGATGCCGCCCATAAGAAACTCTTCGATCTATTAAAAGAGGGGAAGGACCTTCCTATTGATATCAAAGGTCAGATTATCTATTATGTCGGTCCCACACCTGCTAAACCAGGACAGATCTTTGGATCAGCGGGGCCTACAACCAGTTATCGTATGGATGCCTACTCTCCATCTCTAATTGAGAGAGGTTTGAAAGGAATGATTGGGAAGGGGATGCGGTCCGATGTAGTGAAAGAAGCAATGAGAAAGCACAAAGCAGTCTATTTTGCTGCAACAGGAGGGGCTGGAGCCCTTCTGGCCAAACGTGTAAAAAAAGCGGAGATAGTAGCCTATGATGATTTGGGACCGGAAGCTATCCGAAGATTAGAGGTCGAAGACCTTCCCGTGATTGTCGTCAATGATGTGAGGGGGAATGACCTCTACATCGAAGGTGAGAAAAAATATCGCACCTAACATACTTCAGACAATGGAGGTTCAAGCTATGGAGAAAATGAGACCTGGTTCATTGAAGGCATGGTTGATGCTTCCTCGTTTTCATTTTATTCCCCTTACAGTCATTCTGGTTTCCTTAGGGACAGCGATCGCTGCCTATGGAGGCTATTTCCATTTCGTCCATTTTCTCTTGGCCCTGATTGGTTCGATCCTTGTCCACATAACAGTCAATGTGATCAATGATTACCACGACTATGTGGATGGGATCGATCTAAATACCCAGAGGACTCCATTCAGCGGAGGAAGTGGAGTGCTCACAGGAAATCTCCTTAAGCCCAAACAGGCATTCTGGCTTGCAACCATCTCTTTGTTGGTAGCAATGGGAATCGGAGCATACTTCGTTTTCATTAAAGGTTGGCTTCTTTTTCCTCTTCTTCTCGTAGCAGGATTCTCTGCGTACTTTTACAATGTTTACCTTTCCAAATGGCACATAGGTGAAATCTTCGCTGGCCTCAACTTTGGCCCTTTGCTGGTCCTCGGGTCCTATTATATTCAAACAGGAAGATATAGCTGGGAAGCCTTAGTTGCATCCCTCGCACCAGGGATACTCACCTCGAATCTTCTTTTTCTAAATGAGTTCCCAGACTGGGAAGCAGACCAGAAGGGAGGAAGGAGGCATCTCGTCATCTCTCTGGGGAAAAAGGATGCCAGCTATCTCTTTATAGCCTTTCTCATCGTTTCTTATCTATGTATTATCGTCGGAGTTCTTACAAAGATAATGCCTGTGGTGACACTCATCGGTCTGGGGACTGTCGGGTTTGGATGGAAAGCCGCCAAAGGAGCATTGAGATATTATAATAATACCGAAAAGTTGGTTCCAGTATTGGGGGCTAATGTCATTACGATCCTTGGGACACAGGCACTTTTAGCCATTGGATATGTGATTGCTACGCTAACATAATTCCTCCTCTCCCCCCTTTATTAAAGGGGGGTTGGGAGGATTTATTTTTTTCATATTTCTGGAGACCCGTGATGAAAATCGAACTGACAAGGCAGAAGGTTCACAATGAATTTGCGAAGAAGGTAGAGTTGATCAGCGG
>Ga0214474_1001087_pt1 | contig 12750 bp, 14 predicted proteins | sample RVTome_2_FD_187335 | JGI IMG/M metagenome (GOLD analysis project Ga0214474, IMG submission 187335) | Soil microbial communities from uranium-contaminated site in the Upper Colorado River Basin, Wyoming, United States - RVT95D214 HiSeq ...
TTGACCGACTGCGCAGCAAACGATAAGTGAGATCATCAGGCGAGAAGAAGAGAGACCGTAGGTCCACTATTATTAAGGGGCGTGCGATGAGCAAAGAAAAACTGGTGCCGGCTGACGCCATCAGCCAGGAAGAGGCGATCAAGGGCTGGAATGCGGCGGGCGAGGAGTTTGCCGCGCGCTTTGAGCGGCACGAGGAATTCTTCCACAAGTATATGATCAACCCCGCTATCCTCGAACTAATCGGCCCCGTGGAAGGCAAGGCTGTCCTCGATGTCGCGTGCGGGGAAGGACACTTCTCGCGGAAATTGGCGGAGATGGCCAAGGGGAACATTCGGATAACCGGCGTCGATGCCTCGGAGACGCTGATCGCGATCGCCAAACGGAGAAACAAGGCATTCGCGAATTGCATTCAGTTTCAGGTAGGGGATGCGAGCCGCATGGGTCAGGTACCGTCCAAGGCATTCGACATCGCGATCTGCAACATGGCCGTGATGTTTATTAAGAGATACGAGGATGCGATTCACGAGGTCGCCCGTGCCTTGAAGCCCACGGGGATTTTTGTCTTCTCATTGCTCCACCCTTGTTTCTTGACCCCGGGCGCAGATTGGATCATGGATGATACACAAGGTACCGGTAAGGGGAAGCGGACAGGATGGAAGACGGACAACTATCACCTGCGGCTTGCCGCCCGCGATGTCCTGTTTGTCTGCGACACCCAGGAGACCTATTATTTCTGCCGCACCTTGGAGGACTATATGCGCACCCTCCGAAAAAATGGGTTGGTTGTGACGGATCTCCGGGAGCCCCTGCCCCCTCAGGCGATGATGGAGCGAAAACCAGAATTTCAGGCCGAGGTAAAACGGGGGCTCTTCCTGATTATGAATACCGTGCTCTTAGAAGATTTGGCCTCCCAGTGAAGGGACATGCCCTGTGCTCTTGGTCATGAACCGACGCAACGCGGACATGATCTTTCGATCGTCGGGGGAGGCAGGGCTTAGAGGTGTTTATAGTCTATGTGTCGCTTCCACCTCCGGTGCCACCACCACCACTGCTCAGGGTATTGCTCGATATATCCCTCGGCGAGCTTCATAAGACGGGCGAGATTGCGGGCGATATCCCCTTCCTGATTCTCGGTGGTTTCCAGCGTGAAGGGTTTTTCGATAAAGAGCTTGTGCCGCCATCCATTACTATATACGATAAAGGCGGGTAGAATGACAGCCCCTGTCCGCAAAGCGAGGACCACCGGTCCCTTGAAAGACGGGACGGCATAGCCGAAGAAATCGACCATGATGTCGGGATAGGGGGGGTTTTGGTCTATGATGATGTAGACAATCCCCCCCTTACGCAGCTGCCTTAAGGATTGTTGCGTTGCCAACAGCCTCTCCCTGCCGTCGATAAATCCAACCCCTACCATATCTGTCATGAAGGTGTAGAGTTTCGCCAGGGATCTGTTTCGTGGCTTCTTGATGATGACCGCGATAGGATATCCTTCGAAGGCAAGTTTGGCCGCGATCAAGGGGAAGTTGCCCAGATGGAGGCCCGCGAGGATAATCCCTTTGCCTCTTTGGAACGCCGCATCGAGGTATTCTTTCCCCGTTATCTCGATAAGCCCCGTTGCCAGGGGCACCGGGAGCAAACAAAACTTCATTGACTCCAGGAAACTCGTAATTGTCCTGGTGAGGCACTCTCTATAGATGGCGTTGATTTCTTCCTCACCCTTCCGTTTGCCGAAGACCAACCGCAGGTTGGCCAGGGCGATCTTTTTCCTCCTTCCGGGGAAGAAAGCCACTATGCGTGTCAATGCCCTGCCCAATAGGTAGACCCACGACAGGGGTATGAGCTTGAGCAGGAGAATGATGGGAGGGGCGAAGATAAAGGTTAGCTTTTCACCGACGGTCTCCCATCTTCGACGCCACTTCTTTGTCATCATAACGATATCCCCCTCATTGCGTGAGGGGATACTATAGTCTTCTCTCTTCTTTTTTGTCAAGGCAAGCGCTGTTATAAAAATTTTGCTTGACATATAATTTATTACATGCTATTTTTTTGAAATTAGTAGCACAAGGAAGCTCTATGTCGAAACTTGTCCGATTTGGGGTATCACTGGATCAAGGCTTATTGGACAGATTCGATTGCCTTGCCAAAGAAAGAAACTATACCTGTCGTTCCGAGGCATTCAGGGATTTAATGCGGCAGGAGCTGGTGCAAAAGCAATGGCAGGAAGGTAAGGAGATCGCCGGCGCCATTACGCTGATCTACGACCATCACAAAAGGGAATTGGTAAATAAGCTTATGGATATCCAGCATACGTTTGGCGCTCTAATTATCTCTTCCCAGCACGTGCATTTGGATCACCGCAATTGCCTGGAGATCATCGCGTTCAAAGGTTCTCCAAAACAGGCTCAGCGGTTGGCCGACAGCCTGAGATCGGTAAAGGGGGTGAAGCATGGGACCTTGAGTATGACGACGACTGGCAAGGATATGGCGTAAGGGGTATTATTTTTTTGCCTAATAGTAGCACTAATTTAATATTAGTAACACTTAGGAGCCTTACAAAACGAAAGGAGGAGGTATGGTAATGAAGGGTTTTTACATGGTGTCTTTGGTGTTTTTGCTCGGTCTTTTGCTTGTCATGGCCCCGCGCGCCAAGGCCGGTGAGCGAGAGGAGCTGCTGCAAGAGCTTCGGGCCTTGAAACAGAGGATCGAGAAGCTGGAGACCAAGATCAAGGAGATCGAGGGGAAAAATGCTCAGGCTCACGCGGAGCAGAAGGCCAAGGGGCAGGAGGGTAAGGGCGCTGAGGGTCAGGCAGAAGAGAAAAAACTCAGAAAGGAGGTTGCTGCAGTTGTGGAGGCCTTGAGGGGGATCGAGTTCTGGTTTTCAGCCACCGGCGTGGTCCAGGGGAGTATCGGCAATCACGAGAACGAGGGCATACCCAGTGACAGGGAACGGGCAGACCGGGTGGATGGCTCCCTCTCCGCCGATTTGGAGATCAGCAAGCGGATCGGCGACCACGGCCTGGCCATGGTCACTATATCCGCCGCCTATGGCGATGGCCTCGACCCCAGGATACCCAGCTGGTGGGGGATCAACGGGGATGCCGAGGATGAAAATCGGGTCTTTCTCAAGGAGCTCTGGTATGAGCATAAGCTCTTCGCAGAGAAGCTGATCCTCACCCTGGGCAAGCTGGACCTCACATCGTATTTTGACACCAATGCCGTGGCTAACTGCGAGAATGCCCAATTTCTTTCCCCCGGGTTTGTCAACTCCGCTGCCATTGAGTTCCCCGATGGCAATGGGCCCGGAGTCCGCATTACCTTTGCACCCACGGAGCTCCTTGATATCTCCTTTGGCTGGGGCCAGGGGGAAGAAGACTGGGATGGGCTGGGATACCGATCCCTGTTCATCGGCGAATTGGGGCTGCACCCCTGTTTTGGGGCATTGCAGGGGAACTATCGCCTCTACGGTTGGTTCAGACAGCACCATCCGGACGAAGGCGTTGTAAGCTGGGCAGACCAGAGAAGGGGAGTCTTTGACAGTCGCAACGGGTGGGGCGTGGGTCTCAGCCTCGATCAGGCCGTAACGCCTCAGATCACCCTCTTTGCCCGCGCCGGCTACCAGGACGAGGAGATTTATGAACTCGCCTGGGCCTGGAGCCTGGGTGCCGAGGTAAAGGGGAACTATTGGGGGAGGGAAGCCGATGCCCTCGGCATCGCCTATGGTATGGGGATGATCAGCGATGATTACAAGGCGTTTCAGCGCTTTTCAGGGGAGCCCTGGTTCGGGAAGGACGAATCCCACCTGGAACTCTACTACCGCTTCCAGCTGAACGACCATATCGCCATCTCCCCTGACCTCCAGGTCCTCTGGAACGCCCAGGGGGATGCACGGTTCGACCCGGTGACAGTTCTTGGGGTACGTGGTACCCTGGAGTTTTAGGGCATCATGGACATGCAGTAAGCTTGAGATAAGCGTGAGAAAGGAGAGACCATATGCATATACCAGATGGATATTTGGGGCCGGCGGCCTGCGGTTTTTTCTACGCGGCGATGCTGCCGATATGGACAGCTGCCGCCAGGATAGTTAAGAAGACCCTTAAGGCAAGACAGGTTCCTCTGCTGGCCATCGGTGCTGCCTTCAGCTTTGTGATTATGATGTTCAATGTCCCCATACCCGGAGGTTCGACCGGGCATGCCGTCGGGGGCGTCTTAGCAGCCATCCTGCTTGGGCCGTGGGCAGCGTGCATCGCGATAACCGTTGCCCTGGTCGTTCAAGCCTTGCTATTCGGAGACGGCGGCATTACGGCGATAGGGGCCAATTGTTTTAACATGGCCTTTGTGTTACCCTTCGTGGGCTACTATATCTACAAGGCGCTGAGTCACAACGCCCCTGTCGGTTCAAAGAGAAGGGTGCTGGCAGCAGGCGTAGCTGGGTATATTGGCCTCAATGTGGCGGCTCTCTTAGCAGGGGTTGAATTCGGGTTGCAGCCGCTTTTGCACCATACAGCCGACGGCCAGGCCCTCTATTCTCCCTACGGATTGAATATAGCAGTGCCGGCAATGGCAGGAGAGCACCTCCTGATATTCGGCTGGATCGAGGCCATCGTAACCGCCCTTGTGATAAAATTTTTACAGAAGCAAGCGCCCGAGCTTCTTAAAGAAGGGAGGGGATAACAATGAAGATCACGACTAAATTGTGGATAGGATTAAGTGTCTTGATCGCCCTCTCACCCCTGGGGTTATTGATCCCCGAACATTTTAAGGCGGGTGCTGCCTGGGGTGAATGGGGAATGGATGAGATCAAGAAGCTTGTCGGGTATGTCCCCAAGGGGCTGGAAAAACTTGCGCCCTTATGGAACGCGCCTATACCCGATTATGCTTTTAAGGGATGGGAGGGAAAGGGTTTGTCGCATCTCAGTTTTGCATATATCATATCTGCCGTCGCGGGTATAGCCGTTATCGTCAGTGCGGCATTACTTATAGGCAAGCTGTTGGCTAAGAAGGGTAAATAGGGGTGCTTAAAAACAATAATTTCATAGAGCGCTCCATCAGGGGCGCTCTGTCCTTTTTAAAGGAATCGATCTTTGCAGACGACTATGCATCACGGAAAGGCCTTTTGCAATCGTTAGATCCAAGGATCAAGACCTTAACCTTCCTCCTATTCATCGTGCAAATACTGCTTACCAAGAATCTCTTCATTTTGTTGTGCCTTTATGCGCTCTGTTTACTGCTGGCGCTCTGCTCTAAGATCAACATGGGATTTTTCTTGAAACGGACGTGGATATTCATCCCCCTGTTTTCGCTTCTCATCGCCATTCCCGCCTTGTTTAACGTCGTTACCCCCGGGGACCCGTTAGTTACTTTCAAGATCGTCGGCATAAAACTCATTATCACCCGCCAAGGATTGTTTGGGGCACTTTTTTTTATCATGCGCGTGCTAACCTCCGTATCCTTTGCCGTTCTTTTAAGTATTACGACGAAGCATTTTGAGCTGCTCAAGGTTTTACGCGTTTTTGGAATACCCCAAGTCTTTGTGATGACACTGGGGATGTGCTACCGATATATCTATCTCTTTGTCGAATTAATCGAGAATGTCTATCTTGCCATCAAGAGCCGGGTGGGAACAAAGGTTCACTACAAAAGAGGGCAGCATATCGTTGCGTGGAACATCGCCTATCTCTGGAATCGCTCGTATCAGCTTAATGAAGCTGTATATAAGGCAATGCTCTCAAGGGGATATCGGGGAGAGCCGGTTGTCATGGATGATTTTAAAATCACCGTAAAGGATGGATTGTGGTTATGTTTTGTTGTCATAATTTCTGCTTCGATGATATATTTAAACTATCGGCTGAAAATCTGAAAGAGGCGTTATGGATAGTTTTATCTTTGAGCTAAAGGATGTTTATTTCTCGTATCTGGGGAGATATCCCGCCTTATGCGGCGTGGACATCACTATCCGGCAGGGAGAGCGAATAACGATTATCGGCGCCAACGGCTCGGGCAAATCAACGCTTTTACATATGCTGGACGGACTTATTTTCCCCGATAAAGGCGCCATGAAGGCCTTTGGCCGCGAATTGGACGAGACCCTATTGAACGATGAAGGCTTCTCTGTGAATTTTAGAAAGAAAGTAGGATTGGTTTTCCAGAATTCCGACATTCAGTTGTTTTGCCCCACAGTAAAGGAAGATATTTGCTTCGGGCCGCTGCAGTTACGAATCGATAAAAAGGTGATTGAGAATCGCCTCGATCAACTGATTAATATTCTGAATATAAAAGATCTATTGGATAGATCGCCGCATCAGCTCAGCATCGGTGAAAGGCGCAAGGTTGCGATAGCATCCACATTAATAATTGATCCCGATGTTCTTATGGTGGATGAACCGACAGCAGGGCTAGACCCTCTGACAACCAGGCATATCATCGACTTGTTGCTCCAAGCCAATGCCGCCGGTAAAACAATAATTACCTCGACGCACGATCTGCATATCGTTGAGGAAATATCGGACGTGGTGTACGTATTTGGCCAGGAAAAGAGAATAGTAAGTGCCGGCAGCCCGCGGAAGATCTTGGAAGATAGCCCATTGCTTCAGGCGAATAACCTCATACATATACATAGCCACAGGCATAAGGGTAAGATACACTCTCATCCACATTTGCATGTGTATCATCATGAGGAAGGGTAGCCCATTATCCCTATCCTTGAACGAAGGGCGGATCTTGACAACATCTGCTTTTTTATCCCCTGACCATTGAGGAGAACCGTTGGAGGGAAGAGACATCAATCTCCTCTTGATCAACCCGTGGGTTTACGACTTCGCGGCCTATGACCTCTGGGCTAAGCCCCTGGGTCTCCTCTATCTCGCCGCCCTTCTCAAGAAAAATGGCTGGACCATCAACTATATCGACTGCCTCGACGTTCACCAGCCTGCCCTAAAAACCCTCAGCATAAAAGAACCCAAGCGAAGAGCAGATCACCGGGGACACTTTTATCGCGAAGAGGTCGAGAAGCCATCTCCTCTGCACGGGGCTCCTCGCCGGTTTTACCGCTTTGGCCTCCCCCCTGAGGCCTTCAAAAAAGCCCTGTTGGCCCTTCCGGCACCTCACGCCATACTCGTCACCTCAGGGATGACCTATTGGTATCAAGGGGTTCACGATGTTATCAAGATCGTCAAAGAGGTCTTCCCGAAGGCACCGGTGATCTTGGGCGGGATCTACGCCACCCTCTGCGCGGAGCATGCCGAGTTGCATGCGGGGGCGGATTTTATCGTCACGGGCTGGGGCGAGACTCAGATCCTAGATCTTCTGGAAGGGCTGATTGGGGTCTCTCCCTCCTTTTGCCCAGACCTGCATGACCTCGACAGCCTGCCCTCCCCTGCTTTTGGCCTCTATCCCCATCTCGACTACTGTTGTTGCCTTACCTCTCGGGGGTGCCCCTTTCAGTGCACCTACTGCGCCTCCCATCTCCTTAACCCCCGATTTATGAAGCGAGATCCCGTCCAGGTGGTTGAGGAGATAGGCCGGTGTGTTGTGGAGTATGGCGTGGAGGATGTCGCCTTTTACGACGACGCCCTTTTGATCGATCGTCAATTCGCCATGGCCTTGTTGCAGGGGATAGGGGAAAGGGGTATCAAGGCCCGATTTCATGCGCCCAATGGGCTCCACGCTCGGGGAATCACCGAGGAGGTGGCACACCTGATGCGTGAGGTTGGTTTCGTCACGATTCGTATCGGACTGGAGACCGCGAGCCCGAAGCGCCAAAGGGCAACCGGGGGAAAGGTGCGCACGAAGGAGTTCCAATCGGCACTGCAGAACCTCCAACAGGCTGGATATGCCCCAGAGGAGATCGGGACCTATGTCTTGGCCGGGCTCCCAAGCCAAGAGCGTGCAGAGGTAGAGGAGACCATCCGCTTCGTTAAGGAGTGCGGTGCGCGACCCTATGTGGCAGAGTACTCCCCCCTTCCCGGCACCCCCCTGTGGGAAGAAGCGGTGCGGTGCTCCCCCTTTGACCTGACAGGAGAACCCCTCTTTCACAACAACAGCATCCTTCCCTGCCGCTGGGAGGGGTTGGACTGGGATGATCTGCAGGCCCTCAAGGCAATGGCCCACAAGGATAGGTAAGTCCCCTTGCAACTGCAGGGCAAAGATGCTATAAGGGTAAAACTTTTTTCGGCCTGATGGAAAGATGACTCACACAGGAGAGAGATACGGGAAGAGATATATGAAAAGATGGTTCCTTGTCGGTTTGTTCCTCGCCCTTATCCTCACCCCCCTTCAGATCCAGGCCCAAGCCCTGACATTCCCCCAAACGAATGTTCCGGTCAACGACTATGCAGAGGTAATCCCGCCGGAATACGAGGCCCGGATGGACAAACTAGCCCGCGCCCTCTGGGATGAGACACAGACGGCCTTGGTAGTGGCCACCTTTCGTGATCTGGGGGGGGAAAGCCCGCGGATATTCGCCAACAAGCTCTATGAGGCGTGGGGGATCGGCAAAAAGGGGGAGGATAAGGGAATCCTCCTCCTCGTGGCCGTGAAGGAGAGACAGGTGACGTTTGAGACCGGCTATGGGGTAGAGGGGATCCTCCCGGACGCCAAGATGGGGGAGATCTTGGATCAATACGTCATCCCCTTCCTGCGTCGGGATGAGTATGGCGAGGGCGTGCTCAACGGGATGGCTGCCGCAGCCCAGGTGGTGGCCCAGAATGCCGGCGTGCGGCTTGATCTGGACCGCTATGCACCTCGGGCAGCCGTACAATTTAAGTCAAGGCGGTCAATCGGCCTTTTGCCCCTCCTCTTTTTTGTTCTGTTCATTATCCTTGGCCTTGTGGGCCGAGGCAGGGGGTTGTTCCCCTGGATCTTCATGGGAGGCGGCCGAGGCCCGGGTATAGGCGGCGGATTCGGTGGGTTCGGCGGTTTTGGCGGCGGGATGAGCGGCGGCGGGGGAGCCAGCAGGGGTTTTTGAGAGGAAGATAACAATGATAAAATCACTCTTGAGACGGATAAGGACGATTCTGAAGGCTGAGTTTGAAAAAAGGGCGAAGAAGATAAGGACGCCTCAGACCCCAGATGAGATAATCCCCGAGTTCACCAACGACTATCAACGGATCTATGGAGACGACCTGATCTCCATCGTACTCTATGGCAGTGGGGCCCGGGGGGCATACATCCCGAGGCGGTCGGATCTCAATTTCCTCATCGTCCTCACCGAGGAGGGGATCAAGGATCTCAGTAAGGCCTTCAAGGTAGTTGCCAGATGGCGTAGACGCCGCGTGACTACCCCCCTCTTTATGACCAACGAGTACATCGCCGCCTCGCTCGACGCCTTCCCGCTGGAGTTTCTGAACATCAAGCAGCACTACCGGGTGGTATGGGGTAAAGATCCCCTGGCGCGGATCAAAATCAACCACAAGCGGCTCCGCCTCCAAGTGGAGCGGGAGATCAAGGGGAAACTCCTTCAGCTGAGGGGGGCGTATCTCGCCAGCAGGGGGTGGGGAATAAATCTCGTAGCCCTTGCCTCTCAATCCGTCATTGCCCTTCTCTCCATCTTCCAAGGGATCCTCTATCTGCGGGATAGAGAGATCCCCCATCAGAGGGATGACGTCATCAAGGCGATAGCAACAGAGACGGGATTGGCAGAGGAGCCATTCGTGCGTTTGTTGGAGGTCAAGGAAGGAAAAATCAAGCGTCCGGCGAGGGTGATGAAGGGTCTCATGAAGAGCTATATCGAAGAGGTGAGTCGCCTCGCCGTGTGGGTGGATAAGATGTGAGGTTAAAGAAGAAAAGGAGGATAAGATGAGAAAAGGGACAAAAATTGTTCTGATCATTGCAGCGATTGTCGTAGCCGTCCTCTTGGTTTTGGGCATCGGGCTTTTTTCTTATATTACAGGAACCTATAACGCTATGGTCAGAATGGACGAGGGGGTCAAGACGGCCTGGGCCCAGGTGGAGAACCAGCTCCAGCGCCGGATGGACCTCATCCCCAACTACGTGGAGACGGTCAAGGGGTATGCCCGACACGAGCGAGAGGTCTTTATAGAGGTCACCAAGGCGCGCTCACAGGTCGCAGGGGCAACAACCCCATCCCAAAAGATAGAGGGCAATAACCAGCTGACAGCCGCCCTGGGCAGATTATTGCTGGTGGTGGAGCGCTACCCCGACCTCAAGGCCAATGAAAACTTCATCCGCCTCCAGGACGAGTTGGCCGGCACCGAGAACCGCATCGCCGTGGAGCGCATGAGGTACAATGAGGCAGTCAAGGGATATAATATCTACATCCGGAGGTTCCCCAACAACTTCTTGGCTGGGATCTTCGGCTTCACCAGGGCCCCCCTGTTCGAGGCACCTGAGGAGGCCAAGCAGCCGCCAAAGGTCAAGTTCTGATTGTCTGATCCTTTTCTCCTATCTGCCTTGTTGCCTGTAAAGAAGCTGAAGCACGCCATGGATGTCTGCATCGAAGAGGTAAGGGGACTCGCCTGTTGGCGGGATAAGAGGTAAGGTGCAAGAAAGGAGGATGGGATGGCAGGGGGGAAGAAGGGTTGTTTGATCTGCTTCGTCATAGTGGGGGCCTTGATCCTGTTATTGTATCCTTCTGTTAAGAGGACCCGCGATCAATTGGTGACCTTGGACCAGGGGATCAAGGCGGCCTGGACAACGCTCGAGGGCCTTCTCCAGCGTCGGATGGACCTTGTCCCCAACTACATAGAGACGGTCAAGGCGCAAGCCCCACACGAACGGGAGGTCTTCGGAGCAGTTACCACGGCGCACCTCAAGGCTGCAACGGCGCTGACGCGACCCAACAAGATAGCGGCGAACAACGACCTGACCATAGCCCTGGGACAATTGCAGGTGGTGACGCAACGCTATCCCGACCTCAAGGCCGATCAGAATTTCATCCGCCTCCAAGACGAGCTGGTCGGCATCGAGAACGCCATCGCCGAGGAATGCGTGAGGTACAACGAGGCAATCAAAGAATATAATGCCAATCGACAGGGATTTCCCGCCGACATCGTAGCGGCCCTTTCCGGCTTCGGCAAGGGATTTCCCCTCGATACCCCGGGAAAGGCTGAGGGTCAGCAAGGATCCGGTTCTGAACCTCCTCCACCCTCTTCGAGTGCTCGATGAGGGCCATGATCCTGGCAGCGGGTCTCGGGACCAGGCTGGAGCCTCTGACGCGCATCAGGCCCAAGCCCCTGTTCCCCGTTTTGAACCGACCTCTGCTGGGTATCGCTATCGAGCAGTTACAGGGGATGGGGGCAACGGGGATCGTCATCAACGCCCATCACCTGGCCAAGCAGGTGGAACAATTCATAAGGGGGGAGCGTTGGGGCGTCGAGATCGAGGTAAGGGTGGAGCCCGAGATTTTGGGCACCGGCGGCGGTATTAAGAACTGCGCTGATTTCTTTCGCGATGTCCCCCTCTTCGTGGTGATTAACGCCGATATCTACCATACCTTGGATTTGAGGCCCGCCATTCGCTATCATACAGAGTCAAACAACCTCGCCACCCTCGTGCTCTGCGATGATTCCCGTTTCAACCAGGTGGGGATCGATGAACAGGGGAGAATCGTCAGCATCAGGGGGCGGGAGATACAAAAAACATCCTCGGCAATTCGGATCTTGACCTTTACGGGGATCCACCTCATCTCTTCCCGGCTCCTGGACCCCATGCCCTCTGCCGGATATTTTGATATTATGGGGTTCTACCTCGATCTCGCCTCGCGAGGGGAGGCTGTCAGAGGCTACCACGTGCCGGGGGGATATTGGCGGGATATCGGCAGGGTGGAGGATTATTGGACCCTGCATAGGGATCTTATTAAAGGAAAGGGGGGTAATCCGATCATCCATCCGCAGGCCCGTATCGAGGAGGGTGTTCGGATGGAGGGGATCTGCTGCGTGGGAAGGGGAACGCATATAAAGGGCGGGGCCTTCATTAAGGACTCCATCATTTGGGATGCGGTCGCGATTGAAAAAGGGAGTATGATGGCGGGGTGCATCGTCGGTGACAGGACGCAGGTGAGGGGGGAGCACCAAGGGGAGGTCTTGATTCCGGGGTAAGCAATGCCTCGAGCAAAGAGAGATGAGAGAGAAACCATCCCCTCACCGGACCTGATCCGGTTTATCAAGGGATATTGTTCGGCGGGAGACCTCTCGTGGGAGGAAGTCGCCGCAGAAGGCTCAGGCAGGCGCTTTTACCGGATCAAGGGGAAGGCGGAGAGCTGGATAGTCATGATCAACAGCCAGCCGCCTCAGGATCAGCGCGGGGTGACGGAAAACGATTCCTTTCTCTACATCGCACGGCATCTGAGGAGCAAGGGGCTCCCTGTACCGGCGATCTACCAGCACGACAGGGAGCGGGGTTGGTTTCTCATTGAGGATCTGGGCGATTGTCATCTCCAGACCGAGGTCCTGGGTATGAAAGGCGATCGGAGGCGCATAATCGAGACCTACCAGCAGGTCATCGAGGTGTTGATTATAATACAGGTGGAGGGGCGCAAGGGATTTGATCCTGCCATGATCCACAACGCGCCGTATGACCAGGGGTTTATGTTGGCCTGGGAGTCCGGGTATTTTTACCGCGCCTTCCTGAAGGGCTATCTCGGCCTTGACATTCCTGACGAGGAGTTGAGGGATGAGCTGGAGGGCCTGGCCCGGCAGGCGGCAGAAGCGCCGGCAGGGTATTTCCTGTATCGGGACTTCCAGTCCCGCAACATCATGGTGAGGGATGGGGGATTCGGGCTTGTCGACTTCCAGG
>Ga0214474_1001092_pt1 | contig 12724 bp, 12 predicted proteins | sample RVTome_2_FD_187335 | JGI IMG/M metagenome (GOLD analysis project Ga0214474, IMG submission 187335) | Soil microbial communities from uranium-contaminated site in the Upper Colorado River Basin, Wyoming, United States - RVT95D214 HiSeq ...
CCGAGATCCGGGGCCTTCTTGCCGTAGTCGTTGTGACCATAAATTTTTACGCCGTCGATCTCTTTGACGGTGTTTGTAAAAAACTCGGCGATGTCTTCATAGGCCGACCAGTTGACCGGTACGCCTAACTCGTAGCCGTAAATTTTCTTGAACTTCTCTTTGAAATCCGGCCGTTTGAACCAATCGTAACGGAACCAGTAAAGGTTGGTGAACTGCTGATCGGGAAGCTGATAGAGCTTGCCGTCAGGGCCGGTGGTGAAGGATTTGCCCATGAAATCATTCACGTCGAGTGTAGGCAGCGTCACGTCCTTGCCCTCACCTTTCATAAAGTCTTCCAAGATCACAATATAGGGATAACGCCAATGGGTGCCGATGAGATCGGAATCGTTTACCCAGGCATCGTAAATATTCTTTCCCGACTGCCACTGGGTCTGCAGCTTTTCGATGACGTCACCTTCCTGAATCAGATCGTGTGTGACCTTTATTCCGGTAATCTCAAAGAATGCCTTGGTCAAGGTTTTCGATTCATATTCGTGGGTGGTGATGGTTTCGGAGACAACCTTGATCTCCATCCCCTTAAAGGGCTTCGCCGCGTTCATGAACCATTCCATCTCTTTCATCTGCTGGTCCTTGGTCAACGTAGACGGCTGGAACTCTTTGTCGACCCATTTCTTTGCGGCTGCCATGTCCGCACTCGCAGAACTCGCGAAGAACGCGAGCATTACAGCCACAATACCCCCCAGGAACATTATCCTGGTCTTCTTCCTGAACATCATCTCCATAATAATCTCCTCCTTTTGGCCTTCAATGGTTAGCATTTCGTTCACTCAGTCTATATCGCCGGCGTGAAGGCCTTAAACGCCCAACAACATAAACCTCGTCTTACTCTGTTCACCCCCAACGCATGACAAACATGATCCAGCCCACCCCAATAAGAAGCGCGATCCAGAGACTTAGATCGGTCAATCCGAGCCAGGCGAGTTGGATGTAGATAGCAGACACCAATCCTATAAAGAGCCGATCACCCGGTGTGGTAGGTATCGGCAGAAAACCGCGGCGTTCGATGGAAGGGGATACGGTTTGCCATATGGTCATGGCAGTCAGGACCAGAAAAAGCGCGATGAAGAAAATTGCGGTTGGTAGTGTCCAATACATCCATTCGAAGGTCATTGTTGCACCTCTTGGCCGGGGTGGTCACCCACGCCTGCGTGCCGAAACATGGCACTTCGGTGTGCAGGCATGAATCCCGCACTTGGCGGGAAAAATCAGCCGAGTTTTTTGGTTAAGGCAACGGTTACGAAGCCCGTTGTGTACAATGAACGATAGACAATGAACAAAGAAAATAACACACTATTCATCGTTTATCGTTTAATGTTCATCGTCCCTTTTTACACCCGGCCCAGGGCAAAGCCCTTGGCCATATGGTTGCGTACGAACCAGATTACCAGGGCACCTGGTACGATGGTCAGCACTCCGGCTGTGGCCAGCAAACCCCAGTCAAGACCCGTCGCGCTGATCGTGCGAGTCATGGTGGCGACAATCGGCTTCGCATCGGTTACCGTCAGTGTCCTGGCAAAGAGCAGCTCGACCCAACTGAACATAAAACAGAAAAACGCCGTAACCCCCACTCCAGATCGAATCAGAGGGATAAAGATGGTGATAAAGAAGCGTGGGAAACTGTACCCGTCGATAAAGGCGGTTTCATCAATTTCACGGGGAATACCGGACATGAAGCCCTCGAGTATCCACACCGCCAAAGGGATATTGAAGAGGCAGTGGGCCAGCGCCACCGCAATATGGGTATCGATCAGGCGTAAGTTTGAGTAGAGTTGAAAAAAGGGTAACGCGAAAACAGCCGCCGGCGCCATCCGGTTGGTGAGCAACCAGAAGAAAATCTGCTTGTCGCCGATGAACTGGTAGCGTGAAAAGGCATAGGCGGCCGGCAGCGCCGTTGCCAACGAGATCAGGGTGTTGATGCTGACGTAGATCATGGAATTGATATAACCGGAATACCAGGAGGCATCGGTAAAAATTTTGATATAATTTTTAAAGGTCGGATCGGTCGGGTAAAGGGCGAAGGAGGCGAGGATGTCGGCGTTGGTTCTCAAGGACATGTTGATCATCCAGTAGATCGGAAGAAACAGCAGTCCAAAATAGATGGCCAGGCCGATCGTTCTTTTCTTTCCTTTCATACCTTCTCTCCTTTTCCGACTCTCTGGAGCACTTGGTAGAAAACAAAACTGAGCAGCAGCACGATCAGGAAGTAGATGAGCGAGAGGGCTGCGGCCGGTCCAAGGTCGAATTGGCCGAGGGCCAGCTTTACCAGATAAATCGACAGAAACGTGGTCGAATTGCCGGGACCACCTCCAGTGAGTACAAAAGGTTCAGCGTAGATCAAGAAACTGTCCATGAAGCGCAGCAACAAGGCGATAGTGAGCACGCCACGCATCTTCGGAAGCTGGATGAAATAAAACGTCGCCCAAGACGAGGCGCCATCAATTTTGGCAGCCTGGAAGTAAACCTCAGGGATCGCCCGCAGCCCCGCATAGGCCAACAGGGCAACCAGCGGGGTCCAATGCCAGACCTCCATCAGCATCAGGGTGATCCAGGCATCGAGCGGCCTCCTCGTATGATCGAATGCTACGCCCAGGTTGTTGATCGCGGAACCGAATAATCCGATATCCGGTCGGGTAAAGATGATCCAGATCGTTCCGATCGTATTCCAGGGAATGAGAAGTGGCAGGGCCAGTGTCACCAGACTGAAAGAGACGCCCCAACCACGTTTCGGCATGGCCAGCGCGATGAGAATGCCCAGCGGCATCTCTATCAACAGCACGAGCCCGGAAAAGAGGAATTGACGCCACAATGCGTCATGCAGGCGGTAGTCATGCAACACGCTCTTGAACCATTCGGTTCCGACGAAGACGGCCGCGCCCGGCCCGATGATGTCCTGAACCGAATAATTGACAACGGTCATCAGTGGGATGATGGCGCTGAAGGCGACAAAAGCACAGACCGGTATCACCAAAAACCAGGCTCTATTATCCCCCCACTTATTCATCCCATCACTCCTTCTGCTTAATCAGCCGCCCGTCGGCAAACAGTCTGGTCCATTGCGACGGAAAGACAAGCCAGACTTTTTTCTCGGGAACCGGTTTGCCTTCCGGCAGCATCGCCTGCAAGGTCTTGCCGGCCAGCATGAGTACGGCAATCTTGTGGCTGCCCTGATCTTCAACCGCTTTCACTTCAGCTGGCACACCGTTTTCAACCGGCACTGGGCTCACCTCCAGATACATGGGCCGAATTCCTACTTCGAGCTTTCCCTGTGCCTTGCGTCCTAAGGCTGCCGTTTTTTCGTCCAAAGTTATTTTGGCACCATCGACTTGTGCCATATTTCCCTCAAGGGTACATGTTAGGAAATTCATCCCGGGGCTGCCGATGAAATATCCCACGAACGTATGCTCCGGATTTTCAAAAAGATCCTGGGGGGTCCCGATTTGTACGATTTCGCCTTCGAGCATCACCACTACTTTGTCGGCAAAGGTCAGGGCTTCCATCTGGTCGTGGGTGACGTAAATCAAGGTGAGCTTCAGTTGTTCATGGATTTCCTTGAGCTTACGCCGGAGATGCCATTTCAGGTGTGGATCGATGACCGTCAGTGGCTCATCGAAGAGAATGGCCGCCACATCACTTCGCACCAACCCACGTCCCAATGAGATTTTCTGCTTGGCATCGGCTGCCAACCCGGCGGCTTTCTTTTCAAGAAAAGGGGTCAAGTCAAGGATTTCAGCCACCTCATGCACCCGTTTGGTGACTTCAGTTTGCTCAACGCCTCGATTGCGCAACGGGAAAGCCAGGTTGTCGAACACCGTCATGGTGTCGTACAGGACCGGAAACTGAAAGACTTGGGCGATGTTGCGTTTTTCCGGCGGCAACTTGGTGACGTCCTTACCATCGTACATGACCCGCCCCTTGCTGGGGGTGACCAACCCGGAAATAATGTTCAGCAAGGTGGTTTTGCCGCAGCCCGAAGGGCCCAGCAATGCGTAGGCCCCCCCATCCTCCCACACGTTGTGGATCCGCTTGATGGCGTAATCCGAATCCCCTTTGGGGTTGTGGAGATAACTGTGGGCGATTTCATTTAGTTCAATGCGTGCCATCCTGGTCTCCTATTAGACCCGTTTTTGAATGCTGACACGGGATGGTGATGCAACCAGCGCCCCTGCTTCATCGTAAACAAAAAAACAACACGGATTGACGTAAATCGCTATTTCTGAACCGATCCGTAGAGGGTGAATGCCGTCTTCCTGAACCACCAGCCGATAGTCGCCATGGTTGACATGGATGAACGTTTCCGATCCGTTTATTTCCGCCAATTCGATCTTCACCCGGATTTCAGCATCCTCTTTGGCGACCTTGGACAGAAAAAGATGATTGGAGCGCACGCCGAATATATAGTTTCCGGGCGGTACGGACCTCAGATGACCGTCCAATGGGATTTCGATGTCTTTCGCCAGTCGTGCCTTATCCGCTTGGACCGTGCCGTTAAGGTAGTTAATGGGCGGATCACTGAAAACTTGAGCTACTTTGAGGGTCGCCGGATTGTGGTATACGTCCGGGGTGGGGCCGGTTTGCAGGATGCGCCCCTCATCCATCACAACGATATTCCCACCCAGCATCAGCGCCTCTGCCGGTTCTGTGGTGGTATATACGACGATTGCCTCGCGCTGTTTGAAAATATCCTGAAGTTCAAGGCGAAGTTCTTCGCGCAGTTTGTAGTCCAGGTTCACCAGCGGTTCATCTAATAAGAGCAGGTCAGCGTCTTTGACCAATGACCGGGCGATCGCTGTGCGCTGCTGCTGGCCGCCGCTTAGCTCCGATGGAAGGCGTTCGAGCAAATCTTCGATATGCAACATGGCTGCTGTTTTGCGGACCTTTCGATCAATCTCAGACTTGCTCATGCCGCTCATCTTAAGGGGTGAGGCGATATTCTTGTAGATGGTTAGGGAAGGATAGTTCACAAACTGCTGATATACCATGGCCACGCTTCGTTTTCGGACAGACACACCGGTCACATCCTTTCCGTCTACCAGGATACGACCTGAAGTCGGCCGGTCGAGCCCCGCCATTAAACGAAGAAGCGAAGTCTTGCCCGCCAAGGTATGACCCAGCAACACATTGGTGGTGCCGATTTCAAGCTCAAGGCTGACGTCGTTGATGTGGGTTTCGCTACCCACCTTTTTGCTAACGGAGTTAAGAACAATGCCCATCCGTATTTTTCAATCCCCTTTCCTATCGAGCACTTGTAAAGGCCTTTGGAAAAAACAAAAAGCCCTGATAGAAACGACCACTACAAGCTAGTGTCCATCGTCTATCGGGGCTTTCTCATTATTCTCTAGCCCAAAGACACTACAAAGGTTTAGGATATATTTTGTTGTTAAAATAGATATAGCTATATATATAAATTAGGCTTCTTTGTCAAGGATTAAATTCACAATTATGAAACCCCGCAGTCTCGGGTTTGGTTGGATCGGGGTGGTCTCCCCTCCGAAACATTGAAAAGCGGATCATTAGAGAGAGGGGGATTTGCAGGTGGTGCTGAGGGGGCCGTTTTAGAAATATCTGCGTCTTGGCTCATCGCTCAAATGTGCCGCTTCCCGTGGTCGGGTCTTATCGACAAGTTTTCTCCGGAGAGACCACCCCGGTCCTGGGGATAGGATCTCCGATCGTAACCTTCTGAGGCATTTTAATGAATTTCAAGAGATCATTCGTTTGATATTTCTGCATTTCCGGATGAACAAAGACTGGTAAAAGACTGATTGCCCGAGAACTCCAACAGGGACGTTCCTTTACCCTTGTGCCGAATAGTTAAAGAGGTGGGTTGACGTAGTGGATACCCCGATCGCCCCGGAGGCAAGAATCTCACGGATCTCTTCTTCCCGTGTAACCAGCCCTCCGGCTATGATAGGGATAGAGGTGTTTGCCCTAATTCTTTTCATGATCTTGGGGAGAATCAAACCAGGAAGGACCTCCACGACGTCAGGCTTCGACTTCTCGATGACGCTAAGTGCTCCTCCAAGAGACTCCGAGTCTAAGACGAATATCCTCTGAATTGAGACCAAACCTTCTTTCTGTACGCTTTTTATGAGATTGCTGCGCGTGGTAATGACCCCGTCTACCTGACTCTCTTTGGCTAAGAAACGGATCCCCGGGGCATCCTTTCCGACCCCCTTGATAAGATCGATGTCGACAAGGACCAGCTTCCTATATTTTCTCGCTTGTTCAACGATGTGAGGAAGGTCGAAAATGGTTCCCCCTAAGAGAAAGAGGACGTCCGTGTGATTCAGGTCTTGAATACGAATGCTTTCGATATCCCTGAAAGCGGCAATGACCGGCCTATTTCGCAGAACGCTCAAAAAATCCAATGATAACCTCCTTTTTGCACCCCTCAGGAAGATCCCCAGGCCATTCCGTCAGTGGTTCGAAAACATTACACCTATATTACACTATGACCTACTGTTTTCAAGAGCTCTATAACACATTTTCCATGTATGGACTAATTAGAGTCTGTTTATAAATTGCCATCTTCAATGAAAAACGTCATTCCGGCCCCGATTTTCATCGGGATAAACTCCAGCCGGAATCCAGGGTTCCCGGTGAAAACCGGGACCCAGTCTTTGAGATGGTTCCCGACTTTCGTCGGGACGACGTCTGGATGCCCCCGTATCAAGTACGGGGCAGGCTCCTCAAGTCCGGCATGACGAAAAAGGTGCATTTATGGACAGACACTAATTAACAATCAATATCAGATATCGAATTTCGTAACTGTTTAGGCATTCCAAAATCCCTCTCAGCCTCTCTTTAATAAAGGGAGTAGATTAGTCTCGCCAAAGGTGGAATTCCCCGTGCGTCCAAAGCGGCCTCCATTTTTACACAGATGAATCTTCTGCAACAGGGTTTACACCTCTTCGTTTTTCTGTTACCTTTTCAAAAAAGGATAAGATGGAAAAGATCATTGTTCGAGGAGCTCGGGTTCACAATTTAAAGAATATTGATGTAGAGATCCCGCGGAATCAATTAGTCGTAATCACCGGGCTGAGCGGTTCCGGAAAGTCGACCCTTGCCTTCGACACCTTGTATGCCGAGGGGCAGCGGCGATATGTGGAATCCCTTTCAGCCTATGCCCGACAGTTCTTAGAACAGATGGAGAGGGCAAACGTCGAGTCGATCGAAGGGCTCTCCCCTGCCATCGCCATCGACCAGAGAAGCATGTCACGAAACCCACGTTCCACGGTGGGAACGGTCACGGAGATCTACGATTACCTGCGGCTCCTTTTCGCCCGGATCGGAGAGCCTTTCTGTCCCCATTGTGGCTCTCCTATCTCTTCACAGACACTTCAGCAGATAGCAGATACCCTTCTCCGACTCCCGAAGGGCACATCTCTCATCATCCTCTCTCCTATCGTGAGAGGGAAGAAAGGGGAATATCGGAAAGAGCTGGAGGAGCTACGAGCGGATGGGTTCGTAAGGGTGAGGATTGACGGTCAAGTCAGAGATCTCAGCGAGGAGATCCGATTGGACAAGAAGAAACGTCATGAGATTGATGTTATCGTTGATCGTCTGATGGTCAAAGAGGGGGTAGAGAGGAGAATCGTCGATTCTTTACAGATCGCCTCTGGACTCTCCGGAGGGATTGTGAAGGTGGAGAGAGAGGGAGCACCCCTAATGGTCTTCAGTCAGAAGTTCTCCTGTATCGACTGTGGGTTTAGTTTTTCGGAAATCACCCCTCGGATGTTCTCTTTTAACAATCCCCAAGGTGCCTGCCCCGCCTGCGGTGGGCTGGGGACGAAGCGTTATTTCGATCCCGACCTCCTCGTTCCAAACCCATCCCTATCTCTGAACGAGGGTGCAATCCTTCCCTGGAAAAACAAAGAGGAGTCTTTTTTGAGACCCATTCTGAAAGGATTGTCCGATCACTACCGTTTCGCTCTCGACACCCCTTTCGCCAAATTGCCCAAATCGGTTCAGCATATGCTTCTCTATGGATCTGAAGGAGAGAAAGTCTCTTTCAGATTGAGAGGGAAGGGAAAGTCCCATCTCTTTCGTCAGGAGTTTGAAGGGGTGATACGAGAACTGGAGAAGCGGCGTCAGGAAGATGGGGAAGAGATGGAGGACTTAGAAAGGTTTATGAATGTAGCCCCTTGTCCTGAATGTAGTGGAACTCGGCTGAAGAAAGAGGTTTTATCGATCAAGGTGGGTGGAAAATCGATCGCCGAAGTCACTCATCTCTATGTGAAGGAGGCTTTAGACTATCTGAGGCACCTGGAGTTGACACCGCGATCTCAAAAGATTGCACAAGGTGTTTTGAAAGAGATTGAAGAGCGGTTGATGTTTATGATGGAGGTCGGTTTGGACTACCTCACCCTGGATCGGACAGCGGCCACACTCTCCGGTGGAGAATCCCAACGGATTCGCCTTGCTACGCAGATTGGATCGAGTTTGGTAGGCGTGCTTTATGTCCTGGACGAACCAAGCATCGGACTCCATCAAAGGGACCACCTGCGTCTTTTAGGGACGCTGAAAAGGCTGAGGGATTTGGGAAATACAGTCATCGTTGTTGAGCACGATGAGGAGACGATTCGCTCTGCCGACTATGTCATCGATATGGGACCAGGACCCGGAGAGAAGGGAGGCGAAGTGGTCTTTACCGGACCTCCAGACGCATTGGAGGGAGCAGAGCATTCATTGACCGGTCAGTATCTATCTGGAAAACGCTTCATTCCGCTTCCAAAGCAAAGACGACCCATAGGAGAGAAGGCCCTCGTAATCCGTGGCGCAACAGCTAATAATTTGAAGAATATCGATGTGAAGATCCCTTTAGGGGTATTCACCTGTATTACGGGCGTCTCTGGGTCAGGGAAATCGACATTGATCATCGATACCCTCTATTACACCTTGTCACAACAATTATATCGCATCCCGCAGCGTTGCGTCTCCCTCAGGGGAATCGAAGGGCTTGATCATGTAGACAAAGCCATCCATGTGGATCAAATGCCAATTGGAAGGACACCCCGTTCCAATCCTGCCACCTATACAGGCGTATTTCAACCGATTCGGGAGCTTTTCGCCCAACTTCCTGAATCGAGGATGAGGGGATATCTGCCGGGACGGTTCAGTTTCAATGTGACAGGAGGCCGATGTGAATCATGCCGTGGGGATGGCATCTTGCGGGTTGAGATGCACTTTCTACCCGATGTCTATGTGACCTGTGAGGAGTGTCATGGAAGACGCTATAATCGAGAGACCCTCGATATTCGGTTCAAAGGGAAGACGATTTCAGATGTATTGGGCATGACAGTGGAAGAGGCGGATGACTTCTTCCGTGCCGTTCCGGCAATCCATCAAAAACTCCAGACCCTTTCCGAGGTCGGTCTGGGATACCTCCAATTGGGACAGCCTGCAACAACCCTTTCAGGAGGAGAAGCCCAGCGGATTAAGTTGGCCAGGGAGTTGAGCAAGAGGGAGACGGGAAGGACGATCTATATCCTAGATGAGCCAACGACAGGCCTCCATTTTGCAGATATTCAGAAATTGCTCGATGTTCTCAATAGGCTCACCGACCGGGGGAATACCGTCATCGTGATCGAACATAATATGGAGGTGATCAAATCAGCGGATTATATCATTGATTTGGGACCAGAGGGTGGGGAGAGAGGAGGCGAGGTGGTTGGAGTTGGGACGCCGGAGAGCCTGATATGCCATCCCAATTCTTACACAGGACAATTCTTAAGGAAGAAGCTTTACCGTTCTTCGGAGTATCAGCATGTAAATCCCAATGACCAAATTATTATCCCGCAAGGCGGGACCAAACAAATCCCGATCACCCAGTGATCAAATTACGTTTGGTTATGGGACCTTTGTTATTTTAAGGTGATGGGTGCTTGCCCGTGGGACTTCATCTTTTACACACTCTTTTGGGGAGGAACTGAAATGGAAGAGAAAGAAAGATCGAGCACCGGATTGGAAGAGAATGTGGCGGGTTTTCTTTGTTACCTGCTTGGATTCATCACAGGAATCATCTTTCTGGTGGTGGAGAAGAAGAGTCGTTTTGTCAAGTTTCATGCCATGCAATCTACCATCACGTCTCTTATTCTCTTCGTCATCTTACTTATCATCGGCTGGATCCCTATCCTCGGAGGCTTCGCGTGGATTTTATGTCTCATCTTATGGGTTGTCCTGATGATTAAAGCCCTCCAAGGGAAACGATATTCATTACCGATTATAGGAAAGATGGCAGAAGACAAGACAAGCTGAGGAGCGTCAATGAAGGGAAAGCGTAAGAAGAAGCGAAAAGGAAAACTTTCTCTTTCACTCATCCTGATAGGAATCGGTTTATTGACAATCTTTATCTTTCGACAAGAGATTTTAGATACCTTTATGCCAAGGATAGAGAAACGGAAAATCTTGGAAGAAGAGAAGATAATCCTCCTTTACTTTTCTGATAGAGAGGATGAATATCTGGTTGGAGAGAAGAGAGAGATCTTAAAAAGAGATCAGGTTGATGAAGAGGCGAAGGAAGCAATCATCGAGCTAATCAAAGGCCCAAAGGGGAAACTCGTTCCTACCCTCCCTCTCCGAACAAAGTTATTAACGCTCCGCGTGAATGACAAAGGGGTGGCTGAAGTCAATTTTAACAAAGCCCTCTCCAAGGATCATCCCGGTGGAAGCTCAGCAGAGATGATGAGCGTTTACTCCATTGTCAATTCTCTCATCCTTAATTTCCCTCAGATCAAAAAGGTTAAAATCCTCATCGAAGGGAAAACCGGAGAAACCATCGCCGGCCACCTTTCTTTAGACCAACCTATTGCATCTAAACCTGATTTAATAAGAAACGATAATTGATTTAGAAAGAAATTGATGGTAATATTAACGAAATTTTAATTATTGGGCATATCTCCAATGATTAAGGTATTTTTTTATGCTTGAAGCAAAATATATTCGGGAACATCTTGACGAAGTTAGAGAAAAATTTGCTCTGAGGGGTCAAGCTATTTCCCTGGATCGGTTCGTTTCAATCGATAGTGAACGAAGAAAAACCATCCAGGAATGGGAGAAACTGCGAGCGCTTCAAAAAAATGTCTCTGACGAGGTGAGTAAAAGAAAGAGAGAAGGAGAGGATGCTTCGGAGTTAATTTCAGAGATGAAAAAGGTCTCTCTGCAGATGAAGGGGTTGGATGAGCTGGTGGCGGAGAAGGAAAAGGTCTTGGAGGAATTTCTTCTTACCGTTCCGAATATCCCCCACTCCTCGGTGCCGATCGGAAAGGATTCCTCAGACAATGTGGAGGTCAGGCGTTGGGGTGAGATCCCAGAATTCGATTTTGAACCAAAACCCCATTGGGAGATAGGCGAGGAGCTTGGAATTCTCGATTTTAAGACAGGAGCTAAGATTGCGGGAGCTCGGTTTACCCTGTATTGGGATCTTGGAGCAAAACTGGAGAGGGCGCTCATCAATTTCATGCTGGACCTTCATACCCGGGAGCATGGATATTGTGAAGTTCTTCCTCCGTTTATGGTCAATCGGACAACGATGACCGGCACAGGACAACTTCCAAAATTTGAGGAAGAGCTTTTCAAGGTGGAGGGAACCGACTACTTTCTCATTCCGACGGCGGAAGTCCCTGTGACGAATATCCATCAGGATGAGGTGCTTGAGGAAAAGGTCCTCCCTCTCTACTATACAGCATATACCCCATGCTTTCGGAAGGAGGCGGGTTCTTACGGAAAGGACACGCGGGGGTTGATTCGGCAGCATCAGTTCAACAAGGTAGAACTGGTAAAGTTTACGAAGCCTGAGAGCTCTTATGCTGAACTGGAGAAACTGCTCGCGAATGCGGAAGAGGTTTTAAGAAGGTTAAAACTTCCCTACCGCGTTGTCAATCTTTGTACGGGAGATTTGGGCTTTTCGGCCTCAAAGACTTATGATATCGAGGTTTGGCTTCCTGGTCAGCAGACATTCAAAGAGATCTCCTCATGTAGTAACTTTGAGGCCTTTCAGGCCAGGAGGGCAAAGATTCGATACCGGCTTTCCGGAAAATCGAAGACAGAATATGTTCACACCCTCAATGGTTCAGGATTGGCTGTTGGAAGGACATTGGTGGCTATCTTAGAAAACTATCAGAGGACAGACGGGAGCGTTCTCATTCCGGAGGTCCTCAGACCTTATATAAATGGGGTGGAAAGGATCGAAAAGAGAAGATGAAATTCCAATAACCAAATTCCAAATAAATTCCAATTCCCTAATTACTAAATAGTTTGTTCCGATTGGAATCTGGAAATTGGTTATTATTTGATTATTGATGTTTGATCATTGGTGATTGTTTTTTATGTATGGAGGGATGGCCGAGTGGCTTAAGGCGGCGGTCTTGAAAACCGCTTCCCGTAAATCCGGGACGTGGGTTCGAATCCTACTCCCTCCGCCAGCCTACGCTAAAGCTTCGGCTGGCAAGCCAGACTATTTAGCCAACGGAGCTTTAATAAAAGCGTAGTTGGCCGCTAAAGCTTCGGCTGGCAAGCCATGCACTACTAAAAAAGCTAAGCGCTAAGCGCTATGCGCATAGCATTAAATCACGGAGAGATGCCCGAGAGGCCGAAGGGGCACGACTGGAAATCGTGTGTTCCGACTAAAATCGGGACCGAGGGTTCGAATCCCTCTCTCTCCGCCATG
>Ga0214474_1001095_pt1 | contig 12694 bp, 11 predicted proteins | sample RVTome_2_FD_187335 | JGI IMG/M metagenome (GOLD analysis project Ga0214474, IMG submission 187335) | Soil microbial communities from uranium-contaminated site in the Upper Colorado River Basin, Wyoming, United States - RVT95D214 HiSeq ...
GAAGCAACTCGAAGACGAACATCCCGAGCTTATCACGCCCGACTCCCCCACGCAGCGAATCGGTGCGGCACCGGTAGCCGCCTTCGGCATCGTCGAGCATCCCCAGCCGCTGCTCAGCCTGGCCAATGCTTTCTCAGACGAGGAGCTTGATGCCTGGTACCGGCGGGCGTCAAACCTGCTGGGAGGCCGGCAACCGGATTTAGTCTGCGAGCTAAAAATGGACGGACTGGCCGTGGCGCTGACTTACGTCAATGGCCTGCTCGAGGTCGGAGCCACCCGCGGCGACGGCTTCCGCGGCGAGAACATAACGCAGAACCTGAGAACCATAAACAGCATACCGCTCTCCGTGCCCAAAGACGCGCCGCCCAGGTTCGAGGTCAGGGGCGAGGTCTACCTGTCCAGAGCCGGATTTAAGAAACTGAACGAGGAGCGGGCTAAGGAAGACCTGCCTCTGTTCGCCAATCCCAGGAATGCCGCCGCCGGTTCGGTAAGGCAGCTCGACCCCAGAATTACGGCGAAGCGGCCGCTGGATATCTTTATCTACGCTCTAGGCTGGGCCGAGGGCAAGCCCGTCCCCGATACTCACTGGGAAATCATGCAGTACCTTAAGTCCTTGGGCTTCAAGTTAAATCCCAACAATACGCGCTGCTGCACCATCAATGAGGCCAAGGCTTTTTACGCTAAATGGGTCAAGAGCCTGGAGTCGCTGCCGTACGAGGCCGACGGCGTGGTGGTCAAGGTAAATTCTATCCCTTACCAAGTGGAGCTGGGCTACGTTGGACGGGAGCCGAGATGGGCCATCGCCTATAAGTTCCCCGCCGTCCAGGGCACTACGCGCCTGCTGGATATCGGCATCAACGTGGGGCGGACCGGCAGCCTCAATCCGTATGCCATATTGGTGCCAGTGCAGGTAGGCGGCGTCACCATCAGCCGCGCCGCCTTGCATAACGAAGAGGACATACACCGCAAGGACCTGCGTATCGGCGACTGGGTGGTGATACAGCGCGCCGGAGAGGTGATACCGGAGATCGTAGAACCGATCGTCAGCCGCCGGACGGGCAAGGAGAAGATTTTTCACATGCCCAAACGCTGCCCGGTATGCGGCTCCGAGGTCATCAAGCCCGAAGACGAGGCTATGCACCGCTGCACCAACGCTGCCTGCCCCGCGCAGGCGCTGGAAAGGATAAAGCACTTCGTCGGCCGTGGCGCCATGGATATAGAGGGTATCGGCGAAATGATGTCGCAGACGTTGTTCGAGGCGGGACTGATAAAAGACGTCGGTGACATTTACTATGTTACACGGGACCAGCTTCTCGGTCTGGAGAGAATGGCCGATAAAAGCGTGGCCAAAATACTGAACTCCATCGAAAACAGTAAAAACCGTCCGCTGGCGCGAGTAATCTTTGCCCTGGGCATACCGGGCATCGGCGACCAGACAGCCGAGCTGCTGGCAGAACATTTCAGCAGCCTCGATGAGCTATCGCGTGCTTCCGCGGAGCATCTCCAGGAAATACCGTCCATCGGGCCCAAAATTGCCGACAGTATACTGGCCTTCTTCCGCCAGAAAGGTAACCAAAAAATCATAGACAAGCTCAGGAACGCCGGCGTTAAGCTGGAGGCGGAAAAGGTGAAAAGAGGAGACTTGCCTCTGGCCGGTCTCGATTTCGTCATCACCGGCAGGCTCGAAGCTTTCCCACGGGAGCAAGCCGAGGCTAAAATAAAAGAGCTGGGCGGCAAGGCCGTCTCCGACATCACCAGGAAAACGAGTTACCTGGTGGTAGGCCAGGACCCGGGTTCTAAGCTGGGCCGGGCCCAGTCGCTGGGCACCAAGATCCTTACTGAAGCCGAGTTCGTGAAACTGCTGAAACAGGCGGCAGATGAAGTAAAATAACAGTACTCTGCAAACCAGGTGACAGACACCCTCTGCTTAATGCGTCCCAAGAACATATAGAACGGCAATGGCACTGCCATATAGCAAAATTAAAGCCATGCTGTCTAAGCCTACCCAAATCCGTGGCCATAATCTATGGCGGAAAATCATCCCGGTGGCGACCACGCAGCTCATAACTATTGCAAACAGAGCAGTGACGATATGATCCGTAGTTACATATGACAGAACAGGTCCAGTGGTATAAAACAGGTCATCAACAAAGATAATAACGCCCATATTAAACAGATTACTGCCGATCACATTGCCAACGGCCATATCCGGCGCACCCAAGCGTACAGCTGAAATTGAGACGACAATTTCTGGCGCTGACGTACAAATGGCCAGAAATAGCGTACCGATAAAACTTGAATTGAGGCCGGTGACCTCGGACAGCTCGTTACCTATAAGCCCCAACCAAACGCCAGCCCCAATAGTTGCCACCGACGCTATGCCGAAATAGATGCTGGTCTTTCTTATGGATACATTCTCATAGTTTATCTCTACTGCTCCATCGACCTCAGGCTTACTTTGCTGAGCCCGTTGGAAATGAAATAGCATATATTGAGCTAATAAATAAAGGCATAACAGGACTGGCGAATAGAGCCCTATATAGCCGAGTATGCCCAGCGAAGCCACGTTTTGTGCAAGGAAGATTGAGGTTGAGGCCATTGCGATAAGCAAGGTGCTCAATATAGTGGCCAGAACCATGCCAGTGCCGAGGTAGTGAAGCACCGGGCCACGGGTATAAACAACATCGATTATGGCAATAATGACCAGGTTTATTAAATTTGATCCGAAGAGATCGCCCAAACTCAAATCAGGTTTTCCCACCAAAGCTACGGAACTAACGCCGGTGGCCAGTTCCGGTAAGGAAGTTATCGCCGCCAGAAGGACCACGCCGACCCAAATACGCCCCAGGCCCGTTTTTTCGGCAATTACATCACCATATTTGGAAAGCTTAGTCCCGGCTATCAATATAACGGCCAGGCATACTAAAAACTTTATCCAAACCAAGGTGAGTTTCCCTCTACAATTGCTTTTACTATGATAAGTGCCAGCATATTAATTGTTCAAGTACTTGCTATAAAATGAGAGTTGATCGTTCACAGCCTTCTCGAAATTACTCCCACTGTAGATATCAAAGTGGCCGATGGGGTAGTGGATTACCTGGGCAAATTGTCCCAGTCGTTCCTCGGCTTTTTTAACGACATTGACCGGAAGTGCAATATCGTAATCGCATACCTGTAGAAGCACCGGACAATGTATTTTATCCAGTTGGTTGATTGGCCTGTATTTATCCATCCTTATTGCAATACGTGCGCAGGCTTCGTTGACAAAATCATCTGGCGCCAGTTCTTCGAAAGCATTCCAGGCATCCATATCGGCCATTAATGCAATCGTGCCCGGCTTCCCAACAATGGGTATTTTATGAGGCGATAAACCCAGCCAGGACCGCACTAAATCTCGTTGACCATGCCCGGCCATTTTGAATATGTGTTTAATACCCACAAGATGTAATTGCGCTTCGGCTGCTTCACCGCCATCAAGTAAAGGGCATTGGGCGGCAACACAGGCTATGTTTTTATCCTTTGCAGCAGTTACCAGAACATGGCCACCACTGAGAGAAGTACCCCAGAGGGCTACTTTTGCCGGATTGATCTGTTTTAAACTTCGTACATAACTAATAGCCGCTGCATAATCTTCAAGTTGAGACGGTATCCATATTAACTGCCTGGGAGAGCCACTGCTTTTGCCGGTGTATCTATAGTCGAAGGCAAGTACCGCCATACCAGCTTCCTGGAATCGGACAGCGTACGCGTCAAGTGCCATATTTTTAGTGCCCCCTAACCCGTTCGCCATAACGATACACGGCACTGATGAAGACATTTTTTCGGGCAGGTATAGCCATGCACTTATTGAAGTTCCGTCTACGGTAAAGGTCACATCTTTCCTTAGCCCGAATTTTTCGCCTTTTCGATCTGGTGATGACTGTAGCCGCGCCTTAAGGTCCTGTTTCGGCACTGATACACCAGGATACAACCCGGCTATCAACAACTCAATTATAAATGCCCCTACTATGACACCCAGAATGATTCCAGCACACGCAAGAAAGATCATCCCAGACCTCCATCTATCCGATATGTCTAATCATGTTATTAACAACATTATAATACTCGAGCATTGAGACAGGTAGGGAGTTTGCATATTCCTGATCATTTTACATGAGTTAGACGGTATTGAAGCCAAAATAATAATACGCTATACTCATTTTTAAGAAAAGCTGGGGCAAGGTCAAGTGAGAACAAGAATATTTTTATTGTATCTATTCGCCATTATACTGATAGTTAATGCCTGTGCTATGCCACCGGCGCAAAAGGCGGTAGTCAGCGTGTCACCCGGCACCAGCGGTACTAAATATTTCCTTTATGGCGTCTGGGGTAACTCCCCTTCAGACATATTTGCCGGTGGATTTAATGGTAGTATCCTTCACTATGATGGTACGAGCTGGGGTAACATGACCAGCGGAACCACAAAAGCCATCTATGACCTTTGGGGTAGCTCCTCGTCAGACGTCTTCGCAGTGGGTAGTGGCGGTACCATCCTTCACTATGATGGACAATCCTGGGATGCCATGACAAGCGGAACCATACAAAACCTTTATGGCACCTGGGGCAATTCCTCCTCAGATGTCTTCGCCGTTGGTGGAGGGGGCACTATCCTGCACTACGACGGCGAAACCTGGGGCACTATGAAAAGCGGCACCGCAAACGCCTTTTACTATATCTGGGGAAGCTCCTCTTCTGATGTATTCGCTGTTGGCTTTCTTGGAACTATATTTCATTACGATGGCAAGACCTGGGACATAATGACAAGCGGGACAGAAAACGACCTTTACGGCATCTGGGGAAGTTCCTCTTCCGATGTATTCGCCGTTGGCTTTCTTGGAACTATACTGCATTACGATGGCAAGACCTGGGAGACAATGACAAGTGGAACAATAAATGACCTCTACTGTGTCTGGGGCAGCTCTTCCGCTGAAGTCTTCGCTACAGGATTTGATGGCACCATCCTTCGCTACGACGGCAATGCATGGAGCGACATGATAAGCGGCACCAAAAGCGCCCTTTATTACATTTGGGGTAGCTCTTCTTCAGATATCTTCGCCGTTGGGAGTGGCGGCATAATCTTGCATTACGATGGGAGATCCTGGAGTGCGGTCGCAAAAGAACCATAGCTGATTTTTATCCGGTTGCTGAAAATCCGTTATCTTAGCCTAAACGGGTATCATCTGATATATTGTGCTCCCTAATTTAAGCTCAGAAGAACCGCAATCTAATAACCACACAAAAAAGAAATGAAAATAATAATCGGCCTGGGAAACCCGGGTAAAATCTATGCCCGTAACCGTCATAACGTCGGTTTCCGTTGCATTGACCATCTGGCCAAGCTCCATTCTATCGGAACCAGCAGGCGCCAGTGTCATTCTCAGGTAGGTACGGATAAAATTGACGGCATCAAAGTGATGCTGGTTAAACCCGCAACCTTCGTTAACCAGAGCGGCGAGGCTGTAGGCTGCCTGGTGCGAACCCACAATGTGGCACTAAGCGACCTTATCGTGATTCATGACGACCTGGACTTGCCACTGGGCAAGCTACGAATTCGTCCCAGCGGCAGTGCCGGCGGCCACAAGGGTATGAGCTCGATTATTTCAGCGCTGGACAGCGATGATTTTCCGCGGATAAAGGTGGGCATCGGCCGCCCGGTAACAGTAGACGGAACAGCGATATCGGACGAAGATAAGATAGTGGACTACGTGTTGAGCGATTGTACTCCGAAAGAAGACGATCTTATCAAGGCAGCTATCGCTCAGGTGGCTAAAGCCATACAATGTATACTCACCGAAGGCGTAACCGCCGCCATGAACAAGTTTAACTGAGTAGCGAGTTATTTAATTAGAAATTGCCCAAGGTATAATGGCCAGACCACCAGACCCAGTATAATCTTCCACCATACCAGGTTGGCATAGCCGATGGTGAACAGCCAGCCGGCAAACCAGAGAGCTCCGGCAAGACTCGACCCCGTGTGACTAATTGCGTGTTTCATTTCCGCCATTGAAGTCCTCCATTCGTTTTATCGCGAGGTCCAGTGCACCTGTAGATAGAAAACTAATTTTAGTTTAGTTTCAGCAGTTCGATCTCGAAAGTCAGGTCTTTGCCGGCTAGGGGATGGTTGCCATCCAGTGTAATCGTCCCGTTGTCGGAGATAGCCATCACCGTAAACTGATATTGCTCACCATTGGCTCCGACAGTTGTCAACACCTGTCCCACAGCCAGTTCCTCGACGGTCTTAATTCTGTCCCGTGACACCTGTATTTCCATGTTATCCAGACGAGGCCCGTAGGCTTCAGCCGCCGGAATGTTCACCGTTTTCTTTTCGCCTACTTTCATTCCCAGCATCGCATTTTCGAATCCCGGAATCACCTGGCCTGCTCCCACAGTAAATTCCAGCGGGGTCCGACCCACGGATGAGTCAAACACGGTGCCGTCGGCCAGCGTACCGGTATAGTTCACCTGCACCACGTCGCCGTCCTTGGCGGTGGCGGCAGGCGCCGAACTGCATCCAGCGACTACCACTCCAATAAGTACAGTAGCAATTAAGGCCATGTAACCAAATTTATACACTTTATCCTCCAATTCTATATTAAGCTCCCCGGCTCAACGAAATACCGGCGGCAGAAACTGCAGATAGTCTTTGCCGGTTATGGCGCCGGCACAGATGAAAGCCGAGTGGGCCGCGCCCTCTATACCTCCCTCGTTAAGGCGCTTGCCATATGTATCACCTGCAAAATAAAGGCCCTCAACCGTAAGGCACTTTACGTCAACCCATTCGTCCTCGGGATGACGCCATAATATACAGGTGTCTCCTACCGTAAACAACTTAAACTCCAGCGATTTTCTCCATCCTGGAAATGCCGAATCGGCAAACTGCAGCATGCGGTCGATCACGATATCGACTTTCTTCTTGTCATGCGCTTCTTCCGCCAGGATACTGCTGGCCATACCCGCCAGGTGTTTACCTTCGGGTGCAGTCGTCGGCGCCATGGTTGACATTGAAACTACGTCGAGCGGAACATTGCCCCGGAATAATCCTTCACTCTCGGGAATCAAAACGGAGGTATGATAGAAAGACCTAGAGTCCACTTCAAGCTCACAGAAGGTACTCAGCGGTTGGGTCATGCCGAACTGGGCGGCCACCATTGATGTATGTATTACGCTTTTGGTTAATTTTACAAAATCCGGCGGCAGCATTTTTTCAGGTATTATTTTGAGCAACACCTTTGGCGGAACGGTACAGACTACCACCGGTGCCTTTACTTCAACGGTATTGCCTTCGATTTCAGCAACCACGCCACCCGCTCTCCCGTCTTTGACCACAAGCTCCTTTACCCTGGCATCCGTGAATATGTCACCACCCACCTCTTTAACAGCAGCGGCGAAACCCTCGGTAATAAAACGGTGCCCCGGTGCGCCGGCAAAGCCCCAGGAACCGTTGGTTATATGGACACCGGTCTCCTGGACCTGCAAAAATACCTTCAGGTTTTCACCGGCGGCATTCAGTGCCGGGTCATTGATGATTGTCTGAAAAGTCCCCATAGAATAATGGAATTCCTGCGCCAACTCGCTTTTAGTTATGCCTTCCACCCAATCTTTGAGGGTTACATGGTCGAGCTGCTCAGCTTCAGCAATATTATGTACCTGGAACTTGTGCTTGTGTACCTTGACCATTTCAGCATAGTCTTCATCGGTCATCCAGCCGTATTTTTCTTTCCTGCCCACGATATAAGGTTTCCAATCATGGTCGTACCACACAAAGCCCCTGTTGGAGTAAAAAATCGACGGCTTATTAAATAATGCCAGGGCCCGGCTCACACGCCCACGGTTGGTATACCAGGCTCCTCTACCGCCGGCTTCCAGAACATACCCGTGAAGCATTTTCTTCTTGATCAGCGTGGGCAAGTCGGGCTCGGTCCGATCGCTGACCCAGGAGTGAGCCGATAATGCCAGTGTCTTGCCGAATTCCCCGGCATCTCTAATGGCTTCTCCGCGGAACGACGTAGCCCTGCCTCCAACCTGCGACGAGGCTTCCAGTATCAGGACTTTTTTACGCTCCATGTTAGACAGCAGGGCACCGACCAGCGACCCGGCTATTCCGCAGCCAACTACTATTACATCGTAATCCTTTGAGATTTTGGCGGACATTTCGACTCCTTGCCTGAAACAAACATAATGCCTTCAGACCCGCGAATTTTACACCCCCGTTTACCCGTAAGCAATTCAATTCATTATATCGCATATAATTGCCGCTGCCAGATTCCAATGATATAATGGCTGAAAAGCAGCCAGGGCAAACTTTTTTTAACGTGGCCAAACCAAATTTCGACAGGAAATTGACCATCGCCGTTATAGGCGGGGGAAAATGTACTGCTCAGGAAGCGGCGCTGGCGGAGACCGTAGGCAGAGAGCTGGCTAAACGCGGCGTGGTTCTGGTCTGCGGCGGTTTAACCGGAATTATGGAAGCCGCCTGCCGCGGAGCTGCTATTGAGTCCGGACTAACCGTCGGAATCCTTCCAACTGAAAATCCTGCTGATTCCAATCCGTACGTCCAGATACCCATCGCCACCGGCATCGGCCATGCCAGAAACCTGGCGGTGGTCAGGTCGGCCCAGGCTGTAATCGCCATCGACGGCGACTACGGGACGCTGAGCGAGGTCGGTTTCGCTTTAAAGGGCGGCATTCCCGTTGTCGGCCTGCGCACCTGGTCGCTGTATAAAAACGGAGAGGAAGACAGGTCGATAGTCAAAGCCGATGACGCTGTTGAAGCCGTGGAAAAGGCCATAGCTCTGGCAAAGGGACAGAAACCGGACTGACATGGCGAAAACTACGAAAGCCTCCATTAAGACAATCGCAGCCCGTGAGATTCTCGATTCTCGCGGTAATCCCACCATCGAAGCGCAGGTGGTACTGTCCGATGGGGCATCCGGTATAGCCGCGGTCCCTTCGGGCGCCAGCACCGGCAAACACGAAGCTGTGGAGCTCAGGGACGGCGATAAGTGCCGCTACGGCGGGCTGGGTGTCCTGAAAGCCGTCAGCAACGTTAACGCTAAGATAGCTCCGGCACTGGTCGGTATGGTTGCCTCATCACAAGAGGAAATCGATGACAAGATGGTTCAGCTCGATGGCACAGCCGATAAGTCCAACCTGGGAGCCAACGCACTGCTCTCCGTATCACTGGCAACAGCTAAAGCGGCAGCCGCCTCAGCCGGGCAGCCGCTCTACCGATTTCTTGGAGGCAACGATGCGCACCTGCTGCCTGTGCCCATGCTGAACATCCTCAACGGCGGCAAACACGCCGAAAATTCCACCGACCTGCAGGAGTTTATGGTAGTGCCTGCGGGGGCTTCCAATTTCAGTCAGTCGCTACAGATGGCTACGGAAATTTATCATTCGCTTAAAAAAGCCATTAAGGTAAAGGGATTGAACAGCAACGTCGGTGATGAGGGCGGTTTCGCTCCATCACTGGAATCGAATAAACAGGCTGTGGAACTCATCCTGGCAGCAATCGACTTGGCTGGCTACAAGGCTGGAAACGACTGCTTTATTGCTCTAGACCCGGCATCCAGCAGCTTTTATGTTGATGGGAAATACGTACTGGCCAGGGATGGACTTAAGCTTACCAGCGAGGAAATGATCACGTACTACACCGATTGGGTCTCCAGATACCCTATTATAATTATCGAAGACGGACTGGATGAGGATGACTGGCCGGGCTGGGTATCAATGAACTCTCGTCTGGGGAAGAAGATTATGCTGATAGGCGATGACCTGTATACCACCAACATCAAGCGCCTAGAACAGGGCATAAGTCAGAAGGCATCCAACGCCATACTGATTAAACCTAATCAGATTGGCACACTGAGTGAAACTTTCGCTGTAGTGAAGAGAGCGCAAGAGGTGGGTTGGTCGACCATAATGAGCCACCGCTCGGGTGAGACCGAGGATACCACCATAGCCGACCTGGCAGTCGCCGTCGGCTCGGGTTTGATAAAGACCGGGGCACCCTGCCGCAGCGAACGCGTGGCCAAGTATAACCGCCTGCTGAAAATAGAGGAGGAACTGGGGGCTAACGCCCGGTTTGCCGGTAAGGAAGCAATTTCGATATAGGAGGTCGAAATGGAAATAGTCCAGGGAGTACACCAGATAAAGGTCCCGCTGCCGGGAGCCATGGACAGCATGAATATATACCTGATAGAAGGCACCCAGGGCAACCTGCTCATTGACACCGGTTTTGACACTCCCGAGGCTTTCGGCGCTCTTCGCGACGCTCTCAAATTCAGCGGCTTCGGATTCAAAGACATCACCGTGATTGCTGCCACGCACGTCCACCCCCATCATTTCGGGCTGGTGAGCAAGCTAAAACAACTGTCCGGGGCCAAGGTGGCCCTCGGTGAAATAGAAGCCAGATTTATCGATACGCGATACGGCAAAACCGACACACTGTTGAAGCAAGTCAAACAACTACTGGTATCTAACGGCGTACCGGAAAGCGACTCGACTTCGCTGGCTGAATCGTCCCTGGCCATAAAAGAATTCGTCAGCGTAGTCAAACCCGATATCATTTTGAAAGACGGAGACAAAATTACCGTAGCCTCCCAGGAGTTTAAAGTTATACTGACACCGGGACACTCCACAGGTCACATTTGTTTCTACGAGCCCAAGCGGAAGATGTTCTTTTCCGGCGACCACCTGTTGCCGGATATATTTCCGCATATAGCTTTTCATCCTCAGTCGGGAGAAAATCCGCTGGCCGACTTTTTTAAATCGATAGAATCGCTGGGCAATCTGGACATCAATTTCATTTTTCCCGGTCACGGCTCGGTCTTCAGCGGCTTCAAGCTCAGGCTGGGAGAACTGCATTATTATCACGAGCAGCGGCAGCGGGAAGTGATGAGGATAATTGAGTCTGACACCAAGAGCGCTTATCAGATAGCTAGCGAGCTGCCGTGGACGCCCGCCGGTGACTCGGTCCCATTCAATAAGCTATCGGCTTTTGATAAGAGGCTGGCAGTGATGGAAACGCTGGCCGAGCTTAAACTGATGGTCAGCCAGGGCAAGGCACAAAAAGTAGTTAAAGAGAATATCGACCTCTACTTTGCAGGGGGCTAGTCTAAACACAGTATGGATGCACAAATAAAGAGAAGGGTCCAATCGCTGAAGCTGAAATACAAGGCTGTTCCCCAGCCGGAGCTTTTGATAACCATACCCAATCCCAGTCCTAATCCCGATTACGAAGAAGAAATCATCACTTCGGAGTTCACCACCCTGTGTCCCCTCAATCCTGGCCAGCCTGACTACGCCAGGCTGAGTATAAAATTTGTTCCTGATAAAAAGATAATCGAGTTGAAATCACTAAAATTCTATCTGACAAGCTACCGTATGGCGGAAATATTTTTTGAAGAGGCGACCAACCGCGTCCTCAACGACCTGGTGGCTGCAATCAAACCGAAAAGAATGGATATCGTAGCCGAATGGAACGTCAGGGGTGGTATTCTCACCAGAGTCAGTGTTAGTTATAGCAAGAAGCGCTGAACCGTTCTATGCCGAATACCCGGCCATTGACATCAGCGATTGGAGGTGCACAATGCCGAACGTATATAGACATAAATTAAACAACGCCATCACTATTTGCGTAGGAGCCAGCATTTACTGGTTCGTGATTATGTGCCGGCTCCTTTACTACTTTTTGAAGGGAAGCTAAATCGGGCAATCGTAAACCAGGGCATTGGCAGCGCAGTCACACCAAGCTATAATGTTTGAGCGGCTGGATTGACGGGAGCAAAAGCGATCCCGGACTCTTCAACCATAAATACAATCAAGGAGGACTAACATGGCGCAGAAAATCGGTATCAACGGCTTCGGTCGCATCGGCCGGCTGGCCTTCAGAGTCATTAACCAGCATTACAGGGATAAGCTTGATGTAGCAGTTGTCAACGACCTGACAGACTCCCGGACCAATGCTCATCTGCTTAAATACGACAGCAACTACGGCATCTATCCGGGCAAAGTTGAGGCCAAGGACGATGCCATCATGGTCGACGGCGAGTCTACAAAAGTAATCGCTGAGCGCGACCCAGGCAAAATCCCGTGGAAAGACTATGGTGCGGACATTGTCATCGAGTCCACCGGTCTGTTTACCGATGCCGCCAAAGCTTCAGCCCATTTTCAGGGCGGCGCTAAAAAAGTAATTATCTCAGCGCCCGCGAAGGGCGAGGATATCACCATCGTTCTGGGCGTTAACGAGCAAAAATACGATCCGAAAAAGCACAACGTGATCTCCAATGCCTCGTGTACCACCAACGGCATTGCCCCGGTAGTCAAGGTTTTGAATGATAATTTCGGCGTAAGCAAGGGGTTCCTGACCACGATTCACGCCTATACCAACGACCAGAGGCTGCAGGACATGTACCATAAAGACCTGCGCCGGGCTCGTGCCGCAGCCATGAACATTGTCCCCACTTCCACCGGCGCCGCCAGGGCTCTGGGTCTCGTGCTGCCGGAAATGCAGGGCAAGCTCGATGGTGTGGCCTTCAGGGTCCCTGTACCGACGGTCTCGCTATGCGACTTCGTCGCCGACCTCGACAAACAGGTGACTATCGAGCAGGTAAACAAAGCTTTCAAGACGGCGGCCGATGGCAAACTCAAGGGT
>Ga0214474_1001096_pt1 | contig 12682 bp, 9 predicted proteins | sample RVTome_2_FD_187335 | JGI IMG/M metagenome (GOLD analysis project Ga0214474, IMG submission 187335) | Soil microbial communities from uranium-contaminated site in the Upper Colorado River Basin, Wyoming, United States - RVT95D214 HiSeq ...
CCTTTTCCGCCCCGATGCCTGCATCTCGAAGTCAGCGATTACGTGCTTTAATTTATCCTTAGGATGAATATCACTGACAGCCATTCCAGTCAGCTCTTCTGTATCATAACCTAACATCTCACATATGGCTGGATTGGCGTATAAGAAACCTTTTGTGTCCATATCTGATATGAGTATTCCGTCAGGGCTGTATTCAAACAGTGCTCTGTATTTTCCTTCGCTCTCCAAGCCACTTGTTGGCGGAGATTCAAATTTTTCTTTGCCCGGTTGTTTTCTTGTCACGAAGTCCTCCATGGTGAGAGATAAGCAAGTTACATTTTTAATCCTGGCAACAGAATGATAGGGGTAACGCGAAAATCCCCTATCTCAGCCCAGCTGACATGAAAGGTATTACGTGGGTCGGTTATCCTGCCGCTCATCTTTTTAATTGATGCCCATTTCAAATAAAAAGGGTACCATCGACCTCTTTAAGAAGTTAGGTCTGGTACCCTGTTAATCGAGTATTCCAGTGATTCAGAGTATCACCCAGGCCTGCGAGTCTCAGAGGCCATCAAGCATACTCTGACATTTACGTTACTCTTGTTCGTAACCTTTGTCAATACTTCAAATAGTCTGGTTGTGTGAACGTCTTAACTTTAGCTTACCAAGATTGCTGTTACATTTTGTTTTTCTACGACGCTTCGCTTTATGTTACTCGATGAGGACCAGGGCGACAAGGCTTCATGGATTACCTGTCGTCAGTTCGAGTCTGACCTCTGGCTCCATTAGTTCCTTTCAAGAACCTCTCCAATTTTTTCCTTAAAATCCTTATCTCAGGGCAGTCGCCGCATGTTATAATGGTTCTGTAGACAGCCGCGTGGCAATTTGTTTAGAGACTACGGTGGGGGAGGATAATGACCCAAGCCCTCATTGTTCTTTGCATATACAACACAAACGTAATACAGGACATAAAATAAAGGAGGTGTAACTACATGTTTGCTATTACTCTGCCTGCACTACCCAGCCTGGCGGTCACCGGTCTGATCGGCGGCATAATCGCGCTGGTCTTCGGAATCCTTATCCTGATTTTCCCCCGGATACTCAACTACCTGGTCGGCATCGCCCTTATCATCTGGGGTATATTGAGTATTTTAGGTGGCGGATGGGGAATAGCCATAGGCATTTTAGCTCTCATCTTCGGGATAATTGTTATGATCTTCCCGAGAATTCTAAACTACCTGGTGGCCGCTTACTTTATTATAGTGGGGCTGATAACCATCTTTGCGTCCGGTTTTGCTGCCTGGTCAGTCATCGTAGGTATCATCCTGCTGGTACTCGGCATCATCATATTGGTATTCCCGGCCATAATTAACATCATTATAGGTATCGCCTTTATCGTGCAGGGAGTTATCGCTATCGCCCATTACTTCGGCTGGTTTTAACCGGATCAGCCCCAGGCCTGGCATAGTGGTTTATATTTGAGGCTATTTTATATAGCTGGGAGTGACGGCGTCCCCGACGCGTCAGGAGGAAAGCTATGGCTTATGTGCTCATCGCCCTGGGCGTGGCTATTTTCGGCATCGGCATGATGCTATATTTTCAGGCCCAGATGGTTCTGAGGCCTAAAAAACAGCTGGCTTTTGCCAAACAATTCTGGTGGTTAGGAGCTATCTGGATGGTGCTGGGATTGGTTGCGGCCATAGGCGGAGTCGTCGGTCTGTTTAGCGGAATGATTTAAGGGGCTTACTTTAAATCGTGGAATCTGATTAGCTGCGCATAGCTAATCATGCCGCTTTCAGCCACGTTATCGACTTCGATACCGGCTTCAACCGCCGCGGCTACAGGATTCAGCCCGCCCAGCAGCGCCATACCGATACGGTTGGTACCAACCGAAATCTGGCAAACCGGCTCGCCGGTGTTTCCCAGGGCGTAGACGCCTCCCATGCCGGCTTCTTTCAGCTCTGCCACCACACGTTCTACTACGGGTCTGGCGGGAGCCGGCAGCTCGCGGAAGTTTGCCAGTATCTTGCCATTACCTGTCCTGGCAGCCTCGCCAACGCTCGTCATCTTGGCACGGATGTACTGCTCCGACGGATCCAGCGAGGTACCGCCGTAGTTGATAATGGCCACGAACCGCTTTGGTTTCGAATCTTTGATTTCAAGCACACCGCCGAACCTGGAATCTACGGGAACGCCGTTCTTCAGCAGTACTCCGTTTACTATGATGCTGCATACCGTGGCCAGGCCCACCTTGCTGCGCGGAATAACCACGTCACCAAGTTTCTTACCTTCACCGGCAACGGCCACCATCTGGCTTATGCAGAGCCCGGTTTCAAAGGCGCCTCGCATAGCCTCAAGCGCCTTCGGGAAAACCTCTTTGTCGAATAGAGAGGTGTTGATGGGAAATAGGCCGCTCCGGGTTTTAGGATCGAACGTGGTATTGAAAGCTAACAGCTCGAGTTTATCCAGTATAAAGCCCAACTGCTCGGGCACCCGTGCTTCACGAATCTCTTCCAGACCCCGCGGCGTTATCATACGGCCGTCCCGGCCCATCGGCTTAGTGTAGCCTCTCTCGTCGGCGATTCTGAGGTGGTATCTGACCGTCCTTTGATTTAGAGAAAGGCCCAGCTCTTCCAGCTTGCGGGCGATGGCGATAGAGCCCAAAGGCTCAGAAGATTCGCTCAAGACCTTGAGGATCAATAGTATCTTTTTTTCTGTATCCCCGGCGGCAGAGGAAATCATTAGCCCCCCTACATTAGACGTATTATACTATCTCTGAATAGAAAACAGAATGCCCAACGAAAACCAAAGACCAAAAGCTCAAAATACAAAGCAAGGAGCAAAAACGGATATTTTGCTGATTAACAATTACTCTCCCATGATGGGAGAAAACTAATGTGAGGCGGAATGCCTGTTTGATTATATGCTAGCGTGGACCCGCTAGATATTCCGCCAGGGGGTTGACGTTGAAGTTGCGCGTCCCGCTGGACAATGCTTTCAATGCCACCCGGGCGGTGTCCAGCGAGGTAAAGCAGGGGATGCGCATCTCGGTGGCAGCCCGCCGGATCTGAAAACCGTCTTGCATTGGGACCCGACCGCCGGTAGGTGTATTTAATACGCCGACGACTGACCCGTCGTTGATAATGTCGATAACGTTGGGGTGGCCTTCGCCCAGTTTCTTCCCTATCTTCTTAACTTTAATGCCCGATTTTTCTATCAGCCGCGCCGTGCCTTCGGTGGCATAAAGCTGGTAGCCGAGAGAATAGAATCCCTTAATGATGGGTAAGGCTTCAGACTTGTTCTGATTGGCAATACTGAACAGCAAGCTGCCAGAGGACGCAAGCATAAGACCGGCCGATATAAGCGCCTTGGTCAATGCGGCGTCATAAGTATAGTCGATACCCATGACCTCGCCGGTAGATTTCATTTCCGGGCCAAGATAGGTGTCCACACCGATCAACTTGGACATGGAAAATACCGGAGCCTTTATGCCGACCAGTTTTTGTTTCTTCCACAAGCCGCCCTTATAACCCTGCTCCTTGAGCTGACTGCCGAGCATTATTTTGGTGGCAATTTTTACCATGGGTACGCTGGTCACTTTGGAAATGAAAGGTATCGTCCGGCTGGCGCGTGGATTCACTTCCAGTATATAAACGTATGAAGGGCCGGTGTGCTCACCTCTAATAATAACGAACTGTATATTCATCAGGCCTTTTATCTGAAGTGCTAAACCTATTCTGGTAGCGTAATCGACGATGGTTTCTACCTCGTAATTGGTCAGGTTTTGTGATGGGTAAACGGCAATCGAATCGCCGCTGTGCACACCGGCGCGTTCAATATGTTCCATTACTCCGGGTATGAGGACTTCTTCCCCGTCACAGACGGCATCGATCTCGACCTCTTTGCCTTCGAAATACTTGTCAATCAGCGTGGGGTGACGGCTGTCCATTTCCAGCGCCAGAGACATGTAACGCTCCAGCTCTTCCTGGTTATGCACTATTTCCATCGCCCTGCCGCCCAGCACATAGCTGGGCCGGACCAGCACCGGGTAACCCAGGGATTTCGCCGTTTTGACCCCTTCCTGAACTGAAGTAACGCCGGCTCCGGGAGGCTGGGGTATACCCAGGTTGTTGAGGAAGTTTTCGAAGCGTCGACGGTCTTCAGCTATATCGATAGTTTCCGCGGTGGAGCCGATTATCGGCATATTGCTGCGCGCCAATGACTCGGTTAAATTGATAGCGGTTTGACCGCCGAATTGGACTATTGACGGCGGACAGATGTCGTTTTTCTGTGTGCCCTCGTTTTCGAGTATGTCGCGCACACTTTCTTCGTCCAGGGCTTCAAAATAAAGCCGGTCGCTGGTGTCGAAGTCGGTTGACACCGTTTCCGGGTTGGAGTTGACCATGATGCTTTTGATACCCGTTTCTTGAAGCGCCCACGCAGAATGAACAGAACAGTAATCGAACTCTATGCCCTGGCCTATACGAATGGGGCCGCTGCCGATGACAACCGCTTTTTTATCGAGTAAGGGCTCGGCCTCGTTTTCTCTTTCGTAGCTGCTGTAGAAATAGGGTGTTTCGGCATCGAATTCGGCAGCGCAGGTATCCACCATCTTGTAGACCGGGCTGATGTGCCAGTTGTGCCTCAGCTGGCGTACCCGCTCCGGCAGTCTATCAGCCAGGGTGGCGATTTGCTCGTCCGAAAATCCCAGCCTTTTTGCCTGCCACAGTGATTCCGGCGTCAGCGGTTCGGCCAGGAGTTTTTTCTCCATTTCCACGATGTTTGATAATTTGCTGATAAACCAGGGGTCGATACCGGTATGCTGTGCCACCTTGTCACAGCTAATGCCGCGTCTTAGCGCCGCCATAATTGCCCACAGCCGGAGGTCGTTGGGATGAAGCGGGTATGAGTTCAGATTGGTGCTTCTTTCCCAGCTCCTGTCTTCCCACAGCAGCGACTTCTTGCCGAATTCAAGAGAGCGAACGGCTTTTTGCAGAGCGGCTTCGAAACAGCGATCGATGGCCATGACTTCACCGGTGGCTTTCATCTGGCTGCCGAGCTTGCGGTCTCCCAGCGCAAACTTATCGAAAGGCCAGCGTGGTATTTTTACCACACAATAGTCAAGCGCCGGCTCGAAGGCGGCCTTTGTCTTGCCGGTCACCCGGTTCATTATTTCATCGAGTCTTTTACCCATGGCTATTTTGGCTGCCACGCGGGCGATGGGATAACCGGTAGCCTTGCTGGCCAGCGCCGAACTGCGGCTGACACGCGGATTTACCTCGATAATGTAGTACTGGCTTTTTTCGATATTTAGCTGGTCGGGCGCCCATTTTTCAGCTACCACGCGGCTTGGTGTCAGGGCGAACTGGATATTGCAGCCGCCCTCGATGCCCAATGCCCTGATGATTTTAAGGCTGGCCGACCTCAACATCTGGTACTCTTTATCGGTTAAGGTCTGACTGGGTGCCACGACAATGCTGTCTCCGGTATGCACCCCCATAGGATCGATGTTCTCCATATTGCACACCGTTATGCAGTTATCGGCGCCATCCCGCATGACCTCATACTCTATTTCCTTCCAGCCGAGCAGGCACTTCTCCACCAGTACCTCGTGGGTCAGGCTTGATGTTAGACCGCCAGACACCACGGCCTCCAGCTCTTTTATGGTATTAACAATGCCGCCTCCCGTTCCCCCCAGCGTATATGAGGGCCGGACTATCAGCGGCAGGCCTATTTTCCCAGCCAGCTCCTTCGCCTGAAACACTGAATTAACTGTGGCGCTTTCCGGTACCGGTTCGCCGATATCGAGTAGAAGCTTTTTGAACAGGGACCGTTCTTCGGCTTTCTTAATCGTTTCCAGTGACGTGCCCAGAAGTTTAACACTGTACTTATCGAGCACCCCGGCATCGGCAAGCTCAACGGCGAGGTTAAGCCCGGTCTGTCCGCCCAGCGTGGGCAGCAGGCCATCGGGACGTTCGCGCTCGATTATACGGGAGACCACTTCTACGGTCAGCGGCTCGATGTAGACGATGTCGGCGATACCCTCATCGGTCATTATAGTAGCCGGATTCGAGTTTACCAGCACCGTGGTCACGCCCTCTTCGCGCAGAGATTTGCAGGCCTGCGTGCCGGCGTAGTCGAACTCGGCCGCCTGCCCGATTATTATCGGGCCAGAGCCGATTACTAAGACTTTCGAAATTTTAGCCATTACCCTATCATCTCCAGCCACCGTTCGAATAAGTAAATGTTATCCTGTGGGCCCGGGGAGCCTTCTGAATGATACTGTATGGACAGCAGCGGGAGTTCGTGATGGCGGAAACCTTCAACCGTATTATCATTCAGATTTATCTGGCTGACCTCGAGTCCTCCCTTAATACTGCCGTCGTCCACTGCATAGCCGTGGTTCTGCGTGGTGATGTTGACTTTATTAGTAGCCAGGTCACAGACAGGATGGTTGCCGCCCCGGTGTCCGAACTTTAGCTTAAAGGTCTTCGCGCCAAAAGCGCGGCCTATAAGCTGGTGCCCCAGACAAATGCCCATTACCGGCTTTTTATAAACCAGCTCCTGGACCGTCCTGGTCAGGTAGTCAAGAAGCGCCGGGTCACCGGGACCCGGAGACAAAACCACTCCGTCCGGTTTAAGTTCCAGAATATCCGACGACGGCATGGTGCAGGGGACAATGGTAACGGAGCAGCCAAACCGGGCTAGTATGCGGGCGATGTTATATTTCAAGCCCATGTCCAGGATAACGATGTGGTGCTGCGATCGGCCGGCGGTTGTCAATTCCCACGGATACGATTTGTCGGTGGTAACTTCTTTGACGTAATCAACGGAGCCGTAGCGTGGCAATTTTTTCAATTCTTTCATTGCCTCCTCGGGCGCCATCCGAGAAGACAGTATTCCCATCATGACGCCGGAGGAGCGAAGACGCCGGGTAAGGGCGCGGGTATCGATGCCGGTCAGGGCGGGTATACCGCTGTCCTGTAGAAATTCATGCAGGCTGCGAATGCTCTGCCAGTGGCTCGGCGTGGGGCAATATTCTCTGACGACGAAGCCACGTACCTGAATTTGCTTCGATTCGGAATCGAGCGGGTTAATGCCATAGTTGCCGATTAGAGGATAAGTGGGAACAACTATCTGTCCGGCATAGGAAGGGTCGGTCAGCATCTCCTGGTAGCCGGACATGCTGGTGTTAAAAACAACTTCGCCAAAGGTGGTATCGTCGGCTCCAAAGGAAAGGCCTTCGTAAACGGAGCCGTCCTCCAGAACCAGAAAGGCACGCTTGCTCATAGTTTCCTTTGAAGCCTTACTATCTGTGGGTGTTAAATCTTTTTTAGAACTAATCTAACATCCTTTAAACCTATTCGTTATAGGCAGTCTACGGTCTCGACCGAATGCCCTGGGAGTTATCTTTATACCAGGTGGCGACTGGCGTCTTTTATATTCGCTGCCGTCAACCAGCCTTGCTGCCCGTTTCACCACGCCCTCATCAAAACCAGAGCCGATTATTTGTTCCACGCTCTTGTCTTCCTCGACATAGGCCGTTAGGACAGGGTCGAGCAGTTCGTATGGAGGTAAGCTGTCCGTATCTTTCTGCTCCGGCCTCAGTTCCGCGGAGGGGGGCTTGGTGATGACTCCGGAGGGTATAATTTCGCCCGATAAAGAGTTTCTGTATTTGGCAAGCTGGTAAACCAGCGTTTTGGGTACATCTTTGATAACTGCAAAACCGCCAGCCATGTCTCCATAGAGAGTAGTGTAGCCTGTGGCCATCTCACTTTTATTGCCGGTGGTCAAAACCAGCCAGCCGAATTTATTGGATAAAGCCATAAGCAGATTTCCCCTGATACGGGCTTGAATGTTCTCTTCGGCTGAGTCGGGCCTGGCATCTTGAAATTGCGCTGCCAGCGTCTCCAGATAAGCGGCATATATTTTTTCTATTGATAGCTTGAGGTGCTTAATACCCAGATTCCGGCTGAGAAGCTCGGCATCTTTTATACTCCCCTCTGATGAATATCTCGACGGCATCAACACGCCTACCACATTTGAAGGACCGAGGGCATCGGTGGCGATGGCTGCTACCAGACTGGAATCGATTCCGCCAGAAAGGCCGATCAATACCTTTTTAAATCCGTTCTTGGTGATGTAGTCGTGTGTTCCCAGGACCAGCGCGTCATAGACATCGCCGGGAAAACTGAGGTTCTTTGTTTCCCTGGGTGGCAGTGCCGGCTTGGGAGCCGAAGGCGGCAGTTCGGACACCATTATTTTTACCGTGTGCTCCGACTCGTCTTCAATCAGCAGCGTCTCTTTCCGCCATCTTGGATCATGGAGCCGGGTCCTGAAAACAGCTTCGGCATCGAGGTCTACAACTATCATGTCTTCTTCAAACTGCTTCCCTCTGGCGATCAACTGCCCCTTTTCATTCAGCACCATGCTGTTGCCGTCGAAAATCAACTCATCCTGTCCTCCAACAAGGTTGTTGTAGACAACGATGGCAACGTTATCCGAAGCGCGGGTCGCCAGCATCCGTTCCCGGTCGTTTTCTTTACCATAGTGATACGGTGAAGCGCTAATGTTAACAATGACCTCGGCCCCGGCGTAAGCCTGAGCCGTGGCCGGCCCCGCTTCATACCAGATATCCTCGCAGATGTTGACGCCGACGCCCACGCCGAAGATGTTATACACCGGGCATTCCCGTCCAGCCTGGAAATAGCGGTTCTCATCGAAGACGCCGTAATTGGGTAAGAAAATTTTATGATAAATGTTTACCAGTTTACCGTCGAATATGATAGCCGCTGAGTTATAAATATCGCTCCTGGCGTCGACAAAACCAACTATGGCGGCAATTCCCGACGTCTGCTTTATGATCTTCTCCAGGGATTTCAGGTTCTCCTCTATAAACTGTGGTTTAAACAGCAGGTCTTCCGGCGGGTAGCCGCAGATTGCCAGTTCCGGGAAAACAATGAGGTCGACTCCCAGAGGACGGACCGAAGCTATGGCATCCGTGATTTTACGCGTATTGCCTGCGAAATCACCGACGGTGGTATTGATTTGGGACATACCGATTCGCAGCTTGCGCATATATTTATCCTTTAAAAACCAGCCCTAAGTGTCATTGTAGAGAACACACATCAATAACTCAAGTTGACCTGTGGTCAACCGAGTTATTTTTCAACATCGGCTATAAAATCTTATACGAATAAAATGGTTAATAGGCTTAGTTTTTGACGGTTACTTCGACTACGTTCTGCCGGGCTATGGCTACGTCATCCTTGCCTTTCCTGGCAAAGACGTGCATCAATCCCATCAATTCGTACTGCCCGTCTTCCAGGACGGTTGTATCCCACCGAGTCGGAAAGTTCTGCTGCTCGTTGCTGGATTCGCCGATTTTGATCCAGGTATCGCTGTTCTTTTTGCGGTAATACCAGGGGTTGGTGATGCCAACGATCGGTCCGGAGACACCTAGTGCCTGCATCTCCTTATGCAGCAGGTCCTCATCGAACTCTTCGCGAAGCAGCACCGATCCGGAGTAACTTTTCAGCACTTCTGTGGGAACAATGTAGTGCGGACCCCAATTGTAAGACATGACTCACCTCCTTTCTAATTTTATTTCGCACTTGATTCGCCTTTTTCAATCACCAGTCTGGGCAGACTTGATTTGTTTCACCTCGTTTAAATATCGAAATACATGTAGAACTCGTAGGGATGCGGCCTCAGTCTCAACCCATCGACCTCGCGAGTTCTCTTATACTCAAGCCAGACATCGATTACATCGGGTGTAAATACATCTCCTTTGAGAAGATAATCGTGGTCCTTTTCCAGCGCGTCCAGAGCTTCTTCCAAAGATGACGGAACGGTCTTTATTTTGGCGGCCTCTCTCGGAGTCAGGTGGTAAGTGTCCTTGTCCATCGGCTCACCCGGGTCGATTTTATTCTGAATTCCGTCGAGCCCGGCCATTAACATCGCTGCCATGGCTAAGTAGCCGTTGCAGGAGTTGTCAGGCGGTCTATATTCGAGTCTTTTAGTTCTGGGATTGTCGGTATAGACAGGAATGCGGACACAGGCGCTGCGATTCCGGGCGGAGTAAACTAAATTCACCGGAGCTTCGAATCCGGGAACCAGCCGTTTGTAGGAATTGGTGGTAGGGGCTACTATAGCCGACAGCGAGGCCGCATGTTTTAGTAAACCCCCGGCATAGTACTTGGCGATCTGGCTGATTAAAGCGTAGCCTTTGGGGTCAAAAAATACATTTTCTTTGCCCTTAAACAAACTCTGATGTACATGCATACCCGAGCCGTTATCCTCGAAGATGGGCTTGGGCATAAATGTGGCTACTTTATTATTTTTCTTACACATATTCTTCACGATGTACTTATACCACATCATTTGATCGCCCATTCGGGTCAGTGTCTGAAACTTCATGTCGATTTCGCATTGTCCGGCCGTAGCCACCTCATGGTGGTGTACCTCTATATGAATGCCGGTTTTAATCAAAGTCTGAACGATTTTCGATCTTAAGTCCTGCAGCGAATCATGCGGTGGAACCGGGAAATAGCCTTCTTTGTACCTCGGCTTATATCCCAGGTTTGGATTTTCTTCTTTGCCGGTATTCCAGTCTGCCTCTACCGAGTCTATATAGTAGTAAGCGCAGTGCTGGTTTTGGTAAAATCGGATGTCATCGAAAATGAAGAATTCCATCTCCGGGCCCCAATAGCTGATTTCAGCTATGCCGGTGGACTTGAGGTAGCTCTCCGCTTTCTGGGCGATAAATCTGGGGTCTCGCGTATACGGCTTTTTGGTTAGCGGGTCCTGAATATCGCAGATAAGGCTTAGAGTGGGGACCTCGCAAATGGGGTCTATAACCGCCGAATCGGGGTCGGGAATAAGTATCATGTCGCTTTCCTGTATGGCCTGGAAACCGCGAATGCTCGAGCCATCGAAACCGATGCCATCCGCCCATATACCTCTGGTGGGGTCGTCGATTTCGGTCAGTTCACTAACCGGAATGGTAAAGTGCTGCCACAGTCCCGGCAAGTCGTTAAATTTCAGGTCTACGAATTCGATGTAGTTTTTCTTAATAAAGCTGGCTATTTCTTCTGGTTTCATGCTTCTCCTTTAGTAATTTTATTTTGACTTAACCAGTGTTTCGCTGATATCGTCGGTTCTCACCCGCACCGCACTTTCCACGGGCAGTACAAATATCATGCCGTCACCTACTTTCCCGGTTCTGGCTGACTTGCAGATTATGTCCACGGCAGTTTTGCATTCGTCGTCACCGCAAACTATCTCCATTTTGATTTTCGGTAGAAAATCCACGCGATATTCGCCGGCTCTCCACTGTAAGGCTATGCCCTTCTGGCGGCCCCTGCCGCTAACCTGAGTAATGGTCATGCCGAGAATACCTCTATCTTCCAGCGCGACCTTTACATCTTCCAGTTTCTCGGGTCGTATAATAGCTTCTATCTTTTTCATCAGGAGAGACCTCCGTAAGCTCGTTCCCCGTGCTGCGATATATCGAGCCCCACAACTTCTTCCTCCTCATTCACCCGAAGCCCCATAGTAGCTTTTAAGATTGCAGCCAGCACCCATGAAATTCCAAAGGCATATATCGCTATCGCGGCAATCGCAGCGAGCTGAACAAGAATCTGTTTGAAATTTCCATCTATTAAGCCTGAAGCTGCTGGATTGACGGCAGCCGTGGCAAAGATACCCGTGGCCAGAAGTCCCCAGGCCCCACCAACTCCGTGGCAGGCAAAAACGTCGAGAGATTCGTCTATTCTATTGGCTTTATTTCGCCACAGCATGACATAGTATGAGAGCACTGCAGCTATTATGCCTATGGGAATAGCGGCCCATGGTTGGACAAAACCGGCAGCGGGTGTAATCGCAGCCAGTCCCACAATGGCGCCGGTAGCTGCGCCAAGCACTGATGGTCTTCGATGAATCCAGCCCAGTACCATCCAGGTAAGAGCTGCTGCGGCGCCCGACGTGTTCGTAGTCACGAATGCACTTGAAGCCAGGCCACCGGCCGAAACTGCACTACCTGCATTAAACCCGAACCAGCCGAACCAGAGAAGAGCAGCACCGAGCACAACATAAGGTATATTATTGGGCTCCATCGTTTCCCTTTCTTTAAATCCCAGGCGAGGTCCGAGCACCAGAGCCAGGGCTAACGCCGATATTCCAGCGTTTACATGGACTACACCACCGCCGGCAAAATCGAGCGCACCCAGCTTGGCCAGCCAGCCGCCGCTGCCCCATACCCAGTGGGCTACAGGGCAATAGACCACCGTGAGCCATAAAGTACCGAGAACTAGCAAGGCACCGAATTTAATGCGTTCTACTACAGCGCCGGTCCATAGGGCTACGGTGACTATGGCGAAAGCTGCCTGGAAAATCATAAACGCCAGATGGGGCACGGTGGTCGCATAGACAGATGATGGTGCCTGGCCGACATTGGTGAGGCCAATCCAGTCCAGCGCTCCTATCAGGCCGCCCCTATCGGGGCCGAAACTTATGCTGTATCCGTAAATAATCCAAAGCACTGACACCAGCGCCAGAATGGCGAAGCTCATCATCAGGGTTGACAGGATATTTTTCTTCCTGACCATGCCGCCGTAAAAAAAGGCGAGGGCGGGTGTCATGAGCATTACCAGTGCCGTCGATGTTAACAACCAGGCAGTGTCACCGGAGTTAATCGTCATAT
>Ga0214474_1001097_pt1 | contig 12679 bp, 7 predicted proteins | sample RVTome_2_FD_187335 | JGI IMG/M metagenome (GOLD analysis project Ga0214474, IMG submission 187335) | Soil microbial communities from uranium-contaminated site in the Upper Colorado River Basin, Wyoming, United States - RVT95D214 HiSeq ...
GACTGCGTAGCCCAGGACCCCACCGAGGACTCCCATTATCCCCGCCTCTGCTAGGAACAGGGACGCAATCCGACCGTTCTCCGCACCCATCCCCTTCATGAGCCCTATTTCCTTCCGTCGCTCGACAACCGAAGCAGTCATGGTCGTCCCCACGCCAAGCGCAGACGCTGACAGCGCAACAGTTGACACGAGCAGCATCATGTCTTCGATCTTCGACAGCAGGCTCATCTCGGCATTCGCCAGCTGTTTAACAGTCCTGGCATCGACGTAGTTGATCTTCTCCTCGATCTCTCTGGCGAATTCGTCAACATCGCACTTCGTGCAGAGAGCGCTCACCTGAACCGTGTGGACCATGTTGGGCCTGTTCGTTAGTTTCTGCGCCGCGTCTAGCTTCGCGAATATCTGATCATCTTCTGGGCCGCCCGCGCTGATGACTCCAACGACATTCAGATCGAGGTACGTGGCATTCTCGAGGTCATCCGGTCTTTCGCTGTAACTGATTGTGACGACGTCTCCCATTCCCACCCCGAGTTTCTCGGCTGCATTGACACCGATCATGGCATCTTCAGTTGTGCCATTATCGTCCACCCATGTGCCTTCGACATCCCACCAGCTGTTGATGGTCTTCACACCGGTCTTGAACCACGAACCGTCCTCCAGGACGGTGTCCTTCTCGAACCAAGTTCCAGTCAGGATGGCGACGTTCGATTCGTTGCCCATCTCGACCGTGACAGCCTGATATAAGAAAGGAGCGTACCCAAGAACGTTCTTCGCCCAGTAGATGGTCTTGATCTTGTACAGGTCGCTCTCATTGATGTACTTCTGTTCCGTGACGGCTCCAAACCCGAACTGACCGATTCCAATGTTGATTGTATCTGAATCGGGGATGACGAGGAGATTCGCACCAAACTTACGGAATTCGTAGTTCATCTTCTCGTTGACGTCTAGCGATACCGTCAAGAGCGCGGTTGTGACGGACGCGCCCATGATGACTGCGACGACCGCAATTGCGACCTTCCCTTTGCGTTTCGAGATAGACTTGGCAAGTATCCTCAGAAACAACTGAATCTCTCCCTATCCTCACATCCTCTCTGTCGCCAGTTCCGGATTGCCCCGAATATATCACAGCGTTATATACACGGCCTGCTGTTTCCAAATGGCAAAGGGAAATCATACAAGGCATCCCCGCACGACTCACACGCTTTCGGATGCCTGGTGTACGCGCTTCTCGTTCCCGAATGTATCGTCGACGGCTGCCGCAATCTTAATCGGTAGAACAAACGTCCTGGAGAGCTGAGAATGGTCCCGGAGGGCAGAGGCGATGGACAGCGGAGCGACCGAAGCGCCTATCGAACACTGTCCGTGTCGTGAGTCACTCTTGTCAGTCGGGGAATCTAGGGTTGATTAATGTGGAAGGCGTGAAGAGCGGTTTCAGACTGAAAGTGCTCGCGGACAAACAGGTTGAGAAGATCCACGAAGCTTCGCTGGACATCCTGGAGAAGACCGGAGTCAGGTTCGACAGCGAGAAAGCGGTCAAGAGACTCCTCGACCTAGGTGCCCAAATGCATCCTTCGAGGAAGAACGTGCTCACCTTCCCTCGAAAAGTTGTCGATGAGTCCATCAAGAGAATTCCGAGATACGGAACATACTATGCGAGAGATCCAAAGAATGACCTGAAATTCGACGGTGAGACCACTTATTCTCACACTGAGGGAGGGAACCCCAACATGCTGGATATGGAAACTGGTGAGATGAGAATGTCCACGCAGAAGGACGTGGAACAGGCCACGAGGCTTGCTGATGCTCTCGACAGGTGCAACATGGTCACGACCTTCGTGGTTGCGACCGATGTCCCCGGTCCGCTGGTAGTGATCAAGACGATGGAAGCCATCATGAGGAACACATCCAAGGCATTCTCCGGCTACGCTCTGAAGGAAGAGGAGGTCGACATTTTGTTCAACATGGCGGCATGTCTATCCGGAGGATCCGAGGACCTCAGGAAACGGCCGCTGTTTACGGTCTATGGTTCCCCCAGCAGCCCTCTGACCTACGATTCTCATGTGTGCGACGTCATGACGAGATCCGCTCAGCTCGGGATCCCGGTTGACCTCGTCCCATGCCCAATTTGCGGTGGGACAGCGCCTATGACCCTCGCCGGAGGGCTCGCACAACAGAACGCCGAGATGCTGAGTGGGATAATGTTGGTCCAGACGGAGAACGCATCGCTGCCGTGCATGTACTCAGGAAGACTGACCTTCCTAGATCCCAGAACTGGCAGGAACATTTGGGCGGTGCCAGAGATGGCTCTGACCTCGGCAGCGACTGTACAGATGGCCCACAGATATCACATGACGGCCGATGTCTACGGCGTCACGACGGATGCCAACACATGGGGGACGCAGCTGGGAATGGAGCGGATGATGCTGGCAATCGTGCCTGCATTGGCAGGAGCTGATGCCCTCTCCGGAATCGGAGGCATGTGGAACAATGCGTGCAGTTTCGAGATGATGATGATCGATCACGAGCTCTACTCTCAGCTTGTAAGGATGCTCCAAGGCATCCAGGTTGACGACGAGCATCTAGCCCTGAATGTTGTTGACAAAGTCGGACCTATGGGCAACTTCATGAGCCAAATGCACACCTTGACACACATCCGACAGGGCGAGCTCAGGATCTCGCCCCTGTTCGACAAGCGCACATACAACGCGGCGATGAAAGAAGGCTTGAGACCACTTCACGAGAGAGCAAGGGAGGCTGCTAGGAAGACCCTCTCTGAACACATACCAGCGCCGCTGGACAGGGACCAAGACAGCAATCTGACGAGAGTAGTCAAGGATGCGGAGCGGAAGCTCCTGGGGAAGAGCTAGCGTAGAATGTTAGATGTGAAGAACGCTCACAAGGAAGCCTGGAGAGTGTCCGGCGAAGGGGGAATTGATGAACAGGAGAAGGACCGCCAGAAGAGAGCGGTTTCTCGCGGAAATGTCTAGGGAAGCTGTGGCATGTTACAGGGACCCTTACAAGGAATGGGATGATGACGAAAGGGAATACATGCCACTCTTTCTATCGCTCGTGGGCAATGGCAAGCAGATCCTGGATCTCGCGGGGGGCTATGGGAAGGCCCTGCCCTTATTAGTCCAAAACGGCAATTCTGTCCTGTTGGGAGACCTCTCCACAGAATCCCTCCTCGGTGCGCAGGAATCGTTCACCTCGAGCGGAGCCCAGTCCATCCGTCTGGACATATTGAAAGAACTGCCTTTTGCTGATGGTGCCTTCGACGGTGTCTGGTTTTCCGAGGCGTTTGAGTATGTCCCACCAGACACGAGAGCGAGATTCCTTCAAGCCCTGCGGTGGATTGTAAAGGATGACGGAGTCGTGTTCCTGAACGGAGAGGGGCTTTCGGATGAACTCACTATCCCGGCGTACTTGAAGAACTATCTGTACTGGAAGATCCTCAAGTTGGCCCCGGTGATCTGGGGGGAATACATCTACAAGCTGGACCTTCCACTGTACCAAGGATGGCATTATCACGCGCTGCTGCTCAGCAAACGGGTCGAGAAGCTGTTCCGGGACGCAGGCTTCGAGATAATCAGGTCCAAGGATTTCCGCCAGAGGGAGTACACGGCCTATATCCTCAAAGCCAAACCGAGCGGAGGCCAACTATTGTGTCGCTGAGTCGCGAAGAAGATCGAATGGCGAACGCAATATCTGGCACCACATCTACGCTGGGCCCCTTCGTCTTCGTCATAGCCTCAGCCTCGCTGTTTGGGCTGAGCGTGCCATTCTGCAAGCTACTCCTCGAAGACACTTCGCCCGTCATTCTTGCCGGCCTGTTGTACCTCGGAGCATTCGTTGGCCTGTTCGTGTTCACGGTAGCGAAGCGCATGGTGAACCACGCTAGCGACATGAAACCTCCGAAACTGGAGAGGAAGGACTTGCCCTGGCTAGCAGGCGCTGTCATCTCGGGGGGCATAGTCGCTCCTGTGAGCCTGATGTTCGGTCTCGCGCTCATGTCGGGATTCACGACGTCTTTGATGCTGAATCTGGAAGGCGTGGCGACCGCGATAATCGCGGTTGTTGTGTTCAAAGAAAACGCTGGGAGAAGACTTTGGCTTGCCCTGTTGCTCATGACATCGGCCGGCGTCGCACTGAGTTGGGACCCTGATGAAGGCGAGTTTGGCATCCTTGGCCTAGCCCTTGTCGGCCTTGCGATGGCAAGTTGGGGGATCGACAACAACCTGACGCGCATGATATGCACGAAAGACTCTGTGCAGATCGCCCAGGTCAAAGGGCTGGTGGCGGGATCTGCCATCCTCTTTGCCAGTATGATCGCGGGCGAGGGCATTGAATCGATGTCCAGTGCCGCGCTGGCAATGGTAGTCGGCGCACTCGGCTATGGTGTGAGCATGGTCCTATTCATCAGATCGCTGGAGAGGCTTGGATCATTGAGAACAGGAGCGTTCTTCAGCCTCGGACCGTTCGTCGGGGCAGCAGCTTCTGTAATGTTGCTAGGCGAGTGGCTTGGATGGTTGATGCTGCCTGCCGCCGTGCTCATGGCGCTCGGCGTATGGTTGATGGCGGGAGAGAGACACGATCATGCCCACACGCACGAAACGACTAGCCACGATCATGTGCACGACCACTGTGACGGCCACCATATGCATGAGCACTTTGGCTTGTTCGACGAACCCCATAGTCACGAGCACTCGCATCAGCAGATCGCGCATAACCATGCCCACCGACCAGACAGTCATCACAGACACGGGCATTAGAACCGCCCACGACCAACATTGGGATCATCGTGTCTCATCGTCCCACGAAGACTCGAAAGCAACCCCAATGAAGTGATATCAGTCGAAAGCATATTACTCCCCAAGCATGTGTCTGCTCTGAGGTGTCTCATTTGCCTGAGAGTGTACTCATCGTGCTGAACGACGCTCCTTACGGGACAGAGAAGACCTACAATGGTCTGCGACTCTCTATCGCCCTCCAGGCCAGAAGCAACAAAGTGAGTGTGTTCTTGATGGCGGATGCCGTCTTCTGTGGCGTTCCTCAGCAGGAGACCCCGCCAGGATACTACAATATTCATGAAATGCTGGAGAGAGTCCTGGCAAAGGGAGGACGAGTGGCGGCTTGCGGAAGCTGCATGAAGGCGAGAGGGTTGAGGGTCGAAGGACTCATCAAAGGTGTCGAACAGGGCTCCATGGCGCTTCTTTCAGAATGGACCGAGAAATGTGGCAAGATCCATTCCTTCTGATGACCTGTTCTTGAACCTGCCTGATGGTTGCGACAACTTGTCCGTGCCTACGCATTCACGCTTGTGATCGGTGAGAGGGTGCGTGAGGCTGTTTCGGCATTGACATGCTTGATGGAATGATAATGTGCGAGGGCCGGGATTATCGCCCGGAATCTGCAGGTGATTAAAGCTGAGAGCTAGAATGGTCAACGCAGAATGTTGTCGATCCGACGCGAGTTATTTGCCGGCAAAGAATTGGACTGTCGCCGAGGAGTCGATGGATTGGCCTCTTGTTCTTTTGAGAAGATTGAAAAGAGGAGAGTATTTCAGCAGCCTCAGGTGGTGGCTTGCCGGGTGCTCAGGATGACCTAGATGTATGCGCTCTCTCCGTGCTCGGCAACGTCCAGACCTTCTTCCTCACCCTTTTCGCTCACACGCACAGTCACTACCTTGTTGATGAGGAAAAGCATCGCGTATGTGAACACAAATGCCCACGCGGCAGCCAAAGCCACGGCAGCTACTTGCGCTCCGAAGAGGCTACTTCCGCCGTGCAGGAGGCCGTTCTGGCTAGAGGCATTCATCCGGCTCCATGCAAACACCCCGACTGCAAGTGATCCGACGATTCCTCCGACGCCGTGCACTCCCCAGACATCGAGGGCATCATCCCACTTCTTCCTGTTCTTGAACCAGATGGCAGCATAACATATCGTTCCTGCGAGTAAGCCTATGACGATTGCAGCGGATGGGGAAACATATCCCGCGCATGGCGTGATCGTCGCCAGGCCCGCAACCGCGCCTGTAAGCAATCCCAGGAACTTCGGCTTCTTCTCGAAGATCCATGCCATTGCGAGCCATGTGATTGCAGCGACCGATGCCGCTAGATCGGTATTCAGGAACGCGAGCGCCGTGATATTGTCCACCTTCAGCTCACTGCCTGCGTTGAAGCCGTACCAGCCAAACCACAGGAGACCAGTTCCCAGCGCAACCAGTGGGAGACTGTGAGGTCCGGATTCAGTCGTCCTTCTCCTCCCGACGAAAAACACAGCAGCAAGGGCGGCCATTCCAGCTATTACATGAACTACTATGCCGCCAGCGAAATCCTGCACTTTCCAGGTGGAGAGTAGGCCTCCGCCCCACACCATGTGCACGAACGGAAAGTACACGAACAGAGTCCAACCAATCAGGAATATGAGATAGGCCTTGAACCTCACCCTGTTCGTGAAGGCACCACTTATCAACGCGGGAGTTATGATAGCAAACATCATCTGATAGACAATGAAAACGTAGAGCGGAATGTGTGCGCCTCCTGCGACATCCCCGTATTCGGAGCTTGGCGTCACCCCGTTAAGGAAGGCCATATCCAGGTTGCCGTAGATATCTCCCGACCCTCCGCTAAAGCACAACGAATAACCCACTGTGAACCAGAGAATGTCGACAATCCCCATCGACACGAAGCTCTGGATCATGATTGCCAGTACGTTCTTCCTTCCCACCAGCCCTCCGTAGAAGAAGGCCAGGCCCGGTGTCATCAACATTACCAAGCTTGTCGCGACAAGCATGAATCCCGTGTTGCCTGTGTCGATCGTATCTCTTCACCCCGCACAAACGAGACTAGCAGAAGCACCGAACGAATTGTGCTTTTCACCGGCAGAAACCTACCCGTATATAGCAGTTGTCAACTCGCGAGGTCCATGTCTGGCGAACAGCAGCAGCAGACCGGCTCGATTTGCCATGTCCTGAGTCCCGGATTATGACCCGGAATCTACTGGCAGTTAAACCTCCCATCTATAATTCTGAGAAGAATTAGGGAGAGAATGATATTCGATTGTTGGCCTGGAATCTACCCGTAGTTAAAGCTGGATGCTTTGCTTACCGGTAGGAAATTGGCAAGATTGGAGCCGCATCTTCCTACCGGCAGAGAGTTCCAACGACTTTCACGGTAGCCATGCGTTCTTTCGTCTCGACACTCCCAGAACGATCACCACCAGGAGCCCCATCACCACTAGCGGCATCATACCGAACTCCGGTATTGGCACGTCGCAACGCACATCGATCTGTTGGTTGCTTGTCGAGGTTATCGTCGTCTGATTGGCATACATGATGCCCATGTGAGTGACATTGGCCCAGATGTAGTCCCCCACATCCCAGTTGGTGCCCTGCTCTCCGTAACCCAGAACGTATGAATACCATCCGCTGCTCGTGCCCGATGTCTCGTATGTTGTGTAGTGGTCTATATGGAAGACCGTTATGTTGACGACCGTTGAATCGGGCACGGGATTCCCACTTATGTCCGTGACATATCCCCATACGGCGTGATCGACCGCAAGAGGTTCGTTGACCCCGGCCACGTTATCTAGAGCCTTGTTATCATCCGCGGAAGAGGAACCAGAACTGATTGTCCAGAGGCCAGGGGGGATTGCTACGAATACGGCCATGATGCATAGTCCGACGACGGATCCGAGCAAGGCGACCTTTCTTCTCTCGATTCGCATCTTCTGATTGTAGTGCCGGGCTGTGACCGAACGCAAATAGCGATTGTCCACCGAGGGCATGGATCCGCGGGGGGCTCTTCCTCCCCCTATCCGCATCTTCAGACTGGGATGTGGCGCTCTGCCCTGGGATGTGGGATACTGGCCTACAGTGGATCTGAGATTCTCTTGCATGTCTATCTACCGACCAATGTGAAGACTATTGGAGTCGCGTTATCTATTGACACCTGGTACCCCGTTCCCATCACGACCATCGCGTCGAAGACCCCGGAGGACATCACAGTTGCGTGAAATATCCATTGCTGCGACGTCTGATTAAACCAGGCTATCCCGTCGCAGTGGGGTATCGCATCCGCCAGCGAGTCTACCGAGTAGTTCGTCAACGGTTCGAGAGCGAGAGCGAACTGGTTCCATTTGCCGCCGACGCCAGCCTCGAGCACATAAGTGTACTTGCCCAGGATGTTGATGTTGAAATCCTCCACACCGCCAGCATCGACCGCCCTGACGAGATAGAAGTACTGCATCGAGTAGTTCGCATCACCTATCAGGTTGGCGTTGAAATGGATCCATGTTGTAGCGGTCGTCGAAGCGCTCGGGGCACTGAGATCGAAGCCGTTCCTGGCAGTGCTTATGTATATGTGATAGTGGCTCGCGCCAGTCACAGGGTTCCAAATCAGTATGATGTCATTATCACTGGCCACGATGCGTAAGTTCATCGGCGTGTTCTGCTCCAGCTTGATCGAGTCGCTGTAGACTATCGACGGATTGCCCGCAAAATCCATGAACTGTACATAGACAGTCTTGATGCCGTCTCCCGACGACAGATTCCAAGCCTTGAGAGTTGAATATGCTTCCCACGCGCTCCAGCTCGAGCTCTCATTGTGGAAGCGCATCTGCGCGATGCCGGAAGTCGCGTCGAATCCGGTCAGGTTCAAGGCGACCGAGGTTGTGTTGGTGGACGTGGCTCCGTCGTCAATCGTGACGGACCCTGTGGGATCCGTCGTATCGAGCTTTATCGACGTCAGCATGTTGTGGATCTCCTCCTTGCCGTCAAAATCGACACTCCAGAACTCGAGCGAGTTGCTCGCGCTATCGGTGGTGATTGCGGGTTGACCGTCCGCGCTCACAGCTTTTGTCGTCCCTCCGTTGACCCTGTAGTAAGTCTCCACGACCTGGCACCCCGGAGGGTTCTCTGTTGCCGTCAGAGATATCGCGAAGCTCGCATTATGCCAAATATTGACATAGTTGTGGGTCGTAATCGGAGAGGCCCAGGAGAACCACATGTACATGAGCGGATAGCGGTCCGCGGTGTTGGAATCGACGATCATCGACGCGTCGCCCCTGCCATCGCTGCCCGGCACGTCCTGTCCAGGACCTTTGAAGAGGTCGGTTCCGGAGTAGTTGCTCCAGTAGTTGCCTCCGCCCGGGTAACCATCGTCCCAAGTATTCTCAGACCCCATATCATCATAGGCCTGGCACGAGTTATCCAGGAGATTGTTGTGGTAGACCCAGAGCGATGTGGAACCTACAAGGCAGATGCCGTAAGTGTTGTTCCAGAGACTGTTTTCTCTGATGAAGCCGACCGAGGAGTAATAGACGTATATCCCACAATCGCTGCAGGAGGAGGCGTTGTTGCGTGTGACATTGAACCCAGTGCACTGGTATACACCTATACCATCGCTCGGATTCGATGAGGCAGAGACGAAGTTGTCTGTGATATTGGTGTTTGCGCAGGAGTAAATCCTTATGCCGTCAGAATCCCCACCACCGCCGCTCGTTGAAGCTCTGTTATCGGTAATATTGGAGTTCGTGCAGGCGATCAGAACAATAGCACCACTCCAACGCGATGAGGCGACGTTGCCTTCTACGTTGATCCCAATAGTGTACCCGCCGCGTATGCCTTCATACTCGACGTCGTTCGCAATGTTATCGATTATGGATACGTCTCGGGACGACCAGAAGGGTATTCCAAAATCACTGACGCCACCGCCCGAGGCATCGTTGCGGATGACAGTGACATTAATACACGCATCAGGGTGAATATTATAATTGTCATTCCGAGTCGCAATGTTATCGGCCACGATGGAATTCACGCAATTGTCAAGCACAATACCATATGACCCCGACGAGGCGTTATTGCCACAGACACTAGTATTCGTGCCGCCGTTGATGTGAATCAGAATGCCTCGGCAGCCAGCGATAGTGTTGTTCATTACATTGGTATCCGTGCATGATTCTATGTAGATGTTTTCGCCCCAGTTCACGTTGTTTGTGACAACATTGTGCGAAATGGTCAGGTCTTTGCCCCACCGGGCACATATGTCATAGCCTGTGTTCATTGTGATGTTGCTGTTCATTACGGTGATGTTCTCGCAAGTCTCTAGATAGATGCCGTATCTATTTGTCAATGAAACAGTGAGGTTGTCAAGACCTCCGCCGCTCGCGTAAGCCATCATAACGCCGAAGTTGGTATTGTTAACGATCAGGTTGGCTGATTGGAAATTCGTACAGTTCGCGACAATCAGCTGGCCGGTGGGAATGCTGCTGACATTGATATCCGTTCCATTCTTATAATAACGGACTGGCTTCCCATTGACCAGATTGTCCGTCGTGATTGTATGCGTATTGTAGTATTGTAGCGAGCTGCCTTCGATTACGATGCCGTCTGACGCGAAAGTATTATTCTTCGCTGCTACGCCCTGGGAATAGTATAAGTAAAGGCCTAGCCGGTCGTTTGAGATGTCATTGTCAGCGACAATGGTATCGATTGACCAGTAGATGTAGATGCCCTCACCCGCGTTGTGGGAGACATTGTTGTTCGTGATATTCACCTTCGAACTCCAACCCGCATAAATGCCGGAGCCTCCGACGCATGATGAAGCGTCGTTGTTCGAGATATCTGCAATCGTAGTGCTCGCCAAGTAGATGTTGCAAGCATTGTTATTAGATACGTTGTTGCCAGTAACGCTGACATTCGTTCCCCCATTGACATATAAGCCATAGTTGGTTCTCGTAATGTCGTTGCTGGCGATCTCGAAATTCGTGCCAGAAAGGCGAACACCCAGATTGGCGTTGGAGATTTCGTTGTTCTTGAGCACAAAACCCGTGCAGGCCATTATATCGAAGGCAGCAGTCCCCCCGCCCGAGAAATTGTTGCTCTGGATCTTGGAGTTCGTGCAATCTGCGAAGAAGAGAGCGGTGTTCGCGTTTGACGCGCCCTTAGTACCCACGATATTGACATCAGAACAATGCTCCACATGCACTCCATCGTATCCGTTGTTCGACATGTCGCTGTCAACGATGCTGACGTTGTCGCTGTAACGGAGAAGTACACCATAGTCGTGGATGTTTGTTATTGCGACATTCTCCATTTCCGAATCATGCACGAAGGCCATCTCGATGGCTGTAATGGTATTGTTGATGATCAAATTCGTTGCTAGGACATTGGTGCAGTTCGCAACAATAAGCTGGCCAACGGGAATGCCATCGACATCTATGTTCGTTCCGTTCTTGTAGTAATGGATCGGCTTTTCGTTGACCATGTTGTCAGTAGCGATTGTGTGTGTGTTGTAGTACTCCAGCGAGTTGCCGTCGACGAGGATACCATTCGAAGCGAAGACGTTGCCGCGCGCGGTTATTTCTCTGCAGAAGGACAGGCGCAGGCCATATCGAGTATTTGAGATGTTGTTATCGGAGACATTGGCAGCATCGCAATAGTTGAGATCTATGCCGTAGTCGTCGGAGCCAGGGCGATTTGAGGCATTGTTGCCTATGATATTGAGGTTGTCGGAATCGTAGAAGTACATTCCGTTTCCGCATTGTGAGACATTGTTATCGATGAGATTGAGGTCATGAGAATTCACACAGTAGATGCCGTGCGACGCCGATGAAGAAGCATTGTTGTCTGCGACAGTAACATTCGCGCACGATTCAAGCAGAACTCCCATCCAGTCTTTCGAGACGTTGTTCCTCGATACTACGATATATGAACAGTAGCTGAGATGAATGCCATACACCCACCAGCCGGGATTCGTTATGCTATTCCCATCCAATCGAACGTTACTGCTGTGCTCTATTTGGATGCCTTGATTGTTCGAACGGATAAGCGAGGCGTTCTCCACTTGGCCGTTAGCGACATTGCTGAAGAAGATGCCGACATAGGCGACATTGGTCGTTGAGTTGATATTGACATTGCGGATGATGAAGTAGGAGTTCGTGTTTCGGATATCTATTCCATTCGCGGCGGAGGAATCGATATCATATCCCTCGATTATGAACGGATCAGAAGCGCTTCCGCTCCCCCATACGACCCCCGATGCGTTTGTAAACTGGCCATCCCCGTTTATCACGATGGGGGCATGAGAGACGTAGAGTGTTCTCATCTTCAGGGGTTGGTTCGATGCTAATGGGACGGAGAGCACTCCCACTGCAGAAATGGTCATGATGACTGCAACAAGCAAGGCGATACTCTTGTGAATGTGGAGCTCCGATCGAGTCTTCCTGGTCTCGTGGGCTCTGACGCGACTCTCGGATCTGTCAGAACCGACGACGCATGTGATGACTTGTGATTCGCCCTCAAAAGGACCAACTATTGCCTTCCCTAGATTACCCTGCATTGCCGATTCCCCCCAGTAGTCAATCCATGCGAGACTTCGAAATACCTAAGACTCGACGCCTCGGTGGAACTTTCCCTGTTACGATGTCCGGGTAAATTAATGTTGGTGAAGGTCGTTCGAGATTCCTGTCCCACGGAGAATGGGCAGCGACTTAAGATTCATTGATACGCAGGAATCAGGAATCTCGTGAATCGAATGTGAACATTAATACACTCAATAAAATTAAAATGTGCGAGGGCCCGGATACTCATCTGGAATCTACTGGCATCTAAGCCTCCCACGTATGATTCCAAGAAGAGTTGGGGAGGAAATGACCTTTGATGGTAGGACTGAGATCAACA
>Ga0214474_1001098_pt1 | contig 12672 bp, 15 predicted proteins | sample RVTome_2_FD_187335 | JGI IMG/M metagenome (GOLD analysis project Ga0214474, IMG submission 187335) | Soil microbial communities from uranium-contaminated site in the Upper Colorado River Basin, Wyoming, United States - RVT95D214 HiSeq ...
GTGATATGTGACCTTCATGTTCGCGTCTTTGAAATGGAGCTTCCCGGCATTGATCGACCTCGATAGGTACTCGGTGGAATGAAGCACCTCGAAATCCTTCGTCAGTCCCGGATAGTCCTGCTTCAGTGTTTTGAAGCACCCCGCACAAGCGGTAACGACCGTCTTGACGCCAAGGGTCCGGATCCTGGCCTCGTTCTCCTTTCGCAGCTTCTCAAACAGCGCCCGATGGCCGATCCTCTTGGCAGTCGAGCCGCAGCAGGTCTCATCTTCCAGCAAGAGGCCGTAGTTCTCGCCCGCGAGCTCCATCAAGTGTGCGAGCGCTCTCGGAGTCTCCTGCAATGATCTATCGAGCGCGAATGTGCAACCGACGTAGAAGAGGACTTCGTTCTTGCCAGGGAGTGCCTTTCTGCCCTTGAGATCTTTAGCCCATCGCTTCCTGGCCGCTCTCGACTCCTGCCAAGGGTTGCCGTAGTTCTCAAGACTCTTCACCAACAGCCCGTGCTCCTTGAGCAATGGCAATCCCTTGTCCACGAGGTACTCCCTGAATGCCTCTGTCGCATCGGCGTTCTTCAACTTGGCAGAGCAGTTGTACTCGTCCCTCTTGCAGAGAAGGCATGAATATGCGATTCTGACAGTCCGCTCGTCAGGCTCCACGATGCCAGCGCAGACGGCCCTGATGAGAAGGTTCCTGCCCTTCGGGGAGATGCTTTCCTCCACTATCTCGGAGTACATCGGGCACTGGTCCTTGCAGCAGCCGCACCTGCACTTTGCGCACGCCTCCGCGACTTCCAGCATAGTGGCGGTTTCTGAGTTCATCAAGTACAGCTCCGAAGAGAGGGTCTGCCCAAGACCGGAACCGGAATGGTGGTGTTGTATTTTGCGGTTTTGCTGCACAAAAAGTACATTGGCACGTATTGCTTCTCAGGGCCGGTTTCCAGGAGTGTACAGACGAGATGGCCAAGGGGAAGCTCGATTTCCTGTCCAAAGACGAGATAGAACGGATCCATAGCACCTCTATGAGGGTGCTTGCAGAGGTGGGCGTTGTAGTGCACAGCAGAGCCGTGACCAAGATGCTCATCGAAGCCGGAGCCTCTCAGTCGAAAGACGGCAGGCGGCTCCTGATCCCTGAGAACTTGGTCAAAGGCTGTCTTTCAGACGCACCCAAATCCATCATCCTGGCAGGACGGGACGAAGCGACGGACATGAAGCTGCCCTCTCCCAACCGCATGTATGTGGCGAATGGAGGAGAAGGCATCTACATCAAGGACCTCTTGACTGGCGCCACAAGACCATCCACCACGGATGACGTGCGCGACTTCATGATACTCATCGAGTCATTGCCGCAAATCGATTTCGCATGGGGCATGGTCGGAGCGCTTGACCAGCCAACACACCTCAAGAACATCGCGGAGCTCAGAACCGCCTTCGCCTACACGTCGAAGCACATCCAGGGAGGAGCGGCTTCGACAGAGGAGGCGATCCAGGCGATCAGAATGGCGTCGGTATTCACGGGCGGGACGGAAGGCCTGGCGAAGAAACCCGTGATGTCATCGGTCTGCTGCCCGATATCCCCTCTAGCATTCGAGGATGGCCTGTCAGAGGCCCAGGTCGAGTTTGCGAAGGCCGGAGTCCCGATTGTCTCGATGTCCGCTGCGGTTGCCGGCCTCACATCACCTGTCACAATCTCCGGGACCGTCGCGCAGGTCAACGCAGAGAACCTCGCGAGCCTTGTCATGACCCAGGTTGCCAAGAAGGGAGCACCTTGGATCTACAGCAGCGACTCATGTCCAGGAGACCTGAGGACTGGCTCCATTGACTACGGAGCTGTGGAAGCGCAGCTCATGCGCACGGCGGCTGCACAGATGGGAAGGCACTATGGGCTCCCGGTGATGGCTGCAGGGATAGGAATAGAGAACACCTCCCTCGACCTCAGCAGCGTTCGGGAAGGGATACCTTACATGATGCTGATGGCGCTCGTGCCCTCCGACCTCGGCTCTGGGTTCGGTGGTCTGGACCAAGCGGCAGGAGCAGCTTTCGAGCAGATGATTGTGGATGCATGGATATGGGACAGCGCTCGCGAGTTCATAAGAGAGTTCGATGCAGATCATGGAGCCATAGGGTTCGACCTGATCAGGGAAGCTGGCATAGACGGCAACTTCCTTGGCAAGAGGCACACTCTCACCAGATTCAAGAAGGAGTTCATCGCGACGAGCAAGCCTGAAGCGGTCTTCTCGGGACGCGTCAACAGGACGGAGAGAGGGGCGGTTGTGAAGAAGGCCAAGAAAGAGGCAGAGAGGATTCTCAAGGAGAACCGCGGACCCGTAGCCTCGAAGGACGAGCTCCGAGCGATGGACGAAATCGTCGCCCGCGTCAAGTCAGCCTGAGGGCCCTGAGCTCCGGAGCCAACCTTATCTTACTCGCCTTCGCAGCGGCCTCCTCCGGCCGGAGCTTGGCGGATTCGGTGATCACCATGTCCACGATATCCAGAGATGTCTCCTCGAAGTACCTGTTGATTACTGTGATCCCCCGACAACTCTCCTCCACGACCTCCAAAGGATCACGCGGGTCCTCCGAGAAATGTATCGGCGCGAACTTGGTGCTGTCTCCGAGGATCACCCTTGACAGTCCTACTTCTCTCGCGCTCAGCATCAGGTGCGAGAAACCGATCTTGGCGATCACCGACTTATCGGTGATCGCATCGACTCCCGCCAAAGCGACATCGGCTCCAACGGTTGCTGAGCCCAAGGCCGCATCAGCAAAGACTTCGACAGGTATCCCCAGCATCGAGAGTTGATCGGCCAAGAGCAGCCCTTCCCTCTGAGGCCTGGACTCTGCGACCCTGACCACGGGCTTTGATATCCTAGCAGCGAATGTCAAAGCCGAAAGCACTGCCCTGCTCGAACTGTTCGTAACGACCGTCTTTCCGGCTAGCACCTTCGCGGTCCCCCGTCCGATCAACTCGTGCGCCTTTCTATGATGCTCGGCGGTCGCCTTCAGGGTCTTCCGGAGCTCGGTTGCGTCGGCACCAGCGTGCAGGATGCTGTTCGCCAGGTTCCACATTGGCGCCATATTGGGTTGGGCCGTCACCAATCCGACTGCGAACCCTCTCAAATCGGCAGGGGTCGGTGGGGATTTGCTCGTGACAACCTCCAGGACTCTCTCGCACACACTCCCCACGATCGCTGATGCGCCGGAGACAGAATCCAGCCTGACCTCTTCGAAGATCCGCTCAAGCCGCTTGTCCAAGATAACCTGCCCTCAAACGGCATCCTGATAGATGTGCCTATCCGAGTCTATAATGAGTGAGAGAAAGGCGCAGGCGCCCGAGCTGGGATTCGAACCCAGGTCTGAAACTCCGCAGGCTTCTAGGATATCCAAGCTACCCCACTCGGGCATCGCCTGACTTCGCTGCACCTCCAATATGACTGCGGTAGAAAAAGCCTCCCATCATGTGCGCAGCATCAATACGAGGTCGTCCAGTCTATCTTGCCTTTCCTACGCGCGGTCCTGTCGGCGTACCTGAAGACCGCGGTGGAAATGAAGAAGAATGCGACTGCAGAAAGGGCGAGGGTGAGCAGTATCCCGAGGTTACTGAAGTCCGAAAGCCCCGAAGAGCCCGGAAGGGACGCCATAAGGTCTGGGGATAGCCCCCTCCGGAGGGCTTCCATCCAGTAGGTCACAGGGAGCAGGTGCGATATCGTCTGCGCCCACCCAGGCAGCACCGTGATCGGGAAGATCACACCTGAGAGCACGTAGAACACGCCAGCAATCCCCTCGTTGATGCCCTGGCCGTGCTTTGCCGTCAGGAAGGTTATGCCTCCGAGTGCGAGCCCCATTATGAGGATCGTCAGAAGGCCGACTATGAGGGCGGAAATGAATACCAGCCAATCGACCGACCCGATATCAATCTCGACTCCGAGCACAAGGACCCCGAACAGGAGAGTCACTAGAACTCCGATGGTCGTGATGGCAATCTTTATCGCCGCCCGGCCGAAGATGTATGTGTAGAACTTGATGGGGGCAATGTACACCTGCTTGAGGGTCATGTAGTGCTCCCGGTCGTCGTGAATCACCCAAGTGACCCCGAAGAGCACCTCGGCTACGAACATGTAGAACGCGTTGCCTATGAACATGTAGGAGAAGAACGGCGTCTGCGTCTCTCCGTTTGTGATGACCAGGTACATGAAAACGAGTATCAGGCTGCCCGCGATCGGCTTGACGATCGAGTAAATAGCGAACACGAACGGGTCCGTCCAGTTCGCCTCCATCTGCCATCCGAGCCATGCGGCGTTCTTGAATGTCCGGAGGTCGTGGCTCACTGCCATCTCAGGGTCAACCTCCCGGTAGTTTTGCCAAGTTTCTCCATGTAGGCGAGCGAGTACTTGGACAGCCATAGGAACGCGACGCACAGTACCGCCAGTATCGCGAGCTCTGTATTGACCGGCAAGAAGCCGTACTCAGAGCCGGAGCTCGGGTAGAACAACTGCCTCAGAGCATCGAGGCCGAGCGTCATCGGGATGATTGACGCACCCGCCGCAGCCCAGAACCCTAGCGCCCTAACGGGGAAATACATGCCCGAGGCCAGGTAGACTGGTTCTGTCAGCAGGTTGGAGAGGTGGTACGCCTCCCTGCCGAGTAAGAGGTACAGGGATGCGAACATCATCCCCATTCCATAGAGCGAGATCATGGTGACGACGAAGACTAAGATCAGCATTCCTGGCGATGCTAATGAAAGCGTGATGCCAAACAGCAAGATACCTATCACCATCGTCGCTGCCGCTCTGATAGATGTCATGAAGAGCCCGCCGACGGCCATGCCGGCCAGGATGGACATGCGCGAAATCGGCGCGATAAGATAGAGCTGCAGGTTGCCGATCTCCTTCTCCCAGTATAGCTGTGAGGCCATTGCCCACAGTATGTTGAGCCAGAAGGCCGTCATCGCTCCCCCCAGGATAACGAAACCGACGAACTCCGATGGGGCTTGTATGTACTTGTAGATGTAAGCGTACGCAGAGACAGTAAGCAATGGGAGCGTGATGTCGAAGAAGAGCCAGCTCATCTCCCTCTTCGACCCGATGACCCTTGGATAAGCGCGCCCTCTAATCGCCCGAAGGTTCGTGACGAGCCATGAATCGCTCATTCGAATCCCTTTCCGACCATCTTTATGAAGACGTCCTCGAGAGTCGGTTCGGTCTTCTGAAGTGAGAGGATCCTAGCGCCCTTCCTCTGGACCTCTGAGATGATCTCCGTAACAGCGGACTCGTCGGTGAGTATGAACTTCAGGGATGTCTGGTTTCTCTCGGCGTCGTCCTGGAAAGTGAATTGCTCCACACCAGGCAAAGAACTGAACTTCGTAGTATCTTGAAGTGACGTCACGTCGAGCTTTAGTGTCCTGTTCATCTTGACGAGCTTCTTGAGGTTCTCAGGTATGTCGCACGCTAGTATCCGGCCGTCGTCGATGATCGCGATCCTGTCGCATAGCTGGTCCGCTTCCATCATGTAATGCGTCGTCAGCAGGACCGTCCTGTTCTTCTTGGCCTGAACCCAGTCGACTATGAAGTCCCTGATGACCCTGCTCGCGTTCACATCGAGCCCGAGAGTTGGCTCGTCGAGAAAGATGATCTCCGGATCGGTCACGAAGCCCCGGATCACGTTCATCTTCTGTCTTTGGCCCGTGGACAATGTCCTTACCTTCTCGTCCTTCTTGTCCGCAAGGCCGAACTGCGCCAGCATCTCATCTATCCGCTGCTTGGCCACGGAATTCTTCATGCCATAGAACTGAGTGAACATCCACAGGTTCTCTTTTACCGTCAAAAGGCCATATCCGGATATCTCGCCGCCCGAGACCATGTTGATGCGTTTCCGCACCTCTGTGAAGTCCTTCTCCACATCGAACCCTGCGACGTACGCCTTCCCCGCGGTTGGCAGGAGCAACGTGCTCAGTATCTTCAGCAACGTCGTCTTGCCGGCACCGTTAGGCCCGAGGAGCCCGAACAGCTCCCCGCTCTCGATCCTCAGGTCTACGTTGTTGAGGGCCGTCACTGACTTGCCCTCTTTCTTCTTCTTGGGTTCGAACACCCTTGTAAGTCCCTTGACCTCGACCGCCGGCTGCATGTGCGACGCACCTTGGAAACGGAATTGTAAGATATAATCTCGGAGAGTGCTCCGATGAAAATGAAGGTCCGCGCGAAACCCGTCAGGCCTCGTAATGTGTCCTGTATCTCGTCACATAGCCTGCAATCTTGTTCCGCATAGAGATATAGCGTACATCGGTGAGCTTCGCGACCATAAGCTTGTTGTGCTGGTAGTCACTCGTGAACTGCTCCGGATACTTCTGGACCAGCTCGATGGCTACCCGCTTGATGTATGTCGGCCTTATGTTGCCCATGAGCTCACCCGATTGGCCTCGGTAGGAGTATGACTTATATATGTGTTTCGGAGGGGAGAGCAGGTGTGGTCAAACTCTTGTCAACTCTGCTGGCTAGCCCGAAAAACGGTATGGCAGAAGGCTACTCCTTCGGTTTCATGCTCTCGACTATGAGCTCTTCATCCGTGGGGATCTCTCCTTCCTTGTAGGGCTTCCCGCAGGCGTATTCGCCCTCAGGGCACGGCCCCCGGAAACAGCCCGGGCCCGCGTTCTCGAACAGAATGGGAGCTGCCTTCTTCGCCTCCTGCAGCATCTTCCACGCCATCATGCGTATCTCCCATTGGGCCCTCCGACAGCATCTGAGCTGGAAGAAGTGCCACAGCTCCCTTGCGTTCATGGTGACCGTTATGTTCGTGTGGCAGGCGTTCGGGAGCACATATCTAGCATCCTCCTTCGGGACGGTCTTCGCGAGTTCCCTGTACGCCTTCCAAGTCTCGTCCATGATCTTGGTGTAGAGCGCTTTCGAATCGAGGTTGGAGCCGACCGACGGCGGGATCACATACTCGCCCTTGTCCATGCTCACATACCTCTGACTCTGCTGGCTGTACGATGCGACCCTATGTCTCACGAGCTGGTGCGTCAACGCCCTGGAGACTCCTTCGACGCTGAAGGTGAAGTGAGCGTGCTCAACAGTCGAGAGGTGGCCCATCCCGACGACCTTCTTGATCATCTTCTTGGCCTTCTCGTCCGTGGTCTTCTCGAATAGTTCGGAAGCGCCCTTCTCGGAGTAGCAGGACTGGGCGGCAGCTGCGCAAATCTGATCGGGATCTTTCGTGTAGTTCAGAAGCACGACCTTCAAGTGTTCATCCACCAAGCTTTGTCAGGAAGGCGTTGTCCATCTATATGCTTTTCACGGATGAATGATGAAGGTGTTGGCCGCGCGGGCTGAAGCCTAGTCATGGACAGCTATGGTTCCTGCCTGTAGTAGAATGTGGTTGATGCGGACGCGCCGTCAGATGCTGACTGAGCCCCAGCTCTCAAGTCCTTCAATCTCACGGCCTCTACCTCGATCCCGCTCAGTCTTTGCAAGATCCCCGGCACATGACCGTCGCCCACGACCGCCACGATGTTCGCATGTTCTCCTGTAAGCGACACGAGCCTGTCCGCCATGAACTTGTTCCTGTCATCAATCAGTACCTCTTTGATCGTTGGGAAACCATCTCCGAGAGATTCGATGTACCCCTCGGCATCGCCCTCATACCTGTCGAGCTCGCGTTCAACTGTCTTCTTTGACACGAACAAGCCCACGAGGGCTCCCCCGAGCAGGTGGACCTTCTCCTTCAACGACATCCGTTTCCAGAGTCGCGCGAAGACCATCGAGGCGTCCATGTCTATCAGGGCCAGCTTCGCTCCAACCTCTTGAGCCGCACCCGCGGCCGCAAGCATCTCGCCCCCAACCTCGGTGTCGAACTTGTCCGCAAGACGGCTCTGGAAGAGCGCCAGGAGCTTGTACTGGATCGGAACATCTCCGGAGCGCTCCTTGTGCAGTAGCGCGTGATACCGCGCGGCGTCGAGCTCCAAGCATACCACCTGGGGCATCCGCTGATGGATGATGGATTTCACGTTTTCCGTGATTGCGAACACATGGCCGACACCGATTAGCGTAATCATGTCTTCGATTTCGAGATGACATTCTTTTAATAAGACTTTCTGCCATCAGTGCCCCGTGGCCAGACTAGTCGTGTTCGATATGGACGGAGTGCTTGCGGACGCTGAGAGTTCGTGGGTCTTCGTCCATCATCGGTTCGGGGTCAACAACGACCACTCGCTTTACGCGTACCTGAGGGGAGAGATAGACGACCTGGAATTCATCAGGCGAGACATCCAGCTGTGGAAATCCAAGGACCCCGAGATCACACAGGCCAAGATACAAGAGATCCTCGCGGAGGTCCCTCTCATGCCAGGGGCACGGGAGACCGTGAAATCACTGAGGGACGGGGGCATCAAGACCGCCATTGTGTCCGCTGGAATCGACCTGCTCGCAGAAAGGATCGCGGATGAGCTCGGCGTGGATATCGATCTGGCCAACGGGTTGATAACCGACAATCGGGGACGGCTCTCCGGAGAAGGCATCCTGCGAGTCCGGCTTACAGACAAGGGGGACTCGGTCTCCGATGTGGCCAACAGACTTGACATCCCCAAAGAGGAGGTCGTGAGCGTCGGCAATTCCCGCTACGATGTGACCATGTTCGAAAAATCCGGCTATGGTATCGCTTTCATGCCATCAGATGACCACGTCAGAGAGAGCGCCGATGCGGTCGTCGAGGAGAAGGACCTACGAGGCATTCTGAAGTACATCTGAGCTAGTAGCCTACCGATAGCCGTACTCGCCGATGAGCGGAACGAAGATGCAACCTCCGAGATTCTCCTTGATCAATTTCTCACCCTTCTTCTCGACGCGTATCAAGTCCTGATAGAAACGTCCTCCGACAGGAACCAGGAGCTTGCCGCCCTCGGCCAGCTGATCTGTCAGAGGGGACGGTATGTCAGGGGCGCCCGCCGCGACGAATATTCTGTCGTAAGGGGCATGCTCGGGCAGCCCTCGGGTGCCGTCTGCGAATATGACCGTGACATTCTTGCTGTAGCCTGCCTTCTTGAGGTTCTCCTCGGCAAATGAAGCGAGCTCCGCAATCCTCTCGATAGTGTAGACATGGCCCTCGGGACCGACGATCTCCGCGCACACGGCCGCGTGGTAGCCCGAGCCCGCTCCAATCTCCAAGATCTTCATGCCCTCCTTGAGATCCAGCTGCTCGGCCATAATCGCGACCATGTGAGGGGCCGAGATCGTCTGGCCTTCGCCAATCGGCAACGGAGTGTCGACATAGGCGTCGTCCCTGATGTCCTGGGGAAGAAACTCCTCCCGGGGCACGCGTCTCATCGCCCGGTCAACCTCAGGGCTCGAGATGTACCCCCGCCTCCTCAGACTGTTCACGAGGTTGTTCCGTTCGGACTCGAAATCGGGCACGAGAACATGAATCGCGAATCGAGGCTAAATCCTGATGGGTCACGATTTGTCAGTATGAAGTCTTCCTCACAATGTTGGCGTACACGCGAACGATATCCCGCGCCCGGGCACCGCCCATCCTGAGGGATTTGTCCTTGATCTTGATGGAGTGAATCACGACTTCGTGCCTACCGACGTTGAGGATGTCCCCGACATAGAACTCCTCATCCGGGACGGCCAGCACATGCTCCGAGAAGGTCTTGCTGACATGGCTGACGGAGAAAGGCACGCGCACCTTGTCGAACCGCTTCGCCCAGACCGTCTGAATGTCGCGAGCCTTCGCCATTCTGACCCGGGCGCCATTCGACTCGATGGAGGTGACCATGACTTGTTCGTCTCCGCACATCACCTCGTCTTCGACCGAAAGGACCTCGTCCGGGCCAAGAGTCAGTGAAGACCTCTTGGACTTGTCCAGCCAGCTTATGACCACCTGGAGCTCCAGAGGCTTCTCGGCTTTCAAGAGAGAGTGGTGTATGTGCCCGCACTCCTTGCACTTGACGGTCGACTCAAGGACTGTCTGAGTCTTCCCGCCGATCTTGCCCGAAAGCACTTCGTGCAGGGTCTCCTCTTTGCACACGGGACATTCTACCATTATCGAGCTCGGGACGGTCATTGCTCGTGGTGATTGCGCTCAACCATCATACTTCTTTCCAAGGACTTCGAAAGGGGAGTCGTGCCCTGGGACCACGACATCCGCCCACTCCAGGATCATGTCCATGCTCTTTAGGGCCAGCGCCTTGTTCATGTTCAGGAACGGGGGCACATGTTGGTCGTAGTTCGCCTTCGTGGGGATAGCGTCACCCACTATGGCGTACTTCCTCTCGGCAGTGACGAACACGGACAGGCTGCCTGCGGAGTGGCCTGGAGTTGAGACTATCTCGACATTCTGCAGAAGGGTCGTGCGTTCGCTCAGTCTAAGCGTGCCAACTGGGGGGTCCTCAAGGCGGTGAGCCACCAGCCTGGCATTCTCGAACAGATGGTTGCACCCAATGTGGTCAATATGCAGGTGCGTGTTAACCACATATCCGACCGAGGTTGATTTGAAACCGAGGGCTCTCAACGCACTCGTTATCTTTTGCATATCACTCGGAGCTCCTGTGTCAACGACGAGAATCTGACCAGTGGACTGGACCAATGTGACCGTGGATGAGGCATCCACTATCCTTGGTCCATCCCGCACCATGAATCCGGATTGAAGGACGTGCACAGAAGGCGCTTGGCGTGCATTCCTCATAGCAGGTGTCCCTTCTGGCACATCACCGCCTCGTGCGAGACCTTCAACGCGGAACCACAATGCGGGCACTTTGCCTTTGAAAGGAAATGCTCGATCCACGCGCTCTTGACGTCGGGCACCTCCTCGTCCTCAATCCGTCTGAGTATCGCCTTGAGCTCTGGAGTTGTTGCCAGCTTCCTGAGCGAGGAGAGCGATATCATGCGCTTGACGCGCCGATGGAGAGGGGTCCTGACGATGATCGGCGCAATGATTAGTCCGGCAGCGAGGCCGCCCATGTGCGCCTCCCAAGATATGTTGCTCGATGACAGAGCGATCAGGAGTTGAATGAAGACGAAAAGAATCGTGAGCGTCCACAGTGGCATTGGTATCAATCCCATCAGGCTGAAGCGCTGATTCGGGTACAGTCTGGCCGCAGCGCCCAATATGCCGCTGATTGCTCCCGAAGCACCGACCGCGCCAACATATGGGGTGCTCCAGTTCACGGCAGCAAACACGAAAGTTCCCGCCAATCCGGCCACGAAATATATCACCATGAACGCCCGAGTCCCGATTGACTGCTCTAAGAATATCCCGATGAAGATGAGGGCCAAGACATTGAAAACGATGTGTCCAAGGCTCGCATGGGCGTACATCGATGTGAGGATCGTGTAGTAACTAGTTGGATGACGCAAATCCTCAGGCATGAAGGCCACTTCATCCAGTGCCCATATTGTGCTGGAGCTCTCGACCACCACAACTATGACGAATACTATCGCGCAGACCGCGCTCGTTATGATTGAGAAGTTGTCCTGCTTGAGCCAGCTGTATATGCTTCCGATCACTATGGCTGCGAGGACAGCCAGAATCCAAGGTTCCATGAACGCGCTCCTGTGCGGTTGTGCGGGAGAACAACTTCGTCTAGTAAAACCTTAAGCTCGATGCCCTCCCTTCCCCGGTCGTGATGCTGGACAAAGCGATAGATATCGACGTCACCGACGACGTCTACAACCCGAGCGATGATTCGTACCTGCTCTTGAAGGCGATAGACCCGAAGCCTGGCGAGTTGATGCTCGAGATGGGCTCTGGCAGCGGGCTCATTTCCATACACGCCGCCAAGGCAGGGGCGAAAGTGACGGCCGTAGACATCAATCCGTATGCGGTCGAATGCACCCGAAGGAACGCCGCCAAGAACGGGGTCAGGATCGAGACCGAGAAAAGCGACCTTTTTCAGAATGTAAAGGGCAATTTCGACCTCATCGTATTCAATCCACCCTATCTGCCTGACTCGCCGAGGACGACCAGCTGGATCGAGAAGTCGTGGTCAGGGGGCGAAAACGGGGCAGAGGTGGCCCAGAAATTCCTTCAGGAGGCTTGGAAGCACCTGGCGCCAGGCGGCCGAATATACATGATCCTATCCTCAGTCGGAGGGCTCATGTCAGTAGTCAGGGCGGCTAAGGAAAGATACGAGTCAGTGATGCTCGAAGAACAGAGAATGTTCTTCGAATCCATCTTCGCCTACAGATTCAAGATTAGGTATTCCGCTAACAGATAACAACGGAACAAATCTTATTAGGGCTCCTATTTATGATAAGAGTAGTCACACAGGTGAATGCTGTTGGACGAGAACAGGAAACGCAAGTACAACGACGCTGAGGATCTGGACGAGCTCTGCAAGAGGTTCCTGTCGTCGCATGAGACAGATACTGGCGCAGCGATCGAGTACTGCAAGAACTTCCTGACAATGTTAGACGAGAAACCCATCAAGTCAGGAGCTGTTTTATCCTCTCGTGCAAAATCTCGCTGATAACCTTCCCGTCCACCTTGCCTCGTAGCTCCTTCATCACCAAACCCATGATGGCCCCGAGGCTGTCCTCTCCCCGTTCCCTGATGAACTTCTCCTTCTCCCTGACCACTCTGTCGCAGACCGCTCTGACCGAATCGAGGTCGATCTTCTCCATGCCGAGGGTCTCAGTCGCTCTATCGACGCTGTGCCCGTTCCGGAGCACTGAGGTCAGTATCTCTGGGATC
>Ga0214474_1001100_pt1 | contig 12652 bp, 16 predicted proteins | sample RVTome_2_FD_187335 | JGI IMG/M metagenome (GOLD analysis project Ga0214474, IMG submission 187335) | Soil microbial communities from uranium-contaminated site in the Upper Colorado River Basin, Wyoming, United States - RVT95D214 HiSeq ...
TAATCCTGCAAGCACAAGAAAAAGATGCGAAGTAAACCCCGTTAGTAATTCCAGCGGGGCATTATTTCTAACGGGGAAGAGATAGCGGAGGAAATGTCATGAAATCTAAGTCTATGATCGGAGCGTATATCCTTATTGGGTTGGGTATCATTTTCCTCCTGTCTAATCTTGGATGGCTACCACGTCTTCGCCCACTCATGGCTCAGTGGTGGCCACTCATTTTTATTATTGTAGGCATTTTGGTGTTGTTAAGGCGCTCATCCGGCGGAAAACAGTAGATCCGTCCCCCTCTTCATAAACTTTACTCGATGAATCGAGGATTTTACAATTCCGAGAATGGAAGGGCAATGACTTCTTGCCCTAATGGAAGACGGACATCACCAGGATGGACCACGCATCCACTCATGCTCTTATCGCCAAAAACTTCCCGGAACGATTTGATCCCGGCGGCCATGGCAGGTCTTGGGGTTGAGGAGAGCTTCACCTCAATAGGAATCAATTTCTCGTCGGTTTCAACGACGATGTCAACTTCCGTGCCAGCAGATGTCCTCCAAAAGTAGATCCTTGGTTCTTCTCCACGATGTGCGAAGGTCTTGATGATTTCAGATAAGACGGCTGTCTCAAAGATCGCGCCGGCCATCGGGCCGGAAGCTGCATGCACAGGATCTTTCAAACCCGTGAGGTAGCAAAGGGTGCCGACATCAATAAAGTAAACCTTGGGGGTCTTAACGAGACGCTTGCCGACATTGACGAAATAAGGACGAAGGATCACCACCTGAAACGTTGCCTCAAGGATCGACAGCCATGCTTTTGCGGTATTGACAGCTATTCCCAGGTCTCTTGCCATCTCCGTAAGGTTCAGGAGTTGCCCACTCCGGGTCGCCAGCATTCGCAGGAAGCTCTGAAAAAGTGTCAGATCACCCACTTGGCGGAGAGAACGGACGTCTCGTTCAAGGTAGGTCTGTACGTAGCTTGCGTGCCAGAGGAGGTGGTCGCGATTCGGATCAGCCGTTAGCTCCGGATAGCCACCGCGCAAAAAACGTTTCCAGAGATCAGGGGTAGTGATATTTTTATGTCGAGGTTGCCGTTTTTTCTCTTCCCATGAGAGAGAAGCTTGAGGCCTCCCCATGGCTTCCCGCGTTGTAAGTGGAAGGAGTTTTAATATCGCCGCCCTACCAGCAAGGGATTCGGTCACCTTCTCGATGAGCAGAAGATTCTGCGAGCCGCTTAGAAGATATTGTCCTTTTTCATGACGGTGGGCGTCAATGTGCTCCTTAATATATGGAAGTAAGTTTGGAGCTAAGTGGACCTCGTCGAAGATGACGGGTGGAGGGAAAAGTGCAAGAAACCCGCGTGGGTCAACTGATGCAGCTTCTCGGGTGTCGGGAGGCTCGAGCGACACATAGTGATAGCGTCCGCCAAAGAGGTGCTTCAGAAGGGTCGTCTTCCCAGACTGACGCGGACCCGTGAGCACGACTGCGGGAAATTCACGGGCTGCTCTCTTCAGGGCTTTTTCTAGAGTTCGAGGAATGTAAGTCTGAGCCATACGTCCCAGCATTTATTGTAATTATGCATTTAAAATGCACGATTGCAAGTAAAAAGTCAAGAACAAATTTTTCATCTAACAGGTGCCTCCTTTGAAGGTCTGCTCACAGGGGCCTGAACATAGGTTACTGTTTTTATACCACAAAAGTTTTGGTTGTATTTTTATCCCGTTCTGATAAGATTTGGTGAGCGGAAGTGTCTTGCATGAAATTTATCCTACGGAGGAAACGTCATGAAATCTAAGTCCAGGGTCGGAGCGTACATCCTAATTGGGTTGGGTATCATCTTCCTCCTGTCTAATCTTGGCTGGCTGCCACGTCTTCGCCCACTCATGGCTCAGTGGTGGCCACTCATTCTTATTATTGTAGGCATTTTGTTGTTGGTAAGGCACTCATCCGGTGGAAAACAGTAGATTGCTTCTCGGCGGAAACCAAGCGATCAGGCGCAGACAGGACGTAACAGAAGGACATAGGTGAAAATGCAACTTGATGGAGAGTGAGAAAATGAATAAGATGGGTCCGTATGGCAGGGCAACCGAGGGGGGAATTAGGGTCAGATGGCCATTTCGAAAGAGCGGTCAAAAAGATAATTGCTGACATATTGACATATGAAGATGTGTCCCCCTACGCCCCCTTACAATATCCAGGCACCTCAAAAAAAACTATTGTCAACGTGCTTTTTCTTTTAGCAGTTTAAGTTGAACCGGCCGGGCAGGCTGTTCGAAAGAAACTGGGGGGTTTACCTCGGTGAGTTGAAATCTCACCCGTGAGTCCTCAACATACTCAGAGCTGATCTCGATGGCTATCCATCTTCTGTCCAGGGACTCAGCAACATACCCCGTCGTGTTTGAACCTGCAAATGGATCAAGAATTAGATCACCCGGTTCGGTAAGAAAGTTCATGAAGAAACGTGGCAACTCGGCTGGGAACCGTGCGGGATGAATCTTCCTCTTATGCTTTTTTAGGAGAGACAAGTAATTGCTGTTACTCTCGTTATTTCCACATGCTATAAGATTGCCGGGAATAGAACCTCCCCTGTCTTGGGCGAAGGTCTCCTTGATGTTGTGACCTGATGGGCGCACCGTCCTGGTGACACCGCGCCGAATTAGCCGAAGCATATCTTCGCTATATCGTTGAAGGACTTTCGTATTGTCGGCTTTGGGATTTGTCGTCTTGCCAAGCCAGTAGATATACTCTACGGAATCCTTAACCCGAATTCTTCTTACGTTTACCCATTCAGCTGGTGCGGGCAATTTGGCCGGATTGTACCAAAAAAATTCCTGGCACAAATGAAAACCTATCTCATCACAAAGGTGGAGGAGAAGCCGGAAGTGATAGAGCGAGCGTGTCGGTTTACCAGGAGTCCAAGTTCCACCGATATTCAATACGAAGCCGCCGGCCGGTTTCAAAATCCTTAAAATCTCTTTGGCAAACGGGGAAAACCAATTAATGTAATTTGCTTGGTCAGCGTTGCCATATTCCTTTTTGAAATGAAGGGCATAAGGAGGCGATGTTATTACAAGGTCAATGGAATTCGGTGCCATGTCACGCATCAATGTGAGGGAATCTGCACAGTATGCCTTGCCAAGAGATGTTACGTAAGCCGGTTTCATAGTTATTCCAGTGACCCTATAAGCTGCTCAAGGCTATTATACCATGGTGGTATAATATTTAAAGCTGGAAGAGGCACCGGGTGCATCACCGCCATTTTGTTCTTGTATTTGGGGTGCCGAGCTAGGTGTTTACTTCGGATAAGCATAAACTGCCGCCAGTCGTGCGTTTTTTTTCCAAGGCAAACGGCGAGGATTTCAAACTGATCATATCCGTAATACCTGCTGCTACGGTCGCTCTTTGATGCTCTTGTTTTCTGTGTTTCAACCTTATAAGCGGTAATCTCCCCGCTCTTTCGGTATGCCTCGTCAACATCTCGCACGTTCTTGCATTCTATCCGGAATGCTTTGCCGGGTTTTGTTGGGAGCCAAATCGAATAATCAGGATACCTATCTTGATCGTGCTCTTCAAACCGCTCAATAATACCCCTGTCATGAAGCGATTTGATATGTTTTCCAAGGTGAACTTCTGCTACTGCTCCTTCGAGTGTCACTTTTGCTCGGAAGCGGCGGTTTATGGCGTCCAGTAATTCCTCCTTGGTTAAACTGAACTCCACTTCCAGCGGGTGTAGATTCGTTTCCATTTTGCCTCTTTAGATCATCTCTCTTCCCTGTATTGTTGCGAAGATTAGTGGCCCATGACTGTAACCCGTTTGCTTTCAAAAACTAATCTACATCCTTGGAACCAACTTGTCAATTACGAATTGGCTCATTGTCAAGCCAATTTAGAAATGTCCTATTCTTACCAAAGTAGAAATGCCCTTTTTTTGGGTTTTAGATTCTATGGGTTTGCTTCCTTTATGTTTATGAATTCAGCCATCGGCGCACGGGAAGAAGTGGAGGTGATATATAGATCGCTGGAGCATGCAGCAGCCAATGTAGATCACCCAATCGAAAAGATTCCTGCTGACCCTCCATTTCGTTCAAGGTATCAGTATGTTCCGTGAGTGATATGCTTCTGCCCTTTTTATCCCCTAAAAATTCTGATTGTATTTTTGTCTGATTTTGATAAGATTTGGTTAACCCTGTCAGAAATTCCAGTCGTTGCAACTCGGAACCGAGCGAGGCATTATATCTAACGGGGCATTAATAACTTTCAAAATACTGAAGAAGATATCTGTCAGGTTGAACGAGAAGATGCTTTCGAGAAGAAATGACTCGAAATCCTCGATGAGTTTGATTCACACTTCAAGACCTGACACGTTCTCTCGTTGCATCGCGAGCATTCTTTAGGTTTATTACATTGCGCCACTGGCTACTGGATCGATCAATAGATTCATTCGTGAGCATCGTATAGATAAACTGTATTCTCGCATCGATAGGCTGAAAGGTGCTTCTTTCTTCTATTTCCCCCTTTTTATTTAAGGTTACATTCTTATCTGCAAGAAAAAGTGACTCTATCCGATCCAAAGATGCTTTTCGCTGCTCGAGAATAATACTGGCAAAGTCATTCATAAGAGTTTCAAAAGCCCACCAGGTCTGAACTAAGGCAGTTGAAAAAAGCTTTATGTATGTAAAAAAATAATTCTTTGGCAAGTAGTTTTCTGAAAGAGTCTTAACTAACAGCAAATCATACTTAGCCATCTCTAAAGGCCAAACTGGCTGAAACAGGTCTACAATTCGTCCAATTTCAATTCCAATAACCCCACCTTTCATCGCATGGTTCAAAAATTTATTTAGATCATCAACCCTTGGCTCTTGCCACTTATCGAGAAAAGCGAGAACTTCGATCATAAATAACGCTCTAAAACTCCCGTAATCTTCTCTATGTATCTTGGTAAGTCTATTCCACCGCTTCAAGTAATCGGGTTCGTTAAAGAAATCTTTATATTTTGTGTTAAAATCCTCGATCATTTTGCAAAAAAGGAGTCAGGCTTGAAATTCTGCAATATTAAAAGTACTCGTCACATACCCTTTAATGGGCGACCCCGTTAGTTATTCTCAATAAATCAGGGAGGTGCCCCTAACTTTTTCCCATCGACTTCTGTCAAGGCATTGGAAGTAGGGGTCTACGCTTCCGCTTTGCCTGTTGATTTCGCAACTGGACAATTCCAGCCAGGTTTTTTAATAATTCCTGCCCCTTCGGAGTATTTTTTCCAATATCTGAGATGAAATTACGCCTTGATTGATCTAGAGCGCATATAGCTGCTTCCAGATAGCCGGAGTCGTCTGATATGCGTGTGAATCGACACACGAGGCACGCGATTTTATATGGCTGGTTCTCTTCGTTGACTCGGTCATAATGCACATACCCCAAAATTTCCATGTCCCACTGATACTGCTCAGCTAATCTTGAAATTTCCTTAGGCCAAGTTGACAAAAAAAAGTCTTCCTTTGCGTTCTGAATCCAGGCGTTAAGGTCTGAGACGCGACGATTTTCTTCTAAGTACCTCTTATAGTCAGGGTGTGTCCTACAATTGGCCTTTACAAGCTCGGCTAAGCGTTTCTCGGCTTCCTGCGGAAAGTCGTCGTCATGCCTACAAGTGACAGACAGTAAGAAATCGTTAACTTGGATTTTGGAGCCTGAGATTTCACCATTCCCATATTGCCGTTGCCAATCCAAGAACTTATCAACGGTCCGATTGATTTTCAGAATATCTGGAGGTTTCGGATAGTAATATCCGCAGAAATCCAAGTTAATGAAGTCATAAGGAAAAGATCCCTTCGCATAAAGATGAGTTCTTTTAGTTTGAAGGGTTTCTCTCTTTTCAATAACCAATCCTTCATCCGCCAACGCATCATCAATACTTTCTAAGGTTGGATATTGTGCACTAAAATCGTTATCCTGGAAAAGGACAAGTTTTTCAAGTTCGCCAAAGAACCCGGCATTTTCGATTCCAATTAGTTCGCTGATTTCTGGAAATTGTTCAATGTCAGATTCACAGAATCGTACATGCATTACAGCGTCCTGATTAGAATCGTAGATCAGGACTCCTTCTTTTGCCAGCATAAAGACATCGATCATGGATCGCGCACAAAGTGTAAAATAACGAAATGCACGCGTATTACTTACTCGGGTCTTCAGCTCCTTTGCATGAGGCAGCCAACAGTGAAGTCTCTTGTAGTGTTTCTTTGTATCGTCCCACCACTTATCAAACTCTGCTGGCATACGTTTACATTCCTGAGAATATGTCACCTAATAATTTGTAAAAGACTTCTCGTCGTCTTGCTTCATTAGGTTCACGATTAGCCCGTTCGAAGGCAATAAGGATTTGCTCAGCCAGTTGAGCGTGTTTTTTTCTTCTTAATATCTTTTGTATTGAGGGATGCGCTTTATCAATTTCAATTGTTTTCGCTACGCGATCAAAATGAATTGGTGGCAGATCAGAACGCGATGCCGCCCCCCGTTGTTTTGTTTCGGTATGTTCAATTCTGGCATATGCCTCTTTGGTCGTTTTGCTAAGGGCTTTGATAAAACTCGATTCTCGCTCAGAGGCAAGTTTCTCGCGCCTCTGTTTGTTTCTCGCTTTCTCCTCAGTCCATGTTTCTGGGAAGATCACCTCGTGAAGTAAAGAGTGGACAAAAGTTCGGGTTCTGATATAATGTGGGTCAAGCCCATTGAAGCTGTCTCGGTCTATATTAAGCGCGTCCTCAAAACCGCTCTGCACAAACAACTCGAGAGAAACCATACTGTACCGAGGTCCCTCCGCATATGGATAGGTCATAATGTCAGCATCATAACTTCCAATTGCAACATTACGAAGTCTAACTAATATCCCCTGTATGTCTCTAGGATATAACCTGCCTGTTTGCTGAAAAAGGTATCCTGAAAATTCGAGTGGGCGCCCCGAAACATTCTTGTTGAAATACGAGAGTTCATAAAGACTAAATTGCTCATCTGCCCCTTCCATATTAATGGGATATTGCATGACCTTAGTTTTCTCTTTATGTGGCCCATCCCTTAGTATAAATTCTTTTGCACTTGGCTTACCTAATCTGCAAACCTGTGCGGTTCGGCCCTCACGGTTGGAAGGTAAATAGATTGGCCTTGCAAGGGTCAGATTATCTACCTCAACATCGAACTTATAATTGGTCAAAATTTTTTTATAATCTCGTAGGAAAGGCATTTGAAGTGTAATGTTACCTTGACCACCTTCAAAGTAAGGTAGTGGAGCTGCCAGCGCGAGACCAAATATCAGTTGATCATAATCTGAAAGAAGGTTAAGTGATCTTGTCTTTTGTTTAATTCCGTAAACTGCGTTCATGAATTTCTCAAAAGTCTTGTAAGGTTCGGTTGATATCTTGTTACCGTAGTTTGACAAATTTTTCATTCTTTTCCTGAAACTCTCACGGAGAAATTTCGTGAATATTTTTACTCCTGCTTTCTCTGGTTGGTAATTAATTTTCTCTAATCTATATTGTCCTCCTTGGACAAGAAGTTCCTCCTTTTCTGCCTCCTCTTTTTTTTGTAGGATCTTATCCATATCCTGTTTAGTGTAGGGTGGAAATTGAATAGTTGCTTTAAAGGCCGTTTTCGATTCTTTATGGTGAGATATAATCTCAAACTGGGTGCAGATTTGTGCCAACGACAGGATTCCTATACCAAGCCGGCCGATAATAGGACGATTATAAATTTCTGTAATAGCGTTATCCAATGTGCGTTTATAGCTTGTACCAATGCCATGCTCCATCAAACGTTGAAACTCATCCAAAGACATACCTCTACCATCATCTTCACAGCTAAATGTGTCGAAATATGGAAACCCAGTATGAATTTTAGTAACGCTTGCATCCGCATCAAACGAGTTTGAGATAAGCTCTTTAATTGCACCTGCAGGTGTTCTATAGAGTCCTTGAGAAATATGTCCAAACACTTTGGCAGATAACTTTATTGGCTTCCAGTCGTTCAAAGGCATTCCTTGTCACCCTGTCATTCTATTTAGCAGGTTTGCTAAATATTAATATCTTTTCAGTAAGTAATCTATTTCCCCTTGAACCTCTTGTTGTCCTCCAGTTACTGACATCAGCGAGCTTAAAACCGACTTGAGGTGATGTTGCAATGGTTTTAATAATACCCGGAGTATCTAAATAAACGCCTAACAAAGACTGCTGGTCACAAACAACATATGCGCACATCCCTTTTGATTTGAGACAACGATAAGCCGCTTTTAGATGCACTGCCATTCCTCCAAAATATTCTCGAACCATCTTCGCATAAAGTTTTGAAAACCCATCATCCCGACTACGAGCCTTGTTCTCCAATCTGAGAGCGATATCTCTTATTTGCTCATATTGCTCAGACAATATTTGATCGTCATCATCGGCATAAATACCCTTCGTATTACATCGAATCATTGTCCGTTTGAGTTGTCGTAACTGTTCATTGTTATGAAGAAGACCTAAAAAAATTAATTCTAGCCGTGTGCATCTTGTATAATCGTGTTCATTAGGATACGGTGGCGAGGTAATAATAAAATCAACAGATCCAATTCCTGCGGATGACAGAACCTCGTCACATTTGCGAGAGTCAGCAAGAAAAACTCGAGCTTCGACATCGCAGCTTTTCTCCCCTCTTATTTTCATTAGGTCATCTATCATCGATTGTGCCGCACGGAGAAAGCTTTTAAATACAGGCTTCCGTTTAGGTAGAGAAAGGCAATATACCTCTGGGCCAAACTTTATGTCAGCAATGTCCCGTACCAAAGCTGACACTAATGCTAGACGAAAAAAGTCCCTTTCAGCTCTTGAAGTACATACAGCATCAAAAGCACGCATTAACGAGAGTACCCGCCTAGCTTTATATGCAGAGATCCACCCTCGATTGATCATACCACTATCTGAAAGGAACTTTAAGGCTTCATGTTTGGGGAAGGTATTATGGTTTAAAAGATAGATAGCCTTATCGACAATGGGTGGAAGTAAGATAGAAACACTCTCGGGGTCAACTTTCCAATTTGTTTTAACGCGTGACGCCAAGACGCAAACCGGATTTGTATCGATGCCGACAGAAGGTATTTCATTTTTTTTGCATTCCACTAAAGTAGTGCCAGATCCACAAAAGGGATCAAGTACTAATTTGCGTCTTTTTATCGATAGAAAATCTATCAAATGTTTTACTAATCGCGCATCGAACCCCATTATTATGCGGTACCATTTGTGAACTAAATTCTGTTCGTTTAAGGGAATTTTTAGTGGAGGCGAATTGATGTATGAGTGTCGTTGCATAAGGCTTTAAATGCTCATTATACGCCAAATAAACTGGGTACGATGGTGTTTGGCAACCGCATTCAGGCTTTCCTACTTCGTTATCTATGCTTTGGGTAAATCCAAACGCACCCTCTGGTGCGGACGGCTCAACTCATCAAGCACTAAGATACAAGAATTTCAAAAAGAAGGCAAGCAAAACAATAAGTTGAAATGCCGGACGTTCGTTCAAATGCAACATAAGCACAATGAAAACCGGGGCAAACTTAATGATTGACTTCCAGGAGGGGTTCCTTTTATTGCTGGTAGTTTCAAACAGCGCATTTCCATCCAATCACCCTTTTTAGAGGCAATTGAGGTCCACATCTTCAAATGTCATTAAATATTTGTTTGGTTCTTCCACTCTAACCGCTCATGACGTTATGATTCAGTCTATCATGATTGGCCTGCCGAATTATTTGCACCAGTCATTTTCGAAAATTTCTCCCCATTGAAGCCCAACTTCTCTGCCAGGGTGATGAGATTGGGAGAGAATAGCTTTGGAGTCCCATTCTCCCACCAACACTTCTCAAGACCTTCAACACATTCTTCCAGCAAGGAAAAGAACTGGGGGGCCAGGTCTTGCATTAACACATTCTCCCCTAAGGTGACACCACGGAGACAGGTAGGGGAGGCATTTGAGGGTCACATCTTCAAATGTCATCAAATATTTGCTTGGCTTTTCCACTCTTACTGTTCCTAATGCCACAAATCAGCCTTTCGCAATCACCCTGCTGGACTTGTGTTTTACTGCCCCATGGGTTTAATAGCCACAGAAGCTTTCTTCAGCTCTTCCGTGATCTTTTGCAGAATGGCTAAAGCGGTAGGGGTGTCGCCATGTACGCAGAGGGTTTCTGGTTTTACATAAAACTTGGCCCCATCATGGGCGATCACATACCCTTCTTGGACAATGGTGAGAACCTGCCGGGCGGCCTTTTCGGGATCATGAATGACAGACCCGGGAATTTTTCTGGACTGGAGCGTCCCGTCGGGGTTATAAATCCGGTCAGCGTAAACTTCCTCTACAAATCGAACCCCGACCTGTTTGGCGGCCTCAACCATTACCGTACCAGCTAAAACCACCAAAATGATGTCTTTGTCGAAGCGTGCAGCGCTTTCCGCAATGGCCTTGGCAACATCCAGGTTTACAAAGGCCAGGTTACTCAAAGCCCCGTGGGCTTTCACGTGTTGTAAACGAAGACCGTGGGCCTTTGCGAAAGCATAAAGAGCCCCGATCTGGTAGAGGAGGTAGGCTTCAATCTCTTTCCGGGAGAGATCCATATACCTCCGGCCGAATCCCATCAGGTCCGGATAACCAGGATGAGCCCCCACAGCAACCCCTTTCCCCTTAGCTAGGCGAATCGTTTGCTCCATGATGAGCGGATCACCGGCATGCCAGCCGCAAGCAATGTTCGCAGAGGAGATGTAGTCCATGATTTCTTTATCCTGGCCTAACGAATAAACGCCAAAGCTTTCCCCCATATCGCAGTTAATATCGATTCGGTTGATCACTGTTCCTCCTGTTTATTCTCTACCTGCTCATAATGTTATAAATCCGTCTGTCATGACTGGCTAATTGGAATACTTGGACTGGTGATTTTTGAAAATCTTTCTACATTAAACCCCATCTTCTCTGCAAGGGTGATGAGGTTGGGAGAGAATAGCTTTGGAGTCCCGTTCTCCCACCAAAACTTTTCAAGACCTCCAACACATTCATTAGGTTTTTCATTTTCTCGCCGATCCGGACAGTAATCAAGGGCTGCCCTTAGCCTTTGACAGGTGAAGATGCCTGATCTTGAAAGGGGTCTTTTCAAACTCCAAAGAAAACAGCGAAGGAAGAATTTCCCCCAAACCATTGCGTCACTGAATGGAAATATTGGGCCGTTAATCAACGAACAGTGACTCAAAATCCCGCGGCGAGATGATGATGGTATTCCGAAAAGATCGCAGGTCCAAAAGATCTGCATCTCCTGTGACCAGATAATCGGTCTCCGCTGCCAGGCTGCACGCCAATACATTGTCATCATTTGAATCGCGACAGATAGGTGTATCGATCTCCGGGGGATGAAGAACAACAGCCTCGGCGGCTTCTGAAACAAGTCTTACGGCATCCCTTGCTTCGTCTCTTGGAACCTTAAGCTTCCTAACGAGAACCCGCTCAAACTCCTGGAGAATGAAGGGGGAGATAAAGAGGTGAAATTGTCTCTTTCGTGCTCTGATGAGAAGCTTCGAACAGACGCCTTCGCTAACGAAGGCGGCCACCAGAACATTGGTATCAAAAACGACTTTCACGATATGACCTTGAATACATCCTCTTCGCTGACCATGCCGACCTTCTTGGCCTTCGCCCCCACCCGCTTCTGCAACCTCCGGAATCGTGCCTCCCAGAGGTAGAGATTGATCGATTCCTTGACAATGTCGCTTTTCGTTCGGCCTGTGCTTCTTGCGAATTTATCGAGTTCGGACGATATGTTTTCGGGCAAACTCACGGAAAGAACTGATCGCATATCCTACCTCCTTCCACTACAATACACTACAAGATCGTGGTTGTCAAGCTATCCTTTTTAGCGAAGCTCCCCGCCCACAGGGCGGGGCTTCCCGGAAAGGAAATTTCGTTCATATTGTGCCCCTTGACCCGCCTACAAGGCGGGGCTTGCGGGGCACGTTCCGGTCAAAAAAGATAATGCGGCCTCATCTATTCATTGGTCTTTACCGGCTTCCCCTGTATATACTTAAGGTTGTTCGCCTCTATCATGATAACAACGCCATTGGTAAACCCCGGATGATTCAAGGGACCTCCGTAATCACGAGATGCTGAATCAAGTTCAGCATGACAATGGAGGCAAAATCAGTGTCGCCTAAGCTTGTCTTAGGGAATCGGGGCTTGTAAATATCGCCGTATGATGGCTAATATTTAGCCGTCAAATGGCGAATTTGTCAGGCCCTATTTTTTTGTTCAGAGTAGCATTTAGAGAATTCTTCGTGATTCGGTTTATTATGGTTGTTTTGATGAATTGTCGGGACCGGTTATCTTTGAAAATCTTTCTACGTTGAAACCTAACTTCTCTGCAAGGGTGATGAGACTGGGAGAGAATAGTTTTGGGGTCCCGTTCTCCCACCAACATTTCTCAAGACCTCCGACACATTCTTCCAGTATCTGGCCCATTAAATTCTGAGCCTCCTCCAGGGAGATTTCAAAGCCCCACTTCTTTGCTAACTCGAGGAGTGCCATGACCTCCTCAGCCAGTTCTGACTGACGGGAAAGATCCGGACCCTTGCTTTCTTGAAGAACGTTCATCTTCTCCATTAACATCT
>Ga0214474_1001102_pt1 | contig 12646 bp, 13 predicted proteins | sample RVTome_2_FD_187335 | JGI IMG/M metagenome (GOLD analysis project Ga0214474, IMG submission 187335) | Soil microbial communities from uranium-contaminated site in the Upper Colorado River Basin, Wyoming, United States - RVT95D214 HiSeq ...
AAGTGCACGAAGACATCATTTCCGTCGTCTCTGGAAATGAAACCATAGCCCTTTTTCTCATTAAACCATTTCACACGACCTTTGGCCACTACAACTCACCTCCTTTCTTCTTTTAAACTTAAGTAAGTTGTAATAGCCTTTGGTCCTAAAAAAAAAGCCGCAAAAGTTTAAGAAGCACTTTTACGACCTTTTGTGATCCAAACAGATACTTCTTACAACCTACAAAAACATTATCCCATTCTATTTCTTATATGTCAAGTGTTTTTAATAAAGGCGTAAGTATCCGATTATATTTGTAAAAAGTAATTTGAAGTTACTTCTAAGGATATTGCTTTTTAGGATTCCGGAGCATCCCCAGAAGTATCTCTGCGCTTCTTCATCTCTGGAAACAATTGTGCGTAAGTGTTTGTTCTGCCCTTTCCATTTCGAAGGTGACGGCATGAAGCCTGGAAATGTCTCTGGTTGTCCCGATCCATTGCCCTGGATTGATGGAAAGAGTTTCTCCAATCCGATCCACGCAGGTGCCGGAGAGTTCTGGTGCCTCATGGATATGCCCATGAAGCGTTAGAAGAGGCTGATTCTTTTCAATGAAGGTTTTCATGGATCGGCTCCCTGCTGATTTTCCTCCTTGGATGAGATCCAATCGAGTCGCGAAAGGAGGGGAATGCATGACATAGATCGTTCTTTTTGAATGCAGAGGTTTCGGAAGTCGATCTAAATCTTCCTCAATTGTTTCCCGTTCTCTCAGATAGGAAAAGGGATCAACGGGGATCAATCGGTCGGTCGCATCAGAGGATCGAATATAAGAGGGATTCTTCTGAGGAGGCCAAAGGGATTCCCGATTATCCATCTTCTCAAAGTCCTTTGGTCGAAACGGGGTCGGAGGGACAAATGGGTATCCGATCAGTTCGTATCCATTTTTGAATCGATAACTCCTCTGGTTAAGATCGACGATTCTTTCTGTTGCCTTCGTAAAGAGATACGGATAGCCCAGATCCCAGTTTCCAGCGATGAGAAAAATCTGTTGAATAGAAGTGGTCTCTAACATCCGTCCAAAAAATGGAGAAAGAAACTGGTCAATGAAGGTTTTTTGATTTGGAACCATATCTTCGTATCGCTTTGTCGGAGGGAAGGACGGAAGAAGGTCACCCCCTATCACCATGATTTCTGATGAGGAAGAAATGGCCAGCGATAGGAGTTCCTGATAAAGGTGAATTTCACCATGAAGATCTGAGGTATATAAAAATTTCATTTCAATTACCAAATTTCCTGCCTACCGGCAGGCAGGCGCAGGCAGGCAAATACCAATCTCCAAATAGTATTCAATTGATCAATGGCCAAATGATAAACAATCAAATCATAAGAAGGCTTCCTGATAAATTTGGGAATTGATAGTTTGGAGCTTATTTGGATTTTGGAATTCGGGATTTGGAATTTCCATTCCGTTGGAATGGGTCTATTCCTCAAAGTCGTCCGAAAGGATCCATCCATCTTTCGTGCTTATTATTTTGAAGGTTACTTTGCAATAGGAACAGAGGACCAAATCCCCTGGCTTCTCGGTTCCTTCAAGCGGGATATCGGCATCACAGATAGGACACTCTAATTCAGTGGACATGGATGACCTCCTTTGGGTTTTATAAAGGCTTTAATATTTGAATTTTAAAAAAAAATCAAGCCCCCTCACTGTTCCTCGCTGCCCAGAGGCAAAAGAATTTACCCCCTCAGTTATGGTTTGCTTAAGTGTATCCTAATCTGTAACTCAACCCTTTAGGGCTGAGTTTTTCCCGCCAGGGCGGGACTAAAGCCCTGAGTTACATATTCGACGAGCCGTTTATCACTCCATAACTAAGGGGTTACAAAAGAATTTTGTTTTTTCTTGCATCGTAGTATAAAATGATTTAAAAATACAGACCCGGTAGGCAACTACAATGAGGTGTAGAGATGTTCGGTTTAGGATACCAGGAAATTCTGTTAATCCTCGTCATCCTCTTTTTGCTCTTTGGGGTTAGAAAACTTCCGGAGATCGGGAAGGGACTCGGGGAGACGGTGAAAGAGATCAGAAAAATTCGAGAGGATAGAAAGGCAGGGAGAGAAAAAAACAAAGAGGATCAAAAAGGAAACCTGATTTCAGATATCAAGAAAGAAGTTGAAGAAATTCCAGGATTGAAGGAAGTCAAGGAGATTAAAGAGACAGCTGATCAAATCAAGAACATTACCAAATTTCTGAAATGACTTTCCTCCATTCTCATCAAACGGAAATTGACGCACGGGTCTTTCCCCGGACTTCACGATTCACCACAGAGCCCGGCCATTTCCCCATGAGGACATCCGCTACATTCTTCGCGGTCCTCCGCTTCAGCTCACTGATTGATTCCTCTGAATAGTAGCCGATATGAGGGGAGAGGACCACATTTTCCATTTTAAGAAGCGGGCTCTGAGAGTCGGGTGGCTCTTTTTCCAGGACATCCAACCCGGCCCCCGAGAGGAGACCATCTCGCAATGCCTGGATGAGGGCCTTTTCATCGATGATTGCTCCTCTTGAGGTATTGATGAGAAGGGGTTTCTTCCCCATTTTTTTGAATTCCTTTTCTCCAATCAAATGTCGGGTGGAATCATTCAAGGGGCAGTGGATGGAGATGAAATCGGATTCCTTCAAAACGGTATCGAAGTCTTTAAGATCAACCCCCTCAGGAGCTTTCTCAAGATAGGGATCGAAGGTCATCACCCGCACGCCAAAAGCAGAAATCCTTTTTGCAACCTCCAGACCGATTTTCCCACATCCGATGAGCCCCAGGGTCTTTCCCTTGGTTCGATGGATGGGAATCCCCTGATGAAAATCCCACTGGCCGGATTTCACCTTTCGATCAAAAAAGGCAGTTTTTCTGATTAACGTCAGAATCATCGCGAAAGTCTGGTTGGCTACCTCATCCATGCAATAGTCTGGGACATTGGCGACGATGATTCCTAAATCCGTGGCTGCTTTGAGGTCAATGGAATCGACGCCCACTCCATACCGCGCGAGCACTTTACACTTTGGAAGTTGTTCCAGGACATTGCGGGTTAGGAGCGAATATTGGTTAATGAGCCCATCCGCCTCTTTGCAAGCTCGAATCAGATCTTTTTCTTCCTTGACTTGTGCCAAAATTAATTCGGCGCTAATCCGACCGAACTCCTCCTTTTCCTCTTCAATCGAGCCATGGTCGCAATCGGTGATGACAACCTGATAGGGATGCTGTTTCATGTTCCACTCTCTCCTTTTATGGGATCAAGATCACCTTAGCCGCCTGAAGGCTTTCCAAGAGATGAAAGGCCTCCTCCCATTTCTCAAGGGGAAGCTTGTGGGTGATGATTTTTTCAATCGGCAAGATGCCTTTTGAGATGAGGCCGATGGTCGTTTCCCAGGCCGTCCAACTGCTGGAGAAACAGAAATCGTAACGGAGGGCCTTGAAGATGCCGCGATCGTAAGGGATGGGAACTTCTTCTTTGCCTGAAATGCCTATGGCGCAAATTCTTCCCATTCTTCTTACCATCTCGAAGGCTTGAAAGATCGCCTTTCCGCCTCCCGAGGTCTCAATGAGGACATCGAAACCAAGACCGTTGGTCATCTCCAAGACCTTCTTCACAGGATCCTCTTGATCGACATTGATGGCGAAATCCGCCCCCAGCTCTCTCGCCTTTCCGAATCGGATGCCTTCATCCGAACTCCTTCCTGTTACCCCCACGATCCTTGCCCCTGCTGCCTTGGTCACGGCCAGAGAGATGAGGCCAATCGGACCGGGCCCGGTGATGACCACAGACTCTCCTGCCTGAAGCCTGCTTCTCTCGAGGATCGAGGTGACGCAGATGGCGGTGGGTTCGATCACCGCTCCCGCTTCAAAGGAGACGTTATCCGGCAGGTGATGGAGAAGACGTGCAGGGCCTGCGACATACTTGGTGTAGGCGCCGTCGATGCCGATGCCATAAGGTCTCTTCTGCTCACAGACCTGAGGGAACCCGCTCTGACACATATAGCAGGTACCACAGGATCCTGTCCTTGTCTCACTGACGATCCGGTCTCCGGCCTTCCACCCTTTCACTCCCTTTCCGACATCGACGATCACTCCGGAGAATTCATGGCCCAAAATAACCGGAGGCCAGTAAGGATGACTGTCGTGATAGATATGGAGATCGCTTCCGCAGACCGATACCGCCTTCACCTCAATCAGGACTTCATCGTCCTTCATCTTGGGCTCAGGAACCTCCCGAATTTCAATCAGCCCTTTTCCTTTTCCATATTTCACCACTGCTTTCATACATTTCTCCTTTGAATAAACCCGCCAGTTGCATAAAGAACATTCTAAAAGGCGGTTGGGTGTGTTGGGAAACCTTTACAGCGGCACCTTTCAAAGGTTTGCTACTACCTTCCCAAGTGTATTACCGAAGTCACTTTAGGTGTTATCGCATGTTGTCCATCAAACATTTCAAAAACCCGCTTGGTAAAGGTTTGGAAACATATCCAACCGCCTTTTCAATGCAACATCTGGGTAAATAGGATTATATTTTTTTGATCACCGGCAGGATCTCACCGCCCCTTTGAAGGACAGCCACCTTTGCATCGCGACCCGATAGTGAAAAGGCGATGTCCAATGCCTCCTGCGGTTCTCGCGCATAGATAAGACCCAATCTCTCTGTTTCGCTTTTTGATATTCCCTGGGAGACCATGATCCCCTTCGCCCTCTCTTTGATCACCCTCCCCACATGGACGAGATGAGCCGCGGCTGTCAATTTCTTAATGATCCCCTTTCGGACCTTCTGGTCAGCGTCTTCAAATGTTTGATACCCAAATTCAAGAACCTCCGGATGGCTTGGTGAGATTCCCTCCGGACAAGGGGAGACCAGGATCACCACCCCTCCCTGTTTGACTGCTAACTCGGCTGCATAAATCCCTTTTGCTGCCAGCCAGAGCTCCGAATCATAAGGATAGGGGCTCACCATGACAATGTCGGCCTCTTGAGGGAGTATCGATTGATAGACTTGTTGGGACCGGGCAGCACCGGTTCGATAAGCCTGAATGGGATCTCCTGTCACCACGTCCACCACCCGATCGGAACCATCCTGAATGGTATTGACGATCCAATTCAACCCCACTCTTTGAGCGACCCTTTCAATTTCTTCTTTGACCGGATTTTCAATCTTTCCTAAGATCTCCCGGCCTGTAAATTGAGCCGCGAGCCAATGAGTTTTCCCTGTTGTCTCCTCGCCGCAGATTCCAGGTTGAATGATATTCCCCCCTCCGCTGAATCCAGATACCCGATGGGGAACGATCTGACCGATGCCCATGATGAAATCGACCTCTTTCACCAATCGATTGACGAAGATGGGAGTTTCTCTCTCTGTTTCTCCCAAATAGGAGAGTTGGGAGGGGTCCCACCAGTTGTGATTGAGAATGGTATATCGTTCGGAAAAGTCCTTCCCAAACTTTTCTTTTATCTCCTTCTCGGTCATCGGCCGGTGAGTCCCAAGGGCGATTAAGATTTTGATGCCGCCGGGCTTAATCCCGGCCGTCTCCAATTCCCTCATCAATCGGGGAAGAACCTTCTGGACGGGTGTGGTACGGGTATAGTCATCCGTAAGGATCAGCACATTCTTACACCCTCTTGGCATTTGTGATAAAGGTTCAGACCCGATGGGGTGCGAAAATGCCTCCTCGACGATTTCCTCCTCACTCTTTTCGATCTGAACCGTGGCAGGCGAAAAGATCCCGAGGAGGTTTTTTTCTGGAACCTCCAATGGTTTTATTTCAGGATAGGGGAAAGAGATATGCATAACACCTCATTGACCATTCAGTAATTTTTAATTCACAATTCACAATTCATAACTCTTAACTCCTATTTTCCTCTTGCTTCTCGAATCGCTTTGAGAAAAGCACGGGCGTTCTCCGTGATGATATTAAATTTCTTTTCTTTGATGGCCTTCTTATCCACCAACTCTCCACCCACTCCGAGGGCAGCGGCCCCGGCTTTTATGAAGGCCCCTGCATTCTGAAGGTTAACGCCACCTGTAGGAACGAGAAGGATTTGTGGCAGGGGTCCTCCCAACGCTTTGAGATACTCCGGCCCCCCGAGTTGGGCGGCAGGAAAAACCTTCACCATATCCGCCCCTGCATTCCAGGCCGCGAGGATCTCGGTCGGGGTCATCGCCCCGGGAATGACCACAGCGCCGTAACGATGTGCAAGGTAGACGAGATCGAGGTTGAGGATGGGGCTGACGATGAACTGAGCCCCAGCGAGAAGGGCTGCTCTTCCTGTTTCAGGATCCAGGACCGTTCCTGCGCCCATGACGATTTCATCTTTATATTTCTTTGTCAGCTCTTTGATCACATCAATCGCCCCCTGGACGCTCATCGTGATTTCGATAAAGCTCACGCCGCCTTCCTTAACGGCATCCGCCACTTCCATGGCCTCCGAAGCTGAAGTCACCCGGATCACCGGGATCAGTCCCTCTGCAATCATTCGACTAAGAACCTCTCTTTTTTCCATATCGTCCTCCTCAAAGTATTGAAGTGCTGCCGTAAACTCAAACTGCAGCACAGCAGAACGGCACCACCGCAGCACAGGTCGTCACTACCTTGATATTCTCAACCCTGCTCCTTTGAGCTGATTTTCAACTTCTTCCTGGGTGCTCCAATTAAAATCGCCCGGTATCGTATGCTTCAATGCTGAAAAGGCATTTCCATACTGAACCCCTTTTTCAACATCTTTCAATTTAAGCCAGCCATAAAGAAATCCGGCGGTAAACGAATCGCCCGCGCCCACCCTGTCCACGATCTCCACCTCATACTTTCTGTCCCTGAAGACCTTTCCGTCGTGATAGGCAATGGCTGTCCAGCGATTCCTCCAGACCGAGACGTCTTCCCTTAAGGTGATCGCTACAATTTTGAATTTGAAGGTGTGAGCGAGCTTTTCTGCCACTGCTTCATAATCCTTTTCCTTAATTCCGAAGACGACATGGGTATCTTCTTCGGTCGTAATCAGGACATCCACATCCGCCATCATGGGTTCTTGAATTTTCTTTGCCTCTGCCGGAGTCCAAAGTTTTTTCCGATAATTGAGATCGTAAGAAACCGTGCACCCCGCTTTCTTGGCTGCCTTGAGAGCTTCGACCGTCACCTCTGAAGCAGAGGCGCTCAAAGCAGGAGTAATGCCACTCATATGGAAATGTTTCGATCCTGTAAAGACCTTTGTCCAATCGACTTCACCCGGCTTGATCATGCTGATGGCTGAACCTGCCCGGTCATAGAGAACACTCGACGCTCGAGGCGATGCGCCCAATTCCAAAAAATAGAGTCCGGCCCGTCCTTGATCAGACCAGACGACATGAGAACAGTCCACTCCGAACTCTTGAGCCCGGTTCCGGATAAGATAACCGAGGGCATTTTTCGGTAATTTTGAGACCCACACACTTTTCATTCCAAAACGGGTCACACCCACTGCCACATTGAGCTCTGCTCCACCCACGCTCAGATCGAGACTTTGAGTTTGTTCCAACCTTTGAAAGTGAGGAGGTGAAAGCCTCCCCATTGCTTCTCCAAAAGTCACCACATCGGCCATAACCATCCCCCTTTCGCCAAAAACGAATTCATTATTTTCTAAACCGTAGAAAGTATTTTAAGAAATATCATAGCCGAAAATCTGAGTTGAGATTATTTAGCCATTTTAAAATCCCTCCCGACCGTCCGGCGCCAGAGTCCCACTGCCTCCCTTGTGTGAGTGTTGAGGCTCTGGACGGCGGCGCCTCCCTTTCATAAAGGGAGGAGTCCCGCCAAATGCGGGATTCCCCCTTTGGGAAAGGGGGATTAATTTATTCGATCTCATATCTTTTCTCTCTCAACATGACGGACAGAAGGTCTGATTGTTCTTTCGTAAATGGATAGGCCTCGCACAGGCTCCTCAACCTGTCTTTTGATAAGACTCTTTTCGTCTCATCCCTTCCCAACTTATCAAAAATTTCCTCAAAGGACTTGAGATGTATAAATTCGGGGACATCTCTCATCATCAATTCATCCCCTCTGCCTGCCAATCCCCATAAATAAAGAAGTTCGGAGACCGGGGACCCTACAACAGGATGACAACCTCCTGGAATGGCGAAGATGCTTTTATCCCCAATCAGGTAGGCCTTGGTCAGCGTTGTTCCGTCCATGAGCAGTTGAACGCCATAGGGCCCGAATTGATCTCCCGGACTTTTACTCAAATGAAAGCGGTGGTAATAAACCTCTTCATGATCTGACTCTCCCGGAGATTGACCGTCATGTTGATGAAACGGTGTTCCTGACCAGAATCCCGGCGGACTCCAGGTTTCTCCAACCACCAGATTCGAACTGGCATCCTTAGGGCTGATCAGGGGGGTAACGTCCCTTCTCCAAATCCAATCTCCTCTTGATAAGACTTTCACTTCTTCGTTAGGCAGAAAGAACGGGGGTTTTTCCTTGAGGGCAGGGGCCTCAAAAAAGGCAACCTCACCCTTTCCCCGAAGGCTAAATCTCGCATTGCAAGGGATGTAAAGGGCAGAGGCATTGGATTGACCGGGTCCCACGGAGAAGGGTCCGCCGGTTCTCTTTCCGTGAAACTTTTTTCCATTGACTTCGGCTTCGAATTCTCCCTCCTGCGGGATGAGGACCACTTCCTTCCCTTTTGTCTTCCTGATGATGGGATGGGTTCCCAATGGATAGATTCCGAACCCCAAGATTTCGAGAGGCACTTTTTTCCGAAGGGGATCTAAGAGCAATCCGCTCCTCTGACCGTCGTATCGAACGTGCGGATTGATTTTATTCCGCTCAATTCTCTCGGCATATTTCTTCAAAGTCTCTTTCATGGAGGACCTCATTCTCTCTTGAGAAGGATACGTTTTCCTTCTTCTGCGGAGGCATACCCCGCGTAAATGGTTTCGACGACGTCCCTTGCCAGATCTATTCCTGAGATGGGTTCCCTATCAGAAAGTACGGCATCTACAAAATCTTCTAACTCTTGAGGGTATCCTCTTACCCAATCTTCGTCAGGACTCGGGAAATTCCATCCCGCCTTCGTCTCAAGTCTTTCAGCGATGTACTCGTCTCCGAAAATATGGGGCTCCGGAGCATACACCTGCAAGACATTGTTGGGATTCATGTTTACGTTCACCACCGCATTGGAGAGATATGCCGTAAGGAGGTTCCGGACTCCTCCCAGAACGCCATCGGAAGAAAAGACGGTGGCCGTGGAATGGTCTTCAAAATGGATGACCATGACGGCCCAATCTTCCACATCTTCCCATGCGGAAACGATGTACTTCTTCTTTTCTTTCATAAAGGACTCTATTTTTGTGTGTTGTTTCACCTCGGCAGTCACGGATTTGGGCCGTATCGGCTTGCCATACTTTAACATCCCCTCATAGTGTTTCAAGTGAAGGACACCGCCGACTGGATGGGCTCCCAGACGCATCAACGAGCCTCCACCAGAGGTTTTCCATTTCCTTGAATATGCAGCACCGGATCCGGAATGGCTCTCCTCAGCACGGAGATCCATAATGGTGCCCCCGCTCACCTTAATCAGACGCTTCAGTTTGGCAAGGGGAGGCGCATAAATCCAGTTCTCAGCATACATGAATTTCACATGGTTCTCTTTCACTGCCTCGGCAACCCGATCACAGCTCCGCAATGCCTCCTTCAACATTAACTCTTTGCTCACGTTGAAGCCAACGTGCTCTGCTTCCTGGTCCTTTCCAAAATATCCTGTTAGGGGTTTTTCGCATATGATGTGTTTCCTGGCCCGGGCAGTCTCGATGCAGAAGGCTTCATGTAGATCTGTTGAGATGCAAAGATCCACCATGTCAATGTCTTTTCGATCGAGGATGCGTCGATGATCATCATAATAGTCGGGAATACCGTATGACTCAGCGACACCCGCAAGGTCAGCATCTTTTGAGCAAATGGCGACGATGTCAGTCTTGAGGCCCCGCAGTTTTGTATAATTGTTGAGGTGCAGGCGCCCGGCAAACCCTGAACCAACCATCCCAATCCTTACTCTTTCCATAACAACACCCTCGCTAAAATGTTATGAGGAGACCCTTAGCTCTCCCTATTTGCCAAATAAAGAAACATCACCTGTATCATTCAAGTATCATTTTTGGGTAATGACCTCATAGACTTGGACGGCGCTCTCTTTATAGAGTGCTTTGATCTTAGGTGAGAGGGCTTTATGATCCTGTGAGTCTCTCCAGGTGGCCGCTGTTTCAAGGGATTGAAATCGAATCACCATCTGGTAGACCGCCTCTTTTTCATGTTCTTTAAGGAGCGTCACTGAGACAAAGCCAGGTTGCTTCGACATCGCCACGCTGTAACCCTCTTTGAAGAGCGCCTCAAACTCCTTTTCCTTTCCGGGGATAATATTGAAAGTGACATGCCTTTCGATCATAATCGATTCCTCCCCCTTTCAATTGCATTTCCTATTTATAATTTCGAATTTTCAACTCCGAACTCCGAACTAACAATCATCTTATTTCTTTTCCAAGATCGCCGGTCGGATGAAAGAGATATTCCCCACTTCCAATGAAAGGGTAGGGTAGCGGATGGGACGCGTAATCATCTCCAGCCCCTTCGAGGTGGCAAGGATGGTATCCTCTGATTTCGTGCCGGTGATCGATGGGTTCCAGGTGAAAGCCTGATTTTCTTGGATAATATCAGGAGATTTTAAGTTTACCCTGTAGTCCCTACCCGTATAGCCGATCGAGCCACCTTGGTGGTGAAGTTTCCATTCGTCCGGATATCCTTTTTCTTGATAGGCCTCGATCCCTTTTTGAAAAACCTCCTTGACAGGAACTCCCGGGCGAGTATGGGCCATAAAGGTACAATCGATCAAGACATTGGCCTCGTACTTTTTCCTCAATTCTTTGGGTAACCTCCCGAAGTAAACGAAACGCGTGAGGGAGACGATGAGGCCCCATTTTCGAGCGCAGATCGAGACCATCAAATATTTCCTAATCTTTTTTTCAGTGGGAATGGGATGGCGGAAATGGCCAACGCGATCATCTGCGGCGCCCATTAAGGTGATGGGGTCAATTCGGTCTTTCCAGATCTCAGAGCAGAGCCTCCCCACCACCTCTGATTCCTTTTCTCCTTTTTTTGTTTTCATCAACGTTTTTTCCAGCGCCAAGGAGACCTTTTCTCCCAGCCATCGATATCTTTCCTGCTCCTCTGGTGTGAGTGAGTATCGAAGCCTGGCCACGTCCTCAGTGACCACCATTGCATTTTGAAATGGAACATCACTTCCGAAGGGACTTTCTCCAACGAGCTCTCTGATAACGGAAACTTCCTGATCTTCATGCCAAGGAAAAGCCTTTATGACAAACCCCTGTTTTCCTAACCCTTCTTCATCCATCATACGAGGGGCCTCGATGTTATTCGATATCACAAATTTTGAATTCTCGGTAATGAGAAGGGAAGTGGCCCCCATCTCCGTGGCAATGCCTACCAGGTTGAGGCCACCCGCCGTCATCCAAGAAAAGTTTGCCTGCCGTTTGAGAAGTAAAGCCTTGAGGCCCTTTGACTGAAGAAACGCCCTCACCCTTTTCTCTTTTTCTTTGATTTCATCTGCGAGCGCCATTATTTCTCCTTACATTTTAACTCCCTCACTCCCAGAGGAGAGGGGGACTTGATAAATACGCCTAAAAATCCCTCCTCCTCGATGGGGGAGGAAGTTTCTTAAGCAATTTTCTGAGAGGTTTTATTATTAATCAGTCCATAATTGAGAAGACATATTCATGCAACTTCGACAAACCCCCATCCCCCTCCCGACCTCCCCCTTGAAGGGGGAGGCATGCAGCGATTTCCCTCCCCTTCAGGGGGAGGGAAAGGGTGGGGGTGGGGTTAACCAAATACCCATTCAATTATGGACCGATTCTTAAATGTTAATGTTAGCCAGACCTGCCTGGTTCTAGAAAAACTTAATGACTATTGAGCCAGCACTTCAGCCCAGGTTGTGACCGACCATTGGGTTTTGAACAGCTCGTCGACAGCCGGCTTGGCCTTTGCCCGGAATGAATCGGCGTCCGGGATCACCACCTGCATGCCCTTTCGCTGGAGATCCACCAGGATGGCCAACTCGCCTGTCTTGATCTTGTTATTGGCCCACTCCTCCGCCTCCTTACCGGCCTTGACGATGAGATCCTGATCCGCCTTGGGCAGCTTATCGAAGAAAGGCTTGTGGATCAGGATTCCTGCGGTCTGGACAAGGTGATTGGTGATGATCAAATGGCTTTGAACCTGGTCAAGCTTGAAGGATTGGATCTGTGGCAGGTCCCCCTCGGAGGCCTCGGCTTTGCCCGTCTTCAGGGAGTTGAAGAGCTCAGGCAAAGGCACTCCAACGGGGTCGGCACCGATCGCTTTCCAGACGGCCATCCAACTCGGAATGGGCGGCAGCCGGAGCTTCATGTTATATGCATCTGCCGGCGTGTAAAGCGGTTTCTTCGCCGTCGTCTGCCGCAGCCCCCGGTAGATGGTCGCCAGGTACTTCAGGTCGTTTTTCTCTAACTGGGCCCGCGCCTGCTGGCCGAGCTTGCCGTTCCAGGCGCGCATGTAGTGGTCGAAGTCCTTCATGACGTAGGGACCAGTGAAGAAGTAGTACGGGGGGGCGTA
>Ga0214474_1001103_pt1 | contig 12641 bp, 10 predicted proteins | sample RVTome_2_FD_187335 | JGI IMG/M metagenome (GOLD analysis project Ga0214474, IMG submission 187335) | Soil microbial communities from uranium-contaminated site in the Upper Colorado River Basin, Wyoming, United States - RVT95D214 HiSeq ...
AAAATGGAAAGGAAAATTTCGGAGAATCCAGCCAAGAGCTTAGCTTTGAGATTGCACCAGAAACTTCCCATAATTTATGCAGCGGAAAACCATCTGGATGCAGTTGCCACCAGATGGAAAGGGCAGGTCTGCGAGAATGCCAAGATGCTGGCCTTCTCTAATCTTTTTCCAGAATTCAATCACAATGAGTTGGTTGGATGGAAGGTCATTGACGGGTACAAAGACAAGTTAGTGGTAATAGTGTTAAAAGACCGAGATGACCACATACGCATAAAAAGAAGAATGGAGATAGTAAAGGGGATAATAGAGAAGATGGGAGTGGAGGTGATTGAAAAGGAAAGTGCAGGCGAGGGACTGCTCTCCCGTATTTTTTCTTTAATCCAATTGGGAGATTTCACCAGTTTCTATCTGGCAATTTTAAATCAGATTGACCCATTTCCAGTGGACATAATTAATTTTCTCAAAGATGAATTAGCTAAAGAATAGCAAGGAATAAGTTGAACACTTTTTCAAAAAAGGCACTCTTTCTATTTTCCTTCTTCCTTTTTGTTTTTTCCTTTAGCCGGGCAGATGAGCTTAGACCCCCAAGCGATTTAAAAGCATTCGATACTCCAGATGATGGGGGAGGTGGGGTAACTTTTAGCTGGAAGCTCTCCCCGCATGACAGAGAGCCCTTGGGGGATATTGATGGATATGAAATTTACAGAAAAGCCAAGGAAGATTCCACCTACCGACAAATAGATTTCTTACCAGATAATCAGACCACCTATAACGATTACGACCTGAAAGACAAAACTCAGTACTCCTATGCCATCCGGGCAAGAAAAGGTGAAGAGTTTTCAGGTTACATCTATTCCAACTACGTTTCTCCCAAACCAAATTGGTTTCGTTTTGGAAGGACTAATGTGCTTTTGATGCTTTTGGTTTTCTCTTTGGCTGTGCTTCTTTTCATTCGCAGCGCCAAAAGAGGAAAGCCGCTTTTCGTGCGCAAGATAAATGGTCTGGATGCGATTGAAGAGGGTGTGGGACGGGCAACAGAGATGGGCAAGTCAGTTCTCTTTGTGCCGGGGATTGGAGATGTGGATGATATTCAGACCATTGCCGGCTTGTCCATTTTAAGCCGGGTAGCCCATATCACAGCTGAATACGAGACCAGGCTCATCTGCCCAGTTCTCTATCCTTTACCTTTTGCCGCCGCACAGGAGATGGTGAAAAGCGCCTACATAGACGAAGGAAAAGCAGAGGATTTCAAGCCGGACACAGTGAGATATGTTGCCGGAGAGCAATTTGCTTACGTCGCGGCAGTAAGTGGAATTATGTTCAGAGAAAAACCCGCCGCCAATCTGTTTATGGGCGCATTTTATGCTGAATCGCTTCTCTTGGCGGAGAGCGGACAATCCACCGGAGCCATTCAGGTGGCGGGAACCGCCAATCCGGAACAACTTCCCTTTTTCATTGCAGCTTGCGACTACACTTTAATGGGAGAGGAGCTCTTTGCAGCCAGCGCCTATCTTTCCAAGGAGCCCTTGATGTTGGGCAGTTTGAAAGGTCAGGATTGGATGAAGATAATTTTGATAGCCATAGTAATCGTAGGTGTGGTTTTGGAAACATTGCATTTGGGCGGAGGGTTTTTCACCAAACTATTTGTGGAGCATTAAAATGCGAACCGGACTTCCAGTGATAATCGCTTTCTTGGCTGGTATGACAATGGTGGTAGCTTTTTTCATTCCTAATAAGAGTTTGGAGGGTTTCAGTCAAGGATTTTTGGTGTGGATGACAATTGTGGGTGGATTCACTTTGCTTTTAGGCATAGTTAATATCTTAAGAAACAATCTGAAAATCATAAGCCAAAGAGGAGAAGGGTGGGGGTACAAGGTTATCCTTGTTCTCATGCTTCTGGCTATGGGGGTTTCCAGTTTTATGTGGGGGACATCCAGGGATACACCCTACGATTGGCTATTTCAGAATATTCAAAAGCCGATGCAGGCGACTATGTTTTCGGTCTTGGCATTTTTCGTTGCCTCCGCAGCTTATCGCGCTTTTCGCGCCAGGAGCAAGGAGGCAACTCTTTTACTCCTGACCTCTGTGGTGGTGATGTTGGGAAGGATACCTTTGGGCCAATTCATCTGGGGGAAACTACCTTTGGCTGCCAATTGGATAATGGGCTATCCCAGCTTAGCGGTACAAAGAGGGATAATCATCGGTGCGGCTTTGGGGGCAGCCTCTATGTCTTTGAGAATAATTCTGGGCATAGAAAGAGCATATATGGGAAAAGGATAGCTAATCAAGAATTAAAAAAGAAAAATGAAAAATTAAAAATGAAGACAGAAAATTCCACAAATATCTTTTTCAAGCTGACGAACCTTGACAGAAGATACATTTATCTATTGATCGGGATTGCGGTATTTATACCTTTGATTTTCCCTTTGCGCCTGCCCTTGGGAGTAACTCCTGAATCGGAAGCTCTTTTTGATAAGGTGGAAAGCTTAAAGGAAGGTTCAGTGGTGATGCTGACTTTTGATTATTACCCTTCAACCCTGCCCGAGACCCAGCCAATGTCCTATGCGGCCTTAAAGCATCTTTTCAAAAAGAATATAAAAGTCATAACCTTAACCACAGTCCCCTTAGGGGCGCTTTCCGTTATGGAAGGCGTGGTAGATAGTGTGGCTGGTGAATACCATAAGAAATATGGCGTGGATTATGTTAATTTAGGATATAAATATGGTTCTGATGCGGTTATGTTAGGTATGGGGAAAAAGATTTCGGATATATTTCCTCAAGACAATTATGATAATCCCTTGGAAGACCTTCCCCTGATGCAAAAGGTGAAAAATTACAGGAATGTTGATTTCATATTCATAGTTTCAGATAACGCCACAGTTGACTATTGGGTCTCCTTGGTGAATGCCCGTTTTGGAACTCCTATGGGAGCAGGAGTAACTGCGGTTATGGCACCCAAATGCTATTCCTATCTCCAGACCAAGCAGTTAGTTGGGCTTTTAGGTGGAATGAAGGGCGCAGCGGAGTATGAGAAATTGAGTAAAAATTATGGTAGGGCGATGGTGGGAATGGACCCACAATCGATAATTCACCTTTTGATTATATTTTTCATCGTAATCGGAAATATAGGATATTTCGTAACCAAAAAGAGCAAATAATAATGAATTGGGAATTTTTCGGAACAAGTTTAGCCGCGCTTCTTACCTTGGCTATCTATAGCTTTTTATACAAGGACAATCCATTCTATAAGGTGGCTGAACACGTCTTTGCCGGAATATCAGCAGGATATTATATCGGCTTAATCTGGCACAGCGTCATTCAACAGCAACTCATCTCGCCTTTAATTATCCATGGTAAATATCTTCTGATTATTCCGGGGATATTAGGAATTTTGATGTTTTCGCGCTTCTTTCCCAAGATCGCCTGGGTTTCCAGAATATCTTTGGCTTTCGTGATTGGAACTACCGCGGGGATATATCTGGTGATGCAATTTCATGGTTTAATCATTCCCCAAGTCAGAAGCACCTTCCTATCCTTTAGTGCTTTCTCCAGTATAGTAATGGTGGTGGGAGTAATTTCCACTTTAATATATTTTTATTTCTCCAAAGAGCATAAAGGGGCGCTCGGTCTGGTAGCTCAAGTGGGAATATGGTTCATAATGATCGCCTTTGGAGCATCCTTTGGATATACGGTTATGGCGCGAGTATCGCTTCTCATTGGCAGAGCACAATTTTTGATAATAGATTGGCTGAAAATAATAAGGTGAAATCGTATAGAGGATAGTAGATCGGTCGGGCAAGGTGCCCGACCTACGAAAAGTGAACAACTTTTTTGTTTTGTCAGGACCTCCCTTCGACTCTGCTCAGGCCTTCGGCTCTGCACTTCGTCCTGCCCTTCGGTCCCGAGATCTCAGGGTCGAGGGAAACCTCAGTGTCGAAGGAAGGCTCAGGCTCGAAGAGATGGTGAGGACATTCGGCTGAGCGGTTCGACCGTCTTGAGCGGCTCACCGTCGAAGGACTCAGTCGAAGCCCATGTCGAACCAGAGTCCTGACAGCCAGATTGTGCGTCAGGAATGGCTCCTAACGCAACAGTACATTCCCGTAGGTATGGAACCATATAGTTTACATCGTAGGCAGGGCTCCCAGCCCTGCAAAAAGACTTTTTCAACAATCTCAAAATAAATGAGGGGAGAGCATGAAAGTAATAATTCCGGTAGCAGGCATAGGGGCAAGGCTTAGGCCACATACCCACACTGACCCCAAGGCGCTATTGCATGTGGCAGGTAAGCCGATTTTGGGACATATCCTGGATAGAGTAAAACATCTGAAAACCAGTCAAGTCATCTTCGTCATCGGTTTCATGGGGGAGGATATAAAAAGATATGTAAGGATGAATTACAAGTTCAAATGCAGTTTCGTGGAGCAGGAAGAGCTCAAGGGATTGGGGTATGCTATCTATTTGGCTTGTCGTAAGATAAAAAAGGATGAGCCGTTGCTAATAATTCTGGGCGATACCATTGTGGAAAGCGACCTGTCCCGGGTAGTGAAAAGTAAATATGATGCCTTGGGAGTGAGAAAAGTTGAGGACCCGAGACGATTTGGCATTGTGGAGTTGAAGAGTGGTTGGGCTAAGAAAGTAGTTGAGAAGCCGGACAAACCAACCAGCAATTTAGCCCTGGTGGGAATCTACTATATCAAGTCAGTTTCCTTGTTCAAGAATTGTTTGGAGCAGGTCATAAGAAAAGGCATTAAGACCAAAAGAGAATATCAGTTGACCGACGCTTTGGAGTTGATGATAAAGAAAGGTGTTAAATTTTCAGTCTTCAATGTCAAGGGATGGTACGATTGCGGCAAGCCGGAAACGCTTTTGGAAACCAATCGCCATCTTTTGTCCAAAGCCAAAACCAGGCCCATTCTAAAAGGGGCAATCCTGATTCCGCCGGTCTATGTGTCGGGCTTCGCTCGTGTGTGTAATTCCGTAATCGGTCCCTACGTTTCTATAGCAGATGATGCTTTTATTAAAAATTCAGTCATCCGTAATTCCATCATCGGCAAAAAAGCCATAGTCAATGGATGTCTTTTGGAGTCATCTCTGGTTGGAACCGGGGCAGAGGTGAATGGCGTTTTTAATCGGTTCAATGTTGGTGCTTGGTCAGAGATAGGATAAAATAAATTTAAAATTTAAAATGACAAATTAAAAGATAAAAATGGAATATAACAATTCTAGAGGAAGAACGTGAGCATGGGCAATTTCTTTGTTTGAGGTATGATTAAACAATTTTTGTTGTCATTCCTGCGAAGGCAGGAATCCAGAAAACAATAAAAATGAATAATGACAAAAAAACTGGATTCCGCATCAAGTGCGGAATGACAGACTATTCGTGAGTCATCTTCGTTCCTGTTAAGTCCTATTACTTGGGAGGAGAAAGTGTCAGTAGTAACTCCTGACACAAGAAAAGATAGCTGTAGATTACTATTTGTACTTGGAGGATAAGATGGAATCCCCTTCTTCTAAGCCGCTTAGCTTCTCTGACTATATGCGGGGTGTTTGGGTAAATAAAGACAGAGAATTAGTTATCACGGATAAGTTCTTAATCGATTTCGGAATAGATGCAAATGGCGGAATTTGGGCTAAGCTTTCCCTCTTAGAATACAAAAATAGCAGTTTGACTATAGATACCCGAGGCGTAGTATACGCACACGGGAAAGACAAAGTTATGAAGGTATGCTTAAAGGATATCTTTGGCAAAAGCGATTCACTGGTGTTTAATACTAACAAAGAGATGGAGAGTTTCATAAGAAAAGAAATGTTTAATATGAAGCGGATAGACAACAAGGAGATTGTTCTCAATAGTTCTTCGGAAAAGATGATAGCGACCAAAGATGGATCGTTCGAGATATTCAAAAATGACTCATTGTTAGATTCTCTATTTCGAATAGAGCATTTTGATATATCAGAAGATTATATGCCTACTAAGAAACTATCCGAATCCACTATCAAAGATTGTCTGGTGAATTGGACATTGAGGAGTGAAGTGATAAAAAATAGTAAAGGGAACAATGTCGGCTTGGAGATAAACACCAGAGAGCATATGTATATCTTCTATGTTCTTAATCTGGACACCGTTTATTGTAGGGCAGCTCGATATGCGACCTCAAATAAAGGGGTAGTTTTTGATCAAAATATTCGCGCAAGCCTAATTGGAGGTGAGTGGAGTGTTTTTTCTGCAAAAGACAATACAATTGCGGCAGAGAAGAAAAGTGTGGATGAAAGCTTGTTCAATGCCGAAGCTTGTGCGTTTACTAAGTCGGGAATTTACTGGTCAATAAGAAGTGCAACGGATGATCTTATCGAGCTGAATGGGTGTGGTGGGGAAACATACAAATGGGAAAGACCCATAAAAGAAAATTCATCAGATATTGTTGAATGGATAAAATAACTAATGAGTCTAAACAAAAACAAGGAAAGGATATGAGCAAAGGTAATTTCTTTTTCACTTCAGAATCAGTAACCGAAGGACATCCGGATAAGGTATGCGACCAGATATCAGATGCGGTCTTGGATGACCTGATAAAACAAGACCCCAAATGTCGGGTGGCTTGCGAGGCTTTCATCACCGTGGGTTTGGTTATTGTCGGCGGTGAAATCACCACCACAGGTTATTCCGACATTGGTAAATTAGTTAGAAATCTAATTAAAGATATTGGCTATACTCATTCCAAGTACGGCTTCAATTACGAAACCTGTGCGGTTTTAAATGCTATCGGCTCACAGTCTCCAGATATTGCCCAAGGGGTTGATGTTGGAGGAGCTGGCGACCAAGGGTTAATGGTTGGATATGCCTCTAGGGAAACTCCGGAGCTTATGCCTATGCCCATAATGTTAGCCCACAAACTTTGCATGAGACTGGCGGAAGTCAGAAGAAAGAAGATACTGAAATATTTGGGACCAGATGGAAAATCGCAGGTTACAGTCCAGTATGTTGACGGAAAACCACAAAGGGTGGATGCGGTGGTGGTCTCCTCACAACACACTGAAGAGATTTTAGACCAGACCGGCAAGAAAATAACAGAAGAAGCAAGACAGGAGATGATCGACAATGTTGTCAAGCCGGTGATTGGAGAGAAGCTTCTGGATAGCAAGACCAAGTATTTCGTTAACCCTACTGGAAAATTTCTGATTGGTGGGCCACAGTCCGACACCGGGATGACCGGCAGGAAGATTATAGTGGATACTTACGGAGCAATGGCTCCGCATGGCGGAGGGGCTTTTTCAGGCAAAGACCCGACCAAAGTTGACCGTTCAGCTACATATATGGCACGTTATATTGCCAAAAATATTGTGGCTTCTGGGTTGGCGGATAAATGCACCGTGCAGTTAGCTTATGCCATAGGTCTGGCTGAACCGATTTCAATTATGATAAATACACACGATACCGGAAAAGTGCCGAACAAAAGAATAGTTGAGCTAATCAAGAAGCATTTCGAGCTTACTCCCCAGGGGATAATCAGGAGGCTGGATTTAATAAGGCCCATCTACCGCCGAACTGCAGCTTATGGGCATTTTGGAAGAGAGAACGCCGATTTCACCTGGGAGAAGATAGATAAAGCAGGGGAATTGAAAAAGGATGCGTGAAATATAAAGGCGATGATAATTATCATCGCCTTTATGAACGGAAAGACATATAAAAATGCTTCACAGAAATTCGCAAAAAAGATTTTATGTCGAAAATAGCGTATATTTTATTACTACGAAAACATACGATAGTTTTCCGTATTTTGACGAAGAAATATTGTGCAATTTATTGATTGATAGCCTTAAGTATTCGCAGAAAAAGAAATCATTTAAGATATTTGGATATAAAATCAATCCTGACCATATACATTTATTAATACAATCGAATAACGAGCATAATTATTCGAAAATCATGCATAACGTGAAAAGAAATTTCTCACATAACGCGAATATCGTTTTGGGAGTTCATGAGGTTGATTGTGAAATTAAAGGCGACGATATTGCATCAAAAGGCGAATGCGGTGTCAAGGGCGATGATTACGGCATAAATAAAGGCGACGATAATTATCGTCGCCTTTGTGGGCATGGATATGCAAATTACAAAAAATTATGGAATTATGATATTTTAGTGAAATATAAAAATAGATTGGATGACAAATTTCACAATAATCACCCATACCCAAAATTTAGGTGGCAAAAATCGTTTCATTATCACATTATCGTAGATGCGAGAGATGTTTTAAATCATGTTAAATACATCAAAAACCAATACATAAAACACCATTTAAACGGCAATGCGCATTGCTTTATTAATGATGAATTAATTCAAGAGGTTGTGTAATCAAATAGTCATGTTAATTAAATGATAAAGGCGATGATAATTATCATCGCCTTTATGAAAAGCAAACTTGGATAACAACCACACACGACACAAACAAGGAGAAGAATCATGAGATATGATATCAAAGACATAGGCTTGGCCAGTAAAGGAAACTTGCGAATTGAATGGTCCGAGAGGAATATGCCGGTCTTAAGGTTGATTCGAGAAAGATTTGCCAAAGAGAAGCCATTATCTAAAATTAGAATTGCGGCTTGCCTGCATGTTACCACTGAGACCGCAAATCTGGTGCGCACACTGGTAGCTGGGGGAGCAGAAGTGGTCCTGTGTGGCTCCAATCCACTTTCAACTCAGGATGATGTTGCCGCCTGTCTGGTCAAAGATTACGGCATTCCGGTATTTGCCATCAAAGGCGAATCAAATAAAATTTATTATCAGCATATCCAGAGCGCTTTGGAGAAAAATCCTCATATAACTATGGATGATGGAGCAGATTTAGTCTCAACCTTGCACACTAAGAAATCTAAACTTGCCAAAGAAATCATTGGAGGAACGGAAGAAACAACCACCGGTGTGGTTAGACTGCGAAGCATGGAGAAAAACAATGTCTTAAAATATCCCATAATTGCGGTGAATGATTCCAAGACCAAATACTTTTTCGATAACCGCTACGGAACCGGTCAATCCACAATTGACGGGATCTTGCGCGCCACCAATGTGCTTTTAGCAGGTGCGAAAGTGGTGGTAGCAGGTTACGGCTGGTGCGGAAGGGGATTTGCAATGAGGGCTAAGGGAATGGGAGCGGATGTGATTGTGACCGAAATTGACCCTTTAAAGGCAATTGAAGCAATTATGGATGGGTATCGGGTTATGTCTATGTCAGTTGCCTCCAGAATTGGTGATGTTTTCTGCACCTTGACTGGTGATATTAATGTTATTCGGCCGGAACATTTCAAGATGATGAAAGATAATGCAGTAGTTTGCAATTCGGGACATTTCAACGTGGAAATAGACATTCCCGGCTTGGAAAAGATGGCAACTAAAAAGAGAAGAATCAGGGAATTTGTGGATGAATATACCTTAAAGAATGGTAAAAGAGTGAATCTATTGGCTGAAGGAAGGTTGGTCAACCTTTCAGCTGCAGAGGGGCATCCAGCCTGCGTGATGGATATGAGCTTTGCCAATCAGGCGCTTTCCGCTGAGTATCTGGTGAAATACGGCAAGAATCTGAAGAAAAAAGTTTACATAGTACCAGAAAAGATAGATTCCCAAATCGCCGCTTTGAAATTGAAATCTATGGGAGTAAGAATTGATAGATTAACCCCGGAGCAAAAAAAGTATCTGGCTTCGTGGGAGATGGGAACGTAAAGACAGTTTAAGAGTTTACCCTGCACCATACGGTGCAGAGTTTAAGAGTTTAGGAGTTTATGATATTATGTAGGGACAGGTCGCGACCTGTCCCTACCCTAATTAATTCTTGTTTTGTTGTCATTCCTGTGTAAACAGGAATCCATTTGGTTTTGTTCAAAAATGTAGATTCCCGCTTTCGCGGGAATGACAAGATATGAGGAATATTTTTTTGGAGTGCGTCCAGCCGATGGCGGGATATTGCATTGACACGGCCAATACATTCCAAGGTAGGCGATATTCGCGAATGTCGCCTACGAGAATCACTTCTCCGCTTTCATCAAAATCACCATCCCCACAATAAGAAAGATGATGTTCGCCAGCCAGACGGCAAGAAGTGGAGTGAGTTTTTGACTGTATCCTAAGGAGCGGAATATCTGCAAGAGGATGTAATAGGCAAAACTGATAAAAAGACCCAATGCGAAGCTTATAGCCAACCCACTGCGGCGGGGATTGGCAGCTAAAGGTGCTGCAATAAGGACTACAATGAGACTTATGAAAGGATAGGATATCTTGAAATAAAGGTCAGTCAGCTCTTTTGGAACTTCCTGCTTGGTCTCCTTCTTGGCATTGATGTAATCAGCCAATTCTTTAAAGCTCATCTCCTCAGTCATTTTCTCCCTTTTAGCGAAAGCCTCTGGTTTTATCTTAAAATCCAGTCGCAAGAGGCGGTCAAAAGTCTTGTATTCCTCCAAATGAGGCAAATCCAATGAATCAGAAAAGATCCGATAGTGACCTCTTTCCAGAAGCCAGCCAGTTTCGGTCCAACTCATCTTTTGTGCATCTATCCGCTCCAGAAGATGTCCGTCTCTGAATTTCTGCACCAAGACGTCGGTTCCAAATTTCTTTTGGCTGTTATAACGTTTTAAACTGAAAATCGCACCGCTTTGGTCTTGCACCAAAAGATTGTAAAGATTTCCCCCTGTATAGGGAGCTCCCTTTTCTATCTCCACCCTTTTTACTTCCAGCTTTTTCTCGTCAGTATAAGGTAAGACCACCACTCCCACCACCATAATCACCAAGCTGATAACTAAACCCATGGCTAAAATGGGTGAGAGTATCCGATAAAGGCTTATGCCCACAGATTTCATGGCAGTTATCTCATTCTTGCGGGAAAGCTGTCCCACGGAGAGAAGAGTGGCTAGTAACACAACAATGGGTAGAGTTAAGACTATTATGTAAGGGGAATAAAAAAGGTAATACTTGATCACCGAGAAGAGGGAAGCGTGTTGATCCATAAATTTGTCCAATTGGTTAATCAGATCAACCAGGAGGAAGACCGTCCACACAGCTAAAAATAAGAAAAGTAGAGCATTCCTGAACTGCCTTAGGATATATTTATCTAAAATCGACATTTCCCCTCAACTTTTTCTCCATCCGTGGGGTATTATTTTTCTCAATTTCTCCCAGGGGATATAGAAAGCCTCTCGGGTTGAGCTGACCAGGATGTAAATTCCAAAGAAGCCGGTTAAGATGTTAGCTGACCACATAGCCCAGAAAGGAGAAATGACCAACCTATCAGCTAACTCCTCACCTCCTACCAGAAAAGCCCAGTAGAGCACAAAAAATCCCAGGCTCAGTCCTGCCGCCGCTCCGATCCCTCCTTTACGCGATATTATTCCCAGAGGAGCGCCAATCAAAACAAAAACTACACAGGCAACCGGGATGGAATATTTCTTATGTATCTCGACTAAATATCTGTTTTTCTCTTTTCGGTTAGCCATAATTCTTGCTCTTTCGTTGCTCAGCTCAGTTAAGGCCTGGCCATTTTTATTAAGAAGCTGATTTATTATCGTGGCTGTGTCCAGACCGCTACCTATCGGATAGTCAGTCACATAGAGGCTGGGCGGAAAAATTGGATCCACCAAGCCAGAGACGAGCTCTCTTGATTTGTCTTCTTTACGTTTAATGCTTTGTTCAATTCTTCTGGCTTGCTCCAGCATCATCTTGGAGCTCATCTCCCTATCGGTCCTGTATTCTGAGCTTCTTCGCACCAGCTGGCTGCCCACGTCAGTGAAGTAGATGGTCTGTTTTTCGAAAGCCATCCGGCGATAAAGGCCCGGTTCCTCCTCATCCGACTCATGCACCTCTCCATCTTCCAGATGCAGAATAAGGGTATTGCCATCCGGGGCGAACTCAAGTTCTCCCCTTTTAGCAATTATGGTGCGAGGAAGTTTCCGATCTTTTTGGTCATAGATGGTTATCCCCTTTATCTTGGAGGAATGAGGGTCGATATGGTTAACCAAAATATGATAACCCGGAATTTCATCCATAAATACATTTTCCTTTAAACTCCAGGTGGGCCTTTTTTGGGTGATGTCCGACTGCAAAAGTCGGGCTCTTTGATTAGCATCCGGCAGCACTTCGTTATTAAAGAGTATAAGTCCTATCATTAAAACCAAACCCAAACCCAAAGCCGGGGCAATTGTCCTGTATATGCTGACTCCACTCGCCTTTAAAGCGGTAATCTCATTATCCTCGGAAAGCCTTCCAAAAGCCATGAGGGTAGCCACCAGAACAGCCATGGGCACAGCCAAAGCTATCATCCAGGCTAAATTCAGAACGAAAACCTGCAGGATAACATAAGCGTTCAATCCTCGGCCGATGATGAGGTTGACCACCTTGAGGATGAAATCCATTACGAGCACAAACATTATCACCGCCAAGGCGAAAAAGAAGGGACCCAGGTGTTCTCTTACGATGTAACGTTCAAGAATCTTCATATTAACAAAATATAAGAAAGCCCTCGGGTTTTAACAAGGTTTTTTCGAGAACTTTTCCCAAGAATCCGCCTTAGCTTCTTCTGATCTCGTGTAAATCAGTGAAATAAGTAGACTGAAATCTCAAGAAGGACTCTGTTTTTGATTTTCAAGTGAGAGTG
>Ga0214474_1001104_pt1 | contig 12627 bp, 28 predicted proteins | sample RVTome_2_FD_187335 | JGI IMG/M metagenome (GOLD analysis project Ga0214474, IMG submission 187335) | Soil microbial communities from uranium-contaminated site in the Upper Colorado River Basin, Wyoming, United States - RVT95D214 HiSeq ...
GGCGCTCAGGCGCTTGGCGGTGCCAAGGATAGGCTTTTAATGCCGCAAGGCGTTTCGCGTGATCTTGCTTCGCTTTTAACGGGTCAAAATGTATCGCCCGTCACAAAACAATTCCAACAATCTCAAATGAGCGCAGCGCAGCGCGGGCGTCTATCGGATGCGTTACGTCGCGGGCTTGTGCCTTTAGCTGGGAGTGCTGGGGGCCGTGCTTATGGCCAATAATTGTATTTTAGGCGGTATGTGATGACAAAAGAGAAAGCGCCAACAATGAAGCCAAGGCAAAATCCAGCCCCGGACCATTTGAAGGCAAAGAACGAGGCAATGAACGCACATAATAGTGCAACATTGAAAATGATGAACAAGAACGACCGCATATTTGTTCTATAGCTTGGTTTTATCGGAATTGCAACCGCCCAAGCAATCGGGCAAACTACAGAATAACGCAGCGTTGTGAAACGCAGCTAATTTCTTAGGAGAAAGTCAACATGGCCCGAAATGGCGCAGGCACATACTCGCTTCCAGAGGCGGCGTTCGTATATGATACAGTCATAAGCGAAACCGCAATAAACAGTAATCTATCCGACATTGCTACGGCTTTGACGGGCAGTATCGCGGCCAACGGTGAAACGACCATCACGGCAAACTTGCCGATGAACTCCAAGAAGCTCACTGGCCTAGCGGTCGGCACGGCGACTGGTGATAGCGTAACCCTCGGACAGGCTCAAGCGGAAGCGTTCATTACGTGCGGCACGGCGGGCGGTACGGCCAATGCGTTGACGTTATCCCCAAGCCCCGCCATTACGGCTTATGCCATTGGGCAGCGTTTCCGCTTCATTGCCGGGGCGGCGAATAACACCTCAACGGTGACGTTTGCGGTTTCTGGCCTTGCCACGATTGCGGGTCAAGTCAACGGAGCGGCATGTGCGGCGGATGAAATCGTCGCCGGGAAGTTTTATGAGATTTGGCTTGATACGACGTCTACGGCGCAGATTACGCGGTTAGGCGGCATGTCGGCGTTCGGTCAATCACTTGTTGATGATGCGGCTGCATCTAACGCCAGAACTACGCTAGGGCTAGGCACTGCCGCAACGGCAACGGTAGGCATAGCATCCGGTAACGTGATGCAAGTCAATCAGGCCCAAACCAGCACGTCGATTGCTTCTGGTATAGTTGCTCTTGGCACAACGCTAAATCATTTTGTGACGGGTACTGAAAACATTACAGGTTTCACGGGCGTTGCTGGTGCCACGTATCGGATATTAATGGGGTCGAGTGGTTACGATCTTGTTGATAGTGCTGGTTTGTCAATCCTACAAACCTCTGGCACTGCCAACATTACGATGGCGTCGCTTGACCATTATTATGTATTTATGTCTTCGTCTAATCAGTGTCAGATTTTGTTTTACCAACGCGCAAACGGCACAGCGTTGGCTGTAGCCGCAGCAACATCCAATTCTGTGCTCGTTAATACCGCAAACGGCTATGGGTCAACAAATACATATATTCGCAGACTCACAAACACGGTCGTAAACACCGGCTCTGATATCACGTATGCCGACAGCGCTGCGAATGGTGCGTCGTTCACTATAAATACATCCGGTGTTTATAGCATCTCATATAACGACCAATTTAATACGGCGTCCGCTTTTCTTGGGATAAGCTTAAATTCAACGCAGCTAACAACGGCTATTGGGTCTATAAATGTCGCGGATATTCTATGTGCTGCACGCGCCTCTGATACAAACCAACCAACTTGTGTAAGCGCCACAGTTTATATCGCTGCGGGTGGCGTAGTTCGCCCACACACGTCTGGACACGCGACGGGCGCGCAAACTACTTTATGTCAATTTTCGATAAGCAGGGTGAGTTAAATGCCACAAGAAATGACGCTGGAAGAATTGCAAGAAGCGCAGGCTCAACAGGAAAAAGCCGCCTGGGACGCCATGCTGGCACAACCTGAAACGATGCTGCATTTCAAAGATGCCGGGGACGGTTATTATCAAATGTCTTCTCACGTAGACCCTAAGATGTACGCGCATCTTACGCCATGCGAGCCTCAAGCTACGGAAGTGCCGACGCCTGCTGTTGCGGTTATTTCCCCACTACAAATGCGCCGAGCCTTACGCGGTGCCAACCTCTACGACGCAGTTGAGGCGGCAGTAGCCGCCTCGATCGACCCCAACGATATGGATACGTGGTTGTATGCATCCGAAATTCGGAGCGACGATCCGTTGATAGCAAAATTCGGAGCGATCCTCGGATTGACCGATGCTCAGATTGACGCACTGTTTGAGACGGCGAAGGGGTTGTAAAGATGCAAGACACGGAGTGGAAACCAATTGTTTGATAATTTCCCACATCTCCAGGATATAAAGCCCCTCATTACGGGTTGGTTTGGCTTAATCATCACCGCGATTATTGGGCGGTCGCTGGCGTATCATCATCTCGTGCGGCTAGGCCATCGAAAGTTTTGGTCCGCCGAATTGCTGTGGGAGGTTCCGACAGTTATTTTTTGTTTTGTGGTTGGAAGCGGCCTTGCCCAATGGCTTGAACTTCCTCCTATAGGTCAACATGCGATAGTCGCTGTAGCATCATGGCTTGGGCCTCGCGGAATGGAGATAATTGTTTCAAAATGGGCGGAACGGACAAAATCGTGATGGACACGTTGAAGCAATATTGGTTCTTGGGTGCTGCAATCCCTATCGTTGCCCTGGCGTATTTTGCCATCACATCCGCCAGCCCGGAAAACGTGTGTGATCTACGTCGACATCTGGATAAGCAAGATTATCGTTTCTGCCTGTTGGCAGGCGGTACTGTTAAGGATTGTTTGGAATGATCGACTGGAGCCTGTACCCGAACTTCACCAAGGCCGAATTTGACTGCAAGGAAACAGGCGAAAACGAAATGCGCCCGGAGGCACTCGAACTATTGCAGCGTATTCGAGTTACAAGAGGCAAGCCCATGAAGGTCACAAGCGGATACCGTTCGCCACGACATAGCATTGAAGCCGCCAAGGCGTCCCCAGGGTCACATGCCCAAGGCTTGGCGGCGGATATTTATTGCCCGCACGGTGCCGATAAGTACACCCTTGTGAAAGCTGCTCTTGAGTGTGGCGCGCCTGGCGTAGGTATCGCGGCGAGTTTTATTCATATTGATGCTGGGCATGAGACACAATCTCGCCCAGCGCTTTGGGTTTATTAAGAGGGGGTACTGATTATGGCTTTTGACTGGAGATCGATCATAAGCACCGTAGCACCGACGATTGCAACCGCACTTGGCGGGCCTATGGCTGGCATGGCGGTACGAGCTTTGAGTGCGACGTTGCTAGGTAAGGATGACGGAACGGAAGATGAAATCTCGGCGGCTATGCAATTGGCTTCGCCTGAAACATTACTCAAAATCAAAGAGGCGGATAACGCCTTCAAGCTGGAAATGGAAAAGCTAGGCGTCGACCTCCAAAATATCGCCGTAGACGACCGTAAGAGCGCCCGAGATATGTATTCCAAGACGAGGGATATGATCGTCCCGCTTTTGGCTGGCCTCACCGTGGCGGGCTTCTTTGGGACTATGGCATGGGTTCTAACCGGGCATGTGAGCCTGGAAAGCACCATCCTTGGTTTTGTCCTAGGACAAATCAGCGCCAAGACGGAACAGGTCTATAATTTTTATTTCGGTTCGTCTGCTGGATCGAAGGATAAGACCGAACACCTAGCGGCTGCTAAGAAATGATCGAATGGATTTCCCATTTCATCCAGTTCAATCGTGGCCCCGGTCGGCGTCTATGGGGATTACAGTGGGCTACCTATGAAACGATGGTGTGGACGCCTTGGATTACGGTCCATTGGCGACGTGATATTTTCCGCGCCCTAAAGTGGGAGATGGTCATATGGCGAAAAGCCTAAAAGATCGCATTGCCCGGATTGCTCAACGGGCGGGGATAGGCTCGTAAAGTGCAAGACCTGTGACGGTATGGGTGTGTTATTCCCTGTAAAACTTATGACCTGACACCCGCCCGACATAATGCAGATCGTCTGCCCAATACGGGCGCATCCAAACGGCATGGAAATGCGTAGGGTATTCCTGCGATACCTTTGGGCGATCCACCATGCCTGAGTATGCCAGCACTGCGGCATCTACCGCGTTATCCCATGCCTTGGCATTTTTGATAGGATCACCGATGCGCGGGCTAAAATGCTTCGGCGTGTGAACCATTTTGCAAAGCGTGCCGTCCGTGTGCGCGTAACGATCTAGCACGGCATAGGCTACGGTAAGCTGTCCTAAAGCGGATTCGCCTCGCGACTCCCAGTATACGGCCTCGGCAATGCAGCGCATGTCATGGCGCTGGATGGACGGCTTGGCATAGCGTTCAGCGCCCCAATCGGGTGAGTGCAGCGACAAGATACCAGCGACCAGCGCGGCGGTTATTTCGGCGGGGGTCATGGCTTACCCTTTCAGCAAGACGTTGAGGCGCTCTGGCGTGATGGCGTTGATGGCGTCGAGGACTTCAATGCTTGTGTTGAAATATGGAATGATAAGGTTGGAACGGGGACTGTTGTCGCTTCCCCATGTCCATCCCCCAACAGCGCGGTGTAACGTATAATTATCACGGTTCCCATTGTTACTGTATCCGCGCGCACCCGGCTGGCACCATAGTTCATGGAACACTTTACGGCGCTCGACTTCGTGCCACGCGGCAGCTTCGGTGGCGAATACGTTGCCGATGGAGAAGCGTACGTTGTCAAGGCGGTCATCGCGCCATGTGGTCAATAACATCCCGCCGTTGGCGTCGATGATAGTAATGTACTTATTTCCATCCTTTGGCTTCACCCGCATTGGCCCGTATTGGATTTCAGGTTCAGGTTCGACGATGGTGTAACCGTTCGTGGGTGGGGCTGCATAATAATCATAGCTCCCGTTGTTGATTTTGAGGGTTAATGTCTTGTCGATTTCTGTAAGCACCCCGCGTGGATGCGTTACGTGCTTGCCGATGGCTAATGCCTCCATTGCGGTTTTCAGGTCTACGGTTTTGTCACTCATTTCTTCTTCTCCCAGCATTTGCATTTGGCGCATTGGCGAACCGTAGCGCAATCATCTTTCCTAACATGCCCCGGCGCTTTGTTGTGCTTTGCATAATTGCATTCCGTTATCCGCCCAAACCAACGCCGCATTGAGCGCAGATTTGAGTATCTGCATGTGTCGATTTTACGCTGGTTATTCGCCATCTTTCTCTCCATCATCTTCCATATCTGAGAGTGCCATTGGTGTCCCCTACAAATGGCTAGAACGGAATTTCCGAGTCCAGTTCGTCCACACCCGGCGTATCCCCCGGCGCATTGTCCCCGGAGCCGTTGCCATCGTCTTGGCGCTTTCCGCCTTGCAAGGCGATTTCAGACACCCGGCACGTCATAGCGGCCCCGGATTTACCGTCCTTTTCCCATGTGCGGATATTGCCTTCGCCAATGACCGTTACCGGGTCGCCTTTGTGCAGATACGGCTCCAACGCTTCGGCGCGTTTTCCCCACACCGTGCAGTTAACCCATACGGTTGTTTTTTTATCCCCATAGCCAACATCTGAGGCGACGGTGAAATTTAGCACCGCGTCATTGTTTTGAGTGCGGCGCAGTTGAACGTCGCGCCCGATACGGCCTGAAATGACGAGTTGAAGCATTTAACGCACCTCTTGCTTTGTGATTAAAGTGATCCCCGGAATGTTGCGCTTGCCAGCCTTCACGTCTTTATTGGCTTGGGCAAAAACCGCTTCCCTGAAAATATCGAGATTGCCGTTTCGCCAGTAATGCGCGGCGGCTTTTTGTAGGTCTTCAATCTCTGCACTATACACCGTAACCATGCCGACGGCACGGCCTGTATTGCCCTTTGTGGTAGTGCTGGCCTTGGCTGCTTTGTTGGCGGCGGCTTCAAGTTTTTCAGCTTCCTCGGCGGCTTTTGTTGCGGCCTCACGTTCTGCCAAGTTGTCGGCATTAGCGGCCTTGCGGGCTTCCTCAGCGGCCATACGTGCGGCCTCTGCCTTTGCCCTTGCTTCCGCCTCTGCTTTGGCTTGGGCGGCTGCCTTGGCCTGCTGGAAGGGCAACAAAGCGGCCTTGCAAGCCTTTTCCACCAAGGTCAGGCTGGCAATCAATGCGTTCTTTTTTGCGTCAACGGCGCGGCCCCCTTCAAGGAAAGGCTCTTTTTCCGTTTTGTGCGCGGTTTCGACTTGTTTCGTCGCCTTGCGCACTTCGCCCAAGAGCGTTGCCACACCTTCGGCCATGCCTTCCGTTGTGACGGGTTCTCCATCCAGCCATTGTTTGCCCTGCTCAAATACCAAATCGACCGTTGGCACCAATTCATCCAATGGCGACGGCGGGTTATTCCCGCCGATTACTGCGCGGTTATTTTCCATTGCCCTGCACTCCCTCACCGTCAAACGGGTTTTCGCTGTTGCGTTGTTCCTCAAATGCGTTGATTTCGTTAATTCTGGCATTCATGGTGGGCAAAAGCCCGGTCCCCTTTTCGGGATGGTTCCACCATTTCGGCGCACGAACCTTGATTGCTTCGATCATGGCGTGATTGTTTTTGAGGATTACGTTGATGGTGCTTTCATCTTGCGCGGATTCCAATTCGGCCTTGATTTTTGCAGCACCATCTTTCAATTGTTCGTTTGAAATGGCTGGGGCTTCCGGCGCTGGCGTTTCCTGTTTAGGCTCTGGCGTTTTCGGCTCTTTATCATCATCGCCATGCAAGTCAGCCTTGCTCCATAGATCGAGCGCGGCCCCAAAGCGCATGGCGGCATTTCTCAAGGCGTCACCGATACGCTCTTTCGTGGCGTTTGGGCCTGTTTTTCCTTGTGCGTCACCGTAGCCCAAACGGGTCATATCCAAGACGGTCAACTTGATCCACATGCCACCGTCTTTATCAAGCGCGGGCAGGCCGTCCGGGCCTAGTGCGAGCGGTTCCCAATGCCAGCGCGGGTCAGCGTCAAGCAAGCGATCCGTTAAAGCGGCATGCCCTACATAGTCAAGATGGACTACTTTGGGGTGGTGCCATTGGCCGCAAATCGAACAACGCTCCCCTTTTTTGTAGTCTTTTTTCACTTCCTCGGTTTGCGCCGTTGTTGGCTTCGGTAGCTTGCTAATCATTTCTTGCGGGAACGGTTCGCGCAATAATTCCAGCCCCGTCTTTACCTGAGTTTTTTTGTCGGTCATGCCCTAACTCCAAATCTTGTTAATTTTTCCCAAACCGCTTGCGCTTCAAAGTCTAGCTTGGCCCAATACTCCGCTTTAAGTTGTTTTGTACGGGTATCGCGCAGTTCGCGCTCAAGGCGCTTGATTTCCCCATGCTGCCCGCGCCGTGCCTTGATCTTGGCTTCCAGTTCGGCAATACGGGTGGCGAAGTCAGTCATTTTGCGTATTCCCCCTCTACCTTTGCCAACAAATCAAGTTCGTTGGCGTGACTTTCTGCTAAATCCGCGCAATGCGTATGTTTTGCGGCAAGTTCCATGTCACCCATGCGGGCGGCTGCGTTTGCCTTGGCGCGGCACTCAATGGCGTACTCACGCTCTTGGCGGGCGGTTTCGGCTATCTGGTCAAGACGTGCCATTATTCCCCCATCCCCCTGACGTTAGAGATAACCCGCGTCACACGGCGGCGGCGGAAGATACGGCGGATAAATGCGATAAGGTGCATCATCATACGCGCCCCGTGGCTTCGAGCGATCCGACAAACGCGGCTAAATCGTCTTCGTCTGCATCATCTTCCCGGCGCTCGTCGGCCAACTCTTGGCCGTGGTTTTGCAAGTTCAGCATGATAGGCACCGCATCGCGGATTAAAACGGTGTAGAGATAGCCGTCTTCAAGCGCCATAACGGCGGCTTCGTCAATGTCGCTGAATTGCCCCGGCTCACCATCCGTATAGATGTTGATGAACGTATCCGGCCCCGGTCGGCGCGTTTTGAAGTAAGCGGCGGCGGCGCTTGGGATAATGCTTTGGCGGTAGTCCATTTCTCAATTCCCTCGTTTTGTTTCGATGCCCAAAAGTACCAAAAGCATTTTAAGCCGTCAATATTTATTTTGCGTAACAGCAAAAAAAGATTTGCGCCACGTCATTTTATCCTGTATATAATGACGACACAACACATATGAGGCAACCATGAAAAAATTGATTAAATGGCTGAATACCAACAAAGTTAGGCCGTCAACGCTGGCCCGAAACGCTGGTGTAGCGCCTAGCACGATTACGCGCATTTTGAGCGGAGAACACTCTCCCTCGCTTGCGATTATGCGAAAGATTGAAAAGGCCACGTTCGGCGCGGTCAAGATGGAGGACTGGGGGTAAATGAGTGATATTCAAGCAAAACTTTATTGGCTTGCGGCGGAATATCCCAAGGGGGCAAAAATTGCATATGAAACAGTCTCCGAGATTGACCGCCTCAAGGACATCAATGCGGGATTGTTGAATGAGTTGGAAAGCGTGCGTGACAGCGCCGCTTGGTCAACATTTACCAAACGCGAACAGCAAGATATTGAAGCCATCATCGCCAAGGCAAAACCAATGAGTGACAGCGACAAGCCTCTTTACGTGGAAACTACTGTTGATATTAATAAAGATAACTTGCCGGAAGGTCATTGGTTTGAGATAGACGGCGCGGCGTGGAAGGCTGTAACTTGCAACCCCAATGTATATGGCCGCGAATGGAGATGGGAGCCTTTGAACTTCAAGGCGCATGAAAATAAAGAGCCTAGGTCAAAGATGACAAATTTTTTAATGCCGTTATAGCGCGGTTTATTGGGCAACATTGAGGAGCATAACATGACTAACATAGGCCACAACAGCGGCGGTATAGCTGGCGACCGCATACGGTCTTTCATTGAACGGGTGGAGCGTTTGGAGGAGGAAAAGGCGGCGCTGCAAGCCGACATTCGGGAGGTATTCTCCGAGGCCAAAGGCAACGGCTTCGACGTGAAAATCCTGAAAATCCTGTTACGTGAACGCAAGATGGACGTTTCCGACCGTCAAGAGCAAGAGGCCATCCTTGAACTTTACCGCAACGCGCTAGGCCAGCTTGCCGACACGCCACTAGGCAACGCAGCTATGAAGGGGGCAGGGCAATGACGGGTCAAACGCCAGAGGAAAAAACGCTCCAATTCTACCGTGACCAAATGCACATAAAATATGGCGGAAAGGTCGGGTATGGGCTTGATTTTGATTACTCCCACACATGGAGCATGATGACAGACCAAGAGGTCCTTTTCTACCGTCACGTTGAGGAAATGGTTGATGGTGAGTAAGTACCGCGCCAAGCCCATAACCATAGACGGCATCAGGTTCGCCAGCACAAAAGAGGGGAACCATTACCGGGTGCTTAAGGACCGTCTGAGGTGCGGGGAAATATCGGACCTTAAGCTACAGCCACGGTTCAAGCTTGTTGTGTTGGGCAAAAAAATATGCACCTACGTCGCGGATTTTGAATACATCGAAGTCGCCACTGGCGAACTAATAACGTGCGATGTTAAGGGCGTTAGAACGAGAGAGTATATCATCAAGGCCAAGCTAGTCAAAGCCTTGTTTGGTATCGACATTTTGGAGGTATGATGAAAATTAACGTAACCGAGATACCCGCATTTTCTCAACCCGCCGTTGGCAACGTCTATGCCATTTCAGGCGGTTACGGGCGCAAGGCGGGGCATAGCATGGTGCTAATTGCTATTACGGAAAAAAGCGCGGCGCTATTGCTGGTTATCGACAGAAACGGCGATCCGGTAGGGGTAACGTCATACGGACTTCACGCGATTGAAGAACGTGCGCCTATTGCATTTGTCCCAGGCCTTGAGGAATTAACATTCAACATGGAGCCGTTATCATGACCGCAATCGAAAAGGCCCGCAAGGTGTGGCACAAACAGGCGATGGACATAATCAACATGCGGGTGCCAAGCACTGAAAGCCTGCGCCGGATCGCGTGGGGATATTTGAAGGGACAACGGAAATGACGGATAAAAACGACGGTGACTATTTTTGTTTCGATTGCGGGGCCTTAATTAACGATGTTAATACAGAATTTGCGGATGGAGAGCCGTTTTGCGTTGATTGCATCACGGATCGGAAGCCAAAAACTGGACCTAAAAACGATGGTGACCAAGCGTTCCCCACTGGGGATCACACACACGGCGGGCACGCCGGGATGTCGCTTAGGGACTGGTTCGCTGGTCAGGCCATGCAAGCCTTGATTGGCAAGCATAAAGCTTTATCAAATAATGGAGAATATGCGCCGAAAGTAGATTGTGAATATACGTTTCGATCTTCTCTAGCTAGTGGCGCATACGCCTACGCCGACGCCATGATTGCGGAGCGCGACAAATGAACGAGATGATTGAGGCTGTGAAGTTAGCGATTGCAAAGCATGTAACGTGCCCGGATTGCGATCCAGACGGCATTCATGAAGCGGCCCGCGCCGCCATTAATGCCATGCGGGAGCCAACGCGCGATATGGCATGGGCAATGCTCGATGAATTGAAACGTCAAAACGACAATCCGCATATGGGGAATTGTAATATAAAACAGACGTGCATTTGCAAAATGAATGTCCCCGATCTTTACCGCGCCATGATTGACGCCGCCCTTGCAGAGCCGACTAAGAAGGCAAACCGCCCGCCAAATTTGCCAGACGGCGCTTACAAAGCAAAGTGGCAAGGTTAATGAACTGTCAAGCAATCCTTGACACCTGAAAGGAAAACAAATGAATAACAATATCGAATTTGAAACCGCTAAAGACATTGCGTTTGCCTATCGCGAGATTGATACAGCCGAGGGCCTGTTAGCGAAGATTGAAGAGGCAGTGCAAAAATACGAACAGCCTGATATTCGTGACAGTTTTGGCCGTCTGGCTGGTGGCCTACAGCTTGGCGTGCAATCCGGCAACAATTCCCAACGCCTATACAATGTTCCGTGGGCACTCGCACGCCCGATTATTGAGGCGCACATTGCAAACCAAAGAGCGATTATTTCGTCATTAAGCGTAAAGGCGCGGATTGAATTGGGGGAAAAAAATGCGAATAATCCTTAATGACTGCATAGACCCGGTGCGGGCGCTAAATTTAATCCGCGATAAAACGATGCAAGATACGGACTGGAAGCCCTGCGAAAGTGGCGGGTGGGTTTCTGGGGACGGAATGCATACAAGTTATCGCGTCACCAAAAAAGGCACCGTGTCTGTTTGGCAATATCAGGACCCCAAATGACCGAACGCAAAGCAATGACGCCAGATCGGAAAGCGCGGATACTCATTGCACATGATGGTAAGTGCTGGCGTTGCAAAGAGCCTTTCAAGCATGGGGACAAGATCGAGTTCGACCACATGCAAGCAATCGCCAGAGGCGGTTCGGACGACGATAGCAATATCGGGCCTTGCCATGCCCTATGCCATGCCCTCAAAACTCATGGCACGGCTGCGCTGCGCCTTGGGGCTGATATATTCGAGATAGCGAAGACGAAACGCCTCGCCAAAGGCCCAAAGGAAACCAAGGCCAAACTCCCCGGCGGAAAGCAAAGCAAGTGGATAAAAAAATTGAACGGAAAAACCGAATTGAGAGGCGAATAATGGACGAAAGGTGCGAGATATGCGGAGGCGTTTTAACGTGGAAGCACGACCATAGAGCAGACAACAGCGGGATAGATGATGGCCCGCCGATTGACATTCCACGGAAAAAGCCTGCGCCAAAGTCGCCAGATGTGATGCGAGAAATACGTTTTCAGGCATGGGAAACACGCCGAAAAAAATACGGCCCGCACGGCCATAGATAAATCGAGGGACAAATGACTAAAACAGTTTTCCGTATCGGCTCCGGCGCTGTTGGGGTAATGACAACAATCGGCGCTATCGTCGCCTTCATGCAGAACCTTGATATGGAAAAGGCGTGGGCCGTAACGATAGAACCGCATAAAGACGATAGAAGCACTGCGCAAAACAGGCTTTCCTTTCGCTGGTACAAAGAGATTGCCCAACAATTGCCAGACGATACCGCCGAAGGCTGGCGGGCATACTGTAAGCTGACAATTGGGGTGCCAATTTTGCGGGCCGAAAATCCTGATTTCAGCGCCGACTATGACGCCACATTAAAGCCCCTCACCTATGGGCAAAAAATCAGGCTCATGCAAGCGCCTATCAACTTGGCCGTTACCAGCCTAATGAAGGTCGATCAATTCCGCGATTACCTTGACCGGGTGCAGCGTCACTTTGCAGAGCAAGGCGTACAGCTAAGTAGCGGCGACGACGAATATCAGTTTGCAATGGGCCGTAAAAAAACTCCTTGACCGTTAGCGGCTAACGTGCATAATCGGGGCAGTGAAACCAAACAAGGGGAAAGATGATGACCACAAACAATATCAATAAAACTACCGATTGGCTTAAAAAGAACGGCACATCATTCACGGTCGAAGATGGCCGCGTTTATGTTGATGGAAAACTGATAATTCCGAGCGGGGCCGTTGTTAATCTCCCTGCGCTTGCTGAGGTCTCCGGCTACGTCGATGTCCGTGAGAACGCAAAGTTCACGGCCCCTGCGCTTGTGAAGTGCGGCTACGTCGATGTCCGTGAGAACGCAAAGTTCACGGCCCCTGCGCTTGTGAAGTGCGGCTCC
>Ga0214474_1001106_pt1 | contig 12607 bp, 12 predicted proteins | sample RVTome_2_FD_187335 | JGI IMG/M metagenome (GOLD analysis project Ga0214474, IMG submission 187335) | Soil microbial communities from uranium-contaminated site in the Upper Colorado River Basin, Wyoming, United States - RVT95D214 HiSeq ...
GGAAAGGATTTACTCTCTAGGGCTAAAGACTATCTCGATAAGGATGGTGTCCATCTGAATAGGCTTATAGATAAACTAAATAATCTAAGATATGAGACAGAGATTGAGAAATCCAAGGCGGAACATGTTAGGCAAAAATATGCCTCCGCAAAAAAGAGCATGTTAAAGGCCATTGAAAGAGTTGAATCCGAAAGGAGACAGATCCTGAGGGGGAAGAGGGATGAGGCGGATCGGCTGATAAAGGAGTCAAGAGAAGAGATTAAAACGGTGATCAACTCCTTTAAAGAGAAGCAAAGGCCTTCACAGGCATCTGTTCAGAAAAGATATGATGATATTATCGGAAGATTGATCAATGGACTGCCTGTCCCGGAGAATAGAGAGGAGGCGGGACAGAATAGGTTGTTCAAGACAGGTCAGATGGTCCGTCATAATAGCCTTAATCTTGAGGGAAGTATCCTCTCGCTTGACAGTATTAATTCCAAGGCCGTCATAATAGCGGGAAATGTCAAGTTCTCCGCAAGGTTAGAGGATCTGACGATTATTTCTGACAGTCCAGAATCAAAATCGGATGGATTATCCGGGATCATATCCCATCGGATATCAGGAAGCACTCCAAGGGAGATTAATCTTATTGGGTATAGGGTCGAGGAGGCGTTGTCTTTGATTGATAGGATTATTGACAGGTCTATGATTGAGGGTGATATGTCAATAAGGATTGTGCACGGACATGGGACTGGAAGATTAAAGGCGGCTATACGGGATCATCTGAGGGGTTTTTCCTGTGTCAAGAGGGTTGTGGGAGAGGATCTTGAACACGGCGGGGAGGCGATCACAATAGTGGAACTGAATTAGCAGGGATCCTCTGCCCGCCTTTGCTAAAAGGTTATTGTACGCCAAGAATATATAGGCGCGATCCGTCGCGCCGGGGATGGCGGAATAAATCTAACTGATTTGGTGTTTGAAATGGAATCATATGAAGCCGCCAAGGATGAGATCAAGAGGATTGCAGATATTGTTGAACTGATCGGCCAGTATGTGCAGCTAAAGAAGGCCGGGCGAAATCATGTGGGTCTTTGTCCTTTTCACGGTGAAAAGGATCCATCCTTTACAGTAAATTCATCAAAGCAGATGTTCCACTGTTTCGGGTGCAAAAAGGGTGGCGATATCTTTGCGTTCTGGATGGAATATCACAAGGTCTCTTTTCCTCAAGCTATGAAGGATTTGTCCGAAAGATATCATGTGACGCTTCCTGAAAAGGAATTCAGCCCGTTGCAGAAGGAGAAACAAGAACTAGGGGATTTGCTCTTTGAGATAAATGAGATCGCCGCAAGGTATTACAACCATATCCTCACAAAAAGCGAAAAGGGGAGGCCAGGCATAGAGTATCTTGAGAAGAGGTCTCTTGGTAAAGATGTCATTAATGATTTCATGCTTGGATACGCACCGTCAGAGTGGGATTCCCTGACCAGATTTTTAAAGAGCAAACGAATAGATATGGACAAGGCTGTTAAGGCGGGACTTGTTATTCCTAATAAGGACAGGGGCTATTATGACCGGTTCAGGAGTCGCGTCCTATTTCCGATCCACAATATGAAAAAACATATAACAGGTTTTGGTGGAAGGGTGCTGGACGAATCGTTGCCCAAATATATGAACACACCGGAGACACCGATTTTTCGGAAAGGGGAGTTGCTCTACGGCCTGCACTCGGCTTATCAGGTCATAAGGGAGAGTGGCCGGGTCGTGATAGTGGAAGGGTATATGGATGTCCTGGCATTGCGAAGCCATGGATTTAATGGGGCTGTTGCGACCCTGGGGACAGCGCTCACCATGGATCATATCAGAAAAGTCAAGGGTTATGCCGTTGAGGCAATAGTTGTATTTGATTCCGATAGCGCTGGGAAGGCTGCAACCATCAAGAGTTTTCCTCTTTTTCTCAATGAAGGGCTTTCGGCAAGGGTAATGGTCTTGCCTGAAGGGGATGATCCTGACAGTTTTATTAACAAGAGGGGCCTTGATGACTTTTTGAAGTTTCTGGATGAATCTATGCCAATGTTCGAATTCTATATTGATTTGAAGATATCTCGGATAAGTAAAGGGATAGAGGGGCAGGTCAACCTTTTGAAGGAAATCCTGCCCGTCCTGGCCGATGTCGATAGTGACCCACAGCGTTTACTCTATGTGCGGCGTTTGTCAGAAAAAAGCGGTATCGCAGAGTCAATAATCTTAAGCGAACTTCGAAACCAGCGGGCCACCAGACGCAAAGAAGGGAATGAAGGCAGACTGAGGGAAAGACTATCTAATTTAAAGATGGAGATAAGCCCAGAAAGGGATTTATTGAATCTCATGATCCATTATCCCAGTGCCATGGATAGATTTATAGACAGCGAATACCGGATACTTCTTTCCGATCCTGACATAATAGAGATCTTCCATTGCATGGATGGGATATATCGTAAAGAAGGGCGTATACAATTAGATGAGTTACCAGAAAGACTGGAACATGAATCAGCCAGGGAGACGTTAAGAGAGATTATGCTATCAGCGCCTATCTGTCCTGATGACTCGATAGAACAGGCTATTAACGAGTTTAAAAACAAGATATTAAAGACAAAAATATCAAGGTCTTTACGCAGTAAGATAGGCGATTTGGAAGAAAGCAGTAAGTTACTAAATATAGTAAAGGATAGCCAGAACTAAGTTAAGGTAATTTTCAGGAGGGGTATAATGAGTAATAAATATGATGTTGTTAATTTAAAACGATTAATAGATATCGGAAAAGATAAAGGCTATATCACCTATGAGGAGTTAAACGATGATTTACCGGAAGATATAATCTCCTCAGAGCATATCGATGACGTTATGATGATGTTCGAAGAATTAGATATTATGGTTATTGATGAGTCGGCAAGAAAGGAGATTGAACGCACACAAAAAATCAAGAAAAAGAAGGAAAAGGCCTTGGAGAAAGAGACCTTTAGATCTGAAATTGTCGATGGGTCAAGCAGGGTTTCTGATCCTGTTAAAATGTATCTGAAAGAAATGGGTTGTATCTCACTTCTCACAAGAGAGGGGGAAGTGGATATAGCAAAGAGGATTGAAGAGGGAGAAAAAGACGCACTCAATCTATTATTAAAATGCTTTGTTGCAATCGAATATACAATCGAGCTGGGAAGAAAACTCAAAGAAGGTGAAATCAAGCTGAAAAATATTATAAATGAACCTGATCTGGAGGAGGGGCATGCCCAGCTAGGCGAGAAGAAAGAGCATCTGATAAAGGTAATTGATGAGATCAACAGTCTGTATCAGCAATATCGCAGCTTGAAAAGAGAATATGCAAAGAAAGGTTGTTCTGCTGCTAAAAAGAAAAAAATCAGCGCCAAGATGGAAAATAATTTTAACATGATGGTAGAATTGATTAACACCTTCAAACTTGAAAAGGGGCAGCTTGATAATATGGTGGAGATGCTCAGAGGGTGGATGTTGGAGATGGGAGAGGCAGAAAAAATGCTTGAGAATTGTATGCTGCAGGCCGGCGGGAAACCGATAGCCTATATAAAAAAATGTCTCAGCCGGATCCCAAAGACAGCCAAGGATAATCAGCTTGTAACCCCTCTTAAATTAAAAAAATCCGAATTAATTGCCTATAAATCAGAAATAAGTGAGGCTCAGAAGTGCATTAAAGAGCTAAAAGATCGCACCAATATGAATTATCGCGAATTGAGAGAGACCTTAAAAAGGGCGACAAGCAGCCTGAAAAAGGCTAAAGCGGCTAAACAAGAGCTTATCCAGGCAAATTTAAGGTTGGTAGTCAGCATAGCCAAAAAATATACCAACAGAGGCCTGCAATTTCTTGATCTTATCCAAGAAGGCAATATTGGACTCATGAAGGCTGTTGAAAAATTTGAATATCAGCGCGGATATAAATTCAGCACTTATGCGACGTGGTGGATAAGGCAGGCAATAACAAGGGCTATAGCTGATCAGGCAAGGACTATAAGGATCCCGGTTCATATGATAGAGACTATCAATAAGCTTATCCGCACTTCCAGGTATCTGGTGCAGGAACATGGGCGCGAACCTACACCCGAAGAGATAGCAGAGAAGATGGAATATCCCCTGGAAAAGGTTAGGAAGGTTTTAAAAATTGCAAAAGAGCCTATCTCTCTTGAAACCCCTATCGGAGAGGAGGAGGACAGCCATCTGGGTGATTTTATAGAGGATAAGAAGGTGATTTCTCCGGGTGAGGCGGTTGTAAATCATAGTCTGGGCGAACAGACGAGAAAGGTCCTGACCTCACTAACCCCAAGAGAGGAGAAGGTTCTTCGAATGAGGTTCGGTATAGGTGAGAAATCTGACCATACATTGGAGGAGGTTGGCCGAGATTTCAGTGTAACAAGGGAGAGGATCAGGCAGATAGAGGCTAAGGCCTTAAGGAAATTGAGACATCCAAGCAGAAGCAGAAAGCTGAAAAGTTTTTTAGAAAAATAGGCATATCAGCGGATAGGATTTTTCTTGACAAATTGAGATTGCATCTGCATTTTATCATTCTCAGGTTTATAAGAATAACCTATGATCTATGGGCCCATAGCTCAGCTGGAAGAGCCACCGGCTCATAACCGGTCGGTCCCTGGTTCGAACCCAGGTGGGCCCATTGAAGGCATACTGTCATAATAATGTTTATAAGTATTTTACCTATATATCAATATTGTTGGTGCAAATCCATTAATACGGAAAAGGGCGCATCTTTAAACGATGCGCCCTTTTTTTTGCGGCATATACGAATTAAATAACGTAACCATATATATGAAAGCATGCGTATAGTTGTCCGGCAGAGGTCTTTTTCTAAGACGAAAGAATACAGTGCCCGGTATTTAGCATATCTCGTAGCAAAGGCGGATGGTTCTATTATTTCCTCCCCCTCTTAGGGGAAGGTCAGGAAGGGGGTCTGGAAAAAATCTAATGAGACCCCACATAAATCCTCCTTTAAGAGTGGAGGAGGATTTGGGACATCTCTTATTATAAATAATTAGTAAAGGAGAATAGATAGATTGAAAGATAAGATCAAAGATTTAATCCTGCTTCAGGATTGTGATAATAAGATTAAGGAGATTAACATCAAGAAAAAAGAAGCCCCGTTGAAGCTTCAGTATTTGAAGAAGGCGCTTGATGAAATGGAGCTGATGTTGAAGGGGAAAAAAGACAGGCTCGAATCCATTAAGAAAGACAGGCGTGCGATAGAGCAGGGAGTTCAGGACATGGAAAGCATGATGGAAAAGAGCCGCATTAAACTCGCCAACATCAAGTCTAATAAGGAATACACCGCTGTCCTAAAAGAAATAGAGGATCAGGAAAGGGAGAAGTCTCTGAATGAAGACAATCTCCTTCAGCTTATGGATGAGATTGAGATCCTGGACAAGAATTGCATTGAGGGCGCCAGCGAACTGGCAGGTCTTAAAGATCAATATGACAGGACAAGGGAATTGGTGGAAAAGGAGATTAAAGAGTTGGATGAAAGGGTGAAGGCCCTTGAGCAAAAAAGGATAAGGTTTTGCGACTCCATTGATAAGGAACTACTGAAGAGATATCTCCTTCTTCAGGGGAGGAAGGGGGGTATCGCAATCGGGTCAGTTATAGGAGGCGTATGTCAGTCATGCCACATGGGGATCCCTCCGCAGCAGTTTAATGAATTAATAAAATGTGATTCTTTGCCGACCTGCCCCAACTGTAACCGTATGGTCTACTGGGGTGAGGATATATATTTTTTAAAGGTCTTGGAAGAAATCCGGAATCCTTCTTAAATGGATTTAATGTTGAATAATTACCTTCGCTTAAGCAATTGCCATCAAGCAAAAGAGGAGATATCACACCGTATCTTTATATCAATGGTCGATGATAAATGACCAATGATAAATGGTAGAGCCCCTTTACAAACAGCCAAAATATTACTAAAATTGTTAATTATGTTAGAGCAGGACAGATGACCGCTGCTTCGCCATTGAGCGGAGGGGAGGAAAGTCCGGGCTCCACAGGACAGGATGCTGGATAACGTCCAGTCCCGGCGACGGGAAGGAAAGTGCAACAGAAAGGATACCGCCTGATAGGAAGGGCACAGACCTTTCCACCAGGTAAGGGTGAAATGGTGAGGTAAGAGCTTACCAGTCCCACCGGTGACGATGGGAGCTATGCAAACCCCATCCGGAGCAAGACCAAATAAGGGGAGTTTGAGGGTGGTCCGCCTGAATCCCCGGGTAGGTCGCTCGATCTTGATGGCAACATCAAGGCTAGATGAATGGTCATCGTTCCGAACCGTGCCTAGCATTGCTTCGGGAAACAGAACCCGGCTTATGGCCTGCTCTAACATAATATTTTGGAAATGTTCAAAAGTGTCGGCATGGATGTTGTGAACTGATGTGAAGATATGCATCAGTAGTATCCCAAATGTCCCATGGGGATCTCCCTTTTTTATAGAGTTGAAGAAGTATAGTGCCCGATATCTAGCATAACTAGTAGCAAAGGCGGGCGGAGGTCTTCCAGCAGACTATCCACAAAGGAGGGGGGACTATCTACCCGGAACTTCGCCGTCCGCCTGACGAAATCCTTATGCTGGTTCCTTGCAGATTATTTCTTCACCTCTATAAAAAAGGGAGACCCCCATGGGGACATATCTAGCCCAGTCAAAGCTGCTAATGCCAACACTTTTGACACATATCACAATATGTTAAGGAGAGATGATGTTTATCGTATCCAATTTTATAATTGCCTTGGCCAGAGTACTTGATATCGGGCTGAGTCTTTATATGTGGATTATTATTGCCCAGGCGGTTATCTCGTGGGTAAATCCGGACCCTTACAATCCAATTGTGAGATTTTTACATTCTGTAACAGAACCGGTCCTTTATAATATCAGGCGCAGAATCCCGGTCTATTTCGGGGGGCTGGATTTTTCTCCTATTATCGTAATTCTGGTTATTATCTTTTTACAGACCTTTCTTGTCCAGAGTCTGATGCAATTGGCCGCGCGGATAGGATAATGGAATAAAGATTATGACACACGAAATAAAGACAGAGATCAGGGTAAAGCTTATACCCAGGTCTTCAAGAAGCCAGATTGTGGGCAAGGAAGGTGAATTTATTAAGGTGAAGGTGAATTCCCCCCCTGTCGGTGGAGAGGCGAATAAAGAGTTGATCTCTTTGATTTCTAAAAGGCTCAGCATACCGAGGGGCAGCATAGAAATAATCTCAGGAAAGACATCCAGGATTAAACTATTGCGTTTACGGGGAATTGACAAAGAATCCGTCGTCGGTCTTATGGAAGCCGATTAGATTATTCCTGAAACTGCATATCATAGAGTTGCCGGAACCTTCCATTAAGATCCATCAGGTCATTATAACTTCCCGACTCTATAATCCTTCCCTCTTCGAGGACAAAGATCCTGTCTGCTTTTCTGACCGTGCTCAGTCGGTGGGCCACAACAAATACGGTTATCTCCCTCCTTAAGGCTTCAATGGCATCCTGGATGTAACGCTCGCTTTCCGCATCAAGCGCTGACGCAACCTCATCCAAAAGAAGTATGGAAGGATTTGACAGGATTGCCCTGGCTATGGCAATGCGCTGTTTCTGTCCGCCGGACAGCAAGGTACCCCGATCCCCGACAATAGTCTCGTAGCCTTTTGGCTGTTTGGTAATAAATTCATGGGCGTAGGCGATCTTAGCTGCTTTGGATATCGAGTCCATGTTAAACGCCGATGAGCCAAGGCTGATATTATTGGCGATAGTATCGTGAAAAAGGATCACCTCTTGATTCACGATCCCTATCTGCCTGCGGAGGGAATCAATGGTTGCATCACGAATATCTATGCCATCTATTAAGATCGCTCCATCAGTTACATCGTAAAAGCGTGGAATAAGGTCGAGCAGGCTGCTTTTACCGGCACCTGTAGATCCCACAAAGGCCACCATCTCTCCTCTCTTAACACGGAAAGATATATTTTTAAGGATAGGGACCCCGGATTGATAATAGAAAGTGACATTCCTGAATTCCACGGATTCCGTGTGTTTTGGCAAGGGATTTGCGCCCGGTTTGTCTTTAATGTCAGGGACTGTCTTCATGATCCCGAATACCCTTTGGGTAGCTCCCTGCAGGGTTCTCAGGTCATTATTAATAGTGGCTATATTCTTGACCGGAACATAAACCTTTGAAAAGGCGTAGAACATCGAGACCAGTTCACCAAGTGTATGGTGAAAATAGATTTTGCCGGCTATGAGTATGGCCGGTAGGATCAGAAAGACGCTGGCATCCATCATGGGGCCCAGGCCGAAATTCCAGCGGTTCCAGTGCATAACTCTTTTATATAGCTGATCGGTCAATTCCCGGAATTTTTTAGAATGGGTCCTCTCGATACAGAATCCCTGGATAACCTTCAGGCACAGGAGTGTTTCCTGATAAGTGGAAGTGACATCAGCGGTGGCATCCTGAACCTTTATGGAATGCTTTTTGACTTTTTTACCGAACAGCCGGATAAGGCCAACAATGGCGGGGACTGCGATGAATACGATAAGGGTGAGCTGCCAGTTCATAAGCATCAGGAAGGCGAGGAATACTAACGCCATGATGGGATACTGGACAAGGCCTATTATAATATTGGAAATAGCGCTCTGCATTACAGTCAGGTCCGCGGTAGACCTGGATACCAGAATACCGGCCTTATTTCTATTGTAGAATCCCTGGTCAAGTGAAATGAATTTATCGAGCAGGTCATTTCTCAGGGATTTGATTGCCCTGTTTGAAAAAGCCGCGGCTGCAAGTTGACTGATATATAAGGCGATTGATTTAAATAGTATGGACAAAAAGGCAACCAATGCAAGAAGCAGAAGCAGAAGATTGGGAGAGATTTCTTTTATTAAAACCAGTTCCGTTCGGTGCCAAGAAAGGATAGACTCGGATCCGAAGTCCATCCATGGTATCTTCCATGATACCGGGTCAGTACCGGTCTTCATGGCCTCATCCACAAACGGTTGAAGAAGATATGCCGGGATTACCACGAAGATCGAGGAGATTGCGGTAAATATTATTGCGCAGACTAAAAAGTTTCGATTGCCCTTCACGTAGAAGGCTATATCTTTTCCTAAAATTCGTTCCAGCATCTTGAGAACTAGATCTCCTTAATTAGGACTTCTATTCTACGGTCACGTTAGGATAATTGTCAATTGAAATGGCCGATTTATCTATCTTTCCAAGGTCATGATCAGGTAAGCCCCCAAAAAGATAAATAAGAAGCTTGCCGTCCATGCGGAGAGAAGAGGCGGCAGGATACCTGAAAGCCCGAGGGATCTTGAAAGGCCCATGACCACATAGTAGAGGAAACATAGGCCAATACCTGCTGATACAGCGAGTGATGTTCCACCCGTCTTTAATCCGAGAGCGACAGGAACACCAAGAAGGGCAAGGATAAGGCTGATAAGAGGGAACGAGAGTTTGAGATTAAGATCCACCAGATATTCAGTGTTATCATAACCCTCCGCCCCCACTGTCTCGGCATATCTCTTCAATTGCTGATAACTCATGTCTTCAGGCTCTATTCCCCTTCGTTTGAAACTATCGGGTGTCTCGGCAATCTCCAGAAAAAGGTCATCGAATTTAGAAACTTCGTAATTCCCGTCTCCCTGTATCTTTTGGATAATTCCTTCTTCAATCTTCCACAATCCGTTTTCCCAGATTCCCCTTTTAGCCTCTATTTTTTTGACCAGGCGGAAATCCTTATCAAAAAAGTAGAAGATCGGGTTTTGCATTATATTCCCAGCGCTGTCGAAATGTCTTATCCAGTAAATAGCGCTGGATGTCTTATACCAGATCTGATCGCTGCCATAAAAACGCGTAGGGTCCTGCTTCTCGACCTCCATGTCCCATATCTCATTGCATTTTGAACTGGAATATGGGACTACCTTGTCAGATAGGAGAAATGAGACAATGCTTAAAAAAAGAGATGCCATGACAATATGGCGCGACAACTCAAGGATATCAATGCCGCATGCCTTCATGGCCATGATCTCATTATTTTTCTTCAATACACAGAATAAGATAATAACGGCTATCAGGACGGCTATAGGCCACATCTGAACTATAATATAAGGTATCTTATAAAGGAAGTAGGCGAGTATCTTGCCTTTTAAAACATTTGCCTCTAGAAAATTATCGAGCTTCTGGACAAAATCGATTACCAGAAACATGGAAAGTAATATAACCTCGCATAAAATAAAAAGCTTAATGAATTCTCGAGAGATATATTTTGGCAGGATCTTCATCGATAGCATAACTCAAAGAGTAAATCATCCTGGAAAATTTCAGATCGAGCATATCATAATTCTGAAATGAGGATTTGTCGATGTTTTTTTATCATTATTGACATAAAATAGTATTGCCCCTATATTTTTCAGGCAACCTGTTCTTCGTAAAGAGAAGCAGTGCAGTATGGGATGTGAAAGAGAGGTCTAATATTCCCACACCTTTTTAGGGGACGGTCAGGAGGGGATCTAAAAAAGGCGGCCGACTATATGATAAGACACCATGTGGAACAATTCGATATTAAAAAGTTGAGTAAAAACAATATCGACAGGATTCAGATCGAGATGATACACGAAAATTCAAAAATCCTGGAAATCGGTTGCGCGACGGGGTATATGTCATAATACTTGACAAGATGGATGGGTTGCCAGGTGACCGGGGTTGGGGCAGACAGTCAGCAGGCAGAGATTGCCGGGGATAAATGCCACGAATTGATAATAGGCAATATTGACAGCATAGATACCCAGAAAAGGCTCGATCATCTTGTGTCTGAACGAGGGAAATTCGATGTAGTATTAATGTCGCAGGTCATAGAACACCTGGCCTGTCCTGAAGAGATTCTGGCCATTATCCACTGATGGATAGGCCTGCAAGGTGCCCTTGTCATATCTACTGTTATATTGCTCACTGGCGCTGTAGAATTAAACTGCTCTTAGGGAAATGGGATTACGAGGAATTTGGTGTTTTTGATAGAATTCATTTGCGGTTTTTTACTACACACGGCCTGAAAAAGATGCTGGAAGATCAAAAGTTCAAGGTTTTGAAAGAAGGATTTAGCGTTGAGGATTTTTGCCTCTCTAATTCAGATATATAAAGCGTATTAAGATGGATCAAAAAAATAGTCATTCCGGCAACTGGCTGATCCTCGCTCATTGCTTCAATATGGACGGCAGGGCAGCAAGTCAGACAATTACCGATAAGCTTCCCTACCTTCTTGCGGAAGGGATTGTTCCTGTAGTATTGAGCGCCCCAACCGGGACCAGAGACGATCGGTTCCCCCACTCTCAAATTTATTCAGCGGCCCCTTCAGGCATCCTCTTCGAGTTAAGACAGATTATCAAGAAAAAGGTTTCTAACCGCCTGCTCAAAATATTTTTAAAGGCAATACTCACAATCCTTATCCTTCCATTTTATATCTTTGAGAAGATTTTCATACATCTTGACAGTCATTGGTCCTGGCTGATAAGCGCTTCCATAAAAGGAGGTTTCCTGATCAAAAAATACAGACCTAAAATTATATATACAAGCGCCGGTCCTACCAGCACCCATGCGGCGGGCCGTATCCTTCACGGGCTATTCAAAATTCCCTGGATTGCCGAGATCCATGACCCCCTCGTCTACGACAGGGACACCGGCGGGTATTCACAGAGATACCGGTTCAATATGTGGGTTGAAAGGAGCATATTCAGACATGCCGATGCCGTTATCTATTTTACACACAGGGCGCTTAATAACGCCAGGGGTAGAAATGCCGATAGGAATAATCTTTACGTGATAAGACCTGGGGCGCCCCTTATTGACTTTCCCGGGATCGGCTATGAAAAGCTGGATAGGATTCATTTCGGCCATTTTGGATCGCTGGGTTACGGAAGAGATTTTTCCATATTCTTCAAGGCCGTTCATGATCTGATCAGGGAAAATCCGGAATGGCGGAATAAGATATCAATTGATATATATGGCATGGATCTTGATCCCGTCTCCAGAAAGACTTTGATCGATTACCCGCTAAATGGGATATTGTGCGAGCACGGCCGTTTGGAATATGATCCCGCGACAGGGAAGTCCGGGCGCCGGCAGGTATTGGAGGCGATGCGCAGGTGCGATGTGCTCCTGATTATCCACGGGATGGACATTACCTGTGAGGAATATATCCCATCAAAGCTATATGAATATTTCTTTACATTCAGGCCCATACTCGGCCTTGCGAGGCCGGAGTCGGAATTGAGAGAACTTCTGGAGAATAATGGTCATATTTTTGTGGATGGTGAAAATCTGCATAGAGTAAAATCAGTTATTAAAGACCTAGTCACAAGATGGGAATCTGAGGGTCTGCCTGATCAAAAAACAAAGTCATCTTTTACCGTTAAAGATGCGGTAGCATCCTTATTAATAATAACTGGCCGCATTTTGTGACTCTATCTGCCATATGAGGCTTGATCCATTTTTACCCGCCTTCGCAGAAAGCCGCCAACTCCAGTTGGCGGATGAATGCGGAAATGGTATCCACCGAAGCTGTGTTAGCAATGCGGCGAATAGCCGCG
>Ga0214474_1001107_pt1 | contig 12606 bp, 3 predicted proteins | sample RVTome_2_FD_187335 | JGI IMG/M metagenome (GOLD analysis project Ga0214474, IMG submission 187335) | Soil microbial communities from uranium-contaminated site in the Upper Colorado River Basin, Wyoming, United States - RVT95D214 HiSeq ...
AGAAAGTCTAAACTTATACAGACCTTGTTCATCGGTAGGCTCTGATGTCAATAAAGGTATGCCTGAATTAATATCCTCATAGCTCTTATAAACAAAAAACTTTGCCCCTTTTATAGGGCTTGTCTCTGTAAATACCCTGCCTTCAATCTTTATATCATCAGCTAATGCTAATGCCGGAAAGAGGCAAAAAAGCAGAATAAACAACTTTCTCATACTCAGACTATAAACTTAAAACTATTGCTATGTCTATTCCAAAATAACTTGCCATCTACTTTAGCATGGGTGGACTGTTGCGCTCCCCACAATCTTTGGTGCTACATATTTAGTCTTTTTCATCTTACACCTCCTTTCTCCTCCCCTTTAGATCTCATATGGGTCGGAATAAAACTTCATTTATATAATTTTCGAACCTTATGCTTTTATATTTATTTATAAATTTTCTCCCGTATCAATAAAGGCCAGATTTTTTATCTCTAACCCTGCTGTAAAATTCACCCTTTCTACAATATAATATCTGTATCCTCATATATCTGGTATCCTTCTGTTTTATCTTACCAGGGCGTTTTTACATTCCACCGCTCGCCATTAGGCCAGGTTTCCGAGGTATTGGCAGGATCATGACATTGACGGATATATGGGTTAGAGTTCGTGCCAAAGAAATGCGGAAGATTATTGTCATCCGGACTATCACCCCGTCCTCCGCCTCCGGCAGGGAATCGGCCAGCACCTTCGCCGCTACCCCGCCATCCAGAGCCGCTGCCGGAATGCGAACCGGCTGATCCTCCTGAAGCAACCCTTCCTCTATGGGTGAAGTTGAGACAGTTTGTTACCATCAAACGGTTCAGAGAGGAATTATGAGGCGCATGACATTTGGAACAAGTAAATGAATGGATAGCATTGTTTGCATTAGCTCCGAATGTACCCCAGCCCTTAACACTGTTATGTATCCTGTCCACAGACTTCCATGTACTATCCGTACCGGGAGCAATACTTGATTTCGGGTGACATTTCAGGCACAGGCCGCCAAACTCATTTACGGTCTGGGTAACCCGTGTTGTGGAATTCCAGTTCCAGGTAGTGTTGAAAGTATTCTGGTCTATATGATATCCCGGCGTGCTGCCGCCGTTCCATGATGGCTCGCCACTCCCACCACGACTCCTCCCACCACCACCTCTGGACTCGTTAGTTGCGCTCGGCGCAACATCTTCTTTATATGGAGAAGTCATCCATGTCCCTTTAAAGAGGGGCACAGAATACGCCTGGTTAAGGGTAGGGCTTACTCCATGAGGGTCATGACACGGTGTGCAGAGACCGCCGATAGTACCCATGACGGGAGTGGTTAAAGATGATGATGCCCCAAAATGGCCTCCTTTTGGTTGCCCGACTGATGCCTTATAAGCATACCTCTGCTTCGGACCGGAAGCGCTGGGGGCGAAATATGGCGAATCAGTGTATCCCGTAATAGCCTGTGTAGCCCCAAAGGTGCTCTGGTACCCCCATGGGGTTGTCCCTGAAGTAGCAGTCACGTGGCAATCAAAGCATATTGACGCGCCGGAATTATATACATTATGGTTTGCAGGAGAACCCCCGGCCTGGGGCTTGTAGGTCATCGTATAACCTCCCTTGACTGCCGTTGTGTCCTTCAATATCCCGCCGTTTGTCGTTGCACTTGTATAACTCGTAGTAGTTCCGGTCACGGTAGAGCCATGGGAATTGTGACAGTCGAAACAGAAGACATTTGCTGTGCCGCTTGTGTTCGGCCAGGTCTCGGTTAAATTCCACCCGCGTTGATTATTGGCAGCATTTCCATGGGCAGAGTATGCCTTTGTCCGTGTATTCTTAGGTGTGACATTTGCACCGCTGTATTTGCCCCATGGAGTAGTCCCCGTTTGAGAATACCGGCCATCGATGCTCATACCGTCCCATGCATACTGGCTGGGTGTTTTTCCATCTCCAAAGGGTTGGATCGTACTGTTTTGCGCTTTATGGCAACCAATGCAATGTTTATTTATCTTCTGAATCTCTGACCTTGAACCGTCTGCAGTATACCGAACGGCTGTAGTATCTAAGGTAAATGTTGCAGGCCTTTCGCCGTTTCCATATACAACTAGGTCTACTGCAGAACCGGGGTTGGTAGAACCTCCGTGATATGTTTTATTCACGCTGCCGTCACTGTTTGCCTCCCAGTGGCACTGATAGCATTGCTGGTCTGTCACAGCTACCCCCTGTATGTGATGGGAATTCCCGCTGAATTGACCCATCATAGCGACCCGGTTGCCTACCGGCAGTGAGTGACAGATAGTGCATCCTCCGACTGGTTTAAAACCCTTATTATGAGGGTGGCAGTATGTGCAGTCATAGATTCCTATGGCCGTTTCGTGAAGGGCAACAGCAGACTGATTGTATTTGTGATAATCTGTCTGACTGTGGCAGACTTCGCATATCTTCTGGGATGTGGCGTGTACAGTTGTATCATCGCCAAATCCGCCTAAAGTTGTGGTGTTCTGGAAATTCACTATGCTTCCGGGGAAGCTGTCCACTGGCGTATTCGGAGAGAAAACCGAGCTGTTTACCCCCTTGATATTTGTCGCCCTCGGTGTATGGCATGTTCTACAGTCAAACTCACCGTATTTTCCGCCTGAGATACCCCATCCATTGGGTCCCCATTTTGTAGAGCCTGTAATTATACTGTTATGAAGGAGGTTGTTCATTAATGTAATACCGGAAATTATCTGCGGGTTTGCACCAGCCACCCCGTCAGAATCGTTGTAAGTACATCTGACATCATATGTCTGTTTGTCTGCGAGCCCCGTGATGGTCGTAGAATAAGGGCTTGCCGAGTGCGGAGCATCAGTTACCCAGTTTGTCCATGTCCCGGATGAGGAAAGCTTATAGTCAACCGTATAGGTATTGTTCGCATTTGAGTCAAATGTATAGGGCATGGTTACTGTGATCGACGTCGCGCTTTCGCCGGTTGCTGTCGCAGTACCTGCAGCGGTCTGATTCGCACTGACAATAGGAATCGCTTCAGTCCACGGTGCCTCTGAGGCATACTTCAGGCAACCGCTGTATTCAAATATCCTGTAATAATAGGTACCGGGCGTCAAGCCGGTATCCATAAATGCAGTTGCAGCACCGACATACGCTACAGTACCGCCAACTCCATAAGGGTTGTTCACTACATAGGCCGTGCCGTCAGCCGGCATGGTGCTGTCGGTGTTGGTCGTGTAGCGCACGATCATCACGCTGTCGCCAGCTGTCCCCGGCATCCAGTTAAGAGTTGCAGTGCCGGCCCCGCCGCTGTTCTCGCCCCACGTTGCAGCCGATGCAGGAGAATTATCGAGAGTAAGTGTTGTGTCAGCGCTATCAGTACCGGTCTTTATATTTGTGCACGTATATGCAGTAACATAAGCTGTAGTGGGAGTGTTCCCAGCCGGAGCTGTTCCATACCCCTTGTACGTTACGAGAATCTTATAGTTGGAAGTTGTGTTTGTAACGGGAATAGGCGTCCCTCCGCTGAAGTTCCATATATCGTTGCCGGGATTGTTCACCGGTCCGAAATACTGGGTTGTTCCTGCCTCGTCCCATATCTGCATGCTGGCGATCGCGGCCTGATTTGTAGTTGTCACGGTAATGGCTGTCATACTGTCTGTTCCTGTTAATGTATTAAATGAAAAGCCGTCGATCTTTTGGTTAGCGTCGCCCGGGCAAACAGTTGCTGAATAACCCTGTATCTCGTCTCCAAGCACGGTGCTGTTAATAAACCTGTCATAGGCAAAACTGAAATTCTGTGCGTTAATCGTCGCAAGGGTAGTCGTCAGGGCTGCTCCACCATCTGCATTAGTCCAGGTAAACGTGGGCCCCGAACTAAGCACCAGACGCTTTGCCCAGAGATCGTTATTACCGTCTGACAAAGTAACCATCAGGGTATCGGCAATCTTTGGACCGACCGCAACGTTTATCCACGCCTTGGTTCCGCTACCGATTGTCACTGTCGCAAGCTGTCCAGTTGTCCAGCTGGTGCCAGAATTCATAGTATAGGAATAACCAAGCCTGTTTGCTGTGCCGTCATTGTAAACAATAACTGCAGCAGTAGTCCCACCGTAAGTTAAAAATCCGCCTCTCAGCGGCATTCTGTTCACTGACAAGCCAGATCCCATGGAAGTATCGGTATTAACAGTTGAAAATGATGTTCCGTTCCATATCCCTGCCATAATGGTGCCCATACCACCCGATATAATTCTCGTAGCCGCAACCAGAATGTTGTTGCTTCCTGTATTAGGATCAGAAGCGGCAAAGATTGCGCCGCAAAAATTACCTGTAGAAAATGTACCGTTGGTCCATGTGCTGCCGCTGTATGTCCAATAATTTATATTTTGAGTACCAGATGTTGAATTCACAACCAGCAGATCGCCGGAGGTATTTTCATAGGCCAGATCAAAGGCAGGAACATCTCCAGCATTGGAACTTCTATAGACATTGGTGCTCAAAGCCTGAGACGGTTCATTGCCCCATATCTCAGTGGATGTGTCATAAATCATTGCTGAAAGATTGTTGTTGGAATCCAGTGCCGCAACGGCAAATCCCTCCCCCGCTGCTGCTGGTATCGCGGCAAGTCTGAGAGATGTCACAATGCCCGATAACCTGCTCATGGTAACCGTTGCTGGTGAAGTCCAACTTGTGCCGCCCCAGATCCGATAAACAAACTGTCCTGCTGTACCATTAGAATAAACTACCATGGCTTCGCCGCCGATGTTTCCATAGGTTATATCAAACCTTCTGCCTGTTACACCATTTCCGCCGACCGTAGCATTCCATTCATTGGTCCATTGAGTTCCGTCCCACCGCAGAATATAAAGCACGCCTCCGGTCGTCACATAGCCGGCAATATGTTCGTCTGCTGTTGGGCATGCCCTATCAACCATAAAGGTCTGCCCTGTAACACCAGTTATTGTCTGAGTCTGTGTTAAAAAAGAGTTCAAGGAGCCATCGTAGTCCCTGTACTGAGGAGTATTCGAATTAATACTGTAAACTATCTTCGCATTCTGATCAACAACTGTGCTGACTGCCGGGTCAGGGGTTATAACAGCAGCGTGATTTGCATCCGCTGCTGTAGTTACAGAGGTCTGCTCTGCAGAACCGACAGTTGCACCAGCAGTTGCCGTATGGGTAAGAGTTGTTGTCCATGTAGCACTGGGATTAAGCGAACCTGTTGAAGTAGCTGCCAAATTTGATGCGCTGAAGTCCGAATTTGGTACTGTAGGGGTATCTGTCTTGGAAAGTGTAAAGGTCGTTGCTGCACAGCCTGCGGTGTCATTGTTTGTCAGCGAGACCGTATAATTAGCCGCCCCCCCCGTGATAATATACTGGGATGTAGGATCACTGATTGTTACTGTAGGGTCATTTCTTACACAGACAGGAGCAACCTTGATGCTCATTCCTGACATAGAGACACGACTGCTCGGACTAATGGAAGTAATATTTGCCGTATCAGTAGTATCGGTTCCCGGTATAGTGCGATTGCATACTTCTGTTTTCCATGCTATACCGCTACCTGTTCCGGTACCATTTGCCCCGGAAGTCCAGCTTAGCGGGAGCGTGTAGGAGGGAATCGTAGTATTAGAACTATTATAAATATTCGATGCATAGACAGCCTGATCTCCTGCGTTAACAGTCAGTGCAGGACTGAATGCAGCTGAAGTTACACTGCTATAGCCACTGTTGTAATTACGCGAGTTCGTAATGGGTGCTGATTGATCAACACCTGAAAATACCGCAACATAGACAGCATTATTAACCATCGATGTACCGGTCACGGTTACATTGAGTGTATGTGATGACCCGTCCATGACAGCCGGTGTATCCTTTAAATAAAACAGCCACGTATGCATTCGTGCGGATGTCCCGCCGTCGCCAACCTGCTGCGTGAGGGCATTTCCCCCGAATGTGGCTGTTGCAGTCTGGGTATTATTTGAACTGACTGCAGAGGTCACTGCTACGACCAGCAACCGGTTTGAACCTGCGTTAACCGTATAACTCAGATTACCGGGCGATGATGCAGCATCGTATAACTTGGTCCAGGACTGCTGAGTAGTGATGGCGGCCTGTACATTATTTGGCCCATACCATCCATCATACAAGAAGAAGCAAAATAAAATGGCAAAGACCAGTATGAGACTGAGTTTTGTCATTGAGGTTGTTCCCTTCATTTTCAATTTTCTCAAAGTTCCCATAATGACTTCACTTTTTTTATGATTTTTCATTGTCTGTTCATTCTGCGTTCTCATTATCCGTCTCCATATTCTGCCGCGCCCTTAGTAAGCACTCCTCTCCTTCTTACAATCTATTATGACAGTTTAAACAGGTGACCGTTGTATCGCCCCACTGGATTGAATTCCCATTATGACAGGCAACGGCGCAGGTCTTGGTCGCAGGTGTCCATGTCCCTAAGTTTAGAGCAGCGGATGTAGAGTCGTACGAACCTGAAGCGCCATAAGTCCCTGACCTTGTCCATCCTACGGTAAGACTTGCTGTCCTGAGCTGGGCCTTGGATTTCACGGTTATCGGGGCAAATGCCACAGTAACAAAGCCGCTCACATGCCTGGACTTATCAGCGATCACCCCTGCCTGAAGCTTGGTTGGTGTTGCACCTGTATGGCAAGCACCGCATCTTAATGCGCTGCTCGTTCCGTCCATGGCGTATGTATCGATAGTCGTTGAGCTTACAACACCGCTGTGACATACATAACACGCCATGGTAGTTGCAACACCCGCATTGCCATGGCTACTGTCCACAGTCGTACCCGTTATGAGCAGCCCGCTTCCTGCTACCTTGTTATATACATTATCGAAATGGATCGTTACCATATGGCCGCCTTCTTTGCCCATAAAGCCGGTTGAGTTATAATGGGAGTTTGCACCTGCAACACCTGCGCCGGCACTTGTGTACTGAGGCGGATTGCCATGACATGCGCCGCATTTATTTCCGGTAAGCGGTGACCCCCATGCAGGACTGGCTGCGACGGCCAGATTGCTGCCCGTACCGCTTGCGCCATTGCTATGACAGTATATCTTATAGCATATAGTAGCGCTGCCTGCGCCTGTCCTGTTTGCAGCGGGATCATTCTTTGACTTCAGTATCCCCCCGTCAACCGGATTCAGGCTTATGTCAACTGTTCCGTTTGCATGCATGGCCAGATTTGTCGGATGGCAGTTGCCGCAGCCAAAGGCATAGCTGCTCGGAGCTGATATCACCTCTGTGCTCCCATAGACCTGACTAACTACACTTTGAATATGTGCCAGATGTGCATTCGTCGCCGGCGGGAAGCCGTGGCATGATGAACATGCCAATGTTGCCCCCCATTGAGCGCTTCCATTGTAATGGCATGAGATACTCGAACAGGTTCCTCCATTAGCATTAAATGCATAGCTGAAGCTATAACCTGTCTTTGCCTGCAGATTATATGACTTGTTTACATGATTGGTCTTGTTTGTAACCGTAGTGCCTGTGGTTGTAGTTGAATAATGACAGACAGAACAATTGGTCGTGTGTTTGGCGTGGCTGTTTGTCTTTGGCGAGCCATTGCTATAGGCCGGTGGATTGCCATGACAACCATTACATGCCAAAGCCCCTGCGCCCCAGTTTGCCGAGGTATTGGAAGGTATTGTTCCGGTGGAAACTGATGTTCCATTGCTGTGGCAGTAGGTATTGGAGCAGTTACTGTAGCCATTTCCCGGAGCAGAAGCGCCGTTGTATACTCCGCTTCCGAAATACGTATCGAATATGACATTGATTGAACCGTCTATATGCAAAGTTTTTTCAGATGTGGAATGGCACTGATTGGTACAAGTGGTCCCATCAAAAACGCCTGCTGCTGCGGACCATTTATGACATAATGTGCATCTATTTATCTTGTATGAATTAAAAGTATATGCCATATGCTGTGAGTGACTTCCTGAAGCCATAGTTGTACCGTGGAAATAAGTCATATCCGCAGGAGCATGACACGTGGAACTGCAATTAACTGTTGTTTTCCAATTAGGTGTATCGTATGAGCTTGGAGCGCCCTCACCGCCGTTCGGCTGTACATTCGAATGGCAATAAACATTGCTGCATGAGCCGTATAAACGGTTAGGGGCTGTCCCGTTTGTCGGCACTGCCGTACCTGAAGCAATGCTGTATGTGGAAGACACTGATACCCTCGGATCATTTGTATCGAACTTCCAGTCAACTTTGCCGCTTACATGTTTAATTCTGTCAGCAATTGTATAGCTTGAAGGACCGGAACCTCCGACGATATCCTTGTGACACAGTGTGCATGCATATTCCCTGTTATAGCGCCCTCCTGTCATCTCTGAAGAGGCATGTCTTCTATGGGCACCGCTTGCAGGCGTGGTTGTATTCGATGCGCCATGACACGTGCCGCAGGCCCCAGTTTCAGGATTGTCCCATATCGGTGTTGTATCAGTTCCTCCATTTGGAGCCATTGTTGACCCATGACAGTAAAGGTTCGAACATTCAAGAGATCCGTTTGCCGTTACAGTAGTAGACCCCCCGGATGCATAAGGGAAAACCGTTCTTCCGGTTTTACCGTCGTATGTACCGCCAAGATTTACGCTATTGAGATTAAACCCGATATTAATAAAGTCGTCCCCTTCAGAATAGCCTCCAAGCATGCCGCCTGTATGACAATTAACACACAAAAATCTCACAGTGAAATGTTTTTCATGAGCGCCCACGCCTGAAGAATCTGAAGTAACAGGAGCTCCATCTTTATCTATAAAAACAAGTCGTCCTCCGTTAAAGCCCGGAGGATTTCCGTGACAGGCATTACAGCTTGGCTTGAAGCCTTCTGTATGGGGGTGACAGCATGTACAACCTTTACAATCTTCTGCATCATAATTATTAAAGTGATTTGCTCGTGTTCCATCTGCTCTCCAGAAGATTGTATTATTATGGCATACCTGACATACTCCATCTGGTGTTGGGTCTGTATTTGTTCCGCTGTTGTTATAGGCAAAAGACCCTTCCTGTGGTAAATTGTCAAAAAACTTTACTGTACTATATGTGCCAGTATCTTCATCTACTAAAATGCTATCTTTAACAAACTGACCATACATCACTGCAAAGGTGGTTGGAGGACTGAGATTTATTGTTGCATCACCTTTTACCTTTATTGTCTGTGCAACCGAATCTACTGCTGTGATTGAATAGTCATAGGTAAGATTATCTACATCGGGAAACAATACAGTACGCCGATAATTTCCAGTCTTTGCTAATAATTTGTTATTTGTAGGAGGATTCCACTCCCATCCTGCTTTATATGTTATTGAAGAATAGGTTAATGTGCTTGTGTCCTCAACAGCGTTGTACACACACGATTCGATTGTGCCCTGGGCAAGATTTAGATTGTTTGCATCCGTACCCTGGTAATTCTTCTGTAGTTGTTTATGAGGTTTATGACAGTGAATACACTGTCTTGTCCATTCACCATATTTACTGCTTGTGCTCACACTTGAATGCGTCTTTACCTTAGGTGCATTCGTCTCCGTATATGGACCAAATGGAGCAACGTGACAGCTTAGACACAGCATGTTGAAAGGAGTCTCATCTATGTTGTGTGGTATAAAGTCGGGAAACCAATAGAGTACAAAAGGCCAGTTCGGTCCAACATGACAATTCTGACAGTCTACGATATTGCCTGCATTTTGGTGAGGGGCATCAATGGCAGCGCTGAACTGCAAACTGATTGCAATGATAAATCCTGCAATGATAATTGTGGATATTGCTGCCTTTATCCTCACGGGTCTAACCCCTCTCCCTGTTAATACCCTAATTCACCTGCGGCTACCCCTGCACTATATCGTGAATTATTAAAGGCGGTAAAGGTGCTCAAAAGAGCGCCGCCTGCTTTATAGATTTTCATTATGGATGGGTTCTTTAAGGATGGTCCAAGTCCTGCAACTATCTCTGCCACACCATCGCTGTCAAGGTCTGCTGATGCTACATTAAGGCCGTTACCTTTTGAGCTGTCTGTTATCATCAGACCAAACTCCGTTCCGTTACCATTGAATGCCTTAATAATATTTGGGCCTCTGTAAGGATCCGGCCCGCTGCTTACGATTATTTCGTTTATTCCATCTCCGTTGAGGTCTCCTGTTGTTACATTGGCTCCATATTTTCCAGAAAAGGCAATAAATTTAATCCCTGTATCCACAATTGACCACATTAAACTTGAGGTATCTATCTTCCATACCTTTATCTCCGGCAAAGCAAGGTAATTTGCACCGGCCGCTGTTATAAGCTCTGGTATGCCGTCTCCGTCTATATCACCAGTTGCCACATTAACCCCGCCTTTTACCGTAAAGGCATTGAAGTTAATGCCTGTATCCGATATAGCACCTGAATTATAGGTAAAGACCCTTACCTGTGCAGGGTTTCTGGAGTTTGCACCGGCACCTACTACTATCTCTGCCTTCCCATCTCCGTCAAAATCAGCTGCAACTACCTTTGCCCCGTACATTGTATTCATGGCTGTAAAATCACTCCCGGGTATTAATGTGCCGTCTGTCCTGTATGCTGCAATCTCTGCAGGATTCTTCGATGCTGCTCCAAGAGCAGCAACTATATCTGCCTTACCATCACCATCAATGTCGCCTATTGCAATGTTTACACCATAATCAAGGTTGTATTTGCTTCCTGCAAAGGGTGTAAAGAAGGCTAATAAGTCGCCACTTGTATTAAATATCCCTATCGCTTGAGAAGTCCTGTGATTAGAGCCCCTGCTTACTACTATCTCTGCAGACATTGCAAGGCTGGTGTAATTCCCTGTAAAACTGATTGTTTTCTCCTGACTGCTGAGAACCTTTGTCCCAGCCTGAGGAGTTTTATACTTCCCTACAGGATTATAGGTTACTGTGTATTGCCCGGCAGGAACCTCGGTTACGCTCCAGTTTTCACCACTTCCTTCATATTTACGAGGACCTGTTATTGTAAAGGATGCCTCTGGTATATTACAGCTTACCTGTATAGTCCCACTGTATATAACTGTTAGATTAACTTCTACGTTTACCGGCGAACCTGCTGCATTCGGTGCATCTATTGTTATATTGCCATTATTGATGCCGGCCTCAAGGCCTGCCGGATTAACACTTACTAATGCATACGTTGTTGTGTTGCCAGAGCCGGTTGTCGGTATTATGCTTATCCATGGAGAATCAGCCGTAGCTGTCCATGTTGCTGTTCCATTTGATATCTCCACTTCTACTGTCTGTGAAGAAGGGTCAGGATCACCTATGCTGTATGTGTAATTAAGTGTTTGTGGTGTGACTGTAAGGAGAGGCGGCTCAGGCGGCGCTGTTATCTCAAGGGTAACTGCTATAACCTCGCTTATTCCTGAATTGTCAGTTATTGTTATCTCTCCGCTGTATGTCCCGGCACTGAGTCCTGATATATCAACCCCGATAGAAAGAATCTCTGTGCCTCCAGGCTCAACCGTACCGGTCGGCCCATTGATCACTATCCAGCTTTCAGTGCCCGTTGCTTCATATGTCAATGTGCCTGTCCCTGAATTGCTTATGGTTATATCCTGGTTGGAAGGATTAGGCCCGCCCCCTTGTGCCTGAAATGATAAAGCAGAAGGAGATACATTCATGCTTATATACCCTTCCAGCCCAAATACATATACGCTCGATGTGTTCAATGAGGCTGCAAATAGCCTCATGTCCTGCCCTAATGCTATACCCATCGTTGTGAGCATCGGATTTGATGGTGTCTGGATCATCCCAAGAAAACTGCCGTTTTTATCAAAACATATCACTGCATTAAGAAATGAGTCGGTAATGTAAACATTGCCTCCGCTATCTGATGTTATCCCCCTTGGCCGTATCATTTGCCCTGTGCCTGTGCCATAAGAACCAAATGTCCTCAGGAGAGTGCCATTTATATCAAAAACACTAACCTGGGCACCTCTTATCTTCTGCCCCCATTGGTTCGTGATCAATGGCTGGTCTAATACATATACTTCATTGTTTATGAGCGTTACATCCTGTATCAGGTTCGGATAATCGTTTATCTTCGATATATAAGCGCCGTTTGATGTGTAAACCTTTATGGAATAATCAAACTGGTCAACAACATATACATTCCCAGTTGCCTTATCAACTGTTACGTTCCTTGGCAGCTGGAATTCTCCCGCCCCACTGCCAAGTGAACCAATAATAGCATGAGAAGAATCAAGTATCTTTACGGAAAAATCATTGTTCGTCGCTATGTAAATCACGCCGTTGCTATTTACAGCTGCTGATGTAGGAGACTGTATCGAGATGCTGCCCGCAGACTGGCCTTTCCTGTCGTATATAAAAACTCTGTTTTGATAACCATCTACAACATAAACCTTCCCATTTGAACCTACAGCTACATCCTCAGGAGCCTTCAGTCCACTTTTGATCGGATTTAATACGTCATAGGTTATCTCAGAGTATCCAAGGCATGGGATTAAAAAAAAGAACGCTATTGTAATGAGGTACAACAGTTTTACCCTGTTAGCTTTCATCGTTAATAGCTCCCTTGTTTGATATTTTTATAATACAATATCTATATATATA
>Ga0214474_1001108_pt1 | contig 12605 bp, 7 predicted proteins | sample RVTome_2_FD_187335 | JGI IMG/M metagenome (GOLD analysis project Ga0214474, IMG submission 187335) | Soil microbial communities from uranium-contaminated site in the Upper Colorado River Basin, Wyoming, United States - RVT95D214 HiSeq ...
ACGTAAGCAAATAAGTGATATTCACATTCCAAGGCATGAGCTTTTCAAGCTTGCTAAGTTCAAAAAGAATATTCCACGGCGGACGCAGGTAAAAAGGCCTTCTCATAGCTGTTGCCATTTAGCCAGTCGCCTCCGAGAACTTTACCGCGATAACGTTTGAAACTCCATTGCGTTCATAAACGCCGTAGACTCTCTGAGCTCTGTTCACAACTTCAGGCTTTAAAGTAATCACTATAAACTGGCTTTTTCCAGACTCCTCCAAAAAGACATCTGCAAGTTTCGAAACATGAAAAGCATCCAAGTGCGCATCTATCTCGTCAAGAATATAGAAAGATGTAGGCGTAAACTCGTTCAAGGCAAATATGAAGGCGACAGCTGAAACGGACCGTTCACCGCCACTTGCACCGCTGACAACTATCGACGGCTTATTAGGAAACTGCACAAGCATGTCTATGCCGCCGTAGAAGGGGTCGTCTGGATTTTCAAGCTTTAAAGTGGCTTCACCGCCTCCAGTCAGCTTTGCAAAGTACTTTTGCAGGTTAAGGTTTATTTTTCCAAAAGCATTCATGAAAACTCGGCGCTTCTTGCCTTCAATTTCATCCATGAACTGCACAATAGCCTGCTTTTCTCGTTCAAGCTCATTCAAACGCAAAGATAACTCTCTGTATCTTGAATTTTGCTCAGCATAATGCGACAGGGCAAGCTGGTTCACTGCGCCTATCCTTTCAAGTTCAAACTGCATCATCCGAATGATTGTTTCCGCTTCTTCAAGTTGCTTCGCCGTTACTTCCAAAGGTTTTTCGTAGCCGAACTGCTTGAGTTGGCTTTGATGCTGCTGAAGTCGCAACTGGCAGGTCTGAATGTTGAGGTTAAGTTGGTTAAGAAGCGTTTCCGATTGCTCGTGCTCCGCGTCCAGCGAGCGAAGCTCAGTGTCAAGGGCGTCTATTTGCGTAGTGAACTTTTTGGATTCTTCCCTTGCTGAAAAAACCGCCTTAGAAAGTTCAACACGGCTCTTCTCCAACTCTGCCAGTTCCTGCTTGAGAGTTTCACGTTCCCGAAGTGCCTCAGTCACTTCTTTCTCAAGTTTCCTCTGTTGCTGTTCAACCTTCGAAAGCTGAATCTTGGAGTTTTGGTAACCAACTCGCAGGACATTGTCAAATTGAGACTGCAACGTTGAAAGTTCAGTTTGAACAGTGCCTATTTTCTGCCTGAGGGTAATTACCTCCTCAGCGAGCCGCGCTCGCTTGACTTCCAACTCTTGAATGTGCCCAACATCGGTTTTCTTCCTCAACACAGCGATTTCAGTTTGAAGTTTCTGAAGTTCTTTCTGAATAGAGCGCTTTTCAGACTGAAACAGTCCCATCTGAGCCTTTTCAGCCTCTATTTCCTTTTCAAGCTTGGCACTTCGTTTTTCCACGCGTTTAATGTTGATTCGGGTTTGCCTGACGCTGTGCTTCACCCGTGCCATTTCCCTATCAAGAGTAATTATGGATTCTGACACGTGGGCGATTTCAATTTTGGTTCGCTCAATTTCCTCTTCAAACGTTGTCATGTCTCTGTCTCTCTGAGACAGATGCTGCTGAAGGGCTTTGACGGCTTCGTCGAGACTTTTGATAGCCGTTTCGCTGGGAATAATAGCGGAAAAATCTATAGGAGCCCTATAATAGCCGCTCTCGAACGCTCCGCCAGGCTCATACAGGTCACCATTAATCGTGACCGCGCGGTAACCTTCATTTGAGAGAGCAAAGGCAGTTTTATCATCAGAGACTACCAGAGTGTCTCCGAAAACGTAGTTAACTGCTGACTCGTGATTTCGCTCGTATTTAATGAAGGCGGAAGCAATGCCGCTGACGCCTTCTCTATCAGGTATCCTGAGGGACTTGGGATTTGAAGTCCCCTGAAGCGGGATAATTTTTATTCTGCCCAGCTTCATTTTTCGCAAGGTTTCCGTACACATAAAAGCAGAATCAATGTCTTTTACAACCAAAGCTTCAAGCCAACCAGTAGATGCTGCTTCAATCGCTTTCTTGTAAGACCTATCGATTGTAATCAGGTTGCGCAGTCGTCCATGAATACCAGAGATTGCGCCTACCTCGCCTAACTCCTCTATGCCTCTTAACGCTTTTTCTTCAGCCGCTACGGTTTCAGCGAGTTCCCGCTGGGTTACGAATTCTATTACTGCCTCTTTCGCGGAATTCGCTATTTTTCCCGCTTCAGAAATTTCTCGTTCCACTGCTTCCTTTTGAAGAGTTCTTCGCTCTATGGTTTGCTCAAGATTCTTAAGCTGCGCCTTCTGTTCCTTTTGAACCTTATCCAGCTCCGCCAGTGAGTTCTCAATTTCAGAAAGCGTAGCGGCAAATCGTGCCTTGCGTTCGTTCAGTTCTCTAAACTGCCTAGAAGCAAGTTGGATAGCATTTCCATCCTTCGCGGATTCCGACCTTAGGAAAGTCAGCCTCTTGTAGTGATTGTCGATTTGCAGTTCGGCTTCGCGTATTTTATTGCTGTTTTCTCCGAGGTTCTCCCAGAGTTGAGCCGTCTCCTGCGCTAAAGTGTCATGATCAGTTTCCTTTGCGGTTATCTGAGATTGTATCGCTTCATGTTCAACTCTGAGCTTCCTTATCTTCAGCCGATTTTCGTGGATTTCGCTGCGGAGAGTTTGGTACTGTTCCAAATTGTTTTCTCTCACGCGCTTTAGTCCTTCGAAGCTTGATTGCCCAGAACTTATTTTCGTTGTCAGCTCTGTCAGCCTTGACTTCAACTCGCCTATGCGTATCTGCACTTTCACTACTTGCGAGCCGCCTTCTTCAACAATGTCTGAGCTTAACTTTCGCCATTCGCTTTCGATTTCACGCCTTTTGGACCTGCGGTTTTCGCGGAGTTCTCTAAACTTGTCAACTCTACTTTTAACCTTGTCAGCTTGAACTGAGGTTTCTTCCACTGTTTTGTTTAGCTGGCTGATGTTGTTAGAGATTTTGATCGCTTCAAATTTCTTGATTTCGTTCTGGATGAAACTGGACCGCAAGAGTTCGTTGCGTTCCCTCTCAAGGTCGTCCAGCCGCTTTTGCACTTCGTCTATTCTGCCCATTGCCGTACGTATCGAAATATCCGCCGTCCGCAGTTTTTCTTCTGCTTCAGCTTTTTCATAGTCATACTGGCCTATTCCAACCAAGTCTTCGATGATTTTTCTGCGTTCCGCCGGCGTAACGTCGGTTAACCGCGTTATGGTGCCCTGCGGGATTATGTTTTGGCTTGCGCTTCCTATCGCAGCCATGGAAAGAGTCTCGAGGATGTGAGCACGCGAGATTCTTCTGCCGTTCAGCCTGTAGACGCTTTGGCCGTTTCTGTAAACTTCCCGTGAAACTGTAACAGTGACCGTGTCAACGGGCATTATGCCATCTGAATTGTCAAACTGGATTACTACCTTAGCCATTTTCGCTTTTTCTAATCCAGCTGTTTCAGAACCGTGAAAAATCAGTTTAGCCGCGTTTTCAGCGCGCAGCCTTCGCGAGCTTAATTCGCCGAGAGCAAACAAAAGCGCGTCCATGATGTTGGTTTTTCCGCTTCCGTTCGGTCCAGTTATAACTGTGAAACCCTTATCTAGAACTACTTTAACTGTTTGCGGCCCGAAAGATTTGAAGCCTTTGAGTTCGATTTTTTTAATGTAGGGCATTCAGTTTGCGCCCTCGCGTTTGGAAGCGGACAACCGTCTCATCTACACAACTCGTAAACATTCTTATAAAAGCTTATACCACTACGCCTATCGTTTATACCTATACTTTTGAGAACCGCTTTGGTTTGTGCCGCAAGAATCAGAGAAAAACATGTGGCTGAGGATGGCAAATCTACGGCTTTCGACTACGAAGAGAGCGCTGCTGTAGTTGAGGAGTCTAAGCGTTTTCTAAAAGAACACGCCTATCTTTTACCTAAGCTGTCAGACGATGGAGATACTGTTGTTTCTTGGCCTTCGGAAGCTCTGCGGTTTCTAGGGGAAAATTACACTCCAGAGGATAGAAAACGACCGTATGTAGGGGTAGCAAGCCCTTCAAGATATTAGCTTAGTTCAACATTGCCCCTTCTTTCAGAACTAGAACTGATTTTCTAAAGTAGACAGTAACTAAAAGAAGAGTTATTTCCATTAAAAGTGCTTGATTAGGCTTCAGCTTTGTTGTTGTAGTAGAAGAAGAAGCGAGAAAAAATCAGCCTTCTTCTTCTACCAATCAAAACGCACTCGCCCTGGTAGTTGTTGTTCGTTCTGATTTGCAGTTAACAACAACCAGTTGAAAGAAGAAAAAACACCATTTTTCCAGAAACAGCATTTTTTCTTCTTTCAGACAATTGGTGATGCTTACTGAGGGTTGCTTTATTGCCTGAAGGAAATGATGACTAATTAGAAGTAGCCGTCCAGCAAATTCAGCAGACAACTACAACTAAGCCAAAAGAAGAACAAACGCTGCAATAGTTAGTGTTGTTCAAACAATTTCCTAAGTAACACAAGAAGTAGTCCGGCTGATTTTGCGGTGCCGACTACTTCTAATCTAATCGTTACAAAAAAGGGGAAATGCGGGAGAAATCACCATCTAGAGTGGGTTCAAACTTCATAACGGCTGAAGAATAAATGTTTCAAGCCCTCGACGAGAAAGAAGTAGCATCCTAGTATTCCAAAGATTAATCCCAAGAACCATAGAGGGGGATTGACAAACTCAAGAAACAATCCAAGAGGAGAGTAAACAACGACCAGAGTTATTGATGCCATTATGATCGAGGCTGCAATCAGGAGGTTGCTGGGTCTTGATTCATAGAACTTCCTTCTGGTTCTGATGGAAAAGGTAACCAATATCTCAGACATAACAGACTCGATGAACCAAGCAGTTCGGAAGAGTTCAGGGCCAGCATTGAGAAGGTAGATCAGGGATGAAATCGTGACGAAGTCGAAGATGGAGCTGATCAGACCGAAGAACAAGGCGAACTTGGCAATTAAGGTAATGTTCCACTTCTTGGGAGTTCGCAAGCCTTCCTCGTCAAGGTTGTCAGTGGCTATCGTAAGGAGCGGGGCATCAGAGAGGAGATTCGTCAAAAGTATTTGAGAGGGCAAAAGCGGTATAAACGGAAGGAACAATGATCCTACTGCTAACGTGAACATGTTTCCCAAGTTTGCGCTTATGGTATTCATGATGTACTTAATCATGTTGCCAAAGGCCTTTCTTCCCTCAGCTACTCCGTCGGCAATAGCGCTCAAACTCTTTTCAAGTAGGATTATTGAGGACGCTTCCTTGGCGACCTGAACTCCTGAGTCAACAGAAATTCCTGCATCAGCCAATTTCAGGGCTGGGGCATCATTGACACCATCACCAAGAAATCCCGTTACATGACCATTTTTCTTTAAGGCACTGACTATGGCGTACTTCTGCTCCGGGGTCACACGCCCAAAAACATCATTCTCTTCCACGGCTTGGCGTAGCTCGCTCTCTTGCATGTTTTCGACGTCTACCCCTGTGAGCACTCTCCCTTGAAAGTCGATTCCGAGCCTACGGCAAACATCTGCGGTTACGATAGGATCATCCCCGCTGAGAATTTTCAGCTTTATTCCTAGCAATTTCAATCTGGAGATGGCAGGAGCAGCATCCTCTTTCAGCGGATCGGAGAGAACAAGCAGTCCGACAAATGTTAACCCCACTTCATCTGCTGTTGAGTATTCCGATTTTTTCTCGATTTCCTTACATGACAATGCTATCAATCTGTTTCCAGTTTGGCTGTACTTTTCAATCAGCGAATTGACTTCCGTTCTTACCTTTGAAATTGACTGAACCTCGATTTCATCACCAACCGCAGTCGACACATCAAGGATTGACTCGGGGGCTCCTTTTGAAACTAAAAGTCTGCGGCCACCGCTTTCGACTACGACGCTCATTCTCCTTCTAGTAAACCCGAATGGAATTTCATGGATATGTGCAAACGCACTGAGGCTTACTTCATCGAATCCCTTGTCTCGGGCGTAATCCCAGATCGCTACATCAATGGGGTTGCCTATTATTCTGTCTCCTTCAACTACCGCTGAGTTACAGAGGAGCGCATATTTGATCAATTCTGGAGCCGAATTATCGTTGGGATCGACGATGTCCTGAACCTTGATCTTGTTTTGGGTCAAGGTCCCAGTCTTATCCGTGCAAAGTACGTCGACGTTTCCCATGTCTTCTATTGATTCAAGTCTTTTGACAACGACCTTCTTCTTGACTAGTCTGAGTGCTCCTTCAGATAGCCCGACAGTAATTACCACAGGCAAGGCTTCTGGTATAATGCCTACTGCCAAGGCTAATGAGAATAAAAGTGATTCCAAGACTTTATGACCCAGAATTGAGTTGACTAGAAATACGAAGGCTGTCAACAACAAGATTACTTTGACAAGAAACCTCCCAAAACTTGCAATGTTCTTTTGAAAGTCAGTCTTCGGAGGCAACAAGGAGAGACTGGAGGCTACGTGACCGAAGTACGTCTTTCTTCCAGTGGCAACAACCAACCCTACCCCAAAACCATTCATCACTGTCGAACCCATGAGGGCGATGTTGGACAGTTGGTGTGGGAGTGGTTTGTCGAGCGCAACAGGTGTGGTGCTCTTGTCGACCGGCGTTGACTCGCCCGTTAGCACCGATTCATCCGTCTGGAGTTCGTCAGCGTCCAACAGTCTGATGTCTGCTGGAACAACATCACCTATCGCCAAGTGGACAACATCTCCAAGCACAAGTTTGCTTGTGGTAATCACAAGCTTCTTTCCGCTTCTGACAACTATTGTGGTGTACGACAAGTACTTTCTAAGCTCGTCAACGGCTCTTTCCGATCTATGCTCTAGAGCGAAGCCCAACACAGCATTGGCAAGCACGATGGCAACTATGATAATTGCCTCAGTCATTTCTCCCAAGAAACCAGCTAGTGTTGAAGCGAAAACGAGCACGTAAACCAGAGGGTTCTTGAACTGAGATGCGAATATGCTCAACGATGTTCTGTGTTCAATTGAAGGAATCTCGTTCAGCCCATATTCCTCAAGTCTGCGCGCAGCTTCTGCATCATCAAGCCCTATCGCTGACGCATTGAACTCTCTAAGAAGCTCATCTTTCTGCAATTTCCAGTAGTTAATTTCCTTAGTTTCAGACATAAATCTGTACTCAGCCTGTAGACTTGCTGAGGTTCATCAGGAAGTTATGCGTCTCTCATCTTTAATGATTTCTTCTCCGTCTTTCTTCTGCTGGAAAAAATGGGAGAGCCGGGAGACGTCGCCACTGATACTGGGGTTCAAATCGCAACGGCCCACCACCAACACCAGTAACCCCATTTGAACTTACTGTTTAACAAATGTCACTTTGCCACTTGACTTATCAAAGTCAACCCGTACCACATAACCCGCAACAATGCTTCCTGACAAAATTTCTCTGGCAAGCGGCGTTTCTATTTCTGTTTGAATCTTGCGTTTCAATTCTCGAGCGCCAAATTCAGGTACATAACCAACATCTGCAAGTCTATCCAATACTGCGTCGGTAAATTTCAATTCTATTCCTTGCCCTCGTGCGGTGCGTTTTACCCTTTCGAGCTGAAGCTGGATAATGAGTCTAATCTGTTCCTTTGTCAAGGCGTGGAACAGGATAATGTCGTCGATGCGGTTAAGGAATTCGGGCTTAAACTGCTGGCGAAGAATGCCCATTAGTTCTTCTTTAAGTTCATTGTACCCCTTGGGGTTCGCGGCAGTCAGGTTGTCTTGAATAATATCAGAGCCTATGTTGCTTGTGGCAATTATGATGGCGTTGGTGAAGTCGACCACTCGTCCTTTGCCGTCTGTTAAGCGTCCGTCATCAAATACCTGTAGCAGAATATTGTGTACGTCAGGGTGAGCTTTCTCGATTTCATCCAGCAATATGACGGCATATGGTCTTCTCCGGACTGTTTCCGTTAGCTGGCCACCTTCCTCATAACCTACATAGCCTGGCGGAGCGCCGATTAGCCGGCTGACTGAGTGGCGTTCCATGTACTCAGACATGTCGATTCTGACAACAGCGTTTTCGTCGCCAAACACTGTCCATGCTAAGGCTTTGGCGAGTTCAGTCTTGCCGACTCCTGTTGGACCGAGGAACAGGAATGTTGCGATGGGATGCTTGCCTTCAGTGAGTCCGGCTCGGCTTCGCAGAATAGCATCAGACACTGCTTTTACTGCTTCTTCTTGACCAATGATTCGCTCGTGCAGTCTCTCTTTCATCTTGAGCAGCTTCTCTTTCTCCTCTTGATTCAAGTCGGTTACTGGAATTCCCGTGATTTTGGAAACAATCTCGGCAATGTGTACACGTTTGACTTCAGAAGTGGTGACGCCTTTCTCTTTTCGCCACTTGTTCTCAGTCTCAGAACGCTGTTTCTCTAACTTCGCAATTCTTGCTTCCAACTTTTTCGCTTCTTCAAACTTCTTGCGTAAAGTAGCCGATTCAACCTCGCGTTTCAACGCGTTAATCTTCTTATCCAATTCAGCAACTTCCGATGGGCGCGAGGTAATGCCAATTCGGACCCTCGCAGCAGCTTGATCGATAAGGTCAATGGCTTTGTCCGGCAGGAAACGATTAGTAACGTATCGATCAGACAATTCTGCAGCAGCAACAATAGCTTCATCAGTGATTTTCACTTTATGATGGGCTTCATAGCGGTCACGCAGGCCTCGCAGTATCTCAATCGTCTGGGGGACCGTCGGCTCGGAAACAAAAACTGGTTGAAAACGCCGTTCAAGAGCCGCGTCTTTTTCTATGTGTTTCTGGTATTCATTCAGAGTTGTTGCTCCAATCAGATGCAGTTCACCACGAGCTAAATGCGGCTTGATGACTTGGGAAACATCCAAACCACCTTCTTCTCCGGTTCCGCCCGCCTTCATAATAGTGTGTAATTCATCTATGAACAAAATCAAGTCGTCTTTCTGGGCTAACACTTCATCTAAGACTTGTTGGATTCTTTCTTCAAATTCTCCGCGGTACTTCGAACCCGCAACCAAGGAATTAATGTTAAGCTCGATCAATCTTTTGCCGTGAAGCACTTCGGGGACTTCTTCGTGTAGTATTCTCTGGGCAAGCCCTTCAACAATCGCGGTTTTGCCAACGCCAGGTTCCCCGATTAATACTGGGTTGTTTTTTGTTCTGCGCGCTAAAATCTCAATTGTTGTCTCGATTTCGTCAGCCCTTCCTATGACTGGGTCGAGCTTTCCTTCTCGGGCAAGCTTTGTCAAGTCCCGTGAGTATTTGTCTAACTGAGGAGTCGTACTCTGCGATTCTACGCGTCCTTCTTGAGCTCCTTTGCCGACTACTTTGATGATTTTTTGCTTGACGGCTTCCGGCGACAATCCGTACTTGCGTAGAAGGTCCCCTGCCATACCGTCTTCTTCTTCAATGAGTCCGACAAGCAGATGTTCTGGTCCAATATAGCTGTGACCAAGTTCTTGAGCTGCTTGGAAAGCCAGTTCAAACACGTTTTTGACTCTTGGCGAAATGTAGAGTTGAGCTGATTCGCCTTTCTTAACGTCCCTAGCCCCTTTGGGCGTGTTTACTTCGATGTAGCTTTTGATATCGTCCGTGTTGACTTTGAACTGCTTATAGATTTCCTTAACGACGTCACTATCCGAAATTGCATAGAGCAGATGTTCCGTGTCGACCTCGTCACGTTTGAACTTCAGAGTTGTCTGAGCGGCATTTTGCAGCAACTCCTTCGTGTGCGCAGAGAGGTACTGATCAATATCCACTGCTTCCCGGTGACGAGGCAAAGGCTGTTCCTGTCCTGACGAGAAATCTCCGAACTCGTCAATGTCCTGGAACAAGTCATCCATAAGAGATCCGCCAAACATGCGGTCAAAAGGTGAAGCAGAATGTTGCTGGAGCCTTTGAAGATCTTGTGTACAGACATGCAAAACTTTTCTCCTTCCATTCTCCAACACAGTAACCCGTGCAGATGCAGGTCTCGTCTTGCAGATATCACATAATAATTCGGACATTTCTTTGACCCCAACTTTTGGATGTCGGCTCGGTGCAAAAACACTATTGAGAAAGGACCTCATTAATCTTATGTCACTGCTAGTGCGTGCATGCGTGTTCCTAAATTGGTGAAAAATGGTCTTAATTCTTCTTTCGGAGTTTGGGTCGGTTTTGAGGGCATGGATTCCGAATGGAGAACAGAAACGGTTGCGAATGCAGAAAGGTGAATTATTACCATTTTTAACCATTTTCGGAACAGCCATGCGCGCTACAAATCAATATGGAACTTCGATGATTTAGATTTTAGTACGATTTTTCAGCTTTATCAAGCGTGCTTTGGTTTGTTTTTGCAATAAGCTTGTTTTGGTTGTTCCCTTCTAAAATAAGCCTGAAAAACGCAGGAAAATAGGCATTAAACATGCAAAATAAGCTTATTTAGAAATGGCAGAGGAGTAAATGATAAAAAATTAAAATTTAATCCAACCAACCCAAAAAAGAGTTGGAAAAGTTGTCACGTCGCCATAATCATTCTACTGGCGTTAAGATAACGACGTTTTCCTTGGTTTTGGTCGAGGGATCCACGGTCGCGCCGAATTTGGATTTTGGTCTGCTCGCGAATGTGTGACTTGGGCACTGCACGCCCATTATCTTCTTGTCTTGCGATATCCAAACCACACGTCCTATGTTATTACATTCAGGACACTTTTTCTTGTCACCGACATTAACCATAAATTGATTCCCCCCGTTTGGTTACTTGTTCTTGCGAGAACTTTCTGGTTTATTTTCTTGCTGAAACGATGCTTCACTCTTAATGTACACTGTGTTTTTTACCTCTTGTTGCTACATTTGAAGAGAATTCAGTGACTCAATAGGGTTTAGCCCAGAGAACAAAAGAAACTCTTCAGCTACATAAAGCAGCCCAACGCTTATAAACACAACAAAAAAATTCCGGCGTACGCATCTGAACCCTGAAAAAGCCCACTAAACAATCAGTCGTAAAAATGGTGGTGGTGGATTAAATTTTAATCCAACAACAAACCAGACTGAGTTTAACGTGAGGTTATAGTCCCCAGCTTTGTGCAGCGGTTTGGTGGGGCGTGTTTTTCTTGTGTTTTTCTGTTTTCTTGGCGGTGCCCTTGAACCTATTGATTTTGACGGTTGTTCCTTCAACGGAGACCCAGTGAGTGCTGTTGAAATTTCGGTGGTAAACAAACTTGGTCACTACCCGCTGCAATTCCTGCGCAGACAGCTTTTCTGAATTCACGGTCAGCTTGTTCTCAACTGGGGCAACGGAAACTTTAAGGTTTGACTGCAGAAAGCTGGATAGGTGCTCTTTTTCGTTCTGCAAATCGCCCAAGTCTACTTGGAGTTCCAATTGACCTCTGTTTTTATGTCCAAAAAGCAAAAGGGCTCCTCCTGTAAGAGTAGGCTGTTCTAATATTAAAAATGTGTGTGTATTAAAATTTAATCCAACAACAATAGTTCAGGATGACGTGTGCTTTCAGAAGACCTTAAACGCTTCTTAAGCAAGCTTTTCAGAGTTCACCCAATGGAGATAAGACGTTCCCTGAATAAAGCGCCGTCTACAAAAGTCCTGTAGGCGAACTTGCACAATTAAGATGTATGTGAGAACAAATGAAAGCACTAGGGGGCGGGGGGGCTTTGTCAATTCTCACAGGCTTACGGATACACCAGTCTGGATTGCAATCCCTATGCTGATCCACCTTCGCACAAGAAATTGCAACGGTTCAGAAAACCCGTACAACCCTTTTCAGTTTCTTCCCCTAATTCGCTTCAAATAGCAATCTACACATTCGCGTCTTTCGTTTTCCCAAACATTCGCGAAAGAACCACAACTACACTTCTCGCTCATAATAGGACATTCTCGGATGCCTCATTTAAATCATCTTGTGAGTGTCGCCATATATCAAAAACCAAGTCTTCAAGAGTTTGGCCGCAATGTTACTATGTGCTTTCTGGTGCGGTAGAGGGTTTTCTCATTCACGACTGCCAAACTTTTCCTTCACAGACTCTTGACAGAATTTCTGCTTAAACCTCTTAACTCGCCAAGGCTGAAACAATTTTCTGCAAGCGCTACACTCGATTTAACTGGTGGGTTTAGCTTCAAGCAGCTTCAGTCTTCTTTCAATCTCCGCTTTAACCTCAGAATCACTCTCGGTCTCCAAAGCCCCAGTCAACAATGCCCTAGCCTGTTCCACGCTCTTGTCTCCAAAAATCTGCAGAAAAACACTCTGCGACTTACCATCCGCGTCTATTTTCATCGGCAACATACAAACAAAATTCAAAGGATAATTCTTGCATTTATCTAAATCCACAACGGCAAAGCGATAGCGCCAGCCGACAGGATAATCCTCAAAAGCATCATACCTGCATATGTGCAAACCAACCCTCATTATAATCTCCGCAACACACACTAGCACGCCCAACTAATAGGCATAGCTCCAACTTGCACACAATGACGACGGAAGCTGCATACTGGGTGGGAAATGCCGCAAGTCATAAAAACTCTATTGACGTAGTTGTGTGAAGACAAGGAACAGCTTCACGAAAGAGAATGAGTCATTTCTTTTATGAGAAGGAGACAGTGACATGCGGAAGAAA